>ENA-UERG01000596-UERG01000596.1-human-gut-metagenome-genome-assembly--contig:-NODE-596-length-34622-cov-21.593863_pt1 | contig 34622 bp, 32 predicted proteins | sample MGYA00242954_ERZ507954 | MGnify/ENA primary metagenome ERZ507954 (study PRJEB26167, sample SAMN06115478) | human gut metagenome | host: Homo sapiens | place: China:Sichuan | collected 2015-01-21... | reverse complement strand
TCGCTGACAAAAGACGAATTTATTGCCTACGGCAGAATGACGGCGTTGTTTGCGATTCTTGCCGAAGAATCCGACGGGCGGGCAGGGCTTCTTAAATTCTCTCCGCTTTTTGCTTGTTCCTGATACTCCGGTTTTGCCCTCCGCGTTGTTGCTTGCTTTGCAAAAAACACCCGCAACGAACGGCTTAACTGCTGAACGGCTGAAACGAAGCGGCAACCGCCGTACCAATAGCACAAATAACGCGACACAAAAAGCAACCGGCGCAAATAACGCGGCATAACAGCGCGCTACAAGATGCTTCGGGCTTTTCAAAATAATCAATATCCAACAATTTCTTTTATCAATAAAAGTATACAGAAAAAAATCGGAGGTGTTAAAGCATGCCTCCGATTCGATTTATTGCAGACAAATATTATTGCCGAAAATTTTTAATTTTACGGTGCGCAAAGGTTGCAACACGGCTACTGCATGGTTACTGCACGTAATTTTTCAATGCGTTTTTCGCTTGTTCCAAAGCGGGCGCCAGCCACTTGTCGAACGCTTCTTTCATTGCGCTGTTCAGCGGCGAATTTTCCGCATACAACGAGGAGAACGAGAATTTTCCTTTGAATACGTCCACATAGTCCAATGTGTGCATCACGGCAGCCACCAGCGCCACCAGAGCCAGCGCCAGAATAAACGTAACGATAAAGCACAACGCGCCGTCTACGATTTGTATTACCGCCGCGCGGCGGATGGTGCGCGTAATCGCTTTGATAATTACGCAGAGCAGCACGATGACCAGCGCGAACAACGCCGAAAGCGTAAGTCCCGCGGCAAGTTTCGAAAACAGCGAAGCGCGGTTTGCCAGCTTTTCCGATTTTTCGAATAAAATTTTATATTTATCCGCAATCGCCCGCACGGGAATACAAATCGCTTTCGCCTCTTCGCCCGTTCCCGCCCATGCGGAAAAAGGCAGAAACATCCCGAAAATCACCGCCGCCAGAATTCCGAACGTCATAAAAATCGAACGAATTCCGTTCAGCGCGCCCGCGCGGTAGCCGCAGTAAGAAATCGAAACGATCACCAGCACCGCCAGCGAATCGAGCGCGTATTTTTTCAGAAACGGCAGCACCGCTTCGGGCAGAGCCGAATATACCGCGGAAAGTTTATCGTCGGCAAGATAGGGCACGCGCGAGCAGGCGAAAAGCGCCAGCGCCAGAATGAATCCTACGCACGCCGCCACGTTTAAAACGCACGCAACGCCGCCGCACAGCCTTGAAAAACCGTTGGGCTTCCATTTTTTATCGATTCGTTTCTGTTCGATTCTGCGTTTTTTCGGGTTGGGATCGCGCGACATGGTTACGCCGCTTTTCATCTTTTTAATCGCGCAGTGCTTTACAATCGCGTCGATAATGCCGAAAACGATATTCACCGCGATAATCGCCGCCAAAAGAAACGCTACGGCAAGAACGCCGCTTTGCGCTTCGGCGGGAATTTTTTCCGCAAATTTTATTTTGTCGAATACTATTCTGTCCGCATATTTTTTAAATGCGAAAAAGAACAGCGCCAGCACCGCCGCAAACTTAATCCAGCGCCTGCTCGTACGGTAAAAACCTTTCGAAAGCCCGCAGATAAGCGCGATCAGTCCGATGAAGGCGAAAACGCCGATAACGATATATTTTAAATTGTCCGTAACGGCTTGCGGGATCCCCGCAAGTAAAGTATAATTCATCGTCCGCCTCCCCGCGCCTTGCGGCGCTTATCGTTCCGCCGGCGCTTGCCGCTTTTCGTTCGGCTGCCTCGTATTTGCGACAAAATTATTTATTGAAATTATCTTTCAGAGAAACGATTTCCGAAAGCACAAGCTTTCCGTTTTCGTCCGTGCATTTTTTAAAATATCCCACGCGCATAAGCTGAAACGCTTTGTCGTTTTCGCATTCGGCAAGATAGGGCTCGGCTTTGCCGCGGCAAATAGTTTCGCTCTTTTCGTTCATGCGTTCCGAAAAATCCTGTCCGGCGTATTCGGCGTCTTTCAGAAGATACCCGTAGCGGCGGATTTCCGCGTCCGCGCCCGTTTTTCCGTCCACCCACTGTATGGTGCCTTTCACTTTGATGCCGCTCGTATCGTGCGAAGAACGGCTTTCGGGAATGTACGAACAATGCAGCTCGGTAACTTCTCCCGCTTCGTTTTTAATCGCTTCGTCGCAGTGAATGATATACGCGTTTTTCAACCGCACATACCCGTCCGGTTTCAGCCGCTGATATTTCGGCGGGGGAACCAACGCGAAATCGCTTCCGTCAATGTAGATTTCTTTCGAAAACGCTACTTTTCTCGTCCCCAGCTCTTCTTTCAGGGGGTGGCGGGGCGTATCCAGCATTTCTTCGCCTTCGTAGTTCGTCAACACCACTTTCAGCGGATTCAGAACCGCCATCGCGCGTTCGGCGTTCTCGTTCAGGTTATCGCGTATGCACGCTTCCAGATAGCCCGCTTCGCATACGGAATTCGCCTTTACGATGCCCGCTTTTTCGCAGAAATCCAGCAGCGCCTGCGGGGGAATTCCGCGGTTTCTCAGCCCGGCGATCGTCGGCATGCGCGGGTCGTCCCAGCCGTGCACGAAATGTTCTTCCACAAGCTTTTTCAAATAACGCTTGCTCATCACCGTGTTCGTGATGTTCAGCCGCGCGAATTCAATCTGCCGCGGCTTCGGGTTGAAGCCCAGCTGTATGCCCACCCAGTCGTATAAAGGGCGGTGATCTTCGAATTCAAGCGTGCACAGGGAGTGCGTTACGCCCTGCAGATAATCGCAGATGGGGTGCGCGTAGTCGTACATCGGGTAGATGCACCACTTGTCGCCCGTGCGGTGGTGCGCGCAGTGCAGAATACGGTAAATAACGGGGTCGCGCAGGTTCATGTTGGGCGAAGCCATGTCGATTTTCGCGCGCAGACATTTTTCTCCGTCCGCATATTTTCCGTCGCGCATTTCGCGGAACAGTTTCAGGTTTTCCTCCGCGGAACGCGTTTTATAGGGGCTTTCCTTTCCGGGCTCGGTCAGCGTGCCGCGGGTAGCGGAGATTTCTTCGGGCGAAAGGTCGTCCACAAAAGCCTTGCCATCGGTAATCAGGCGTTCGGCATAGGCGTAAATGGTATCGAAAAAGTCGGAAGCGTACACTTCTTTCGCCCAGTCGTACCCCAGCCAGCGGATGTCGCGCTTGATTGCTTCCACGAATTCCGTTTTTTCTTTCGAAGGGTTGGTATCGTCGAAGAAGAGGTTGCACTTGCCGCCGTATTTTTTCGCCGTGCCGAAGTTCACCAGCATGCTTTTTACGTGCCCGATGTGCAAATAACCGTTTGGTTCGGGCGGAAAGCGCGTCTGAATTTCTTTCACTTTACCGCTTTCGATATCCTCGTTGATGATCTGTTCGATGAAGTTCGTAGGGTTCTGTAAAATTTCTGCCATAATTTTTCGCCTTTGCGTTTTAATTTTTCTTTTCTCCCGTCTATTTTCCCCGCACACAGTTATTATACCACTTTTCAAAGAAAAATGAAATAAGATTATACGATAAACGAAAAATTTTTTCTGTTTTTTTCGGATTTTTACGGGTTTTTTAAAGAATTTTTCGCGAAATCGTTTTTTTCGGAATTTCCGCTTTTTCCGTTCTCCTTCGTACCTGTTTTTTACGGAGCAAATTTTTATGTTCAAACCGAGCAAATGTTATTGACATCACGTGCGAAAAAGGGTATAATATACAAAAGCTTTGTGTAAAACAAAACGGAAAAAATCGTTAAAAATTCAGGAGATTACGGTGTTATGAGCGAAAAACGTGCGGTAACGATGGATAAGTTGGTGTCGCTTTGCAAAAACAGAGGGTTTATTTTTCCCGGCAGCGAAATTTACGGGGGACTTGCGAATTCGTGGGACTACGGTCCTTTGGGCGTAGAGCTGAAAAACAACGTAAAAAAGGCGTGGTGGAAAAAATTCGTGCAGGAAAATCCGTACAATACGGGCGTGGACTGCGCCATTTTAATGAATCCGCGCGTCTGGAAAGCTTCCGGGCATTTAAGCGGCTTTTCCGATCCGCTGATGGACTGCAAAAACTGCAAATCGCGCCACCGTGCCGATGATCTCGTGGAAAAATACGTAGAAAAGCACAATCTCAAAATCTCGGTGGAAGGCATGGATTCCGACGAATTGCAGGCGTTCGTATCGGAGCATAAAATTCCCTGCCCCGTCTGCGGCAAATCCGATTTTACGCCCATCCGCAAATTCAATCTGATGTTCAAAACGTTTCAGGGCGTTACGGAAGATACCACGAATACCATCTATCTCCGCCCGGAAACGGCGCAGGGCATTTTCGTGAACTTCGAAAACGTGCAGCGTTCCACGCGTATGCGCGTACCGTTCGGCATCGGTCAGGTAGGCAAATCTTTCCGCAACGAAATCACGCCCGGAAATTTCACCTTCCGCCTGCGCGAATTCGAACAGATGGAACTTGAATTTTTCTGCAAGCCCGGCACCGACCTCGAATGGTTCGGCTACTGGAAAGATTTCTGCAAAAACTGGCTGCTTTCCCTCGGCATGAACGAAAATCACCTGCACCTTCGCGATCATTCGCCCGAAGAATTGTGCTTCTATTCCAAGGCAACCACCGATTTCGAATACGATTTCGCGTTCGGCCGCGGCGAACTGTGGGGTATTGCGGACAGAACGGATTACGATCTTTCGCAGCATGCCAAAGAGAGCGGCAAACCGCTCGATTACACCGATCCCGTAACGAACGAAAGATACGTGCCGTACGTTATCGAACCGTCGCTGGGGGCAGACCGCGTCGTGCTGGCGTTTTTAACGGACGCTTACGACGAGGAAGTGGTGGATAAAGAAAAGAACGACGTCCGCGTGGTATTGCACCTGCATCCCGCGCTTGCGCCGTACAAATGCGCCGTGTTGCCGCTGCAGAAAGGGCTGGCGGAAAAAGCGGACGAAATCTACGCGAAAATGCGTAAAAAATTCTCCGCCACGTACGATCTCACGGGTTCCATCGGCAAGCGTTACCGCCGTCAGGACGAAATCGGCACGCCGTACTGCGTAACCGTAGATTTCCAGACGGCAGAAGACGGTACCGTAACCGTACGCGACCGCGACACGATGGAACAAATCCGCGTATCGGTAGACGAAGCGATCGCCTATATCGAAGGCAAACTGGAATTTTAAACGATAAAACAAAACGGAATTATATATAGAAAAAAGATTTCCCGCACGTAAATCGTGCGGGAAATCTTTTTTGGCAAAACTAACGTCGTTAATTCCCGTCATGTTTCCCGGAAATCTCCGCAACGTCGGCGTTTGCGCAAGCCGCCGGGGAGGGGCTTTCTTCCAGCGCAAACAGCGCGGCGAATTTTTGAAACCGCGGCGGAAAATCGCACGTTTTATCCAAAAAACGCGAAAACCGGCCGATCAGAGTGCCGTTAATCGGCGCCATAATCAGCGTTCCCCACCCGATGCCGACGAATTTTTTAAAGAAACAAAGCGACATAATCACGCTTGTCGCAAGCAGCGATAAATCCACGCCGGTTTTCAACGCGGAAAGCTTTACTTTATACCGCGCGGAAACGGCTTTCACGAAAAAGTCGTACACCTGCGGATACAGATAGCTTTTGAAAAACAGCGCCACGGAAAACGAAGTCAGAAGCACGCCTGAGATATACATCGCAACGCGGAGCGGCGTCGCCATGCTTCCGGGCGCGGTTACGGCGGGGTTGAAAAAGGGGATAAGCCGCCACAAATCCAGCGCCGCACCGTACACGAGGCAGGTGATAAACGAGGAAAGATACACAAGTTTAAAGCGCCGCAACACAAGGCAAAGCACGATAAACAGCCCCGCCTGTATCGCGTATTCCGCCTGTCCGAAGCTGAAAACGCCCGTTTTCAGGCTTAACAGATACGCGGGCGCAACGATCATCGAAATACCGAAGTCCGCCGCGGAGAGAATCGCCACGGCAAGCGACAATAAAGCGATTGCCAGAAAGTAAGTGATTTCGCTTGAAATTTTAATTTTTTTCATCTGTACACCGCGCCGTCGGAAGGCTGAATTTTATAAATATAGTCGGCTTTTCTTGCTGCGGCTTTGTTTGCGGGGGCGGCGGCATAGCCTATCGCAATGCTTCCCACGCCCCGCAGATTGCCTTTCACGCCCCATTCGGCAAGTAATTTTTTGCCCGCTTCGCTTTCGAAAATTTCGCGTTCGCGGTGCACCCACACCGTTCCCAGCCCCAGCGAAGCGGCGGCAAGCATCATATTTTCCAGCACACAGCTCGCGTCCTCAACGCCCGTAGCCGAATTTTTGTCCGTCAGCACCAGAATCACCGTCGGCGCGCCGTAATACGGGTCGCCGTCTTTTCCCATCACCGCGGCGTTCAGTTCCGCGATTTTTTTGCGGTATTCCGCCGCGCTCACCGCAATTATCACGGGGGACTGCTGCCCGCGCCCGGTCGGCGCATACGTGCCCGCTTCCAGAACGGCGTCCAGCAGCTCCTGCGGCACGGCGTCGGGCTTGTATGCCCGCACGCTTCTGCGTTTTTTAATCGTTTCCAGCACTTCGTTCGTCATAAAAAAGACCTCCTTGAAAAAAAATCGCCGCACGCCCGCAAAAAGAGGGGCGTATGGCGAAAAGTGAGATGCACTCAGAAAAATCCATACCGATTTTGTATGTTTATTATAGCACGCGCGCGTCGTGCCGTCAACGTTTTGAAAGGGGAAAAATCCGTTCGGAATAAAAAATTTTTTATTTTTTTTCTCTGTCCGAACGGCTCATCCATATCACAAGGTCGTCCGCCACGTTCGCGCCGAGCTTTTTTTGCAGCGAAATCGATTTGAAGTTGTCCGTAATAATGTGCGCGTAGGGGGTGCGTCCTTCGGCGCGGATCTCGTTGATCTGGTAGCTTTCCAGCTCCTCGGCATACCCGTGCCGCCGATACTTTGGAAAAATCAGCAGAAGTCCCATGCTGCCTTCGGGGTGCTGCCCGATATACCCCACAAAATGTTCTTTTATCCCGCCGCTTGCGCCTGCCTGATTTTCTTCGCCGTCCGCCCTTTCCGAAGCGTCCGTCGCGTAAGCGCAGTTTATTTTTTTCGCCGCCACTAATTTTCTCAGCGTATCGGGTGATTCCAGCGCGTACGTATCGATAATCGTTTGCAGCTGTTTTTCTCCCGCCTTTTCAAAACGCAGCGCGCCTTTTAAAGGCAGCGGCGCGGGCGGCGTGTACGTTACCTGATAACATTCCGTAACGCGGTCGAACCCGAAAAAGGAACGGCAGAATTCCGCCTGCTTTTTGCCGTGGCAGACAAACGCGCTGTTTTTCACGTTCTCGTATTCTTCGGGAAACAGCAGAATAATTTTCCGTGCCGCGGTTTCGTCCTTCGCCGCAAACACATACGTGCCGTTTTCGTAAAATCCGTCGTCGTCGCGGAAGAATACGCCGTCCTCGCGCGCGTAAATCATGCGGCACTTCCTCGTACGCAGCATGTCCGCCATATCCGCGTACAGCACGGGATTTTTCGCGATAAACGCCTCGCCTGCGTTCAGTAGCCTGCGCTCGTGCAAAGCCGCTTTCTGCGCCTCTTCTTTTTTGCGCTTTTTCGATAAGTACAAAGCCACGGCGGTCGCCGCCACAGCCGCAATGCCTCCGATGCAAAGCGCCGCTACGGCGCTGTTATGGTCAAACCCGTGCGTATCGCCCTGATCGCCTGTTTTCACCCCGATGTCCTCGGCTTCCATGCCTTCCGGCTGTTCGAAAGGATGATCGAATTTTCCCGTTCCGGGCAGTTCGTCCGTCGCGCTTTCCGCCTCGGCGGCAGTGTTTTCCGCCGCCGCGTCTTTTTGTGCCAAAGCAATTCCCGCGGGCGCAGCCGCCAGAAAAACGGCAATCGCCGCCGCAACGAATTTTTTTCGCAACATTCCCATAAAAATCACTTCCTTTACAGCAGGCGGAGAAGATCCGTCAGCTTTGTAATCGTATAATCCGGCGCCGCATTGCACGGTCGCTTCACGCCCGCATTACCCGCGCCGACCGCATTGCCGCCCGCGGAATATTTTCCGCAGGGGTCGAAAAGGCAGCAATCGATGCCCGCGCCGTTCGCGCCCGCCATGTCCGAAGCAAGCGAATCGCCCACAAACAGGCAATCTTCCTTTTTTGCGCCGAGCCCCGCAAGCAGCCGCTGAAAGAACTCCGCCGTCGGTTTGATGGCGCAAAGCGCTTCCGATACGAACAGATTGTCGAACAGCCCGAAAAGCGGCTTCGTCCGCCCGATCTGTATCGCCGTCAGCCCGTTGGTGGCAATCGAAACGGCGTAGCCGCGGCGTCTGAGCTCCGTCAGCGTTTCCGCGGCGCCGTCCATAAGGTTTCCGCCGGTTTCCAGCTCCTTTAAAAATTCGTCCCGCCACTTTTTCGCGTCCGCGCCCTGCACAGAAAAGCCCCGCGTCGCAAGATAACCGATGATTTCCGCAAAAACATGCTCCACGTGCGCGCGGTAAAGCGTGTGGTATTCCCGCTGAATGGCAGGGGAGTGTACGTCGTATAAGCCGGTTTCCGTCCATATCCGTTCGGATACGGCGTTGGAAAACGCAAGCAGTTCGTCGTCCGCCGCAACGTTGTGGCGCGCGAACAATCTCGAAAACGCGCCGCGCTCGTCGTCGCGGTAACGCAACAGCGTATCGTCCGCGTCGAAAATTACGTGCCTGTACGCCCGCGCTCCGCCGCGCATCCCGCCGTTCGGTTTATAGCCGTTGTCCGATGTAACCGCCATACGCGCTCACCAGTCCTGTTTTTTCAAAGAAGAATCTTTCACGTCGTCGTAATAATCAAAGTATTTCCGCTTGAATTCTTCTTTCGTCATCGGCTTTCCGTCCGTAAGCTCTCCGCCGTCGTTCATCCGCTCTAAAAGTTCTTTCAGCTCCTGCGGCGTAAAATCCGCCGCTTCGATTTCGCCTTCGTATTTCTGCATCAGTTTCAATAAATCCAGTTCCGACATTTTTTCACCTCAGACTTCCTCTTCGTAGGGTACCCCGTCGAAGTACTGCACGTCCTCCGGAATCATCCCGCAGGCAATCACGTCTTTTAAAAGTTTCACGCTCATTTTCTTGTGCGCGGCTTTCAGCGCGGCAAGCAGTTTTTTTCCTTCGGCGTCCTCGGCTACGGCGTTTTTCAGCTGCATGTATCCCGCGTCCCAGATGGGCGCCAGCTGGTTCACGTAACAGTATTCGTAAAACGCGCGCGCCTTTTTCATCACCGCCGCCGCGTCCGCGGAAAGCCTCCTTCCTTTCAGCCATACGCAAAAGAAAGATTCGCCTTCGCTTTTTTCCGCCGAACCGAGCGGCACGCCCCATTGTTCCACGTCCGCAATCGAAAAGGGGAAGAGGTTGTTGCGCACGCGGTAGCTGTTTCCTTTGTATTGTATGTTTTCAAACGAACAGCAGTTATCCGAATCGGCAAACGCGCTCCACACCGCGCAGTCCGTATAAAAACTCCTCGGCAGTTCTCCCTCCGGCGCGCGGAACTGGTCGCGGTTGTTCGACCAGGTAGGGGTTGCCAGCCTCCGCGCCGCGTGAATCGCCATCGACCGTTCGAAATTCGCTTTCACCACCGAATACGAACCCGCCGAAGCCTGAGGACCGGAAAATAAAGCCGTCTGGTTCAGGTGCTGAAAATCGTTGCCGCAGCACATCAGCGAACATAAAAACCCGTCCGCCACTCTGTCGCGTACGTCGGCGTTGCCCTCGCCGATGCCGAACGCGCCCGTAAACGGGGGAAATACCTGTGTGTTTTTCGGGCGTTTCACCCAGGAAGAAAGCGGCTTGAACGCGCCCGTTTCCACCTTTTTCACGCCCACCTTTTCCGCCTGCATGTTAAACACGTCCAGGCACAGCCGCTGTTTTTCTATCGGCTTTTCTTTCGCGAGGTTCCACACGATGAACGCTACGGGAAATTTTCCTTTGCTTCCCGCGAAGTTTTCGGAAGAAAATAAAAATCCGCGCTCCGCCGTGTATCTGAACGCCTGTTCGCGCAGTTTCTCGTCGTTCGGCGCGTTCAGGTATTTCAGCGTGGAAAACAAGCCGAGGTATGCCGGTTTGCCCGCAAATTCTTCGGAAATGCGGAATAAAAACTGCGAGAACAACTCTCTGCCCGTTTCGCCCAGCCCGCGGGCAAGCATTTCTTTTCTCACCGCCGTATCGGAAACGCCCGTTTTCGAAGTTTTTCCCTGCGTTAAAGAGGTAGTGTTGCTGGTAGCGAACGGCGGATTGATAAAAATCAGCCATTTCAGTTTCGGGTTTTCCAGATCTTTCCGTAAATTTTCGGGCATTTTCCACGGCTTTTCTTCTTCGGGCGCGCCGGCGGAAAGCTTTTCTTTCTCTTCGTTCCGTTCGTCTAAAGAAAGCAGGGCGGAACGCATCGGATTATCGCCGTAATCGGGGTTAAACGTGCTTTCGGCAAGCCTCTGCCTGCGCCGTTTTTCAAATAAGAGTTCCGCGTCGTCGTTTAAATAATCGTAGGTAAACACGGTGGAATAAGGGAATACGCGCCGGCAGTACATCGCGTCCTCTTCGCCTATCGTGGAAATGTAGGTGTAGGGCAGTACCGCCGCGGGCAGAGTAAATTCAAGGTTGCCGCTGCCCGCCGCCATATCCCATACGCGGTATTCGCCGCTTTCCAGCCGACGCTTGCCTATCACCCGTTCGAGGTACCCGTACGCTTTCTGCGCAAATACGGGCGGCGTGTAAAATTCGCCCTGCATTCTGCGGCTTTCGTCCTCGCCGAGGCGGTCGATTTTTCTCCGCAGCGAAAACGCCGTGGTTTCGTCCTGTACGCGGTCGTACACGCTCCAGAAATAGTTGTATTCGTACACGGGCAGGCGGTGCGTTTCCTTTCCGCTTTCCAGCAGAAACTCCACGCGCCCGTTTTTGTTCGGCGCGCCGCCGCGCAACGCGTCCGCCAGAAAGTATTCGGCAAGCTTCTTTTCGCCGCGCCTGCCGTCGAGGTAAAAGGAAAATAAGGAAGCCCAGTATTCGTACACCCGTTCGAAATTTTCTTCCGTAATCGGCTTTTTCTCTTTCGGAAACATCGAAAGCTGTTCCCCGCACGCGCCCGCCAGCGCCGCGCGGAACGCCTTTTCTTCGCCCGCTTTTCCGAGGGAATACACCCGCACGCGGCACAACTGCGGCGAAGAGAGCAAATCGCGCGTTAAAACGGGGCAGGGGGAAGCGGGGGTTCTGTCCCAGTCGTAGTCGTTGCCGGCGCGTTTTCCGCAGAACGCCGAAAAATCCTGCGTGGAAGCAAGAAAGGCTTCTTCGCGGCACACGCCGCAGATTCTTTCGGGCAGCATCCGCTCCGTTTCCTCGTAGCGGATTTTCCGCACCGTATACAGCGCCTGCGCCAGCATCGAAGAAAGGCGGGCGGCGGAAATTTTCTTTTCTTTACGGAATACGAAAAGCACGCCGCTGAACGTATCGCCTTTTACCTGCGCTTCGCCTATGCCCACGGCGTTGTAAAATTCCGCTTTCACGTTCTGTTCGCTTCTGGCGCTTTTCAGCGCGTCGTAAAGCGCGGTCCCTCTTTCCGTTTCTCCCGCGATTTTTACTGTCGTTTCGTTTTTCATCTGTGTGTTCCGCACGTTTCTGCCGCGCTCCTTCCGTCTTGGAAATATCCGTAGAATATTATACTACGTTTTACGGTAAAAAGCAAGCGCGTTATGCGCCGCGGCGGAAAATCGAAAGCAGAAATGGAAAAAAACGCCGCTTTTTTTCCCGCGTTGCCGAAATTTCCCTCTGCGGGCAAATTTTGTGTCTTGCAAACCGCGCCGTCGCATGTTACAATGCTTTTAAACCCAAAAAACGGAGGCAACACAAATGAAACGTATGAAAATCGCCGCGGCGCTGATTCTTGCCGCGTGCTTTACCGTTCTTCCCGCATATTCGCTCGCCGCGGCATACCGCGCCGGGCATATTACCGCCGCGCCGCCGCAGGGCGAAACGCAGCCGTCCGAATCCCCGGATACGCCCGATTCGCCCCCGGATAATCCCGCAGAATCGCCCGATGCTCCTCAGCAACCGGAACCTCCGGGCGATACGCCGGAAGGACCTTCTTCCCCGGAACAGCCTGCCGAGCCCGCCGAGCCGACGAAACCCGAAAAACCGCAGCCGCAACAGAATCTGCAACTGTACATAATCTGCACGGGCAGCGGCGTAAATCTCCGTTCGGGCGCGGGCAGCGGCTACAAAGCGGTGGCTTCGGCGGAAAAAGATACTTCGTATGCGGTGGCGGAAAAAACGGGAAACTGGTACTGCGTGTATTACCGCGGCAAAAAAGTATATCTTTCCGCAACGTACGCCAAAGAGTTCACGCTGGAAAAAAGCGATAACGCCGCCGTGGAACGGGTACTGGCAGAGGCGTATAAACTTCTCGGCACGCCGTACGTGTTCGGCGCGGTGCGCCTGCACGACGGCGCGGGCAATTTTCAGCGCGGCTTCACCGTAAACGCGTTCGATTGTTCTTCGCTCACGCAGTATGTGTTTTATCTCGGCGCGAATAAACTTCTCGGCACCACCACACGGTTGCAGGTAAAAGAGGGAAAAGCCGTAAAGAAAAGCGAGCTTTCCCGCGGCGACTGCATCTATTTCACCAACGCTTCGCGCTATTACAACACGGGCACGGAGCGCGTGGGGCATGTGGCGATTTATCTCGGCAACGATTATATCCTGCACACCTCGTCCGATTACGCCCGCATCGAAAAGCTTACCGCCGCGCGCAAAAAGTATTATATCGAAGCCCGCCGATTCGTGTGAGAATTTTGCGGAATTATCTTTCGTAGCTTTCGGAAGTTTGTTTCTTTTTCACATTTTCCGCTCGTCTGCGCTTGACAAATTTTTCCTCGTATCGTATAATAAACGTAGCCTCGTTTGAAGCTTTCGTTTTCGGATAAAGCCGATGCCGCCGGGCGGCGGAAAAGGGGCGGTAAAAATCGTCAGGGAGAAACAGAAACAACAATGAAAAGACAGTGGACGGAACAGGAAATCAACGAATGGTACGCAAAGCAGCCGTGGTTGCGCGGCACCAACTTTTTGCCATCGGACTGTATTAACCGCCTGGATATGTGGCAGTCGTTCGGAAGAGAAGAGCATCTGAAAACGGCGGAAACGGAATTGAAACTCAGCGAAGAAACGGGGTTCAACACGGTGCGGCTGTGGTGCAATTTCGACGTATACTATAAAGAACCGGAAGAGTTCATGCAAACGCTGGAAAGCTATATTTCGCTTTGCGCGAAGTATCATCACAGCGTAATGCTTGTGCTTGCGTACGAAGAAGATTTGCCTTACGGCGACAAGTTTGTGGCGAAAGAACTCGGCGCGCAGAAAGAATATTACAACCATTTCAACCGCGATTACGAATTGCAGGATAAGCTGACGGCGGAACACGCGTACAAACATTATACGGAATATCCGGAAATCAAGCCGATATTTATGGAAATGGTGGAACGCGTTGTGAAAAAGTACCGCGCCGACAACCGGATTCTGGCTTGGAACGTGGAAAACGAACCGGGCATCACCATCGGCAGCCGCGCGGTAAAACTGCAGGAAGAGCTGTTCGCGCTTGTACGCTCGCTCGATCCCGTGCAGCCGCTGGCGGCGGACGTATGGATCGGCATCAATGAAGACGGCACGTTCATAACGGAAGCGGAAGCGAAAGCTTACGAACTTTCCGATTTTATCTCGTTCCATTCCTATTCGAAGTACGAAAAATTTTTAACGGGCATTTACACGCTGAAAAAGTATTTCAGACGCCCGATTATCGTAACGGAGTGGCTCAACCGCTGCAATCATAACACCGTGCAGGAAATTTACCCGCTGATGCTTATCGAAAACGTGGGTTGCTATTGCTGGGGCTTCGTGCAGGGGAAAACGTACACCACCGAACCGTGGGAAGCTCTCTGGAAACAGGCGGAAAGCAATCCGGACGTAGATTTCGATTTCACGAAATGGCAGCACGAGTTATACCGCAAAAACCTGCACCCGTACGATCCCCGCGAGATCAACACCATCAGGCACTGCAACGCCCTCGCCGATAAAAAGTAAAATCTTTTTAGCCTTCCCCTCTTGCCTGAAAAAAAATTCAGCGAACTTCATTTTTTTCGGCAAAAAGGGTAATCCTTGCCTTCGTCAAGGCTTCCCCTTGGGGGGAAGCTCCTTGCGAAGCAAGGTGATGAGGGGCGCCCCTTGTTTTCTATACGCCGAAATTTCCAAACAAAGCTTCCGTTGAACTATCGCTAAGAATTTTCAATCCGTAGCGGTAGTTTTTCTGTTCCCGAAAAATTTAAATTCAGCAAAAATTTGTAAAATCGGTTGCAATTTTCGGCGATAGGTGCTATAATAAAAATTGCCAAACAGATTTTACGAATTAAAGGAGTACGAAAACAAAACTAAACATTTTATAAATATATCGCAGTACGCAAGCAATATAGCCCACTTTTTGGATTTTGGTAAAAATGCAAATTCCATTATGTGGGTGTGTTGCTGTTTATACTGCGCGTACTTTCGTAAAATTTGTTTGGCGACAATCGGGGTTTGCACTTTTCGTGCGGTAACTTCGGTTGCCGCATTTTTTATTTTCGGGAGGCGTATAATGTTTTAATGAAATATGTTACCGGTGGGAAGTTATTGCGGTTAATAGATGAAAAATTGATTCGGAATCTTAAATTAAAGAGGAAAATATAATGAAAACAAGAAAAATATTAGTGTTGTTATTATCGGGCGTTATTGGTCTTACCGCGTGTTCTTACTTGTCCGGATGCAGAAAGAACAAAGCAACGAATTTAAATATTTCATACATAAAAGATTTGGCGATAGATGTAGACGGTTTAACCGGTTTTGCAATCAAATCGGAAGAAGAAGTCGGAACTCATAAAAATTCCGTTCAACTTGCATCTTATAACACATCCGGGCAGACGTACAAAGTTACCGCCGATGAACAGGAATCCGGTTTGGCAAGAAATTATCTGTATGCCACAAAGGCTGATTGCGAACAAGGCGACTTTGTATATTCGCCTGACAGCGTGGAAAAAGTATCGTTCAAAAAAAACGATTCGGTCAAGGAAGAAATCTACGATTCGGACGGAAAAGTGATTTCCTCGGAACGCAGATTAACGCAGGAAGAAATTCCCGCGCAAATCAATAAATTTTATGCCACGGAAAATTTTCTGTTTATGCAATTCGTATTCGTTCGTCAGGCAAAAGCGAATGATATGCTTTTTAAGGAAGGAGGACATTATTATTTGAATGATTATACTGTTCGCTATGGAGAGTATACGGAAGTGCGTCCTGACGATTTGGTTTACGATGAAAACGGAATTACGGAGTTCGATCGGACGGGCTATCGCAATTCCGAGTACGTTAAAAATTTTGTTGTGGATAGGGCAACGGGATATATTTATCAGATTGAAAATTTCAATATAGACGTAGTTTTTAACACGAGCATTGTGGGCGTAGACGACGGAACGGAGTCTTTTCGATATTACTATTATAGAATTTCCGTAAATCCGGAAGGCGAATTGCTGTTTACGGATGTTATGCCGAATAGAGAAGTGTGGGTATATGGTGTTGAAACGGATAAATACGGATATACGTTTGTTTGGAATGACGCTATAAATCTTATCGACAAAGAAAATAAAATTTATTATTTTACAGATGGCGACGAGTATTTTATTGATGATGCCCAAGAAGTTTATCAGTGCGATACAAATTATCCCTATACAATTAGCGTAATGGTAAACGGCGAGCCGCAAAAGTATAACAATGATAAAGTATTGAGCGGCTTACGCCGGATAGGAAGAGAAAAAGACGAAATGTATATGGGTTATATGGGGAATTATAAAGGAAGGTTCGTTGATTATCAAGGGAGGATAGGCAACGCGTTGTGGTGTCCCGACAACGTCAGATGGCTCGGTAATAATTTTTTAACTTCAACGCTGTTATATGGTGATGACGACGGCGGATTGTATTATAAAATCATAGATATAGAAAGCTGTATCGAATCTCCCGTTGAACTTACGCCGCCTTCTGATTTTCAGAAAATTTCTGAAGACGTCGGAAAACTTGAAGATGTAGAGTTTTACGATATGAAAGTCGGAAAGAGCTTTGTGCGGGTGAAAGATGCGTTTACGGCAAAAACGCCCACCGGAACAAAATGCTATAAAGCGGTAAAGAACGGCGACAAGGTAGAGTTAAAGTTATTGCAGGATAAAGAATACACGCAGAATGTATTTATTTTTCAGCCGTTATCAAAATAAAAGAGGTAAATTTCTAAAAAACAAAAAATCGCCCGAGGGGATTGCTTTTCCGCAATTTCCCGGGCGAAAAATTTATTTTAGCTTTATATAAGGCTTCCCCTCTTGCCTGAAAAAAAATTCAGCGAACTTCATTTTCTTCGGCAAAAAGGGCAATCCTTGCTTTCGTCAAGGCTTCCCCTCTTGCCTGCATAAAATTTTGCTTACAAAATTTTCTTCGGCAAAAAGGGCAATCCTTGCTTTCGTCAAGGCTTCCCCTTGGGGGGAAAGCTCCTTGCGAAGCAAGGTGATGAGGGGCGGTTGAACTATCTGTTAAAAGTTTTCAAACAGGCAACCAACCCCGCACCCTTCGCAAACCTTTACTCAATCGCAATATACGATCTTTCGGGCAATTTTTGCGTTACTTTCGGGATAACCAAAGACAGAATGCCGTTTTCGTACTTCGCCTTGATGTCCTCTTTCGAAACGTCGTCGCCAACGTAGAAGCTGCGCGAAGAGTATTCGGAAATTTCCTTCCGTCTGTACACCTTGTTTTCCTTCTTGGCGTTTTCGCCGTTCGCTTCGTTGCCGCCTTCCTTTTCTTTCTTCGAACATACAACGTTCAGATACCCGTTTTCCAAAGAAAGTTTAATCTGTTCTTTCGTAAATCCGGGCACCGCCACTTCCAGGCGATAATCCTTGTCGGTTTCGCTGATGTTCGATTTCAGATAATCGGCTTCGTCCGCAAACACGGGGCGGAAGAAATCGTCCAGTGCGTCAAATAAAGAAGTATGCTCCATATGATTGTTATTTCTGTTCTGCAAATAGTTTTTCATAATAATTCATCTCCTTAAATTCAAATCGATTTCCGAAGCCCGAACGGTTTTGCGCTCTCTTTCATCGCGCCTTTCCTTTCGTTCTTCGCTTATTATTATAAATACGTTTCCGCCCGTTTAAACACGTATTTTACGAAAAGTTTTAAAATTTTCAAAGCAGCGGAAAATATAAAAAAAAGCCGTTTAAAACGGCGTTTTTCGGGGTATATATGCGGTTTTTCAATAGTTTCTCTACTGTTTGTTTTTTTCGGCGGCAAGGCGCAAAAGCAAGCCGATAAACGATTTCGTGGCGGCGCTCACGGGCTGTTTCGCCCGCCGCACAAGATAAATCGAACGGCTGGGCAGGGGAGTATCCGTTTTCAGCCGACGGTATTTCGTCGAAGTCTTTTTCAAAAACACGTCCGGCACCAGCCCCACGCCCAGCCCGTAATCCACAATGGGCAGTATCTGGTCGGCGGTGGCTACTTCCACTTCGGGACGGAAGTCGATGCCGCGCATGCGGAAAAAGTCGGTATACGAATCGTAAGAGGCGGTCTGTCTGCCCAGCGTAATCAGCGGAAACGCACACAGTTCCGCCGGCGTATACGTTTTTTCCGCGTCCGCGGGGTAATCTTTGGCACATACGGGCACGTCGGCGCAATCGGCGATTTTGTAATATTCGAAAGCCGGGTCAAACGTTTCGGCAACGGAAATCACGGCAATTTCGCACTGCCCGTTTTTCAGCGCGGCAAGCGCCTGCGGCGAGGAGTGGTTGAAAAGCAGAATAGTGATTTTCGGGTGTGCTTTTTTATACGCGCCGAGGGCGGGCAGCAGCACCTTGTGCAAAGCCGCTTCGCTGGCGCTCACCGAGATATACCCGCCTTCCAGCGCGGAAAATTCCGAAATTTCCCGTTCGGCGTTTTCTATCTGTTCCACGGCGACTCTGATGCGCGCGTACAATTCTTCGCCTTCCGGCGTCAGGCGTACGTTTCTGCCCGCCTTGTAAAACAACGCCACGCCCAGTTCCTGTTCCAGCTTTTTAATCGTGCGCGTCAGGTTGGGCTGATTCGAATACGTTTTTTCCGCGGCAACGGTAAAACCGCCGTATTTCGCAACATTATAAAAAATCTTGTAATATTCGTAGTTGATATCCATCGTTTTATCCTCGTTTTAAACAATACGTTTTTGATATGGATTACCGTAAAAAAATACATTTTACATATTTTACGTATTGTATTATACTGTGTGCTTGTTTGAATGTCAAGCGAAAATCAGGTAAAAACGAGGTGTATTTATGGATAGGTTGTTCGAATGTCTGGCGGCGACGTTTTGTATGTTGCCGTTTCTTGCGGACGTCATACTGCAGTTGAAAACGAAAAAAGGGTTCATTCCGCCCGTGTTCGGCGCAACGTTCGCGGCGGGCTTTTTCTTCGGCGCGCTGGCGCATGCCGCGGGGCGCGGGGCGGGCGTGCCGCTCGTCTTTTATATCGCGGGCACCGTTGTCGCGTTCTGGAGCTTTGTGCTGAAAGCCGAAAAATCGGAAGAGAAAAAGGACGAAGCGCTTTACGGCGGCAATGCGGATAAACGCGACGGCAAAGATAATAAGCCGCAGGCGGAAAACGGAAAGAACGAAAGTACGGGGCGTGCGGCATGAATAAAGATCTTACAAGCGGAAAACCGTCAAGCGTTTTGTGGAAGTTCTGTCTGCCGCTGTTCGGCAGTATCATTTTTCAGCAGCTGTACAACATTGCGGATAGCTTCGTGGCGGGGAAATTCATCGGCAACGACGCGCTTGCCGCGGTGGGCAACAGCTACGAAATCACGTTGATTTTCATCGCGTTCGCGTTCGGCTGCAATATCGGTTGCTCCGTCGTGGTATCAAATTTTTTCGGCGCGAAGAAGTACGGCGAAATGAAAACAAGCGTGTACACGTCGCTTATCGCGGGCGGCGTACTGTGCGGCGTTTTAATGCTGTTCGGCTCGATTTTCTGCGGCGGGCTGCTGCGCCTGATCAACACGCCGGAAAACATTTTCGGCGATTCGAAGTTATATCTCGATATTTACATTTACGGCTTGCCGTTCGTGTTCTTTTATAATATCGCCACCGGCATTTTCTCGGCGCTCGGCGATTCTAAAACGCCGTTTGTTTTTCTTGCCTGCTCGTCCGTTGCGAATATCGGTATGGATATTCTGTTCGTCGCGGCGTTTAAAATGGGCGTCGCGGGCGTCGCGTGGGCAACGTTCCTCTGCCAGGGCGTCAGCTGCGTGCTTGCGGTGCTGTTCGTCGTGCTCCGTCTGAAAAAAATCGGCGCGGGCGAAAAAACGAAGCTGTTCTCGTTTGCGATTCTCGGCAAAGTGGCGGTCATCGCCGTGCCCAGTATCTTGCAGCAGAGCTTCATTTCGGTGGGCAATATCGTAATTCAGTCGGTCATCAATACGTTCGGTTCGGAAGTAATGGCGGGGTATTCCGCGGCGGTAAAACTCAACAATATGGTGGTAACTTCGCTCACTACGCTGGGCAACGGCATTTCGAATTACACCGCGCAGAATATGGGCGCGGGGAAGCACGCGCGCGTGAAGCAGGGCTTCCGTGCGGGGCTTGCCATCGTGTGGATCATCTGTGTTCCCGTCTGCGCGCTGTATCTCATCGCGGGCAAGTATCTGATGTACGCTTTTCTGGACGACGTAAGCGGCGCGGCGCTGAAAACGGGGCTCACGTTCCTGCGGGTGATTTCGCCGTTCTATTTCGTCATCGCGGCGAAACTGGTTGCCGACGGCGTGCTGCGCGGCAGCGGCATGATGAAGCAGTTCATGATAGCCACGTTTACCGATCTGATTCTGCGCGTGGTGCTTGCCGAAGTGCTTGCGCTCACGCCGCTCGGAACAACGGGCATCTGGATGGCATGGCCGTGCGGCTGGTGCGTTTCCGCGGTGCTTTCCATAATTTTCTATCGCGGCGGCGCGTGGAATAAAATGCCGGACGCGGAAAACAAGGAAGAGGAAATCGTCCGCGAGGAAGAAGAGCTGGAAGAAGAAACCGAGGGCGACGGCTTGTAAAAAACAGCTTGAAAAAACAGCTTGAAAAAACAGCCTGAAAATTAAAAAAACACGTTAAAAATCGGCAAAAAGTTGTTATTTTTTGCCGATTTTATTGCTTAAATTGCGTTGTTTTTCCATAAAATCGAGGTAAATTTCGCCGTTTTTGATTGTATTTCCGGCGTTTTTTACCTTGTTTTCAACGTTTTTTTCGGTGTTTTCCTGCGTTTTTTCGCCGTTTCCGGGCGGATTTTTCAAGGCGTTTCCGGGCGGCGGTCCGGGCGGTGTTTCCCGCCCGGCGGGGTAGGGAGATTTTAAAAATTTTAAAAGACCGAAATTTTCCATAAAGAATCACCGTGAAAAAAAATGAACGGGAAAATTAAAAAAGAGCGGAAGAAAAAAGAAAAAACGGGGAAAATTCGATTAAAAATACGTAAAGGTAGTCGTTTTTGTTTGCTTTAATCGCCGTTTTGATATATAATAGAATATGCGTTAGTATCGTCGGAATATGAGTTTGCCGTAAATCCGCACGGATTTATGCCGCAGACGGATTCCGATTTACACTTTTGAAGGAGAATGATCTTATATATGCGGAGTTTGAAGAAAAAACTTACCGTGCTTCTGGCTATGGCTACGCTTGCGTGCTCGGCGGCAACGCTCGCTTCCTGCGCAGGCAGCGATTTCACGCCGCCCGCTCAGGCGGATACCACAAGCGACAAGGTTGCTTCCAACGGCGGGTTCCTTGTGGAAACGGGGGATTACGTATACTTTATCAACGGCGCGGCGGAAGCTTCGGCGGATAACACCTACGGCAAAGTACAGAAAGGCGCGCTGTATCGCATTGCGAAATCGGCGTTGAAAGCAAAATCGTACGGCGCGGCGGAGTGCGTGGTGCCTTCGCTGTTCGTGGCGCAGAATTACGACGGCGGCGTATTCATTTACGATAATTACGTGTATTTCGCTTCGCCCACCAACGAAAAGGAAAAGGACGGCACCGTTTCCACTTCCTGGCTTTCGTTCAAGAAAGTGAAGCTGGACGGAACCTCTTCGAAAAAGGAAGCGGACAAGTATCTGTTCCGTCTTTCGGACAATACGGTTCCGTACCGTTTCGTGAAGGGCGCGGACGGCGTGGTGTACTGCATGTACGTGCAAAGCAGCAACCTCTATTCGTTCAACACGGATACGGGCGTTACCACGCTTTTGGTGAAAGGCGCCGAGAATTATTATTTCGATACCGAAAACCTTGAAAACGGCAGCGTGTACTATCTGATGAAAGTGCCCACCGCGATGACGGCGGACGCGGGCAAATTCGGCTACAATCAGTTGTACCGCGTTTCCCCCGAAGCCACCGCAAAAACGAACGCGGACAAAGCCGCGTATACCGTGAAAGACGGCGCGGGCGAATATAAAGAATACGCGTTCGACAAAGCGAGCCTTGTGAAGAACAACGCGGATTTCGACGGCGGAGATATTGCGCAGTACCCGTACGTGAACCTCGGCAGACTGGTTTTGGACGGCAGAGGCGGCATCGATCCGCAGGATGAAAAAACGACGTTCAACGACGCGGACGAGAACAACGGGCACGCTTCTTACACTTACGCGGTGCTTTCGTACAAGGGCGGCAGAGTGCTTTTTACCCGCAAGGGAAGCCTTTCCGACGATACGCCCGTATATACCTTTAAAGACGAGCAGACGAAGAGCGGCTGGAACACGGTAACGGCGAACGCCGAAAAATTATTCAGAGTGGCGGACGATTCGACGAACGCTTCGGCAAGCGCGATTTACTACGAAACGGGCGACAACCTTGCGTATCTGTACGTTTCGAACAACTATATCTGCAGAACGGAAGTGAGCGCGGACGGTACGCTTATCGAGGACGGCGAACGGCTTGCCGAAACGGTGGCGAGTTCCGCAACGCTGTGGAAAACGGAAGGCGAATATCTGTACTATTACTCTTCGGCGGATGCCGGGAACAATCTGTACCGCCTGAAATACGACGGCGCGGCTTCCGCTTACCGCAAGAACCTTTTGATCGGCGACGAGGACAACAGAGACGCGGAATATTCCCCCGCGAAAATTCCTGCCGTGCAGTGGAACGATTCCTGGTATAAGCCCGAATTTGCGGACAATACGCTGTTCTATTGCAACGCGCAGTCGTTCGGTTCGCGGTCTTTCGACTATATTTATACGGCGGATTTAAGCGGCAGCGGCGAAAACGGCGCGATGACGGCGGCGGAACTGAAAGCGTTGAACGAAAAGTATACTTCCGTTACGGATTATTTTTCCGACTGTGCGGATACGGGCGACGACGGCGAAAGCCTGAAACTTGCGCTGCAGTATTATTTCCGTACGGGCGAGCTGACGGCGTACGACGAATTTTTGAAAGAAGCGAAAAAGCAGGGCTATAAGGATTACTACCGCTACGGCGAATATGCGCAGGCGGAAATCGCGGCGTTCAGAAATCATACGGCGCACGGCGAAAACGATTTTGCGACGAAGTTTAAAGACGGCGACGAATATTACGATAGGGAAACTTACTTTATCAACCGCATCGGCGCGATGAAGAAATCGGACGCGAAAGCGATTGAAAAAATATGGCGTACCGATTTCGTGAAGCCGCTGCCCGATTTATCTTCCGACGACGGCGCCTGGTCTACGGCGAAAAACGTGTGGGTTTCGATTGCCGTTGCGGCGGGTGCGATTGCGGTGATTACGGGCATTACGCTTCCCATCGTGATTTCGCATAAAAAGAAAGCCAAGCTTGCGGCAGACAGAGAAGCCACGAGAGTGAGAAAACCGAAGATCGATACTACCGACGATAAGAGCATCGACGTGTACGCGACGGAAGAAAAGCCTGCGGAAACCGCGGCAGAAACGACGGAAAACGCCGATGGTACTGTGGAAAATAAAGAGGAATAAGGCTTTTGATATGAAAAGCGTCTTGCGAAAAGCAGGGCGCTTTTTTGCTGCCGATAAAAAACGGTGGGATTTTTTTGTTGAATTGTTGAAAACAGCCGGTTCGAAGAAGCGAGCGCCCCTCATCAGTCAACGAAGTTGACAGCTTCCCCCCAAGGGGAAGCCTTGACGTAAGGCAAGGCTTCACATTTTTGCCGAAAAAAATGAAGTTCGCTGAATTTTTTTTCAGGCAAGGGGAAGCCGCGAAGCGGCAGACAATTTTTGCCTCATTGTGTGCAAGCACGATGAGGCAAGGGGAAGGCTTGGAACAAGGCAAGAATTTGAAACAGACCTCTATCGGCTCGCATACGCTCGCCACTTTCCCCGCTACCGTAGGTTTTTTCGCTTTTTCTCCATCAGGGAAAAAGCGAAAAAGGGGAAAGCAAGGGATTACATCAAAGGCAAAAATTAAAAATACAAACGATACGCTACAATCCGTTATGAAACAGGCGAAGCCTGCCCGAAGGGGAAAGCAAGGGGCGGCGCAGCGAAGCGTTTAAGAGAGAAAAGGTTCGGAGAAAATGCGGACATAAAAAAAATGCGAAAAAAAATTATAAAAATACGAAAAATTGCACAAAAACAGTTTACAAAAGAAAAAAATACTAATATAATATAGCAAAATGCCGTTTTCGAATCCCGCAAGGGATTTTTTTGCGGCGGATAACGAAACGAAACAGAGGAACTTTTATTTATGGCAAGATACGAATTATGCCCCAGATGTCAACTGAATTTCATCGACGCGGATAAAGAGGATTTTTGCGAAGTGTGCAGAATGGAACTGAACGGCGAAAAGACGTTTACCGATAATTTCGAAGAGGCGGATACCGAAGAAACGGAACTTTGCCCCATCTGCGGCGAAAACTATATGCGCGCAGGCGAGAAAATGTGCGACGAATGCAAGAAAAAATCGGAATACGAAGAGGACATCGAGGAAGAGGAAGAAGAGGAGGATCCCGATAAGGATGACGCCTGGAGAAGCTACCTTGACGACGATGACGCCGGCGACGATATAGGCATCGACCTCAGCGGCGAGGAGCTGGACGAGGAGGATGACGAGGAAGAGGAAGAAGAGGAAACGCAGAATTCCGACGACGATTTCGAATATGTATCGGCGGACGATTACCTCGACGACGAGGATGATGACGACGAGGACGACGAGGACGATTCGTTCGACGACGATGACGCTCCTTCGCCCAAGAGCGGCGCTTCGAAAAAACGCCGCCGTAATGACGATGATTTTTAAACGAAGCCGATTCTGCGGCGCAATAGCCGGATTTGCGGGTTTTACGCCAAAAAAATTTCATAAATAAAAACAGCCGACGACGGAACGATTGTAAACCATCCCGCCGTCGGTTTTTATTGTTTTTATTTCAGCGGCGTTGCGCCGCCGTACGCCGCGATTTAAAGATCGTCGGCGTCCTGTACGGGCTTTTCTTTCGGATTCAGCGGCTTGCCCGTATAGCTGCCGTTGACGTCCGACTTCGAAGCGAGACCGATCAGGCTTTCTACCTTTTTCGAAAGCTTTTTCATGGGGAAGCCCTCCTTTATTCCGCCGTTACGGCGGTTTTATGCGTTAGTCTTCCTCTTCTTCGTGTTCGTTGGCGGAGCCTTTGCAGTTGCGGGATTTGCCGCAGCCGCCGCAGTTCTTCGTGTTGCCGGTGCGATTGTTGTTGGTGGTGCGTTTCTTGTTTTCGTTGTTGTTCTGATTTTTCATTTTTATTCTCCTTTTAAAATCGAATCTGCAAGGTAAGCGAAAATCCTTCCGGTCAGACGCGGTTGCCTTCGAAAGGCAGATGCAACATTACGCGCCCCTGTTCCGCGCCGCAGAGCGGGCAGGTTTTCCATGCTTTTTCGCCGACTGCCATGTGTCCGCAATCGCCGCATACCCAGAGTACGGGCGAATCCGCGGAAAACAGCGTGCCGTTTTTTACCGCGCCGGCAAGATAATCGAAAATGATCCGGTGAGAATCTTCTACTTTCGCGATCAGCTTGTAAAGCGCCGCAATATCGGCAAAGCCTTCTTTTTTCGCAGTTTCGGCAAATTCGGGGTAGAGTTCCGTTTCCGCCGTTTCGTCGTTTGCGGCAAAGGCAAGCCCTTCTTCAAGCGAACCCGCATGGAAAGGATAGCCGGCTTCGATGTCGATATTCTCGCGGCTGCCCGCCTTTTCCTGTAACGTTTCGAAGAAGCGCTTGGCGTGGAACGTTTCGTTTTTTGCGATCGTTCTGATTTCGTCCGCAAGCGTTTTATAGCCTTCCTGCATCGCCTGTTTTGCGATAAGCTGGTAGCGCATGCCCGCCTGCGATTCGCCGGCGAAGGAACGCGCTAAGTTTTTAAAGGTCTGCGTTTTTTCAAATTGCATAAAAATTTTGTTTCCTCCCTGAAAGGACTTTCGCCGTCCTTGTAACAACATTATGCAGCCGCAAAAGACAAAATATCCGCAATTTTTTTGAAATTCTGCGGAAAAACAGGGTAAAACTGAAAAAAACTACCAAAACGCTTGCATTTTTTCGTGCGGCGTATTACAATATTCAATGATAAAAATCGGACGTCGGAATTTTGGCTTCAAAAAGGATCGGGAAAAATGGATATTACGAAATTCGATAAAAATTTTGCCGCCGCGGCGGTGGAAAAAGACGGTAAAAAACGCTTTTTTCTGCCCTGCGCGCCGTTTAAGCTTTACGGCGGCTTGTACGAAGAAGGGGCGGGGTTTGTGCGCATGCCGCTTGGCGTGGCGGCGGGCGTTTCCGAAGGCGTGCATTTTCTTGCTGCCAACGGCGCGGGACTTCGGCTGAACTTTACCACGAATTCTAAAACGATGCGGCTGTATGTGCGCGAAAGTTATTTTTGCCGCATGCGGCATATGGCGTTGACGGGCAGTTCCGGTTTTATCTTATGTTCGCGCGAGGGGGCGGAAAAGAAAAGCGTTTTACGCGGCGTACTTTGCCCCGAATGGAATTTCTGCGACGAATTTGAAGTAGCCGTAAATCTCGACGGCGAGTTGCGCGATTATATTTTGCATTTCCCGCTGTATTCGAGCGTGGCGTCGCTTGCGATCGAGCTGGACGGCGACGCGTATCTCGGCGAGGGTACGGGGTATAAAGGCGTGCCGCCCGTGCTGTATTACGGTTCTTCGATTACGCAGGGCGGGTGCGCTTCGCGTGCGGACAACTCGTACGAAGATCTGATTTGCGAGCGCACGGGCGTTGACTATATCAACCTCGGTTTTTCGGGCAACGGCAAGGCGGAGGACAATATGGTAGATTATCTGCGCGGCGTGGATTGCAGCGTATTCGTGTGCGATTACGATTATAACGCGCCTACGCCCGAATATCTGGCGGCAACGCACGAGCGGTTGTATAAACGCTACCGCGAGGTAAAAAAGGATACTCCGATTGTGTTTGTAACTCGCCCCGAATCTTCGTGCGTGAACGACGACGCGAACAAGCGCGCGGAAATTATTTACGCCACGTATGAAAAGGCTTTGAAAAAAGGCGACGAAAACGTGTATTTCGTGGACGGACGGGGATTCTTTCCCGCAGAGCTGAAACAGCGGTGCCAGGTGGACGGGTGCCACCCCACGGACCTCGGGTTTTATTTTATGGCGGATAAAATCGGCGGGGTAGTGGAGAATATACTGCATAAATGCCGGATAAAAGAGGTAGACTGACAATGCTGCATATAGTGCTTGTGGAGCCTGAAATTCCGCAGAACGCGGGAAATATTGCGCGGACTTGCGCCGCTACGGGGTGCGTTCTGCATATGGTGCGACCGCTCGGATTCGAAGTTTCGGATAAGTATCTGAAACGCGCGGGGCTGGATTACTGGCACCTTGTGGACGTGAAATATTATGATTCGTTTGCCGAGGTGCGGGAAGAGGCGGCGCGGGAGAATGCGACGGCGACGTTTTACTTTTTTACGACGAAAGCGAAGCGGACGCACAGCGAGGCTGCCTATAAAGACGGCGATTACCTCGTGTTCGGCAAGGAGACGAAAGGGTTGCCCGAAGAGCTGTTGGTGGATAACGAAGAAACGTGCGTGCGGATTCCGATGCGGAGCGAAGCGAGATCGCTGAATCTTTCCAACTCCGTGGCGGTTGCCGTGTACGAGGCGCTCAGGCAGCTGGATTACCCGCACCTTTCGGAAGAAGGGGATCTGCATCGCCTGCACTGGAAGGGCGAGGGCGGCGCCGAGGGAGAGTAAAAAATGTTGATTTCGACGAAGGGAAGATATGCGGTGCGGGTGATGCTTTCGCTGGCGGCGCATAAAAAGGAAGAATATCTCACGCTGAACGCGATTGCGACAGAGCAGGCGATTTCCGAAAAATATCTGGAAAGCATTGTGGCTTTGCTGGCAAAGGCGGGGCTGGTGGAAGGCGTTAGAGGCAAGGGCGGCGGATACCGCCTGTCGCGCGAACCGAAAGATTATAATCTGCTGGAAATTCTGTCCGTTTCGGAAGGTTCGATTTCACCCGTTTCGTGTCTGGAATGCAAGCCGAATCCCTGCGCGAACGCGGGGGCGTGCAAGACGTTGCCCGTGTGGGAAAGGTTGCAGATCGTCATCGACGATTTTCTGCGCGGAGTTACTTTGGAAAGCGTTCTGACGGACGGCGTTGCGGAAAATGCGGCGGACGGTGAAAAGGGGCAAGCGGCGGAAAAAGAGTGCGACTGCGGCTGCGAAATCGCCGAAAACGAGGGAAATGCGAAAAACGGCGGCGCGTGCTACGATTCCAGAAAAAAATAATTAAAAAATTTTTCTTCACAAGGTATAAACCTATTGACAAGGTATGTTTTGCGTGCTATACTATAAGCGCGAATTAAAAAGGAGCCTTTGAAAATGAAGATTTATCAATCGGCGGACGAACTGATCGGAAAAACGCCGCTGCTGGAACTGAAAAAAACAGAAAAGAAATTTAACCTGAACGCGCGGCTTTTAGCGAAGCTGGAATATTTTAATCTGACGGGTTCGGTGAAAGACCGTGTGGCGAAAGAGATGCTGGACGACGCGGAGAGGCGCGGGGTGCTGCGCGAAAATACCGTGATTATCGAGCCGACGAGCGGAAATACGGGCATCGGGCTTGCCGCGGTGGGCGCGGCGCGCGGGTATAAGGTGATGATCGTGATGCCGGATACCATGTCTGCCGAGCGCAGAAAACTGATGAAAGCGTACGGCGCGGAGTTGGTTTTGACGGACGGCAAGAAGGGCATGAAAGGCGCGATAGAAAAGGCCGAAGAACTGGCGAAAGAAATTCCCGATTCGTTTATCGCGGGGCAGTTTGTGAATCTCGCGAATCCCGAAGCGCACAGAAAGACGACTGCCGAGGAAATCTGGGAAGATACGGACGGCGCGGTGGATATTTTTGTTGCCGGCGTAGGCACGGGCGGCACGGTTACGGGCGTGGGCGAAGTGCTTAAAAAGAAAAAGCCCGGCGTTTATGTGGCGGCGGTGGAGCCTGCGGCTTCGCCCGTGCTTTCCGAAGGAAAAGCCGGTCCGCATACCATTCAGGGCATCGGCGCGGGTTTTGTACCGAAAGTTCTGAATACGGGCGTATACGACGAAGTGGTGCCCGTTTCCGGCGACGACGCGTTTGCGTTCGCGCGGATGATGGGTAAGACGGAAGGCGTGCTGGTGGGCATCAGCTCCGGCGCGGCGCTGGCGGCGGCGATACGGATTGCGCAGCGGAAAGAGAACGAGGGCAAGACGATTGTGGCGCTGTTGCCCGACGGCGGCGACAGATATTTATCGACGGCGCTGTACGAGGAGTAACGTAGAAAATAAAATTTTACGCGGGAACGGGTATCGGCGGAAAATACGAAAAGGAGAAACGGACGATGCGCAGAATTTATGCGGATAACGCGGCAACGACGAGAATGAGCGATAATGCGGTGAAGGCGATGATGCCGTTCTTGCAGGACAATTTTTACAACGCTTCGAGTTTGTATGGCGCGGGGCAGGGCGCGAAAGAGGCTCTGACGGCGGCACGGGAACAAATTGCGAAACTGATAGGCGCCGAGACGAACGAAATTTACTTTACTTCGGGCGGCAGCGAAGCGGACAATCAAGCGATTTTATCGGCTGCGGCGGCGGGGGCGCGCAAGGGAAAGAAACATATCGTTTCCACGGCGTTCGAACACCACGCGGTGCTGCATACGCTGAAAAAGCTGGAAAAAGAGGGCTTCGAGATTGAACTTTTGCCTGTGGGAACGCAGGGGAATATTACGGCGGAACAGGTGAAAAACGCCATCCGCGAAGATACCTGCCTTGTAACGACGATGTACGCGAACAACGAAATCGGTTCGATTCTGCCGATTGCGGAAATCGGCGCGGTGTGCCGCGAAAAGGGCGTAACGTTCCACACGGACGCGGTGCAGGCGACGGGACATCTGCCCATCGACGTGAAAAAAGAGAATATCGATATGCTTTCGATGAGCGCGCATAAATTTCACGGTCCGAAAGGAATCGGCGCGTTGTATTGCCGCCGCGGCGTGTTTTTGCAGCCGTTGATCGAGGGCGGCGCGCAGGAGAGAGGAAAACGCGCGGGCACGGAGAACGTGGGCGCGGCGTGCGGTATGGCGGCGGCGCTGAAAGAAGCGTGCGATAATATGGAATCGAATACGAAAAAGCTGTTAAAGTTGCGCGACGAGCTGATTGCGGGGCTGGAAAAGATTCCGCACGGCGCGCTGAACGGCACGAAAGAAAACCGTCTGCCCGGAAACGTGAGCTTCTGTTTCGAGGGGGTAGAGGGCGAAAGTCTGTTGCTTTTGCTGGACGACAAGGGCGTTTGCGCTTCTTCCGGTTCGGCATGCACTTCGGGTTCTCTGGACCCGTCGCACGTGCTGCTTGCCATCGGGCGGCCGCATGAGGTGGCGCACGGATCTTTGCGGCTTTCGCTTTGCGAGGACAATACGGAAGAGGACGTGAAGTATATGACGGAAGTGATTCCCGGAATCATCGAATATCTGAGAAGCTTCTCGCCGCTCTGGAAAGAGAAAGTTAGCAGTAAAAAGCCGTTTGTGATTTAGGCGGCGTAACCGGGCGAGCGGGACACAACCCCGCGGAAAAGAAATACGGATAAGCTCTGCGGGGATACGAAGCGGGGCAAAAGGAGAAAATATTATGGCGTTATACAGCGAAAAAGTGATGGATCATTTCAGAAATCCGAGAAACGTGGGAAGCATAGAGAACGCGGACGGCGTTGGTGAAGTGGGCAACGCGAAATGCGGCGATATCATGAAAATTTATCTGAAAATAGATAACGATATTATTACGGACGTGAAGTTTGAAACGTTCGGGTGCGGCTCGGCGATCGCTTCTTCTTCGATGGCGACGGAGATGATTAAGGGCAAGCCGCTTTCCGAGGCGCTTACGCTGACGAACAAGGCGGTGGCGGAGGCGTTGGACGGGCTGCCCGCCTATAAAATGCACTGTTCGGTGCTTGCCGAAGAGGCGATTAAGCGCGCGATTAAGGATTACTATGATAAAAACGGCATCGAATACGATAAGTCGCAATTCCCTGCGGATGAGGATTGCGACCATTGCGCGATGGTGTAAATTTTTAGCGGATTCGGCGAAAAATCAGCAGAAAATAAAAGCGGAGCGACTTGGAAAAAGTTGCTCCGCTTTTGTAGTGCGCGGCGGAGAGGAAAATAATTGAATTGACTTCTCTCGGTTGTTTGTACACACTTGCTTCGAAGGGGAAAGCAAGGGAATATTATGAAAGGCAAAAAATATAAAAGATAATCAACAATACGTTATGAAACAGGTGAAGCTTGCCCGAAGAAGAAAGCAAGTAAAAGCCAGAAAAATAAAAAAAGCAGAATCTCGTTGGTTTTTCTGTATAAAGTTATGCTTGACGTTTTCGATTGCCTATGATATAATCTTAATTGAGTTACTGTAACTCTGTAGTAAAACTGAGAGGACGTTCAACATTTACCGATAGAAGTTTATAAGAATTGCTATAAATAAGTGGGAGAGAAATCTGTATGGAAAAAATTGAATTGATTCGACGAGCTAAAATGTATATGGAGTTACTATTAAACGGGGTACAGCCGATAACAGGACAGGAAATACCGGAAGATTCTGCCTTTATGGACGGCAAGATGAAGCGTTGCTTTGAGTTTGTATCTCGAATTTTGGATGAATATGTAGAATTGTCAGAAAGAGTCGAGAAATTAGAAAAAGAAAGGGAAAAGCATACGATAGTTGTTTCCAAGAAACAGGAATTTTCTATCACTCAGACACAATGTGAAAATATCAGGTTGTCGAAAGAGCCGATAACGATATTGTCGTTTATGAAAAATATAAATTCGGTTATCGATTCGGACGCAATGGAAAAATTGACAGCTACGAGAATTAATAAATGGTTGACAAATGGCAGATTTTTAACTACTGAAAAAGTTCAGACAATCGTTAAAAGAACTGTGTATAAACCTTCTGATTTAGCAATGAAAATCGGATTTATAGAGGCGGAAATTGTTGATGAAAAGAGTGGAGAAATTAAGACTCAGATAAAGCTGGGAGAAAGCGCTCAGCTATTTATTATAGAAAACCTTGATAACATCATTTCATCCACATAAATTCAGTTTTGTATAGATATTTGACTTATGGACGTTTTTTCATTGAGCAAATTATGAAGAGTTTGGAGATTCTGAAGGATTTCTTGGCGCTGTCCTATTGAATTTCGGAGGATAGCGGAGGTTGTATAAATGCGTTATTTTGTTGAAAAGAAAAAATATAGTACACAAAATGTAGATCATATTTATATTGTATTTCAAAACGGAAATTATTTAAGCATTGAAAAAAATGAATTAATAGACATCAACGTAAACTTATATGACCGATTGACACGTTATGAATACAGTGCTTCCTTTGTAGGGCATAGCGGATATGTGAAATTGAAGATATCATCCGAAAAGAAAACGTATTCCGATGATGACGATTGTACTGGATTTCTTTATAATCACGACGTATATAAGGAGAATCGGAAAAGTTATATAGAAAACCGATGTACGAAAGAAAATGATATCAATTACGTCATTTTCTTTGATGATAATCGCTGGAATGATATGATTTTCGGAGATATTCGTTGCCGTATGGAAGGAGAATTTCTGGTTTTGCAGTTTGAACAGAATCAGAAATACGGGGCTGTCGGAGCGGATACGGCTTATATCGATATGCCTGACGTTTCAAAGAAAGATATTCTGAAGATAAATCTTGTTTTTGAAAATTGTGAGTCGGTGATGATTTATCAAGATGAAATACGCGAGATTAGTTTGACGTTTGAAAATCAATTGAAATGGGCTGGCGGAAATTTTTGCCGCAGTATACAAAGCGGTGTTCTGAAACTGCAATTTTTGAATTATTTTCGGAACAGAGATGTACATTTTTGGACTCCGGAAAACAAGAAAACGACAATCAGAAGAATTAAGAAAAGATTATGCGGGAAGGGACAGGACATTCATGATATCTGTCATTTGTATATTACCTACGGCTATATCGGTTATGGATACGTATTAGAAGAAAAAATTGAAATTGCCGATATGTGTTTTTATGATGAAAAACAGGAGGTGTATAACAAAGAAGTAGGAGAAGAAATGTTTGATGAAGACGATGAATTTTTCATCGGCGGATGCGCAAATACGGAACAAGACGGATCAGTTACAGTAAAATTTGGAGCGTGTTGCGCCGATGAAACAAGGAAAATTGCTGAGGTGCAGAAATATCCTGTAACTATAAAAGACTTTTTGTAAAAAAATATTAATTGGATTGTATTTTCTGCTAATAGGATGGAATATAAAAGCTTTTAGCGGATTCGGCGAAAAATCAGCAGAAAATAAAAGCGGAGCGACTTGGAAAAAGTTGCTCCGCTTTTGTAGTGCGCGGCGGATCGTTAGTAACGTAAATCGAATAATCGTCACTCAACACTAACCAATCTGAACGTGAATTCATCACATATTATTTTCGTCGTCGAATCTTTTTTTATCAAATATTGCACGTTCACCGTATACAAGAATAGGAACAAGCGTCATTTGTTGTAATTTTTCATAAATTTTTTGACTAACCTGCTCTTGACTTTCGCATAAATTGCCGGAATCGTCCGTGTATTCAAACTTTAAGTTATATATCGTGTAATTAGAAACGCAACCGTTATTATTTTCAGTCACTTCCGTTTCGGTTAAGTCGGTTATTCTACCGTTTTCGGAATGACCTTTATGAGCAACCTCAAGCGACTTTTTACCGTCGATAATCATTTTTGCTCCGTTGCCAATGAAACCTATTGCCGCAATAATCATTATTCCGCCAATCAGGCACATAAATATTGTTCCAAATTTATCTTCAGGGTCGTATGACTTGATTCCCGAACTAATTACATTAATAGCAATTAGCACAGCAATTAAGGCGATTACAATTCTTACAATACCACCAACCATAGTTCCGCGATTAAAATTTTTCTTTTCCATTGAATCAACCTCTTTACATTTTTGGCAAAACTGAATTATGCATTTTGACGCACTTGTCTTGCTTGTTTATTATTATAGCATAAATTTCTAAATTTTTCAACCGCTATTGAGTTTGCGAGCGCAGAAAAGCTGAAAAAACTTCAAATGGCACTTTGGCGGGTGCTTAAACATTGCAAAAAATAATACGAACCCCGATTTTTCAAGGTTCGTATTATTTGCATTTGGTGGCACGTTAGTAACGTAAATCGAATAGTCTGAAACGTTACACGCTAATCCTTTTTGATAGGAATTCTAATAACGGTTTTTAATTTTTCTACCGCACATTTGCGCGGGTCTGATAAATATATTTCGTGATGATAACGATTTTCGGTTATATCTGATTTGTATCCGTTTTCAACCATAAATTCGTGCATAAGCGAAACGGTTTGAGGCTCGTCGTCAAAACTTCCGATATGCATACACTGAACGCAAACGCCTTCGTTATATGTCAAAAATTCAACTTTTGAAAAATCTTCTTTTTTCTTTCGTGTTGCTTCTTCTATCGCCCAATCAAAATCTGCTTTCGTAACAAAATCAGGCAAGCGAATAATCGATATAAAATTAAAATCGTCCTTGTGAGCATAATCGATTTCGCCCAAATTACCGTTTTGCCACCAAAAACCTTCAAGCGGCGGCACGACGTATTCAAAATAACCGTCGATTTTATGCGAACCTTTATAACTCATTTTGATGGTAAAAGCAATGGCATACAAAATCCCGATTGACTTTTTATATTCGCCGTTATCGTCATTCGGGTTACCTTTCCCGCGTACCGCAAGATAATTCATTTTCGGAATTGTAACAATTGACGGCTTATTTTTCGGCATATAAAACTCTTTATATTCTTTTTTGAAATCAAACGCCATTATGTTTACCTACCATTATTGATACAGATATTATAGCATAAATTTCTAAATTATTCAACCACTATTGAGTTTGCGGACGTAGAAAATCTGAAAAAACTTCAAATGGCACTTTGGCGGGTGCTTAAACATTGCAAAAAATAATACGAACCCCGATTTTTCAAGGT
>ENA-UERG01000594-UERG01000594.1-human-gut-metagenome-genome-assembly--contig:-NODE-594-length-34657-cov-15.887045_pt1 | contig 34657 bp, 59 predicted proteins | sample MGYA00242954_ERZ507954 | MGnify/ENA primary metagenome ERZ507954 (study PRJEB26167, sample SAMN06115478) | human gut metagenome | host: Homo sapiens | place: China:Sichuan | collected 2015-01-21... | reverse complement strand
AATGCCGTCAATAATGCCATCAATGACCGCGTTGCCCATCTGCATTGCGCCTTTTACAATGTCCGGCAAATGCTCTATAAAGTAGGTCAGCAGGGTTTCCACGATAGATGCAGCGGCAAGCATAATATCCGGCAAGTGTTCCGAAACGCCCTCTACAAACGCAATCAGCATTTGTCCGGCAGTGTCAAGCATCTGCGGCAAGTTCTCATTCAGCTTTGAAACCAGCGTTAAGACGATTTGCAAGGCCGATTGTGCAACGGTCGGTAGCATCTGATAGATGCCGTTTCCAAGCACGGTTATAATCTGAATTGCCGAATCAATAAGCTGCGCCGCGTTTGCGCTGATTTCCGTAACAAGCGTCTGCACGATGTTCACGGCAGACTGCGCCAGCTGCGGCAGGACAGTTTCTATCAAGCCGGGCAACTCTGCCATGATGGGAGGGACAAGGCTCTCTATCAGCTTAGCAGCGCCGTTTAGGGCAACTTCTATGCGAGGGATGATGTTACTTGCCGCTGTAGTTGCGCTATCCACAAAGTTGCTGATAAGCTGCTCAAAATTGGCATTATCGTCCGCAACACCTGTGACAAGGTTTGCCCATGCGGCTTTTGCGGCGCTCAAGCTGCCAGAAATCGTGGTAGACGCTTCTTTTGCCGTTGTGCCGGTGATGTCGTACTCTGTCTGAATATCATGGATTGCAAGGATAATATCCGAAAAGCTGTCAATGCTGTAATCTGTGTATTTACCTTGTGCCGCATTGAGCTTGTTTGCATCATCCAGCAAGCGCTCCATTTCTTCTTTAGTGCCGCCATAGCCCAATTTCAGGTTATCCAATAACTGGAATTGTCCCTTTGCAAAGCCATTGTATGCGTCTTGTACGCTATCGGCGGAGCTGCCGAATTTGTTCCAGTTGTCGGCCATGTCAGATACAGCCATATTAGACAATTCCGCTGCCTGTTCCGTATCTCCGCCCAGACTGGACACAAGCGCAGCTGCATAAGATGTTGCTGTCGTCATGTACTCATTGGCCGTCATGCCAGACGTTTTATAGGCATCGGCCGCATACTGCTGCACTTTGGCTGCGCTGTCTTTGTACAACGTTTCCACGCCGCCTACAAGCTGCTCATAGTCCGCATAGCTGTTTATCGCAAGCGTTGTAAGCGCCGATACTGCCGCCGCGCCCGCTGTGGTAGCGGCAACGAATACTTTCGCAACGTTCGTAGCAACGTTAAAGATGCCTTTTCCAACTGTTGAAGCGGCTGAACCAACCTTTCCGAACAGTCCCGTTAATCCGCTTGCGCTGCTTTTCGCATTTTTCAAGCCTTTCTCGTATTCGCTGGAATCCAGCGAAATTTTTGCAAAAAGGTCAAATACGTCCACTTACTCGCTCACCTCCTGCCGTTCTTTTGTTTTCAACCCATGCCGAGCCGCAAAGTCTTTGAAATCCGCCTGCACCTGTTCCGGTGTCCGCGTATCCACTTTGGGCGGGTGGATAATGTCAATATATCTCGCTGGCCTGTCCGTTACGCCTGTCACCGCTACCACAAGGCTCCACGCACTGTCAGTCATGTACACCTTGTACAGCTGCTCTTCAAAATCAGCTTTTAAAGCGTAAGGCAGCGCCGACACAAGCGCCTTTGCGCTCAGTTTCGGCATTTTAAGCAAAACAGGAATTACTTGTTCTGCCCGCCACCGAGATACGATTTGAAAAAATCAACAAACCCCTTATCGTTCAACAGGTCGTAAACTTGCTTGCAGGTAATAAGGAAATTCTGTTTGCCGATTTCTTCCACTGTCAGGCCGTTAAACGGTGCAAGGATTGCGTACACATCCACGCGGTGCTGCTTCAACGCAATGTTCAGCAGTTTAACGATTTTCGCAAGGCCAAAACGCTGCATTGCAATACGAGTCGTTTCGCCCTTCGGCATCGCTTTCTGCATCTCTTTCACAAGCGCTTCATCATCGATCAGGTTTGTGATGGGCTGCGCGATTTGCAAAACGACTTCCAGCGCTTCATCAGTGCTAAGTTCAGAAAAAATTCGCATTAGGCTTCATCCTCTCCGGCCTTGATATACACCTCGCACGGCACAGTGTCCTGCGCGGTGATGGAGTAGTGCGCCGTGTATTCAAAGCTCATCTGGCCTTTTTCCTTGTCGCCCGTCTGCAAGCTGAAACCGCCGGTAGACAGCGTATTCATCATGTGAATGGCGCAGAAACCGCCGTTCGTAGTGCCGTGCTTGTCAGAGTAATCGCACAGCAGCCACAAATCGGTAAAGTCGCTGTCTTTCAGGTCGTTGCGCGGCGTGATTTTGGAAACTTTGGAAGTGGTTGTTTCATCTGCTGCGCCAAGCATACTTTTTACATTGGCAGGGGATGCCGAAACATAAGTGCCACTGCACTTGACATCCCAAGATTCAATCTGCTTCAGCTCTTTCATGTTCTTGGGGCAGTTGTCGATATCCTCGCCGAAGTCGGTAAAGCTGGGCACAGCCGTAAAGTTGATGCCGCCGGTCGTGGCGCCCAGCAGCGCACTTTCTTCCGGCGCAGTACCGGCAGCTGGGTCAAACGTAGTTGCAAGATAGCCCGCGTTCAAGACCAGTTCTTTAAACGCAGATTCAGGAATACGAGTAAATTTCATGCTTTCACCTCAATTTAGGCATAAAAATTCGGCGGTCACGTTTATGTACCGCCGTTTTAGGTTTTTGTCTGTGTCATCTGCCAGCGATTGGCAGAACGGGGAGCCGCGTTTTAACCAAATCAAGCCGCCATCTACCGGCAGCGTCACGCCGCCAATGCCCAGCGCGTCAGAAAGCTCAAGCGCCTTTGCATTGGGCACTGCTTCGCTCGTGGTATGGAACCACATGTTGACCGTCAGCGATACCGCCCCGCCGCCCCATGCGTCAAACACAGCATCATATGTCAGGTATGGGAGTACAGCGTCCTTAGGCACGGCGTTGCTTGCGTAAGCGGTCATAAACCGTCCGAAAAACTGCTGTAATGCAGCGCCCTTTGTCATGTCGGTAATCCCTCTCGCAATCTTTCAGCCGTAAAACTTTTTAGGCCGTTCAGCATCGGGGAAGCGCTTGCCGGGGCTTGCTTTTCTTCCGGGCGGCTCGTAACCCGGAAATATGCCCCGGTCGTCACGTCCTTATACACGCTGCCGTACTCGATGGGCACATCTTTCCGCACAATGCCGGTATACACGCTGGTCACACCCTGCGCTTCGGCCTGCCGCGCTTCAAGGCTGCTGTCCAATGCAACGTAATTTGCAAACTTTGCGCCATCTCTCCACTCGGTAGCATAGCCGCCCTCGCCGTCAGGCTTTGTCAGCTTGTCCATGATGATGCAGCTATGCGAAAAATCATCTAAAAGGCTCATAGCTTTCTCCATTTGTTCAGCCGAGAAGCAAACACGCCCTGCCAGCCCGTCACAGAGCCGCCAGAATTGCCGTTTGCGCTCGCTTTGGTGTAACTGTACCCGGCAAAGCTCTCACTCTGGAATGGGCTGTTTGCGGCGTTCTCGTACTGCGTGCGCCATGCCTTAATTTCTTCTTCAAGGCGCAGAAATTCGGAAGGAACGGCCATGGCCCAGACAGCCCCCTCAAAGGTTTCATCCCTAAGTGCACAGTCGCCGTACTGGTAAACTCCGTCATTCAGAACGCTGCCCACAATGCGGAAATACTGTCCGGCACGCAAAAAAGGGAGCTCAATGCTCCCGCCCTTGATGCTGAACTCGCCCAGATGGACGCCATTCTGTGTGACAAACCAGTTCCGGCACTCCCTCATCAATTCTTCAAGCATTGCACTCCCTCCTTATTACTTTTTGAACTTTGCCAGCACAACTTTGGCTTCGTTGGTCAGAGCCGCAACGTAAAACTCGTCAGCGGTAATTTCGGTGGAACGGTTACGCGGCTTGCGCTCGGTCTCCACGTTGATATTGCGCTTGCGGTAAATGGTCAGAGCGGGCACATCGTCCTCGGTCTCGCTGTCCTCGTTCAACTTGACGATGGGGCAAGCGTAGTAGGCGGTAGCAGCAGCCTTGACCTTATCACCGACAACCAGCGCAGCAGCGCAATGGGGCTGGATGGTCGCCAGATGCTTTTTGGTGGTGGTTTCGGCGGTAGTATCAGCGACAATCTCAATGGTGCCGGTGCTGTTGTCCTTCTCGTACTCGATAGAAGGAACCTTGCGAGATGCCACCACGCGGGTATTGGCAATCTTGCCGATTTCGCCGGTGACAGCAACGCCAGCCTGATACTTGTCAGCGCTGATAAAGTCAGCATCCTTTCGCAGGGTCGCCATCTGCTTGGGGTTGATGAACATCACCTTGTCGCTGTTGATCTCTTCGTTGAACATGTCGATAGCGTCCACAACGCCGCTGTACTTGATAGCGGCGGCAGTGCCGTCATAAGTCAGCGTAGCACCCTGCAGGGCTTCCATGCAGTCGTTGTCGATTTTGGCAGCAATAGCCAGCGCCAGCTGCGCATTAGCTTCACCAACGGGGTTTCCATAGCCGGACAGCACAGCTTCATCGGTCAGGCCGACGCCCTTCATGGCCTTCTTGATCTTGTACTTCTTGTCCTTGGTGCTCATCTTGTCGATGTCAACGTCAACGCCCTCTGCAACATCCTCTGCATCGCCGATGTAACCGTAAGACGGCACAGTAATGGTATCGCCAGGCACGCCAGCAAGGGTGTCATCCACCTTTGCAAAAGGTGCCACGCGGATTTTGTCAGGGATTTTAGCCGAAATCATATCGGCCATAACTTCGGGGTTAATCAGGTCTGCCAGTTTGGTCAGGATAGTATCTGCCATGTGTTAATCTCCTTTGTTGTTTGCAAGCTCGGCATACTGTTCCGGGCTTTCTTTATAGAGTTTCAGTCTGTCTGCATAGCCCATCTTTTTAAAGGCTTCTGCTGTGATGGAACCACTGCCGCCATTTCCTGCGGGCGGGTTTGGTGTGTTTGCGCCCTGCGTGCTGGTAGTAACGATGTAGTCGCTGTAAGCTTCTTTTAGGCTGGTTTCCAGCTTGTCAGAATCCTTGATGGTGCCTTTATCGTCCAGTTCCAGCTTGTCCAGCAGGCCATCGCCTTTGCAAAGCCGGGCAACAGACTGCAAGCGTTTGTCGGCAATGCCGACTTTTTTCAGGGCGGTCTCCAGTGCCTTTTCTTTGGCAGCGGTAGTCTTTTCAGCGGCCACGCTGGTTTTGTAATTCTCAAAAGCCTTGTGCTCGGATTCATACTTTTCCTTGTAACCGTCATCGCCCTTTCCTTTCAGGTCGTCCAGTTCCTTTTGAACGCCGGGAAGTTTTTCCGAATCGGCTTTATAGCGGTCAATGTCCGCTTTCAAACCGTTTACGGTGTCAGTGTGGGCTTCAATAATGGTGTCCTGCTGCTCTTCGGTCAGCCCCATACCTTTCAGCAGCTTGCGAGTAATAGCCAATGTTTTCGCTCCTTTTCTTCGGTGTCAGTTCTTCGACATTCGCGTTTATATAAAAACAGCGGTTCTTTGCTGTTTTTGCGTATAAAAATAGCACCTGCCGCAAGTGCGGTAGATGCTAATAAAAAGAGCCGAGAGGCTTATTTGCCTTTCAGCTCTGCTTCGATGATTCTTTTGTACTGTTCTCCGTGCTCGGCAACAGCAGGCTTGATGAAAGGCTTTGCCCGTTGGCCGTGCGTCAAATGCCAATCGCCTTTTGCATCTTGGTACACCCACGGCGTTTGTCTGCCGCCGGGATAATAAATGCCCGTGCCGCACTCAACGTATACGCCGTATTCGTTATTTGTGCCGACATATGCGGCTTTTTCGCCGTCGTTTACCATATGTGTAATGCTGTTTCGTAGTGCGCCAGTGCCGAATTTACCGGGGCTATTGCATAGTTTTTTAGCGTACCCCTCTGCCACAAGTCCGCATTCTTCCAGTGCCTTTAGGCAAGCAGCGTCTAGCGCCTCCAACACCTCATCGCTGTGGTCTTCAAGTCGTATCTGCATTGCGTTTCCACCCCGCCCACTCTGCATAGGTCATATCTCCCACAAGAACAGATTTCCCTGTTTTTGGGTCAATAGCACGTCTGCCGCCGCTGCTCGTGTCTTCACCATCAACCTCCGCAATCTGTGTGCATCGGCAGTTATACACAAGATAACCCGGCGCGGAACTGTCTCCCGGATACATAAGCTCGTAACCGTCAACCTTAAACGGCTTATCCACATCGACCGTCTGCCCATCAAGCACTGCATGTGCGTGGCGCGTGCGGTTGTCCAGCGTTGCCAGCCAGCGTTTTTTGAGCTTGATACCCATATCCTGCGCGGCGCGGTAAGTATCTAACCGCCCCGCGTTCTGCGCCCCTGTAACCGCCGTTCTCGCCGTTCTTATGGCGCTTGTGCGGTTCATATCCTGCATACGGTGTTGCAGGTCGTTGGCAATTTTCGGTATGCTTTTTCCTTGCAGAATGGAGCTTGTGACGCTGGCCGTAATCTGTTGCTTGCCGTATTTCAAATCAATGCCAAGCTGCAATGCACGCTTTGGCGGGTAGTACGGCATCAAGTCAGGCTGTTCCACAATAAGACGTTTCACTGTCTGCTCATCCCACAGCGTAAAATCTGCTTTGTCGGAAACCTGCTCGATTTTGTAAGCAGAGTAATTGCGGTTCAAGCTGTAAATGCCCGGCGTGGCGTCATTGACATAGGCTACAGCCGTTTCGTTGGCGTTGGTGTATCTTTCTGCCACCTTGTCCCGCAGCGCCGTAAAACGCTTGCCGCGCCCTATCTGCGCAAGCCGCCATTGCTTGTATTGCTGCTCGGTGATTTCGCCTGCATCGAGCTTTTCTTTCATAGCGGCATCACGCTTATCGAACTGCTCAAAATAGGTTTTCACCGTTTCGGTCAGTTCGTCAGCAGCTTCTTTGTACAGCTTTGCGATGCGCTGTTCCAGCTTGGCAAGCTGCGCGTCAGTAAGTTTGTGGGCGTAATCAGGTTTTCTCATTTTCCGAAACCCACGTTTCGATATTTGCAACATCTCGCACAGCTATTCTCATTTCCCAGTGCGAAAGTTCTTTTAGTACAGGCCCCTTTTTTGTTTCTCGGTAGACTGGAACCATAAGCACATCGCCTTTTTTAAGCCCACGAACAACGACAATAACGTCACTATTCTCTATTTTCGCTCCCAACTGTAATGAAATCGGGATTTTGGGTTCTGTCAAGTTCCTCTGCCTCCTTTCGCTTCATCAATTCCTCGTACTGGTCAGCATCACCGTTAATGGTCAGCAGCTTTTTGGTGATGTACTCATCATCGTAATACTCCGCACCCAGCATCACGGTCTGCGCTTCTTCCTGCTTGTTGATAATTTGGTTGCGCGTGTATGTCGGCTCGTCATCAAGCCCAGCAACCGCCAAAATGCCCTTGATGCAGCGCGAAACGCTGCTTTCAAACTTATCCGTTTTCAGGTCAAGCGGAACATAGCTTGCCTTAATAGCCGTTGCCGTCTGGTTTCCCGCGCTCACGGCAGATGCGTCAAACGCTTGAAAATCCGCGTACAGCTTTTTGGTAAGCATATCAATGGTCGCTTGCGTCCCTTGGAACGGTGCTTCAATGCTTTGCGGTGTGGCCTTCGCGCCCTCATCACCATCTGCATGGGCAACGTGGGTAGTTTTAAGCCGCTCCACAAACTTTGCATCGTCCACCTCATCCATGCCGCCGCAGTTTGTCAACACCCAATAGATAAGATTGCCCTCATCCACATTGTTTACCATGTTGCTGCTGGCAAGGTCGAGCGCGTCAACGGTGTTTTTTCTGCCGCAAAGTTCGCTGCGTGCCTGTTCACCGTTTTTCAGCGGGATAATGGGAAATCCGGGATAATTCTCGCCGGCATAAATTTCTGTGCCGTCAATCTCCGAGTACCGCACTTTTAACTTGTACGGCAGTTTCCCGTTTAAACTGCGTACTTCACCGTTGCGCGGCTTGATGTAGTCAGTGTAACCGTCCATCTCGTACAGCGTTGCCCGCAGCGGTTTGTCCGGGTCAATCTGCCAGAACCGGATTCCGGCTTTCAGTGCGCCGTCCTCTTCATCGTATAGCGGCACAAACTGCTCAGGCGCAAACACCTGAATATGGTCAAGATTCCAGAATACGAAAGACTGCCCACCAATCAACGCATGGCGGGCAGCATCCATAATATCTTCATCAAACGTGGTGCCAAGCGCCTTTTTTGTGGCATCCTTGTTAAACGCAACGCCGTTGCCTAACAGGTAAGAAACTTCCTGGTCTACAACAAAACCAAAAAACTTGCTGGCAATCTTATGATTGGCTGTGTACATATCGGGATGTGCTTTCCCCTCAAGATCGTACACCATCTTTTCATAGCGGTTGATTGTGGGATTTTCTCCCCAATAGTACAGCTTTGCGTCCAGCATGTCCCGTGTCTTTTTCTGGCCTTTAAAATCGTTGATAGTGTCAAACACAAACCCCATGCGGGAACGTTCATCTTCACCGACCGCCACAAAGTCTTGATATGTTCTGATTTTCCCTCACCGCCTATCTGTAAATGCTTTGATACTTCATTGCCGTATTGTCTCCGGCTTTGTTTGCTGTGCTCTCCATTGCGTACCGCACTGCATCAATGTGATGGTTGTTCAAATCCGGGTAGCCTTCCAGTACTTCTCCTGTCTTGCCGTCCCGCTCATACTCGTACTCACTAAACTCTTTCGCCGTGTCCGGGCAACGTTCTGGGTCAATGACAATAGCTTCCAGCATTTGCAGCCATTTTGTGCCGTATCGAACCGATTTCGGTCCTTTACGGGCAGGGAATGTTTTCACGCCGTACTTGTTATAGTCCGCAATGGATTTTGGCTCGGCGCTATCTGCGCATACTTTATCCTCACGAGTCAGCCCTCTATCCAAAAGCAGCTGCGCCGTGTCTCTGTTGCTGGTTCTACGCCGTGTCAGTTCATCGAATATGTACAGCGTTCGACGTGCCGCGTCATAGTGCATAGCATTGTATGCCCACGGGTCAGGGTACCAGCCCCAGTCCACGCCGCGCTTGATGCGGTCAAAGCTGGCAATCTGTTCATCGGTGATTTTCTCAATGCGCAGATTCTCAAATACTGCCGTACCGCTACCGACAACCTCTCCAAGATACTCATGCCGGTATGCTGTTTCGTTTGTGCGCTCCAAGTATTCAGCATCGGCCAGGAACCGCTCTCCGAGCCATTCCGTAGGCGTTGTTTTGTAGGTGGAATGATGTATTAGCTTTCCATCGCGGGCTTTCAGGGCGTACCCGTTCGCCCAGTTTCGCGCCATTGCTGGCGGGTTGAAGCTCTTAAACGTGATGAACCAGTCCCCGCCGCGCAGGCAGGATTGCTCTACGTCTCGGATTTGCTCTTCACCGTCAAACTGATCCAGCTCCTCAAACCACGCTATGCCGATATACCCAAAAGGCATCTTGATTGACTTTACCTTGCCGGGGTCATCCATGCCGAAAAAAAGCACCTTTTGCCCAGTTGGCAAATAGGTGCATTCCATAGGAGAGACAGTGCAACGAAAACGGTCGTGCAGACCAAGCTCATTGATAGCCCATACAATTTGCGCATACACGCTTGTGCGCAGTGTGTTGCCGACCTTGCGGAACACTGCTGCGTGGCATTGCGGGTGCTGTATCAGCTGCAAAATAAGCTCGATGCTTATGTAACTCGACTTTGTAGAGCCGCGCCCGCCCTTTGCGACAAGCTCTTTTACATTGCCTGCCTTAATTTCACGGTGGACTTTGGCGAAACAAGGGGAAACAATCCCGGACAGCTTACAAGTCATCTATAATTTGCACCTCGCTATCCTGCTGTTGTTCCGGCTTATCTTGCCATCCAAAATTTGCTCGCAAGCTGAACTGTGCGCCGCCGGAGCCGTCTTTGTCGTACAATCTTTCTTCGGCGTATTGTTCACAAAGGGTCTTTGCGCGCGTAATCGTGTCAACGAACTCTGGTTTGTTTTGGTAATTCAAAAGCGCCTGCCTTGATGTGAACCCAAGTGCAAGCGCCAATCCTGTCACAGTAGGCGGCTTTTTATCGTCATAAATGATATAGCCGTTTTTATTTCGCATTGGTTCCCCGTTTTCATCTACGAACGGTTTTCCTTTACAGGCTTCAAAGTAGGCATCAATCTTTTCTTGCATTACCTTTACGCTTCTGTATTTAGGTGGTGCGCCCACCGGATTTTTTCTTGATGCCACTTTATCACCTCGCTTTACAACACAAAAAGCCCACACAATTTGTGTAGGCTTATACCCCCAAAACCCCTTTGCGCTGGAGGAAAAGCGCGTTCCCGCCCTACCGGTTTATGCTGTGCCGGTCTCACCCGTTGTGGGTAGCAGACCCGCAACGCTTTTTGATTTCCTCTATTTATATTCCGCGTAGGAAATCACAACGCGGCATCCAACCCGTTTTATATCCCGTCTGCTGGTTTACGGTTTCTGCTTTGATAAATGGTTTTCGGCGATGCGCAACTGCGTCAGCAACGTAGTCCGCACAAGCAGATGCCAAGCGGTTTTTTAGATGTCACCGCAAAACGACCCGACCTTCTCCGCTTTCGTAATCGGTGTGCATCGGGTATGCGCCCTCTTGTTATAGGCTATGCATCGTCGCTGATTCCGATGTGTCAGGTTATCTATCGCGTTTCCTGCGCAGGGCTTGCACCTGTGGGAATGACCCAGCATTTCTACCAGATGAGCTTGCCCTTGACCGGACTTGAACCGGCACACCAAGGCTCTTGCCATTGAGCTACAAGGGCATATGCGGCTTGCCGTTTGCACGACCATTGTCATCATTTGTGAGGTATACCGCGCACTCTCACACAGACAGGTTGCGACCCTGCCGTCTGGCACGGGTGGAAGGTCTTGACCCCTCATCTTGCGGTTTTGGAGACCGCAGTTCTGCATTAAACTACACCCGTATAAGGCCCCGCATGTTGCGCACTGTCAGTAGGCTTGCGGGGGTTGCCTATCTGGCTACCCCGGCAAGCGTACCTGACGGGTAACCCCGGTCAAGCGTACCTGCCGGGTATATAGCCAGAGTCATCGGCGTTGGTACTGCACATAGGTCTTGCACCTTTGCCACGCCGTAGCTTGCGGAACGCAGCGCCCTTGCCGCATTGACTGGTCGGTCCCAGTTTGCGGCTGGCTATGCAGCATATAAAATGCCGGTCTTTCCCGGCTGCCAGCTATAAGAATAGGAGAATTGAAACAATAAATAAAAGAGGTTTTAGCTATGCCGTAGGCTGTCCCGGTCCTACATCATCCAGCATATCTATAATAACAGATTAAAAGTGAACTGGAGTGCACAGATTTTCAATTGCAGCGCGATGTAATTTCTTTGCCCATCTCTCGGAAATGTTTAGATTTATCGCAATTTTCCACCAATACGGTGTGCCGACAATATACCGCTCCAGCAGAACGTCCCGCTGCATTTGGTCTTGAACAGAGTTTATTGCGGTTTCGATTTCTTCCCTTTGCATTTCGGTGTCAATAATCTGCTTGTATAGAGCTTCCTGACGCTCCATGATTCTGCAAACGGCATCCTCGATTTTGTTTTTCCCTCCAGCAGATACCACAACCGGGGATAGAGCTTTCGTGGTAGCTGTTGCCCGTTCACGTTCGCTCTGTATCTGCTGGCGCAGCTGCCGTTCATGATTCCTGCTGCGTTGGTATCTCCATAGCCACATTTTCTTTTGGTTGAATTCTTCGCTGGTCATTGTTTCTCCTCTCTTCCATTTTCATGCAGCGCGGCAACGTGCAAATATCGCCATTCTTCCACTCGCATGTCGCGCAAAGATGTTTGCGGGCGTATTCATCAACTAGTTGCTGTTTTGTCATGGGGGTCACCTCTGGTGGTAGTAGTCATTTTAGAAGCCTCTTTATGATTCTATAACATGCAATGCCGATGCGGGTTACGACCAGCAGCGGCCAGAAAATAAGGGCAATAACGTTGTCTGCGCCGTCTACGGTGTCCATTCTGTCTGTGTGGTTGATGTATAGGCGTACAAGATTTCCTGCTTTGCCGATACGGTTTTCTCTTCAACCACCGGATTTCCTTTGCATGCGCAAAGCAGAATCATCAAGACAAAAGCAACAGCCAGCGCAAATAACTTTTTTGTCATTCCGATACCTCCTCTACATAGGCCATGCTCTGGCGCAGATTGAGCGATTTTGGATTGAGAATACAAGCTGGGGCGACAGCACCGCTGAGGCACGCACCGACGCAGCCAAACCTATCACCAATATCCACAGCGCGAACCATAGCCGCGCCGCATCCCGTGTCGGAATCCTTGTAACCGCAAAACCATGGTGTTGCAGTCCAAACCCAGCTGTCGTAGTGCGGGATGTAGTCACGGTACTTGCGGTACTCGTCACAAGTCAGGATGAAAACGGTGTCTTTCACTGTTCCATAGGCGCGGTCTCCGTTGTCGGCAACAAGGTCTACGGTATGTTCCAGCAGACTTTCTCCACAGAAAAAAGCGCTCTCCATACCAGATAGAAGCCCACGCACATTACTGGTGCGGTAGTTATTCCAGTTGCCCCTCGCGTCTGTAAATTTATCACTTGGGCAGAATTTCACTTCTTTCGCCAACGGCGTTGCCATAATAGCCAACAAGCCACCGTCAGGGTGGTTCGGGTCAAGGCAGACCCACTCGAAGTTTTTGAACATGAAGTATTCGCCGGGGCGCAGAGTTGTGATGTTAGTCATTATTTGTTACCTCTGTTATAAGTGTAAGCCAGTATTCGCGGCGACAGTCGTCGCAGCTTTTCCGCGCAATACCGCACTCAATGTCGTCATCAACGTGGCAAGGACGAATATTCAAAGCTCCATCATCTTCATTAATTGCGGCATTCGGAAACAACTTCAAAAACTCGCTCTGGCGGGTCTTGGCTGGATGGTCTTTTGCCCATTGCTCGACTTTTGAAATCGTTTCTTCAATGCTTTTAATCGAATCTTCGTCGAACCCAACCATGCAGCACATGTCATTTTTGTAAACAGGGCATTCCTCGCAGCTTTGATTTTTGCATAACCTGTTTACCGTCTTGAAAAATTTAACTGCGTCCATAGTCTCACTCCTTATCCAGTCCGCGGGCTACATACTGCCCATAGGTCAGGCCAAGGGCATCGGCTTCGCGGACGCATTGCTCGATCGGTTTTATGGTTTTTTCAGGCAGGGATGCGTGGCGGGTTTCTTGCTTTTTTTCAAAACGCCGGCATCCCTGCGGCGCTGGTAAGATGCCTGCGCGCTTTTGATATTGCGCTTGCGGATGCAGGAATCGCAATAGCGCTTTGTGGGCTGTACGTCCCACATGATTTTCCCGCAGGTCTTGCAGAATTTTGTTGTGGTCATAGCGGCTCCTTTGTTTTGGGTGCTTCAATGCCGATGCCCTGTAGTGTTACCTGCGCCCAGAGGTCGGCAAGCTGGTCATTGCGGTACTCGTTGTATTTATCAGCAACGGGGCCGACCATTGCATCCTGAATCCGTTTCAGTGTGCGGGGAGAAAGACCGACCTGATAGCACGCCAGCAGGCACAGATAGGTAGCGCGGGTAGCAATATCGTTTCGCTCCTGCATGACAGCTTCCTGCGCACGGCTCTGGATGCCCTGAATTTTAGCTTCTGCATAAGCGTCTATGGCTTTTTGCATGGCCGGGGTGGGATGAAGTCTGGCTTTCATGGGTTCACTTCCAATTCTTCAATAAAAATTTCTGTGCGGGGGTTTTCTTTGTTGGGCCTCTTTTCTTTTAATGCAGCTTTAATCAGTTCGCTATGGCTTCGGCTCATGTCAACCGGATCTAAAATTTTTTCTGGCCGGATTCCTGCATAATATCGCTGTGCTATAGTTGCATAATTTATCCCGGAGATTTCAGCCCATTCTTTCATGCAATGCGACACGCCGTTAATCACTATATTTACATTTGTTCTTTTGTTCCGTTGCTGTTCTTTCGGGGTTTTGAACTCACAGTTTTCAGGAGAATAGCCCTTATTGTTATCAACTCGGTCAATCCACATACCGGGTTTGTAACCATTTTCAAGCGCCCATGTCTTAAATGCGTGATAGTCGTGCTCCCTCTCTTTGCAAACGGTAATCCCTCTTTTGCCATAATTGTGATACGCATTATCTGTTTCGCAGTTGCAACGGCTTTTTATGCTTGCCCAAACAGAATGCAATTTTTCTTTGTAAACAGCTCCGCCAAATTTTGTTATGACATCATGGTTGTAACATCCGCATGAAGTGGAGCAGCCTTTTCGTAAAGAATTACCGCTCACCGCTTTCTCTCTACCGCAATCACATTTACAGTTCCACATGATATTTCCGTTGCAGTCTCTTAAATCGCTTTCTGAAACCACCGTCCAACGGCCAAACCGTTTTCCAGTCAAGTCAATCCTTTTCCCCATGTATCGTAATCCTCCGTAAAATCTTCTATGTAGATTTCTGTTCTCGGGTTTTCTTTGTCGTAGTACACCCTTGTTCCATCTGTGGCCGCAACAATATTTCGGTTGTCATCTGCAAGTATTTTGGCATCTACTAAAACATCCATAATGGCGCTTTCTAAATTCGTTTTGTCCACTTTCCTACGGGTAGGCATGTAAAACAGCAGCCTGATGTTATAACGACCTGACAGCGGGGTTTTCGGCTTTGGGGTGAGATACCACATAGCGGCCTGTTCGTACTTCTTGTACTGCCTGCTTGGGGCGATGAACGGCTTGCCGGTGCGATGATTGTTAAGTATCTGCTGGGAGTTCTTTTTGGTGATAGGGGGCAGGGAGATAATGTATTTTTGGATCATGTAAAGTCCTCCATGCTCATCTGTCCCGGCAGTACATCTTCTTCCATCCACCAGCGAAATACATCTTGCCCTGTACCGCCCATCATCCAGTTTCCGTTCAGCTTTCCGCGCACTCTGCGCTCATCAAGCATCCTGTCAAAGGATTGGATGTATAGTTTCTCGTAAGCAGGCCAGCGTCGAAACTCCGCATATCGTTTACTTTTCTTTGCAAGCGGACATCCGATACACCCCACACGATCCAGCCCACATTTATACAACGGATTGACAGGCACCTTTGCATCCTGCAAAAAGCTCCATACTTGATTGTCCGTCCAGTCCACAATGGGGTTTACTACGCGTTTTGCGGCCACCTTACACCCTTCAAAAATTTCTCCCGGCTCCTGTTTTTCGCCTTTCAGAACGATTTTGTTCGCTTTGTTCCGGGTGTACGCTTCAAAAACGCCGCTGTCGCGCTTTCTTCGGCTACTTTCCGCCCACCGCACGCCAGTAGTGATGAACCTACCGTTTCCGCCCTGCTCTTTCAGCACGGCGCAGCAGTACCGCATGATTCGTGTCGGCGGCATCAGTTTTTGAGGGATTAAGTCCCACATGCTTGTTCGCTTTCCCTTGTAAGCGGGGTAATTGATCGTGCATTTCACGCCCAGCGCTTCAAGCCGCGCAAATTCCTGCCGTACAAATCGCACCGTTTCCGGCGCATCCGCTGTTGTGTGGTTGTGCTGTACCTCAAACGGGATGCCCCCCCTCAGTGCAAGCTCTACGCACACGCTGCTGTCCTTACCGCCGCTGGTTGTAACGACCAGCGGCGTGCCGTAATACTTCAGCGCCATGTCGCTTGCCGCTTTCAACCGCCCGATGGCAATCTTCTCCGGATCGCCTCTTGTCGGCAGGGTCACAAGGCCCCAATCTTCTTTGCTCACGGTGCTATCTCCTTTACTTTCGCGTAATACTTCTCGCTGTACCATATGTCCGGCAGGTTTGGATTTTGGGTGTAACCTGCGGTGCGCAAGGCGGCTTCGGCGTTCCAACGTGTGGAATACAGACGCTTGGAGTGGGTGGTGTCGCCGGTAGAGCGTGAGTAGGTGATGATTTCATACTTCATCGTCGTGCATGGCCTCTTGCAGGTGCTTTTTCGCGCTGGCCATAATATCTGCGGCCTTTTCAAGGTTCACTTTAGCGGTGCTGTGAAGGTTGGCTGCATAGTCAAGCTCGGCAGACGCAAGCTTGAGCAGAAATTCTTTATCAGTCATAGTCCGTCATCTCCATAAATCGTTGGTAGTTTCCGTCAAAGGCGATGTGCAAATCGCCTGTAATGCCGCGTTTATTCTTGGCAAGGGAGAAATAGTATTCAGTTTCGCCTTTGCCCAAAAGGATGATTGCATCTGCGTCCTGCTCTATCTGGCCGGATTCTTTGAGGTCCTGCACCTTCGGTGCGTCCACGCCGCCGCGGTTTATCTGGGCGAGCGCCACTACAAGTCGGCCTGTTGTCTGGGCGAGGGTGTGCAGCTGCATTGAAATGTTTGTGACAACCTCATACCGGCTGTTGCCCCTGCCGGGAATCAGTTGCAGGTAATCCACGATGATAACATCTGCTTGTTTAGTGGCTGCAGTAGCCGATACCCATGCGACATTTTGACCGCCTGCATTGATTAGCCAAAGCGGCAGGCTGCTGATAGCTGCGCACGCTTTGGCGTATTCTTCATCCTGCGGGGCGCGGCGCTTAAAGACGATCTCCTCCATCGGGATAAGGGCAAAGCAGGAAATGAGCTTATCAAACAAGCCGACCTGATCTGTCTCATAGGAGAAGAAGCAGACCTTTTTGCCGTCCTTGGCAAATTGCAATGCCATCTGCAAACCGAGCGCAGTCTTGCCTGCACTGGGTCTGCCGCCGACAACAACCATCTGTCCGGGGCGGATAGAGCAACGCCTATCTAGAGCACCAATCCCGGTCTTGATACTGCGGTCAGTCTTGTCGTTCTGCTCCATGAGCCACTTGCCTGCGACCTCTGCAACGGTCATGCAGCGGTTGTCAACGCTGTCCTCTGTGAGAACGTCAGAGAGGGCGGCAGACAGGCCGCGCATGTCATCGACACTCTTTCCGGCTTCTGCAATTTGCAGGCCAATTCTGGCGGCTCTGCGGCGCTGAGAGGCGTCCTTGACAGCGGCAACGAATTTGCGGTAACCACTGATAGAAGGAAGCGATGCGGCGCATACTGCGGCGGTCTCGCGGTTCTTCATGAGCACATAGTCATCCTGTGCGAAGTACCCGCGTGTGGTGTACATGGATTTTATCTCGGCGAATGTGTCGGCGCAGGCACCTTCTGCGAAGTCGCTTTCGCTTAGGTGGCCGATGCAGTAGAGGATGCTGTCCGGTGCGTAGACCATTGCGCCGATAACGCATTGTTCCGGTGTGAGGCTCAATCGATCCACTTCCTTTCCGGCGTGGCCGTCTGCTGGCGGTTGCGCTCCCATGTGCGCACTGCGGCTTTCCAGTCTTTCATTTGGTTCTTGCCTACCTTCCAGCCCTTGCTTATGTAGAAGTCGCAAAACTCGTTGCCATCAATGCCGTTGTTTCGTTCCCGGCAATAGGCGTTGACTTCTTCAGGCGTAGGGGGAACAAACCGCTTTGAAACGGACACACCCCCGTCCCCCTGTGGGGGATTATAGGGGGTATTCTTAACTTCTTTATTCTTCTTTATATAAGGGTCTGTGTTAGCACTGTGTTGGTTCTGTGTTACCTGTTTGTTAGTTTCTGTGTTAGCGCATTGGTAGTCACTGTAATTATTTACCGTAAACACGCTAAATTTACCATGCTCGCACTGTGTTATTTCTTGTGTTGATTTTAGATGGTTTATGGCAGTGCGGACAGATTGAACACTTATGCCAGTATCTGTTGAAATTTGACGGATAGAGGAAACGGCCTGACCGGGTTCTAGTTGGACGCCTTTGTAGTAGCACGGCTCATAGCAAGCCAGAAACAGCAAGTGCAGAAACACGCATTTTGTGGGGGTATCGGTATACCAGCCCCACTTCATCATGCGGCGGTACAGCTTTATGTAACCCTCGTTGGCCATTTTTCAACACTCCATGTAATATTCAGCGACACGGCAAAGCCGACCATAGCGGTTTCGGCGGGTGACCATGCGGGAGGCTACCGGGTAGCCTTTCCGTTTGAGGTCGGTGATGCGGGAGGCAAGGCGGGAACAGCCGTAGTCCTCGAGCGCGTCCAGCGCGGTAAGTGAATCGCCGTTTTCAAGCGCGGCGAGAATCTGGTCAAGCTGGCTAGGATGCTTTCTTTCGTTCATGGTTTTACCTCGACAGCAAATTGATAAGTGCGTGAATTCCACGCAAACGGTCGTATCCAAGAATTTTGCCTGTTCCAGCCCAAAACTGGAACAGCTTTCCATCTGACTTTCTTTTGCAATGGAAGTGTCCAATTTGCTCGTTTTTTAGAACAAATTCGATATTATTCAGCTCAAACTGGCTGATTGCGTATGAAATTCGGCTTGGATTTTTTGCAACCCGTTCCCTATGAGCTTCTTCGGCATAAAGGTGATAACCTCCGTCAAAAGTATCGGCGGGGTCGTTTTCGCGCTCGGCTTTTGTCATCTCTCTGTACCTCGCGCCTCAGAACAGCAAATCGCCGTCATCCTCAATGAGGGCATAGTCTGCATCGGGTTCGCCCTGCGTGCGCTGTGAGGGGGCTGCGGGGCGCTGTGCGGCGTTCTGCTGAGCGGGGCCGGTACTTTCCTTGCTGCCGCAGAAACTCACGTTCTGGGCCACGATTTCAACGGCTGTGCGGTTCTGTCCGTTCTTGTCCTGATATTGGCGCGTCTGCAAGCGGCCATCAATGGCAATCAGCGCACCTTTGGGGAAGTATTTGCAGACAAATTCTGCGGTCTTGCCCCAGACGGTGACATCGAGCCAGTTCGTCTGGCTCTGGCCGCTGGCATCCTTATATCCGGAATCGTTTGCGATGCGGAAAGAGCAGACGGACTTGCCGCTGTTCGTGGTTTTGAGTTCCGGCGATGCAGCGAGTCTTCCGATAATAGCAACAACATTAAGCATAACTTTCTACCTTCTTTTTGTGATAATATGTGGTTTTATCGATGCCGGCCATTTTGCAGGCCTCAGTTACGGTAACTCCAGATTTTATAAGATTGTCAATCTCTGATAAATCAACGCTTTTGTAACGCGGGTGATTTAACCTTGTTTTCAAACGCTCTTTAGCAGCCTTTGAAATCTTACTTTTTCTTTCGTCAGAGAATTTTTTACCGGAGTTGTGAAGAATTGTGTGCGCAGACGTAGACAGCATACACAAATTCTCGATTCGGTTATCGTCCTTTTTGCCATTAATGTGATGGATGCAATAGCCTTTTGGAATTTCAACCCCGGTTTCCTTTTCAAAGATATAAATGTGTTCGAGTACCATCCCATTTTTGTCAGCGCGGTGAAAATCCGGGGCATAAATAATCTTGTAGCCTTTTGCTGTATATCTCGGGGCGTGGTTAAAATTCCTTTTACGTTGACCAGCAGAACGATTGGCGCTAATGGAATGTGCAGAACGTTTTAAACCTATTTTTCTGGCTTTTTTGCAAATGCCAAGGAGAGTGCGGTTCGGGAATATCTTGACAAGTTCTTCATTTGTGTACGAGCTATAATACTTCTTTAGGTTTGTAAGCTCAGCCTCTTCCCAAGATGGGTCTTTCATAGATTAGTCCTCCGTAATATCGAGATAGTTTTTGTAAAAGCGGCGGCGGAAGTCAGACACCGTCCAGTGGTAGTAGGCCATTGCATGGCGTTGGCCATCTTGTTCAAGTTGCAGCCGCGTAGCAGCACAGTTATGTACAGCGTCAGGCGCGTTTCTATGGCAATCTGCACACAGAGGAACCCAAAGCCCGTATTGCTTGCTTTTATCGCGGCTGCCATTGTATTTACTTCCGCTACCAAAAAAGATTTCATGGCGCTCGGTCGGTTTCCATTGCTGGCATTTGTAGCATTTAAAACCATCAATGGGCATAATAGATGGCGCATAACCGTTTCTGTCAAGCTGAACGCCGTATTCATTGCGTGTCGGTCGGCGCATCGTCTGTCAGTCCTTTCAGTTTTGCGATTTCTTCCGGGGTCATGGTGGGGATGCCCTGCTGCCGGCATTCCTGCACGATCAGTTCAATGAGGCGGTGCATCTGGGTGCTATCGAACACGGACGAGCCGTACCAGCATTGCAGGTTGCAGAAGGTCCCCTGCGGGGTGGGCATGTCATCGATCTTGCGAACCTGCCAGCCCTCGCCCTTGCTCTCCCAACCGTTTTTGAATGCCTTTGCAGCATCGGCACGGATGGTGACAAGGGCGGAGCTGCCGCCGATGTCGCGTATCAAATCGCGGTAGATGTCCATAACAGGGCGGTTGATTTTGGCGGCAAGCTGGTTCATGAGCGTCCATGCGTAAGCGTTGGCCGAGAGGCTGCGCTTTGGTGAGGCCGTGCCGATGACGGCAGCAAGGGGCTTGTTTTCGTCAATGACGGCGCGGGCTTTATCGCAGTCGGCGGGGGAACATTCCAGCGTAATTGTGTTGCCGATAACAACGGCTGCCTTTATGGCAATTTGCTGCTTCATTTCCTGTGTTCAAACTCCTTTGCAACGCTGCGCCAATCATCATCGGTGAAGTCCTTAAACAACTTGCCAATAAAGGTCTTTGCTTCTGTTTGGACTGTCTTTTTGTCCTTACCGGTTCGCTGTGCATATCCTGCCAGCGCTGTTGTTGCCATGTCCTTTACGACCTGTGCGGTAACTTCTGGCGATGCTGTGACCGGCTGAGGTTCTTCTTCATAGCGCTCTTTAAATTCATCTGCTTCACTGTCGGAATAGATGCCGTCAAACGCAAGTTTGCAGATTTTTAAAACAACACGGTCAAAAAGCCTTTTATAAGCCATCGCATAAGGGTACGCATTCTTGCAATTTTGAGCGGATGCCTCGCCGACCTCGTATAAGCCTTGTTCCCTGTTGACATAAGTAAAGACAAGAGAGTTTCCGTATCCGGATTTGTCAACGGAAACGCAATCCGGATTAAACTTGTCTTTTTCGGGAAGATTGTCATTGATTTTAAGACAAGCATTGTGGCTTATTATCAAGCCCGTGTACAGCATCTTTCCGTAGTTGGTTTCGTTCTTAAGAATCCAAAAATCGGATTCCTTGAGATATTTTCGTTCTTCGAGAGCCTTTAATGCTTTGTCTCGGCTGGAAATATATTTGGCGCTCTGAATCACTGGAATTTCTTGTCGAGATTTAAACGAACACTCCTTCTGCTTTTCGCCGAACATCAAATTTCATCTCCTCTGTAAAGTTTTTGCAAAAGTTCCTCCGGGATGGGAGTAGACGGTGCGGCTGGTACAGAATCATCCGTGGTTGGTGTGGTCAGGTGGATGCGGTAGCATCTGGCGGGCGGCAGGGCCGTGTCCGGCTTGCGGGTTTTGAGGTCGTAGAAGTAGACAGGAATGCCGTCTGCCAGAAAATAGGTGCTGTTCAGGCCGTATTCATGTTTTGCGAAAAGAGGTACAAATGCGCCGATGCTCTCGGAATAGATGCGGCGGGCAGCTTGCAAGGCGTTGAAATAGCAAGCGCTGATGCCATTCCCAGTTGGGATGAACTCGGTAAGATGCCGGCCCTTCAAAAGTGCGTGCGCCTGTTTCAGGGCGCTGATGTCGTCAATGGTCATTTTAGTAGTCCCCCATACAGCGGCAATCTTCCCAGGGGTCGTCCTCTTGGACATCCTCACCGGGGAAATCTCCGGGGTTATAACACATATCACAGCCGATAATTTCGGTACCGAATTTCACGGGGATAAAGTAGATAGTTTCGCATTCCTCTCCGCAGACAGGGCAGCGGGGGCGGCGGGGCTCGGCAGGCGGGAATGGGTTGTCTTGATGCCCCCAGAAGCTAGTCATTCTGCGGCCTCCTGCCGTCCTTCCTCATCAGAAAAATGCAGCTCCATCAAGTCAGCAATCGCAAGGTACTCTTTGGCGTATTTGCTGTCGCCGTGGGTTTTCTTGACGATTTCGCGGAACTGCGCTAAATCACCATAAAAGCAACCGCACTGCACGCGGAGAGTTTTATCATTGCAGCGAAAAAATGTGGTCGCGCGGAAATATCGGCCAAAGCCTTCAATGACGGCGTAGTCCGCATTGCCGTAGACCCGCGCATTGCCGGAGACCTCCGCATTGCCGGAGACCTCCACATTGCCGTAGACCTCCGCATCGCCGTAGACCCGCGCATTGCCGTAGACCCGCGCATCGCCGTAGACCCGCGCATTGCCGGAGACCTCCGCATTGCCGGAGACCTCCGCATTGCCGTAGACCTCCGCATCGCCGTAGACCCGCGCATTGCCGTAGACCTCCGCATCGCCGTAGACCTGCGCATTGCCGGAGACCCGCGCATCGCCGGAGACCTCCGCATTGCCGGAGACCTCCGCATTGCCGTAGACCCGCGCATTGCCGTAGACCCGCGCATCGCCGTAGACCCGCGCATTGCCGGAGACCCACGCATTGCCGTAGACCCACGCATTGCCATCGTTGGAGAGGTTTTCTTCCTTTTCTGCAAAGCCCCCAAGTTCGCCAGCTCTTATGGTGCCAAAATCGACAAGAGCCTTAATGCGGAACAGCTTATTCCCGAAAATGTCTGTTATAAATTCATCGGTGAGTTCAAATTTCTTCATGGCGGGATTCCTCCTTAAAATGCAGTCCACACAGCAGATTCAACGCCAGCAGGGCGGCGAGGGTGGCGGGGATGTTGAGAGAACCGAGCGCAGCCAGCAGCAGCACCAAATCTGCGGTGATTGCAAGCTTGACGGCTGCGCGTTTCAGTGATAGAATACAGTTAGAGCTTTTTGCGATGCTCTGCTCGTTTTGCCGTCTCTGTGTGCCAGCACATGGGCGGCATTTTTTTGTTGCTGCTGCCATCATTCTTTGATTTCCTCCCATTCAAAGCGGCCCTTGCCGCTGTTTCTCCACTGCCCAAGCCCGCGCTTTGCGCCGTAGTCGAGGCATTCACGAACCATATCCTCAAGCTTGGGGTCAAGGCATTCGATTTCAAACTCTGCTGTTGCACCTGCGGGAACGCTCTCCGACTTTGCGATGCTGACGCGTTCGCCCATCGGGGTTTGCGCCCGCAGGGGGCGCTCGCAGAAATCAACCTTCATGCCGTGCAGGTCATAGGGAATCTCGCGGGGGTAGACAAAAATCAAGCCGTCGATGGCCTGTTTATATGCCTTGATGGCTGCGCAAGCCTTGCCGCCTTTGTAGCCAGCCTTGCCAGCTTTGGCAAGCATTTTGCAGGAATCCTTGAACATGCCTTTCACCTGATAGTCATACAGGAACGGCGTGCCGTCTGCGGTTTTGGGAAAGACGGTGACGCGGTCTTCGGCGTTCTGGGCCTTGATGTTGTCCACCTCTTCGGCGGAGAGGTCGCCGGTGGGGGCCTTGCTGGCAATGTAGGTGGCGAGAAGTTCTTCGTTGCTGGGGGAAGAACCGAGAACTTCTTCCAATAGGGTGATTTTTACTTTCATTGGGGTTGTCTCCTTTTTAAATAAAATCGGTTGCTTTTCGGCGCCTTAGCAAGGCCGCGCTATTCCGAAGCTAAACTGAGCATTGCTATTCCTTTGCATCTCTATTCACTGTGTCGCCTTGCCTTCGCGGCGAATTGCAGCACCCGGCCTTTACCTTGAGAAGCTGTTCTGCGCCATGCTGTTGCTATCCATAGGGAAGCTAAACAGTGCCTATGCGACGGTTTGCGTAACGCCGCGCCGCGGGGAGGCGCATAGCCGCTGCGAAACGACGCGCAGCTTTGCTTGCCCCTGCTTATCGTTGCCAAGCCACTGCCACGCCCTGCTGGGCAAATCCATCGCTAAACAAGGATTGCACGGAGTTCTGCAAGCACGTTGTCGATGCGCTCTTCACGGGTAGTCATAGCGGCAGAAGATTTGTGCACGTCCGCCACCGGGTAATATGTTGCAAATTCGTCAAGCGTGATGCCCAGTGCGGCGCATGCTTTGCCAACCTCCGGCCAGCGCCAATCATTAGCGCCGTTGATGCGGTTTGACATCTGCGTTTTGGACAAGCCGCAAACATCTGCAAGGCGCTGTTTGTTGTAACCCTTGCTTTTGATAAGAGCCGTAAAAGCAAGGTTTGTCATGTTCATCATCTCCTTGTAACACATATCAAGAAGTTGTATACTGTGCGAAAAGGGGGGGGAAAATAGTATGGATTTAAAAATTCCAGATTTTACAAAAGACATTGACTTTGAAAGCACTCCGATGAAAAATATTGAAAAAGCATCAACGGAAACTGCCGTACAAGCCAAACGCCTTGCAGAGTTAGCGGAGCGCCGTGCCCAAAAAGCTGAGCAAGATGCAAAGGATGCCGATGCCAGTGCAAAGCGTGCAAACGCTATTGCCATTGTATCGGTAATAATCGCTGCAATTTCTCTTTTCGGAGAAGCGCTCGGCCTTTTCCCTCTCTCTTTTTAACCAGTGTTCAAAGTAGAGCGTAAAAACCAGATTGCATATCGCACCGCCCAGCACGGCGCCCTTGATAGCAATTGTGACAACCAGTTTAGGTGTCATTTGGTCACTCCTTTCTTTCTGCGTTCAGTTCACTTACAGCCGCATAAATGGTCTTTGCAAAAGTAATAACAATGCAGGCGGTCAGGCAGACCCAGAACAAAACCCAGTAGGTAGTACCCATATTGAGCTGCTGACCAATCATGTAAAGAAAAATGTAAATAAGCATCGGTTATTCCTTTCTTTCTAGTTATCGGCTAACAAGTAATCAATCGGCACGCCGAAATAGTCAGCCACTTTCTTTAGCGTCGTGATGCTGGGGCCGTAAGGCGATTTCTCCCACTTGCCAAGTGCGCCGTTTGAGATTCCGGCGCGTTCCTCAAGGATTGTGCGGGAAATATTGTTTTTTCGGCACAGTGCATCAATTTTCGAAATATTCACCTAGCAAAAGCTCCTTTCTAGTTGACTATTGCTAGAAAATATGCTACTATGAACTTGCGAGATTTATAACAGCATATTTTTAGCTAGTCCGCTGGATTTTAGGGGGCTTGGTTCTTTGTTGCCCTCTATGCTGTCTATTATACTAGCTTATCGCCTAGTAGTCAATAGACTATCGCCTAAAAATATGCACAAATAGTCTAGGTGATTTTTGTGGATAATGTTAAAACTGTAGAAACCATTCGTGCCCTGTGCAAAAAGAAAAAGACTAGCTTGACTAGGCTAGAGGAAAAGCTCGGTTTTTCAAATGGGTATATCGGCAAAATGGCAAAGAGGCCAAGTTCCCCACCTTATGACAAACTGGTCGCAATAGCTAACGAGTTAGGAGTCACCGTTGCCGACCTGAACGGGGAAAAAGAAAACCCCGCCAGCGTATATACTGGCGGGGAGGTTGATACTGCTAAAATGTTGACATACCTCGACAATCTATCTACAAAAAAGCCCACCGCACAAGGCGATGGGCTAATATCTGATTTGCCGCAAGATGTACAAAAGCTCATTTTTCTTTGCCAAGAGAGCCCTCAGCTTGCAAGCGCTTTATTAAATCTTGCGCAGCAGTTACAAAATCGTTCATCTGGTCAGGCGTAAATTCTGAAATAATTTTTATAAGTTTTTCTGTGTCTGTCATTTCTGATTCCTCCATAAAATATAAAGGTGATTGTACTATGAAAAAACAAAATGGTTGCCTAAATGTAATTGTTGTTTTTCTGATTATACTGTTCTTTCCCGTCTTGCTATACATTTCGCCGATTTTGCTCTTGGTTTGGCTGGCTCTAAAATTGTACACTCATTTGTACTTCAAAAGCGAGAAGTTCCTTGCCATAAAGCAAAGGCTGGCAAATCACGCAAAAGAGTGTAACGAACTTAACGAGCATATAGAAGAATTAAAATCCTCTGCCCTTGTGGTAAATCGCACAGATTACGGAGAGGCAAATTATCACGATGACAGCAGTTGGAAAGTAAATCGCACGGGAATGCAAAAAAGCTATAAGCCTACTGTTTACCAGTGTTCCCGCGCCGTGTGCGACAACGCCAGCAGAGAGCCTTTTAAGTACATCTGTAAATACTTTGGCATAAAAGCAGACGAACAGACGTTGGAAAAGTTTGAAACGATGCTGAATGACTTTTCTGCCGTTGAGGACGGCAAAAAGATGCTGATGCAGCAGCTGCAAGAAATCTTGGACAGTGTTGATTCCGAAATTCCGAATTATATAAAAAAGCATTGCAAGGAAAAACTTGTTGCAAACTTGGGATTTGAAAAGGTGGATTTGGGAACCCTGTATTTCCCCCGCTACGTTTTCCAGTACACAAGCCCCAGCGGAAATACAGGGACGCACTACGACGTTGTAATGGATATCGACAACTTAAACCGATTCATCGTGTATCTTTCCGAAAAAATCAAATTTAACAAAAGCGCCGCAGGGCAACGTGCCCTTATGACAAGCAAGCTACGCGATCACATTAAGCAGCGCGATCACTACACATGCCGTTTTTGCGGTGCATCTGTTTCTAATGAGCCACACCTGCTTTTGGAAATCGACCATATTATCCCGGTGTCTAAAGGCGGAATGACTACAGAGGATAACTTGCAAACACTCTGTTGGAAATGCAACCGTAGCAAAGGAAGTAAAATGGCTGTTTAGGTGTATTTTACACAACTTTCAGTTGTATTTCAACAGCTTCACAAAAATACTCATTTGTCAAGTCTTTGCTGTCCTATATATCGGATTTTCAGCACTTGACAACCACTTTTTTGTCGCTTTCGCCCATGATGGGACGGCGGCTTGTTTATCAGCTTTTCCATTCTCAATCGCTCCTTTGACCAAAATTGTACTGCATTCACAATATGTTTTTTGTCGGAGGATGTAAATAACCAAAAAAGAAACTACAATACACGACTGATTGTTGACATTTGCATCGGGTCTGTCGGGTTTATCCGATATTAAAAAAAGCCCCTGCCGGTGTTCGTACCACCGACAAGGGCAAAGAGCCGTCAACATAAAAAGTTGACGGCATTATTATAACACACAAAAAAAGGAGCCGCAATATGAAAAGAACAAATACAGCGAGATGGATTGAATCTGCCCAGCGCTGGCAGATAAACGTGCAGAAAGACGGCGTGCGCAAAACCTTTACCAGCGCCAAGCCGGGGCGCACAGGCCAGCGGGAAGCCAACAAAAAAGCAGATGACTGGCTTGACATAGGCGTAAAGACGGAACGCATTAAGGTCTCTGACGCATGGGAACAGTTATTACAGCAGAAAAAACTTGTGTCTGATGCAGAATACAAAAACATGGCATCGTTCGGTCGCTCCCATTTGCTGCCAGCCATCGGGATCAAGTCGATAAAAGCCGTTACAGAACAGGATTTCCAAAAAATTATAGATTATGCGTTTCGCCATCCACAGGGGAACAGTAAAGATCCCTTATCCAAAAAGACATTACAGAACTATGCCAGCTACTGCAAGCAGTTTGCGAATTTTTGTCGAAAATCAAAGTGGACAACGCTTGAGCTTGAGGAGCTACAGATTCCGGCAGCGTCAAGAAAAAAAGGAAAGAATGTGCTGACAGTTGAAGCGCTGAACACGCTGCTAAAAGTAGATACGACCATCATGCGTGGGAAATCTGTTCATGATGAATACATAAATTATTATAGGTTCCAAGTGCTAACAGGCATGCGGCCCGGTGAAATGCGGGGGCTGCGATGGGAAGACATTGACGGGAATCTGTGCAGACTAAAGCAATCTATCAATGCGCATGGTCAAATCACGCAGGGAAAAAACGAAAACGCATTGCGCACGGTCGTGCTATCCAGACGCGCAGTGGATGTGCTGGAAGCTCAGAAAGCGGTAACTGGAAAGCAGGTTTACATCTTTCCAATGGCATCCATGCACACCTACTACCACCGCTGGCAGCGCTATCAGCGCTCTAATGACATGCCGGAGCTGAGTCTTTACGAACTGCGCCACACGTTTGTGAGTATTGCGAAGGAGCTTCCGACTGGCGAATTAAAGCAGCTAGTCGGGCATAGCGAGGATATGGACACATACGGCACATACTCTCACTACATCGCAGGCGATGACGAACGGACAGCCCAAAACTTACAAGAAATCTTTGATAGATTGGTGGACTAAAAAGTACACACTAAAAGTACACACTTTTTTTCTTAAATGTATGAAATAATAGAAAAAGTATGTAATAAAGCAAAAAATATAGCAATATACCGCTATATTTTCAACCACTAAAAGCATTGTGTATAGTTCGAGTCCTGTCACCTCGACCAAAACAAATGCCGTAGATTCGTTATAATCTACGGCATTTTCTTTTTCAAGTACACGTTTTAGTACACACTTACCTATTTTCTCTGCAAACTGTGTACCAAATCATTATACACATCCGGTCTCACTTCTTTCAGCGCATCCATAAACTCATCCAGCACACGCCACACTCGCCCGGTATCGGCCTTTTTTACAATCTCCAAAAATTCACTCATCCTGTAAACGCTCCAATTTCCGCATTACGCCATTATAAACTTTAGGGTTCGCTACATACAAGGCCGACATAAGCTCATCCAGCACGTTCAGCGCTGCTGCGATGTCTACGTTTGACACAGCCCGTAAAAAGTCACTGCTGCCAACAGCAGCCCTTGTAGACGGCTCTGCCGCTTCGTAGTAGCGCACAGGCTCTTGCAGTTCTGCTTTCTGCGGGGGATGGGATGCATCCGCAATCTGCTGATTTTTCACAACATACAGCGCAGCCAAATTTTTAACTCTGGTCATGGTGAGTTCGCTGTTTTCGATTTCGGCTATAGCGCCGTCAATCTCTCGCACGTCAACCATAGCCCTTACACCTCACTTTAACCGTTTCGCATCGTGTCAATGCAGCGCTGGATGACTTCCCTGTCTTTGCTGTCAGCCCCGCGCATAATATCTTCCATGCGGGAAATCAGAGAATCGCGCCCATCGTCCATGCTGTAGTGCCCGCGCACATAATGCGAACCGCGCCGCGCATAGCTGCTGCCGCGTCCATAATTGCCGCGCATGTTGGCGCTCCAATCACCATCGCGGCTGTAATCCTCATCGCGGCTGTAACCGTCATCTTCCAGCATGACAATTTTGTCGATGTTTTTGATAGTGTCAGTCAGCTTGTGAACAGTTTCCAAATCACCGGCAGACATTTCACCCTTCTTTCCGATTTCGTCCAGTTCTGCGCACAGCATGTCTTTCAAGTCATACAAAACTCTTTTACTCATGGTTTACTCCTTTCAGCTCACTCTCTCGACCACAAAGTTTGCGTTCGCAAACAAAACGGTTTGTGTGCTTGTATTTTCGGCGGCAACAGTCAGGCAGCAGCCGCGCGGCACTTCCACGAAAGACGTCACATAGATATTAAAGAAGTTTTCTACTGCTGCCGGTGTCACGGTTGCAGTCGCACTGTTCAGCGGTTCACCGTTGATGGCAAGCGCCGCCGTAATAGCTTCCACTGTGCCGCCTGTAGGGATAGCAATGTTTGCACCAAATCCCACTTTGAAACGGGCTTTGCACTGGTTTGTAATGCCGCGCAGCGTAACAATACCGGCGCCCTCTCTGTGTACGACACAGCCCTTACCCGCTACTGCCGTTTCCGTCAGCGGCACGTTCTGGCCTGCTGCCACGCTCACGGTATTGGCGTTTGTAAATTCAGCCATAAAATCATTCCTTTCAAAAAAAGATAGTGGCGGGACGATTGCCCCGCCACATTTTGCACTATCGGCACGGGGCCGAACATGTCAGATGTTCCGACAAGTTGCCGTATTCATTTTTAGCATCCGCATCCGTTGCAGGTGCCGCAGGCGCCGCAATTTCCATACTGATACGGTGCGGGAACGGGGAAAGCAGGAACAGGGCGAGGGTTGTAGTAAGCGAGCTGCCCGCTCATATAGGCTTTCAGCGTTTCATTCTGCGCAGCCTGACTTGCGGCAAGCTGTGCGGCAAAAAGCTGCTGGTTCTGCTCGGCAATCTTGGCATCCTTTGCCTCGATGCGCTGCGCAGTCATAGCGTCAAGGATTGCGCGCGCGTTGGCGTTTTGGTTGTCAATAATGTCGCGGGTACCCGTGCTGATCGTCTGTCTGGTCTCGCACCCCTGCGTTGCCATGTTGTAATTTACGCCCTGAATCGCCTCGCGGGTCTCGCAGCAACAATTAGCCTGCTGCATCTGCATGGCAAAGAGCTGCTGCATAAATGCGGCCTGCTGGTTTGCGCGGCTGATTTCAGCCGACATAAAGCCCTGCTGCATAGCATTCTGCACGCCGTTGACAAGCTGCGCCTGAGCATAGAAGCCGTCACACAGGCCGTTGTTCACGACGTCGATTTTGCGTTCGATGTTGGCAAAGTCGCTGGTCAGGATGTAACCATCGACAGTGCCAGCACCATTACCGCCGCCAAATCCGTTGTTGCCCCAGTTACCGCCCCAGCCGCAAAAAACGAAGAGGAAGAGAATAATAATATACAGCAAACCATCGCCGCCAAAGCCCCAGCCGTTGCCATTGCCCGTATTTGCGGGCTGAACAGGCATTGTCATAACAGTGCCGTCCGAAGAAAGACTCATGTTTTACTCCTTTCAAAAGTTGAATGTATTGTTCACCGTGCGCACGGGTTGAACCTATTTTAAAAAGCTCTGAAACTGCTGCGCCATCGCTTGCAGCTGGTTTAGCTGCTGCTGGCTCATTTTGCCAGATTGCAGCAATTTTTGAACTTCTTGCTTCGGGTCGCCTTGAAAATTTTGTCGGAACTGCTGAAACTGCTGCATCATTTGCTGAAATTGTCCCATTGCGCCCGGCATTTTGCCGCCGCCAAGAGCGTTAAACAGAGGGTTGCTCATTGTCTGTCTCCTTTTTCTTGCGCGTTAAAGGTTTATCTGCCGCCAGCGCGTCAAAGCGGGCTTCCAGCGCGTCAAACTCTGCGCGGGTAACAAACTCCCCGGCTTGCACTTGCACGGCCTGTGTTGGCTGTTTCTGCGCTGCTGTGCGCTCCGTGTAATCAAAGATTCGCAACGGCTGCGGCATCCCGCTTGCATCCACTGTTTTGATATAGAACGAACTTTTCTCGCTGTCCATCAAAAGCACGCTGTTCCCCGGCGCGCAAAGATACGACTTCGCCGCTTCTTCTCCCTGTACCCAAATAATAGGTGCAGTCTGCTGTGCAGTCTGTTGCTGCTGCGGATATGCCGCTTGCCGGAGCTGTGTAAGCTGATCGGGCATGGCCGAAGGCATCTGCTGCCCCATTGGATAATAGTTCGGCATATAGCCGGGCTGATACGGTACGCCAAACGCCATAGTCAATCATCCTTTCTGCCAATAATATAGTGGCGTTTCGTCGCCGCTGTCCCATGTATCCAGCCAGTCCCCATCACGCACACAAACAACGTGCGTCGCAAGGGCTAGAATATATGTCCCGCTTGGGTGTTCCGATGCAAAATCTGCGACCGTGTAACAGTCTGGACAGTTGTTCGGAATTGCAGAACGGCTCCACCCACACCGACGCAGGTAATGTCCCCATACGTAATTAGCAGTCGGCATATCATGTAATAACAAACCTTCAACAGCTAAGTCTGCATATACGGTCTCCCATTGTTTCAAGGTAGCTGCTGCAATGGCTCTAACGGTACAATCGCCGACGCGCTTATGTTCTGGATTCAGGTTTAATTCTCTGTACATGGCTTTATCCTCTATATTTATTGTAATAGTTTAAACAATTTCGCGTGCGCCACATCTGCGCCAACTTTACGCCAATTTTTACAGGAAGTTCTAAAAAATCGCTGCAAAAAGCATTGACAATACAACGCTAGAGATGTATAATATAGACACAGTAAGAGATAAGCAACCCACACAACAGGAGGAAACATCATGAAAGAGTACAAGCTGAATGTTTATAACACCCTTTGCGAGACGGCTAAAAGCTGCCGTGAGATTCACTTCTACGATGTCTGCCGATCCATTGGTGTTAAGCACCTAAAAACGCAGGAAGTCCTCGAAATCATGAACAAGTTTATCCGCAGCAATCCTTCCTATCGAGCCGTCCAGTTCATCGACCCGAAACGCACCTCCGCAGCGCAGAGCCTTTTCACCACGCTGGTTCTTACCGAGTGCGAATAAAATTTACACCACACACAAAAAGGAGGCTCCCATGGAAATCACAATCACCAAATATGCCGCCCGCCACAACCGCAGCCCCGTCACCGTCCGCCAGAAGGCCCTGCGCGGCGGCTTCAAAACAGCCCGCCGCGTCGGTCGTGACTGGCTCATCGACGAAGACGAACCCTACACGGACAACCGCCTTACAGCACCCCCTCCGCCGGACCTGTGGCAGCTGACCAGCGGCCGCCGCTGCGACACCATCAGCGATGCTGGCGCGGTAAAAATTGCCAATGATTCCTTCTCCGTCCTGATTCCCACCGGCGCAGGCGATGGCGACTCCGCGTTCTGTATCTACAACAGCGGCGAGATAGACACTGCACCCCTCAACTACTTCACGTTGATTTCTGGTAGATTCAACATCTACGACTATGATTGCGGCAACACCGTGGCCGAAACGGTCCAAGGTTCCTTTCAGGTCTACTACTCCTCCGGCATTGTGTTTTTTATAAAAGCATAATAAAAAAAACAGCGGTCGCACCGGGCAAATGCCCAGCACGACCGCTGTTTTATATCTTCCTGATTTTATCCACGACCGCCCGCACCAACCGATTGACCGTGCGTTCGCTGCAGTTCATTTCCGCAGCAATCTCTGCGTTGCCAAGGCCGCGCCGCCTGTAATCCAGCACCGCCCGCTCATCGTCGGTCAGTAAAAAGCAAATTCTGTTATACGTCGCCAAGTCAACACAAAAGTTAAACCGGCGCACGCAGTGGATTATTTATCTTTCGTGCTCTGCTTCACGCACTGGTTGGCGTAGACAGCCCCAGCCGCGCACAGCACGCCTTGAATGATAGCGGTAAAAACCGCCATGGCCGCATCCTGCCCGCCGCCGATGGGCGACGTTGCCAAAACGTACAGCGCGGCCAGCACAACGCCCACCACGGCCAGCACCGCCGGGATGAGCTTGTCCGCCACTGCCGTGCTGGTTTTCAGGCAGTATCCCACGAAAATCAGCGCCGGGATCAGTACCAGCAGCTCCGGCTTGATGTAGTTCATGTGATCGATGTTCATAATAAAGCCCCTTTCTTAATGAATCGGCAGCACCCGCGCCCGGTTGTACAGTTCTGTGCCTGTTCCGTTGCCGCCAAGCGCATGGTAGCTCTTGTACAGATATTCCAGATTTTTAAGGCCCGCCGTCTCGATCCAGCCCTGCTCGATATAAAACGTGCAGACCTGGTACAGGCGGTCGTGCAGGATTGCCAACATCCCCGCCTTGATGGCGGATCTCTCTTCTGCATCGTCCTTGATTTTTTTTGCCAGCCGCCTATAAGCAACCAGCAATCCAGCGGCCAGTACGCCAAAAGCCCACTCGACCCAGTATTTTACAATCCACTCCGGCACGTTAAACCTCCGCCCATTCAGATTTGTACAGCCCGGCATCCGTCAGGCCACGTCCCTTGCACAGCAGATAGATCGCATCTGCATCCCCCTGCGATACCGGCCCTACCGTGATGACCTGCAGCTTGCCGGTGCCGTTCTGGGCCGTCTGTGCGCCGCTGGCGGCCTGCTCGGGCAGCTGTACAGCGTGCTCGCCGGGGCGGTATGTAAACACCCGCCCGCTCGCCGTGGTGAAGTTGTTGTCCAGCCACACCAGCGGGTTGGTGCGCTTGCCGCCCAGGATAACCTCAAAGTGCAAATGCGCCCCAAACACATTGCCGGTCGCGCCGCTGTAGCCGATGATCTCGCCCTCTTTGACCCTCTGGCCGTACTTGACGCAATAGCTGGACAGGTGGGCGTACCGTGTCTGTAAGGTCTTGCTTTTGTAGTCGGCGTGTCTGATACGCACCATGTTGCCATAGCTCTGCATGCCCGTCCGGGTGTGGCCGTCCCAGTCCTGCACCTGATCCACGGTGCCGTCCTCGGCGGCATAGACCGGGCGGATATACATGTTGTCAATCTGGGTGCGCAGGTCGATGGCCTGATGCAAGCTGCCATCGTTGTAGTACCACCCCTGCGTTATGATGTGCTGGGCCAAAGGCCAGCGCAGCAGCACCTCACCGTTTGAAAGTCTCATGGTTTGTAGTCCTTTCTGTTTGATAGTTGGCTAAAGCCCCGTTTAGTTAATTGTAAAAACAGTCTATTACGCCGTATTCATTCGAGTCTATATAATCCATAGTGTAAAATAAAGATTTATATAATTCTAAATTATTTTGTACGCTTGTTCCAATTTTTACACCGTCACAATTATCATAGAACAACTGTAAATTTTCTTCTGTTATCGCTGTATTAGAACATGTTATAATTATCTCGTTTTTACCGTCTACATAATTTTTAGCTTTTGCAAGTTGCTCTGCTGTAAACCATTCGTTCGGATAATAAAATGCTATTTTTGCCTTTGGATTAAATTCTAATATTTTTTTAGTCCACCCCTCACGAGATACAGCGGAAGAAAATAAAACAGTATCTTGCATACGGTACTTGCGTATGATAGGAAACAGATATTGTGAATTTTCTTCTATTGTCGCATCAATTAATTTGTCAATCAAAAGATAAACACCATATTTTTTGCAAATTTTCATACATTCTTCAAGAGTGCAAATATCTGTAAATACTTTTTTTAACTCTTCATATGTTTTTTCTTTTATCACATAAGTAATACCGCTGTCGACAATAGAAGCGTCATGGGATAATACAA
>ENA-UERG01000577-UERG01000577.1-human-gut-metagenome-genome-assembly--contig:-NODE-577-length-35144-cov-13.141044_pt1 | contig 35144 bp, 27 predicted proteins | sample MGYA00242954_ERZ507954 | MGnify/ENA primary metagenome ERZ507954 (study PRJEB26167, sample SAMN06115478) | human gut metagenome | host: Homo sapiens | place: China:Sichuan | collected 2015-01-21... | reverse complement strand
CACAGGTAAAGATAATTTGCTCTGGTGGAGGGCTTCAGTTTGATGTTGTTATTCATGTAGACCTTGAACATATCATTCAGGGTAAGCTTCATGGCTTCCTGAGTACGGATGCCATCATCCTTATCTTTGTTGATCTGCTTTTCTTTGACACGAAGACTTGCGAGATCGGAGTCGTAAAGATATTTCTTTTTAGTGCCTAATTTGTAGACATACATATAGCTGCCATCTGCCCGTTGTGTTTCTCCGGGCCGAAGATTTCGTCCTTTGTTGTCTTTTCTCACTTTTGCCATTACTGGTACCTCCTGATTATAAAAGTGTAGTGCGCCTTACTGGCATGGTTATTTAGCCGGAAATATCATAAAGATATTCTTTGATACGCTGGACACTCCATAGGACACGGGTGTTCATGGTAATGCGTGCATTGGCAAGATCCCCAATCTGTACCGCAGTGTGTCTTCCACAGCACAACAGTTTGCAAAGGGTATCGGTATCAACAGCCAAGCACTGCTCCGGCGGTAGGTCATTCGGTTTTCTTTTCTCCATAATCGTCCTCCTTTTTTCGATTACAATGATCCCTTACGATTTGTAGAAGAAGGTTTTCAACAAAAACAATGAAAACGGTCTTGAGGTCAGGAGGTATTGAAAAACAAAAGAACTCTAATGGGGCCATTTCCTACGCCAGAACGGTTCTGCCGTGTATTTCAGGCTGCTGCTGTGCAGCATTTCGATTATGGGCGCGCTTCTGTGGTCATCGCACACTGTCCAGAATTCCTGTATAACTCCCCATAGAGGTTATGAACTTGTCAAGGTACTAAAAGAGCGTAGGGATCATCCGGTATTACCAAATGATCCGATACATCCTATAAATAGGCTGGGAAGAAAGAACTTCTGCAAAGAGGAAAGAAAATTTAAAGAAAATCCAAAAATCAATATATAGAATGTTGGAATTGACAAACACTATATATTGTGTTAAAATTGCAATGTAATTGATTTTTGTGCGTTGCCCGTCAGGGTACACAGGCTTTAGGGCTTGTGTTGCGGAGTAATGACTGCATTGCACACGCTGTTAAGTTTGTACTTGTGTCAGTAGTATCACTGCGCCTTTTCAGGCCGGTATATTACTGGCTTTTTTATTTTACGGGATTTACCCACCATTGCGAGAATGACACCGGTTCATAGGCAACTATGGACACCAGGCTTTATGCCGTCTGTCATTCTCGCTTTTTTATTGCCTGTAAGCCTGAAAGGGCTTTAAGGATAAATCAAAACTGAGAAAGGCAGGTCATGTACATGAATGTGAAGCAGAAAAGAAAGCAGAATGGTCGGCGGGTCAAGTCGGCACACTCCACGGACTGGAAGATGAAGAGACAGGCAGTATCTTCGCTCCGGCTACGAAATGTTGCACCAATGACGAGGGCGGTTATTTTGCCCCGAAGATCACGAAGGGGGATTTGATATGTCTGGCAGCAATAGTGCTGAACGAAAGCGGTATGAACCGCTGGTGCTGGTAGAAACGGCAGATCTTTCAGAAGAAGACTGGCTGGATTACCGGCGCCGTGGAATCGGCGGCAGCGATGTATCGGCGATTTTTGGCACTTCTCCATTCCGGACAGCCAGGGATCTGTACTACGACAAACTGAACATAGCGTCAGTGGAAGATGATGAGGGCAACTGGGTTGCCATGGAAATGGGGCATTTGCTGGAGCCTCTGGTAGCAAAGATATTCGAGCGGAAAACCGGATATCGGGTCTACCAAATCAAAAAGATGTTCCAGCACCCACAGTATCCTTGGATGCTGGCTGATGTGGACTACTTTGTGGAACTGCCGGATGGCACCACAGCGATCCTTGAGATCAAGACCACAAACTATAATGCCAGAGATAACTGGTGGATGAATGGGAAGGAGACTGTTCCAGTCTACTATGAATCTCAGGGGCGTCATTATATGGCAGTAACGGATCTTGACCGATGTTTCTTTTGCTGCCTGTATGGTAACAACGAGGAGGAAGTTATTATCCGGGAGGTCAAGCGTGATTTCGAGTATGAGGCTGAGATGGTCTTTTTGGAGCAGTATTTCTGGGAAAACCATGTGCAGCGCCATGTGCCGCCGCCCTATACAGAAAGTGGGGCCTTGATTATTGAGAGCGCACGCAAACACTTTGGCCCGGCAGATAAAAATGCCCCGGCCGTTGCACTCGACCTGGATATGACTGCAAAACTCATGCAGTATTTGCGGCTTCTGGATGAAAAGAAAAATGCAGAGGTGTACTCCAAAGAAATCGACAAGGATATTCAGCGTCTGAAGGCGCTGTTGATTGCGGAAATGGGTACCAGCTGTACTGCAGTCTGTGAGCAGGAGGGAGTGAACTATACGGTTACCTACCAAAGCCTACTGGGTCAGCGAGGAAGATGAGACATCTATACAGGCATATCTGAACATCAATAAAAAAGCGGTAGAGGCAATCCGGCAGTTTCAGCGGAATGTGCGTGAGGAACAGCTCGAACAGCGGCACCGGCGGGAAACTGATCCATGGGATAAGGATATGGAACAGGTGCCGGAGCTTCCCAAGGACTGGAACCGCTGGGTGGATAAGGTTGCCATCCGGCAAAATTACATTTACTACCACTACAAAAAGGGCGGCGCCAAAACAGGTTACTGTACCTACTGCGAAAAGGAAGTGCCGATCAAGGTGCATCCCCATCACAATCAACAAGGCCGCTGTAGCTGCTGCCGACATCCGGTGGTATTCAAAGCCTATGGACGAGCGGGGTATATGCAGACAGAAAAACATTTTGCCTACCTAATCCAGCGATGCAAAGACGGTTTTGTAGTTCGTGAATTTCAGGCTGACCGGACATATGGGAAAGAAAGCCTTCCAAACTCCAAGCTTTATTGTCAGGAAATCCGGCGCACGATTTATGACCGGGAAAGAAAACCAAGAACCTACTATTGGGGTCTGTATAAACAGCGAAATATGCGCTGGATTTCCGGAAGCCCCTGTTCTTATAGTTGGTCTGGTTCACATGATGGACGGGTCTATGGAAAAACGCTGCCAACTCTGGAACAGAAGGAACTTCGATGCACAGGGCTGGTCAACTGGATTCGGAAGCAGAAAAGTGTTGACCCGGAAAAATATCTGGCAGTGCTTGAACGGATACCGCAAATGGAGCAGATCAGCAAGGTGAACCTGCCGAAGCTTACCAAGGAATGTTTCAGTTCCTGCGGAACAGTCAGTGAACTAATCAAAAACCATAGTGCCGGGAGTCTGATTAAAGCTCTGGGCCTTGACAGCAGGAGGTTTCAGCGACTTCGGCTCCATAATGGAGGCTGTGATCTGCTGCGGTGGCTGCAATATGAAAAGGGCACCGACAGGGAAATCCCAGATAATGTCCTTTTGTGGATGTGTCAGCAGAACATTAGCCCCAGGGATGTCCAGTTCATTGCTGACCGCATGAGCATGGTGCAGGTCTATAACTATGTACGGCGTCAGATGCCATCCTTCCGGAGAAACAGCCATGAGGTATTGCGTACCTGGGAGGATTATCTTTCCATGGCAAAGAAATTGCACATGGATGTATATGATGAGATCGTATATCGCACCAGAAAACTGCGGCGGCGCCACGATGATCTGGTGCTCAAATGCCAGGAGAAGGATATTGAACTGCAGGCCGAGGAGATGGAGGAGAAATTCCCCCATGTTAATGCTATCTGTCAGGAAATCAAAGCGAAATATGAGTACGCCGATGCGGATTACATGGTAGTGGTGCCAGACGGTATTCTGGACATTATTACCGAGGGGCGTGCGCTCCATCACTGTGCAGGCAGCAGTGACCGCTACTGGGACCGGATTGAGCGGCGAGAAAGCTTTGTGATGTTTCTGCGTAAAACGGCTGATCCTTTCCATGCCTATTACACGCTGGAAGTGGAGCCAGATGGAACAGTGCGGCAGAAACGGACGGAATATGACCGGCAGAAGAAGGACATTGAGCAGGCGACCGAGTTTCTGCAGAAGTGGCAGCGGGTGATTACTGCCAGGCTGACAGAAAGCGACAAGGCGCTGGCTGCGGAAAGCAGGATTCTTCGTGAGAAGGAGTTTATCCAGTTGAAGAAGGATCGGGTCATCATTCATACCGGCCATTTGGCAGGAAGGCTTTTGGCGGATGTGCTGATGGCTGACCTGATGGAAAACACGGATAGCATCCAGTCTCCGGCATTGGCTGCTGCAGCGTGACAAAATGAGAATGGCCGGGCGTCCTTGAGGGCGTCCGGTCATTGATGAAGAAGGAAGGAGCAGAGCATGAAACAAATTGGAAATCTGGCAGTGGTTTGCGCCAGGCGACAGGATGTGCTGCTGCAGGTTGGCAGTGAAAAGGTATGTGTCCATGTGGGAGCCGGGCCAGAGCGGAATACGCTTCACGCAGCGTGGGACGATGATGACGCCATTCAGCGTATTGTCCATGAATTGAATTTTGGCAGATATGCAGCCGGCAGAAATGGGCTGCATACCGCACAGCAGGATTGCCCTGTGGGGCGGGGAAAGGAGAAAATTGCATGATCAAAAACCTGAATCAGCTGCGCAGGACACTTCGGGAAGGGACGCAGTTGGAGATATTGGATCACTGTCGGCCGGAATGTATTGGGCAGATACGGAACATTACGCTGGTAAACACGCAGGGCTTTTATAGTACCGTATGATCGATTGTTTTGATTATTCCTGGAGCATTGTCAGCGATCCCCAAAAGGCGGAGCAGATTGAAAACAGTCTGAGTGCGATCATTTCTTCCAATCCGGATCTTGACTTGGATACCATTGGGATAGGATGTCAGCCATCTTGCGGAGTATCGTTTCAATGTGCGATTTTGAAACGCTGGAAAGTGCATCCGAAACAATGATCTCATGCTCAGAGATGGAATGGCTCTCTTCGGTTTCAGCAGTTTCCGGAAGCTCCAGATGAATGTTTAAGGTCATGGCAACTTCCTCCTTGTCGATTAAAACATCGGAAATCTCAAACATGGTGGATAGGTAGTTCTGCAGGTAGATCACGCTTCCATGCCGGCCGGGAAACGACATGATAGAGATATACCCAAGACCGTCCAGCTTTTTCAGTATCCGGCATACGGTAGCGCGTGACAGCCCCCAGCGGCAGGAGAGTTCGGTATAACTGACCAACGGGTTTCCTGTACCATTGCGAAAGTAGGCTACCGGGCCGACCTCTGACCCCTGCACCTGCGTATCGTTGTAGACAGCGGATACCCACAGATCCAGAACGATGTCCATTTCAGAGCAGCGGGCAGAGCTGACCAGTTCCAGGGCAACAGAGACTGGCAGGAAGAAAAAACCGGTATCCTTTTGGCATGGGGCATTGTACTCCAGTGCGGAATTGTGGCGGGCCCAGTGGAGGATTTTATATTTGACTACATTGCCACGGCCCAGCAGTGTATAGGAAATCAAGTGCTGCTTCTGAAGGGTATCCAGCATGGACAGCGCCTGCCGATGAAAGCGGGTGCGGAACCAGCAAGACAGTTCCTTGACGGTGCACACCCATTCGCCGGGCGAGACTGTATAACTGATCCCGTCAATACGGCGATATGAGGTGCGGAAGTTTGCATAGCTGCAAAGTACAGTAAAATGAAAAAGGCCGGAGCCTCCGTTTATGCGGATGCTCCGGTCGTTGATCAGTTTGTGGATGAACTCACGATAAATCCGGCATCGTGGGTAATCTACCACTTGTTTAATTTGAAGTTGGTATTCTGGCATGACAGTCTCCTCTTTATTATGTATTATGTATTAAAGGTGGGGCAATAAAAGTAATAAAATGTTTCGATAAAATCGTTGACTTAGATTGAATTGAAGGTTATTATATAATAATGTATGCGTCTGCGGTTAAACGATCAAGCCGTTCTTTGTGTAGAGATCATGTTAGATATAGCATCCTGAGTAACGCAGCAAATTTTTGCCATTTCTATGCCAGCGATATGCCATAACAGGCGCACTACAACTTTCTACAACTTTTCTACAACTTTTGAAGCGAAAAGGATGGCACAAGAGGACACGAGACGAATGAAAAAAATTTCACGAATCGAGTATTGTGCGGGTTTTGAACCCTTACAGAGCGGCATGGAACAGGATGAAGGGAGCCGAATTTTGCTCCCGACCATGAAGCCGCTGGATACCGACAAGAAGGCTGAAAAGGCCATTTCCGTGCCTGCCGCGGCTCCCGTGCAGGAGAAGATCAACTTCTCCAACGTGAAGATCGAACCCATCTTCAAGGACATGGTGGATTTTGACACCTTCTCCAAGAGCGATTTCCGCGCCGTGAAGATCCTGGCCTGCGAAGCGGTGAAGAAGTCCAAGAAGCTGCTGAAGTTCACTTTGAATGACGGCGAGCGCACGGATCGCGTGATTTTGAGCGGCATCCATGAATATTATGAGCCGGAAGAGCTGGTCGGCAAGACGGCCATCGCCATCGTGAACCTGCCTCCCAGAAAGATGATGGGCATTGATTCCGAGGGTATGCTGATCTCCGCTGTTCATGAGGAGGACGGTCACGAAGGCCTGAATCTCCTGATGGTGGATGACCGGATTCCCGCCGGCGCGAAGCTGTACTAAGATTTGCGTTTCTGTCAAAAGTCAAAATGAAAGGGCAGTCCCGATTGGGACTGCCCTGAGACTGTCGATAAAGTAGTAAATTCTCCGCGACGGTAAGGAAGGGTGTGCGCGGGAAACCCAAGAGGGGTGTCTCGCGCCATTAAAATCCTAAGTTTTCAGAACTTTTATGAAGTTCTGAAAACTTGCTCAGCGGGGAGAAAAGACTTTTTCGACACGCTGAGGGCAGTCCCGATTGGGACTGCCCTTTCTTGCAAATTGAGTTGTAAGGACTGTTTTACGGCTGCGAAAACATCAGTCCAGGCCCAGCACCGCCCGGCCGCTGTCGCTCCAATAGCTGTCCAGTGCGGCGTAGGGAAAATGGAACTCCTGCGGGCCGTTGGCGTAAGAGGCCAGCTCGTAGGCGGAGAAGATCACCGTCAGACCGTCCGCATCAAAGGAGGCGGCGTAGTCGCTGCTCCATTTCTCCAAAGTCTCCCGGTAATTATCCCAATAGACATCGGAGAGGGACCGCCCCTCCAGCTCCGGTGTCGATGCGATCTGTTCCTCCGCCTGCACCTCGATCATATCCGCTACTGCCAGCGTGAAGGTCTGGGGATCGGCAGCCAGCTCCGAGATGGTGAGGAACATGCCGCTGTCCAGATCATAGTTACATGCGAAATACATGGTGTTGGGGTGCGCACCGCCCAGATAGCTGTAATAATCGGCGGCAATGCTGATGAGGGTGCCGGTGCGGTAGCAGGTGTAAGTCAGTTCCTCTGAAAGGGGAGCCATATGGTCCTCGGAAAACATCTCAGGCATATCCCGATACAGATCCTTCACAAAGGAAATGTTTTCCTCTGAGGAATTTGATTCCCGCCACTGGTCGAAATTTTCGTTAAAGGTATGGACCCGGTCCATGGCCTGCTCCTGCGCAGGGGTGGAAGGATCTTCGATCAGCGCACCGTTGGCGTAGGCCTGCAAATGAGGGATTTGGAAATCAATGACCATCAAAGTGGTGCCGTCCTCCGCTGTCACCGTTTGTTCATAGGGGTCGGTGGACACTTCATAAGTAATTTCCTCTGTATCCGCAGCGGGAGGCGGCGTCGGGGATTCCGGCATGGGGAGCGGAACAGCGCCGCAGCCGCCCAGCAGCGCCGGCAGGCATAGGGCCAGGATCAGAGACAGATACTTTTTCATGTGAGGAACTCCTTTCAGGAAATGAGTCAGGGCATGACGGGATTCTGCCGCCAGAGGGAGCCGCAGGCTTCTGTCAGCTCCGGATACGCCAGAGCGTACAGGTCGGCGGCCCGGCTCTCGGTCTCAAAGAGACGATGGGCGTCAGGGGAGAGGGACCGGATGGCGGCGGGCTTCGTAATGACCGGAAGGCGGGCAGTTTTCCGCATCCGGCCCAGCAGTGCCCGGCCGGTCTCGTTAGCGGCCAGAATCCGCAGGTAAGGGACAGAGGCGGGCAGCTTGGCGGGGGTCAGGCCCAGATAGGCCCAGAGGACCATCCGCCGCAGCCGGGCGTAAGCGTAGCGCTTGGTTTTGGCGTTGTCTAAAACGGCGTCGAGGGTGGCGGCGTTCCGGCTGGCGTTATACAGCCGCTGGCCGACGCCCTCGTGTCCGGTGTCCAACGCATCGAATTCTGCCGGAGTCATGGACCGGAGCCGGGCCAGAATTGCCCGCTCACAGGCGGCGGCGAATACCGGCGCGCGGCCCGCAGTCTCCTCCGCCTCGTAAACGGCCCTCATGGCCGGGACCATCCGGGACAGGGCATCGGCTCGGCGGCCTTCTGCCAGCAGGTGCCGAATGGCGGAGGCAGAATAGCCCCCGGCGTTCTCCGGGGTGGCGTCATGGGCCGCACCGGTCCGGGGGATCGTAAACAGCGCAGGAGCCGCGCCCACACGCAGCAGCGCCCGGCAGTATTCGATCCCAAGGGTGTTGTTGGGGTCGGACAGCAGGGCGGCATCCGATGGGGAAAGCAAGGCGGCAACAGCCCGCTGGCGGGCGGCGGCAAAGCTGTCCCCCTTGGTCAGTTCTGCTTGCAGAGCCGACTGAAAGGCATTGCCCTCCAGCGCCCTTGCGGTTCGCAGAAGAGCGGCGCTGTCTCCGCATTCGCTGCCGAAAGCCAGCACGTCCAGCAGCCCCGTGGCGGTGAGAACCTCGACGCCGCCTTGGGCGAATCCCTCGGCAGAACTGACGGCCCAGGGGAGGGGCAGCTCCAATACCAGATCCGCCCCGCTCCGGACGGCGGCCTCCGCCCGGGCGTGACGGCGTACCAACGCAAAGTCACCTCGCTGGACAAAATCGCCGCTCATGGCGCAAATAATGGCGGTGTCTCCGCCAAATTGCTGCCGGACGGCCTGTATCAGGGCGAGGTGACCATAGTGCAGGGGATTATATTCTGTTATGATACCAGCGGTTTTCACATTTGTCACCTCAAAGCGGTTACAAAATAATGTCAATTCGGTAAAAATGCAGGTTGTATCTTGCGGAGGATTTGTTATAATGAAAAAGAGAGTTTGCGCAAATGCAAACATTATATTTACATTGTAGCTTAAATATGGAAAGCTGGCAAGGCTTTCCCAAAAGAAGAAGGAGATCCAACGATGAATATTCTGGTTATCAACGCGGGCAGTTCCTCTTTGAAGTATCAGCTGCTGAACCCCGAGACCGGCGTGCTGCTGGCCAAGGGCCTGTGCGAGCGCATCGGCATCGACGGCAAATTCACCTATAAGCCCCAAATCGAGGGCAAGCAGGTCCTGGACGCTGTGGACGTGGCCATGCCCACTCATTCCGAGGCCATTCAGGCTGTGCTGAACGCTCTGGTGGACAAGGACAACGGCGTGATCGGCTCCATGAAGGAGATCGACGCTGTGGGTCACCGCGTGGTGCACGGCGGCGAGGCCTTCAACAAGTCTGTTCTCATCACCGATGAGGTCATGAAGGCTCTGGAGGACTGCATCCCCCTGGCTCCTCTCCACAACCCTGCCAATATCACCGGCATCAACGCCTGCACCGCCGTTATGGGCAAGGACGTGCCTCAGGTGGCCGTGTTCGATACCGCTTTCCATCAGACCATGCCCGCCAAGGCCTATATGTATGCCCTGCCCTACGAGTACTATGAGAACGACAAGGTCCGCCGCTACGGCTTCCACGGCACCTCTCACAAGTATGTCTCTCAGCGTGCTGCCGCTATGCTGGGCAAGAAGCCTGAGGAGCTGAAGCTGATCTCCTGCCACCTGGGCAACGGTTCCTCCGTCACCGCCGTGGACGGCGGCAAGAGCGTGGATACCTCCATGGGCTTCACCCCTCTGGCCGGTCTGCCCATGGGCACCCGCGCCGGCGATCTGGACGCCGGTATCCTGCAGTATCTGATGAATAAGTATGACATGAACATCGACACCATGCTGGATATCCTCAACAAGAAGTCCGGCGTGCAGGGTGTGTCCGGTGTGTCCTCCGACTTCCGTGATCTGGAGAATGCCCACAAGGACGGCAACGAGCGCGCCGGTCTGGCCGTGGATATGTTCAATTATGGCGTGAAGAAGCTCATCGGCGCTTATGCTGCCGCTATGGGCGGCGTGGACGCCATCATCTTCACCGCCGGCGTGGGCGAGAACAGTGCTTCTCAGCGTCTGGACATCGCCTCCGGTCTGGAGTTCATGGGCGTGAAGATGGACGCCGAGGCCAACAATGTCCGCGGCAAGGAAGCCGTCATCTCCGCCGCTGACTCCAAGGTGAAGGTCCTGCTGATCCCCACCAATGAGGAGCTCATGATCGCTATGGACACCGCTTCCATCGTCAAGGGCTAAGCTATATTCGATCCATCAAAGGGACCCTCGATGAGGGTCCCTTTTCTATACGGAGGAACTGATCTATGCAACTGAACACACTGTCTATGGTCCACGAATTCCTGCGTCGGACCGTGAAACCCGGAGACTTCTGCATCGACGCCACGGCGGGAAAGGGCCGGGATACGGCCCTGCTGTGCCGCCTGACGGGGGATGCGGGCCGGGTGCTGGCCTTTGACATTCAGGAGGCGGCGGTGGCGCAGACCAAAGCCCTGCTGGCGGCGGAGGGCCTGACGGCGGAGGTGATCCGGGACAGCCACGCCAATATGGAGCGCTACGCGGTGGCGGAAACGGTGGACTGTGTGGTGTTCAACTTCGGACGGCTTCCCGGCGGGGACCCGTCTATCTTTACCCGGTCGGATACCTCCGTAGCGGCGTTGGAGGCGGCTCTGCGGCTGCTGAAGTCCGGCGGCGTCATCGCCATTGCCCTGTATTACGGCGGCGCCAACGGCTACGGGGAGCGGGATGCCGTGATGACATGGCTGGAAACGCTGGATGACCGGAAATTTTCCGTCCTCCGCTGCGATTGGGCCAACCGGCGGAACGATCCCCCGGTCCCCATTTTTATCTGGAAGGAATGATCGTTTTTTCCGTATTGCCATGGGCGAAGGGATTTGCTATCATGAAGCTGTAACGCGGCGCAGAAGCGCCGGTCCAGTCAGGAGGAATAACTATGAAAGATCTGAAGGATACCTGCCGGGTGGCTGTGGTACAGTGCGCCCCGGTGATGTTCGACAAAAAAGCCAGTACGGAAAAAATGGCGGAACTGATCCGGGAGGCCGGGAAAAACGGCGCGGAGCTGATCGTGTTCCCGGAACTCATCATCCCCTGCTATCCCTACGGCATGACCTTCGGCTACACCGTGGGCAGCCGGGACAAGGTGGGCCGTCTGGACTGGAAACGGTACTATGACAACTCCCTCTGCGTCCCCGGCCCTGAGACGGAGCTGCTGGGACAGGCGGCGAAGGAGGTCCACGCCTATGTCAGCATCGGCGTGTCCGAGCGGGGAGAGGACAGCGCCACGCTGTATAACTCCAACCTCGTATTTTCCCCGGAGGGGGAGCTGCTGAACGTCCACCGGAAGCTGAAGCCCACCGGAGCGGAGCGTTTGGTGTACGGTGACGCCAACAAGGACTATTTCCCCATCACCGATACCCCCTGGGGACCTATGGGCAATCTGATCTGCTGGGAGAGCTATATGCCTCTGGCTCGGGTGGCCCTGTACCAGAAGGGCATTACCCTCTACATTTCCCCCAACACCAACGATAACCCCGAATGGCAGGACACCATCAAGCACATTGCCATCGAGGGCCACTGCTTCTTCATCAACGCCGACATGGTGTTCACCAAGGAGATGTACCCCAAGGATCTCCACTGCCCGCAGGAGATCGAGAAGCTCGGCGACATCCCCTGCCGGGGCGGAAGCTGCGTGGTGGACCCCTACGGCCACTATGTAACGCAGCCGGTGTGGGACAAGGAGGACATCATCTACGCCGATCTGGATATGCAGCAGGCCATTGCCAGCCGTATGGAGTTTGACGGCGTGGGCCACTATGCCCGGCCGGACGTACTGGAATTGCGGGTCCATGAATAAAGAGACAGCCGCCCTGATGGAAATTCCCATCGGGGCGGCTGCTGCCGTCTTACCAAAGAAAAACAGGCCTCATCTTGGCAGAGGAGGCCTGTTGCTTCGGTGTGATTATGTTTACAGGTGCAGGACCCGGTCCCGGATCTCCTGTGTCCGGCCCTGATTCCAGAACTGGGTGCCGATATAGCCGCAGGTGCGGCGGGCCACATTCATCTTGTCCTGATCCGTGTTGCCGCACTTGGGGCACTTCCAGATGAGCTTGCCGTTGTCCTCTACGATCTGGATCTCACCATCCCAGCCGCAGACCTGGCAGTAGTCGCTCTTGGTGTTCAGCTCGGCGTAAATGATGTTGTTGTAGATGAACTTCATCACCTCCAGCACGGCGGGGATGTTGTTCTGCATGTCCGGAACCTCCACATAGCTGATGGCGCCGCCGGGGGAGAGGTGCTGGAACTGGGCCTCGAATTTCAGCTTGTCAAAGGCGTTGATCTCCTCCGTGACGTGGACATGGTAGCTGTTGGTGATGTAGCCCTTGTCAGTGATGCCCTCAATGATGCCGAACCGGCGCTGGAGGCACTTAGCGAACTTGTAAGTGGTGGATTCCAGCGGCGTGCCGTACAGAGAATAGTCGATGTTTTCGGCTTTCTTCCACTCGGCGCACTTGTCGTTCATCTTCTGCATGATGGATAGGGCGAAGGGGGTGGCACTGGGGTCGGTGTGGCTCTTGCCGGTCATGTACTTCACGCATTCATACAGGCCCGCGTAGCCCAGAGAAATGGTGGAATAGCCGTTGTAGAGCAGCTTGTCGATGGTTTCGCCCTTTTTCAGCCGGGCCAGCGCACCGTACTGCCACAAAATGGGGGCGGCGTCGGAGGTGGTGCCCTTAAGCCGCTCATGGCGGCACTGAAGGGCCCGGTGGCACAGCTCCAGACGATCCTCAAAAATCTTCCAGAACTTGTCCAGATTGCCGCCGGAGGACAGTGCCACGTCCGGCAGGTTGATGGTGACCACGCCCTGATTGAAGCGGCCGTAGTACTTGTGCTTGCCGGGCTGGTAATTCTTGGCGTTGGCAATGTTGCCGATACCCGCGTCGGTGAAGCGGTCCGGCGTCAGGAAGGAGCGGCAGCCCATGCAGGTATAGACGTCGCCCTTCAGCTCCCGCATCTTCTTCTCGGAGATGTAGTCCGGCACCATGCGGCGGGCGGTGCATTTGGCGGCCAGCTCTGTGAGATACCAGTAGGGGGCATCCTCGGTGATGTTGTCCTCCTCCAGTACGTAGATCAGCTTGGGGAAGGCAGGGGTGACCCACACGCCGTCCTCATTCTTCACGCCCTGATATCGCTGGAGCAGCATCTCCTCAATGATCATGGCCAGATCTTTCTTTTCCCGCTCAGTTTCGGCTTCACCCAGATACATGAACACGGTGATGAAGGGAGCCTGTCCATTGGTGGTCAGCAGCGTTACCACCTGATACTGAATGGTCTGAACACCGCGGCGGATTTCCTCCCGCAAACGGGTCTCCACCAGCTCCGTGATCTTTTCCGCACCGGGGTCCGCGCCGATGGAGGCCATTTCCGCCTCCACGATCTTACGAATCTTCTGACGGCTGACCTCCACAAAGGGGGCCAGATGGGTCAGGGAGATGGACTGGCCGCCATACTGGTTGGAAGCCACCTGTGCCACGATCTGGGTGGCGATGTTGCAGGCGGTGGCGAAGCTGTGGGGCCGTTCGATCAGGGTGCCGGTGATGACGGTGCCGTTTTGCAGCATGTCCTCCAGGTTTACCAGGTCGCAGTTGTGCATGTGCTGGGCGTAATAGTCGGCGTCGTGGAAGTGGATGATGCCCTCCCGGTGGGCCTCCACGATCTCCTGGGGCAGCAGGATCCGCTCTGTAATGTCCCGGCTCACCTCGCCGGCCATGTAGTCCCGCTGGGTGGAATTCACCACCGGGTTCTTGTTGGCGTTTTCCTGCTTGGCCTCCTCGTTGCAGCACTCGATCAGGGAGAGGATCTTCTCGTCAGTAGTGTTGGAGCGGCGGACCAGAGAGCGGGTGTAGCGGTAGGTCACATAGTTCTTGGCCACCTCAAAGGCGCCGTGGGCCATGATCTGATACTCCACTAAATCTTGTATTTCCTCCACAGAGGGGGAACGGTTCATCTTCAGGCAGGAGAACTCCACGCTTTCCGCGATCCGCTGGATCTGCATGGGGGTCATCCGGATGGACTCGTCCACGCTTTCATTGGCCTTGGTGATGGCCGCAATGATCTTGGTGATATCAAAGGTTACCTCCGAGCCGTTCCGCTTGATGACTGTCATGCTGATCTTCCTCCATTACATTTTGAAAGGGTGCACAGGGCACCCTCAATATTTTTGTAGCAAAAGAATCATAACATACAATATCTTGCGTTTCAAGGGCTGAAAACAGATTTGTAATATGTTATAAAAAGCGCGAGAAAACTTTGGCACCTATCTTTACCTCGGGGACAAAAGAGCGTATAATAATAAAAAATCAGGATCGGACAGGAGGAAATCAACGTGGATACGGTGCAAAAGCTGTTTCGCTTTTTAGACGAAAGCCCCACCTGCTACCATGCGGCGGCCAACGCCAAAGCGGCCTTGGCGGCGGCGGGAGCGGTGGAGCTGCGGGAATCTGAGCAGTGGAAGCTGGAAAAGGGAACACTATATGTTGTGGAGCGGGGTGACTCCGCTCTGGTGGCGTTCCGGGTGCCGGAGGGGCCGTTTCACGGCTTTTTGATGGCGGCGGCCCACAGCGATTCTCCCACCTTCAAGGTGCGGGAGACCGCAGAAGCGGCTTCCGCCGGCAATACCCTGCGGCTCAGTGTGGAGCCTTACGGCGGCGGTGTGTGGCGTGGCTGGCTGGACCGGCCCTTGTCTGTGGCGGGCCGGGTGGTGATCCGGCAGGGAGATCGCCTTGTGAGCCGTCTGGTGAACATTGACCGGGATCTGCTGGTGATCCCCGGCGTGGCGATCCACATGGACCGGAGCGTGAACAAGGGAGCGGAGTTGAACCCGGCGGTGGACCTGTTGCCCCTGCTGGGCTGCGGAAAGGAGCCGGGGACCTTCCGAAAGCTCATCGCCGAAGCGGCTGGGGTGCGGGAGGAGCATCTGCTCTCCACGGAGCTGTTCCTCTATCCCAGAACAAAAGCGGTGCAGACCGGCCTGAACGGGGAATTCATCGTTTCCCCCCGGCTGGATGACCTTCAATGCGTGTTCGGCTGTCTGGAGGGCTTTTTAGCGGCAAAGCCCGGCGGGAGCCTGCCGGTGCTGGCGGTGTTCAACAACGAAGAGGTGGGCAGCAACACCCGTCAGGGGGCGGATTCCACCTTCCTGACCGATGTGCTGGAGCGGATCGCCCACGGCTGCGGCCTTGACAGCGAGGGCTGGAAGGCGGCCGTCGCCAACAGCTTCATGGTGTCGGCGGACAACGCCCACGCCATCCACCCCGCCCACCCGGAGTACGCCGACAAGGGGGAGTTCCCGGTGCTGGGCGGCGGCATCGTCATCAAGTACAACGCCAACCAGCGCTACACCACGGACGCCGTATCCGGGGCGGTGTTTCAGGCTATCTGTCAGGAGGCGGGGGTGCCGGTCCAGCGATACAGCAACCGGGCGGATCTCCCCGGCGGCTCCACTCTGGGCAATATCTCCACAGCCCATCTCTCCGTCCCCACCGTGGACATCGGCCTGCCTCAGCTGGCTATGCACAGCGTCTGCGAGACGGCGGGGGCGGCGGATACGGACTATCTGGTAAAAGCTATGACCGCCTATTTTTCCAGAGATTTTCACCGCGACCGTGACGGCGGCATCGTCTTTTGACAGGGAGGGCCTATGAAGCTACTTTTCAAGCAGCGGTTTTTCTCGTGGTTCGACAGCTATGATATTTATAACGAGGCGGGGGAGACGGTCTACACCGTGGAGGGCAAGCTCTCCTGGGGCCATTGCCTCCACATCCTTGACGCCGCCGGGAACCACATCGGCACCGTGAAGGAGCGGGTGCTGACGCTGCTGCCCAAATTCGAGCTGTACGAAAACGATGAGTATATCGGCAGTATCCAAAAGGCGTTTACCTTTTTCGCCCCGAAATTCGATATTGACTGCAACGGCTGGCAGGTTCAGGGCAGTTTTATGGAGTGGGACTATCAGGTGACGGAGCCTTGCGGGGCACTGGTGGCCACCGTCACCAAGGAGCTGTTCCACTGGACGGATACCTACGTCATCGACGTGGTAAACCCCGCCGACGCCCTCCGGGCGCTGATGCTGGTGCTGGCCATCGACGCGGAGAAGTGCTCCAGAAGCAACTGAATATACAGAAGCCGAGGCCGGACGCACAAGCGTCCGGCCTCGGCTATGTCAGTCGGGTTGTCCTTGAAACACGCCGTACCAGTAGGGATCCTTCCGGAACAGCGCCGCCGCTTTAGCGACGGCGGCCTCCCGGTCGGCGGGACCGCTGACCAGAAACCGTCCCGTGTCAGGGTCGAAGGTTCCGCTTGAGGAATGGTCCGCCTTGTCGGAGACCTCCATGATCAGCCCCGCAAAGTCTGACCAGTCCCGGTCAGCCAGCAGGTGAAAGAGGTCCCGGGTGCAGGCTTCCCCACTTGGACGCCGGCTGAAAGCGGTGCCGAGGGACTTCTTGTCGGAAAAGGAGACACGGAACGTCCACCCCTCCTGACCGCTTTCAAAGCCGCTGACGGCAAAGGTTCCCTCAAAAACGCCGTAGCCCAGCAGATTCCGGGTGTCGTGACCGCAGATCACGACCGTGTGCTCCACGGCGTAGGCCGGATCATCGAACCGGTATTCCGTGGCGGTGACGGTGGTATCGATCTTCCGGGCAAAGGGCAGACAGATGACGGCTGTCAGCAGAACCGCAAGCACGCAGAGAATCAGAATGACGCGCTTTTTCATGGGGGCCTCCTTTCTGATGGGGAGGGTTTATTCCTCCGGTTCCGCGGAAGTCTCAGCTTGTTCCGCGGCAAATTCCTCCTTGGCCTGCGCCAGAATTTTCCGCTCCGCCTTGGTGGTGAGCTTCGTTTCGTCAAAATGCGCGAATAGATCCGGACGGCGGGTCATGGTGCGCTTGTAGCTCTCCTTTTTCCGCCACGCGGCAACCTTGGCGTGATCCCCGGAGAGAAGGATCTCTGGCACGGCCCGGTCATGCCACACGGCGGGCCGGGAATACTGGGGATATTCCAGCAGTCCGTCCCAGTGGGATTCCTCCTCAAAGCACTCGGCGTCCGGCAGCACACCGGGCACCATGCGGCACACGGCGTCCGCTACTGCCATGGCGGGGATCTCTCCGCCGGTGAGGACGAAATCGCCCATGGACAGTTCCTCGTCCACGCACGCGTCGATGAACCGCTGGTCAATGCCCTCGTAGTGGCCGCAGACCAGAATCAGGTGGTCATATTGGGCTTTCAGTTCTCTGGCGACGGACTGGGTGAAGGTACGGCCGCAGGGGGACATGAAGATGGTCCGGCCGGGGCCATAGGTGTTGACAACGTGCTCCCAGCAGCGGAACAGAGGGTCTGCCTGCATCACGGCCCCACGGCCTCCGCCGTAGGGGTAATCGTCCACCTGCATCTGCTTGTTGGTGGTGTAGGTGCGGATCTGGTGGGTGCGGATGGCGATATAGCCCCGCTCCTGCGCCCGGCCTAAGATGCTGACGTTCAGCATGGCGTCCACGGATTCCGGGAACAGGGTCAGAATGTCGATCTGCATGTCCATTTACAGCCCCTCCCAGACCTTGACCTCCATCCGTCCTCCGTCCAAATCAACGGAGCGGATAAAGGCGTCCTTCACGGCGGGGATCAGGATCTCCCGCTCACCCTTGACGGTGTAGACCTTGCTGGCGGGGTACTCGTCCACCGCCGTCAGAGTTCCTAACAGGGCGCCGGTGTCACAGTCATAGACCTCCAGCCCCAGCAGTTCATCGTCAAAATACTCTCCCTCCGGGAGAACGATGTCGGCCCGGCGGAGGAACAGGTCTTTATTTTTATAGGTCAGGGCGGCGTTCATATCGTCCACGCCGGGGAGCTTCAGCAGCACCAGCTCCTTGTGGACGTGATTCGCCGTGGGGGCGACGGGCTGACCGTCGATATAAAAGGTTTTGCAGCGGGTCAGCAGCGCGGGGGAGACCCGGCGGGGCTGCACCCGCACCTCGCCCCGGATGCCGTGGGCGTTGACGATGCGGCCCACCCGGATAAATTCCTGCTTCATAAAGCACTCCTTGTCTGTGTTTGATTTCTTGCCTGTTATTATATACGTTTTCGGCGGGGCAGGCAATAGGAACCTGATTTCTGAAAAAATGGGAGACTTTTTTGTCGGCGATCTGCGCTTTCGTGCAATCAGCGTCTTGACGGACGGAAAAAAAGAGGGTATAAGTAATATGTTTTGCATACTGAAGAAGAGAGGAATCGTTTATGGAGACAAAACGTGCCAGTTGGGCCAGCAATCTGGGCTTCCTGATGGCGGCCATCGGCTCTGCGGTTGGCTTGGGCAATATCTGGGGCTTCCCCTACAAAATGGGTAAGTCCGGCGGCTTCGCGTATCTGGCGGTCTATGCGCTGCTGGCAATTTTCGTGGGCTTTATCGTCATGGCCTCGGAGCTTGCCATGGGCCGCAAGACCGGACAGGGCGCCATGGGCACCTATCACGCCCTGACGAAGAAATTCCGGTGGATCGGCTGGCTGGCGCTGTTCTCTCCCTTTGCGGTGATGGGCTTTTACGCGGTGCTGGGCGGTTACTGCATCGAATATATGGCCCTGAACCTCAGCAACTTTGCCTTCGGCAGCGAATCGCTGGCCACCGGCGGGGAGCTGTTTGCCGCCATGCTGTCCAATCCTGCCGGAGCGGTGCTGTTTGCCGCCCTGTTTCTGGCTCTGTGCTATCTCATCAACCGGAGCGGCATTTCCGGCGGCATTGAGAAGTTCAATAACGTGGGTATGCCCACGCTGTTTGTCATGCTGGTGGTCATCATCATCCGCTCCCTGACCCTGCCCGGCGCTATGGAGGGCCTGAAGTTCATGTTCGTGCCGGGATACGCTGTGGAAGCCGGGTTTGTGGCGGAGACGCCCAGCCTGCTGTCTGTGTTTGCCAGCGCCGGCGGACAGATGTTCTTCTCCCTGTCGCTGGCGATGGGCGCCATGATCACCTATGGCTCCTACCTGAACCAGAAAGAGGATCTGGTGAAAAACTCCGCGATCATTGTGTTTGCGGATACGCTGGTGGCCACTATGGCCGGTATCGCTGTGATCCCCGCTGCCGTGGCCAACGGCATTGCCAGCGGAACGCCGCTGGACCAGATCAAGCTGGGCGGCCCGAACCTGTTGTTTGTCACCTTACAGGATGTGTTCCGGGCCATGGGCACCGTCGGCGCGCTGTTCGGCGTGATTTTCTATCTGCTGGTGCTGATTGCCGCCATTTCCTCCGCCATCGCCCTGATCGAGGTGGACATCACCTATTTCCTGGACCGGGCGGAGCAGAAGGGCAGAAAGGGAAACCGCCCCAAGGTGGCGTTTCTGGTCTGTCTTGCCATCTTCGCAGTTTCGGTGCTGGTAGGGATCGACGGTCTGGGTACCACCGGTGTGTTCCCCTGGCCTGCGACCGCCGGCTGGAACGATTCCATGCTGGACTTTGTGGATATGCTGTCTGAGGGCCTGGCCATGCCCATCGGCTCTTTGATGATGAGCATTATGGTGGGCTGGGAGATCCGTCCTCAGACGGTTCTGGACGAGCTCCATATCGGCTATACCGGCAGGATCGACACCTTCTATCGGATCTGCATCAAGTATATCACGCCCATCGGTATGTTGCTGGTGCTGGCGGGACAGGTGAACGAATTCTTCTCACTGAACTGGTTCTGATTGGTTCAGATTGGTCCTAAATAAAAATCAAGGGAACGGTTATTCCGTTCCCTTGATTTTTTACTATTACTATGTTCCGCTTTTCAGCAGGCCGGCCAAATAGCCGCTGGACCAGGCCCATTGCAGATTGTAGCCGCCGCAGTCACCGTCGATGTCCAGCACCTCACCGGCGGCGTACAGTCCCGGCACCAGGCGGCTTTGGAGGGTTTTGGGGTCAAACTCGGCGGTACGGATACCGCCTGCCGTGACCTGCGCTCCGTCAAAGCCCAGTACGCTGACCACCGGCAGAGCGAAGTCCTTGGCGGCTCCCGCGATCTTCCACAGATCGGCGGGAGACAGGGATGCCACAGGGTCCGTCAGTCCGTAGCCCGCATACCGCAGGACCGTGCGGCCCAGACGGTTGTGGAGCACCCCGGCCAACAGGTTTTCCGTGGTCAGCTCCGGCATGGAGCTAAGCCGCCTGCGGAGCAGCTCCTCGATTTCCGGTGTGGAAAGCTGGGGAAGCAGGTCAATGTGGAGCGTCAGAGGCCCTTTTTCCGTGGCGGCGGATCGGGACAGCTCAAACACGGCGGGGCCGCTGACACCGAAGTCGGTAAACTGAACTTCACCCCGGCTGGCAGCCACGGCATCCCGGTTCCGGCAGAGCCGGAAGTCAGCATTGGCCCGGACGCCCTTCAAAGCCTTGACAAAGGTGTTGTCCGTCTTGATCTGCACCAGTGCGGGATACAGCTTGGTGACGCTGTGGCCCAGGGATTGCAGCAGCTCATAGCCGCTGCGGGTCCCGCCCAGCTTACCGCCGGCCATGCCGCCGCAGCAGACGATGACCCGGTCCGCCGGGAGGGTTTCCTCGGCGGAGAGGACGGTGAACCCCTGTTTTGTTTTCTTCAGACCCGTCACCTCAAACCCGGCGCGGGTTGTGACCCCGGCGGCGTCGGCGGCGAAGCGCAGCACGTCCACCACGCTGCCTGCCTGATCGGAGTAGGGATAGACCCGGCCATTGTCCTCCGCCGTTGTCAGAAGGCCCAGACCGTGAAAGAAATCCAGCGTGGCATCCAGACTCAGCGCTTCAAAGGCGGGGCGGATGAAAGCGGCGTCCTGTCCGTGATAGTAGGGAAGGCCCATGTTCAGGTTGGTGAGGTTGCAGCGGCCATTGCCGGTGGATAGCAGCTTGCGGCCCACACGGGCTTGCCGCTCCAGCAGCGTGACACTATGGCCGCCCTTGGCGGCGGTGATGGCGGCCATGAGGCCGGAGGCCCCACCGCCGATAACGATGACATTCATGGATGGCTCCTTTCGCCGCAATTCGGCACAGGAATATTGTTACGCTGTTCATTATACGGGACCTGAGCAGAAAAGACAAGAGCGGTCTGGACTTCCAACATAAGCAATGTTAATGACAGTGTTTATTGTGAAAGCATACCATAAATCAGCCTGTAAAGTATCCGTTTTTTGCCAACACCTGCTAAAGATACTAAAAATTTGGAAAAATGGTTGACAATGGCGAAAAGCGGTGCTAAGATGCAGTCAAAATTGAATCGCTTGATAGAGGCGCGGTATCCATCAGTACCCTCCGCAAGGCCAGCGCAGCCGTGGAGTGGGAAAGGGGCCACCGCCGAAGTGTCAGGACAATGCCTGTTGTCCGGATGCTGGGTCGGCAGAGAAGATCTGCCGGACTGTCACAAGAATTTTTTGTGAAGCGCTATCATTGGCTGTTCGGAGACGTCCTATTTTCAAGGGACAGATTTTCCGTATATTCCATGAACCGCTTGGCAAAGCGGTTCATTTTTTTCATCATTCCTCGCCGGCGGGGAAGAAAAACGCCGGACAAGAAGGAGACAGTATGAGAAGAAGATGGATGAGCGCAATTCTGGCCCTGACCATGGCTCTGGCCCTCACCGCCTGCGGCGGCGACAGCAGCAGTTCCTCCAGCAATGACAGCACCCCTGCGGAGTCCACCCCCGCCGCTCCCACCGTGGAGATCCCCCCTGTGGAGGATCTGACCGGCACGGACACCAGCGCTATTCCGGGTCTGGAGGACGGTGTGCTCACCGTTGGCATGGAGTGCGCCTACGCGCCCTACAACTGGACCCAGATGGACGATTCCAACGGCGCGGTGCCCATTTCCAACGTTCCCGGCGCTTACGCCAACGGCTACGATGTGATGATCGCCCAGCGCATCTGCGAGACCTACGGCTGGGAGCTTGAGATCGTGTCCTCCGCGTGGGACTCCCTGTGCCCCGCCGTGCAGTCCGGCACCATGGACGCCAACATCGCCGGTCAGTCCATGACTGCCGACCGCATGAAGGAAGTGGATATGGCGGGTCCCTACTACTACGCCACCATCGTGGTCCTGACCACCAAGGACAGCCAGTATGCCAACGCAGCCTCCATCGCTGATCTGGCCGGCGGTACCTGCACCTCCCAGTCCGGCACCATCTGGTATGATTCCTGCCTGCCCCAGATCGAGAACACCAACCTGCTGGCTCCTGCCGACAGTGCCCCCGCAATGATCATGCAGCTCCAGACCGGCGCCGTGGACTATGTCTGCACCGATATGCCCACCGCTCTGGCCGCCGTCGCCAAGGACGACAATCTGGTGATCCTGAACTTCTCCGGCACCGACGGCGACTTCCAGTTTGCTACTGAAGAAGAGCGGGCCGAGAACGTGAACATCGGCATCTCTGTCCAGAAGGGCAACACCCAGCTGGCCGACGCCATCGACACCGTCCTCTCCGTTCTGAATGAGGAGCAGTTCAACGCCCTGATGGATCAGGCTATTTCCATTCAGCCTGAGATCTGAGTGACCCGCCGGGGGTCTCCGGACCCCCGGTGATCCCAAGAAACGCCCCGGCGCGGGGCCTCGCTGATTATTACAGATGATTGGAGACTGACCATGGATAAGTTTGTGAAGCTGGGACAGGATATGGTCCTGCTGTGGAGCAAGTACAAGGTGATGTACTGGGCCGGTATCTGGAATACACTGAAGCTGGCCTTCCTCGCCACACTGATTGGCTGCTTCATCGGACTGCTGTGCGGTGTGCTGAATACCATTCCTTATACGAAGAAGGACCCTCTGCCCAAGCGGTTCCTGCTGAAGCTGCTGCGGATCATCATCCGCATTTATGTAGAGGTGTTCCGGGGAACCCCCATGGTGCTGCAATCCGTGTTCATTTACTACGGCCTGCCCTACTTTTCCAATAACGCCCTCCGGTTCGACAATATTTTCGCCGCCGCGCTTCTGATCGTGGCCATCAATACCGGCGCGTACATGGCGGAATCCGTCCGGGGCGGCATCATTTCCATTGACCCCGGCCAGACCGAGGGGGCCAAGGCCATTGGCATGACCCATTTCCAGACCATGGTGAACGTCATCATGCCCCAGGCCCTGCGGAACATCATGCCCCAGATCGGCAACAACTACATCATCAACGTGAAGGATACCTCCGTTATGTTCATCATCGGCTTTACGGAGTTCTTCGCCCAGCACCGCTACATCGTGGGCGTCAACAATATGTACTTCCCCTCCGCCACCATTGAAATGATCGGCTACTTGACCCTGACACTGATCGCATCCCTGATCCTGCGGCTGGTGGAAAAGCTCATGGACGGCTCCGACAGCTACGAGCTGGCCCAGGGAGATCAGCTGGTGATGGCGGCGGGCACTTACAGCCATCCCGACCGGGGAACACCCTTTGACGAGGTCAACCGGGAATACACCGGCGAGGAAAAGCGGAACCGCATCCGCATCGGCCTGAAAAACCGCAACGGCAGCACGAGAGGAGGACGCTGATATGAGCGAGAATATCTTAGAGATCCGCCACCTCGGCAAGTCCTTCGGCACCCATGAGGTTTTGCGGGATATTGACTTTACTGTCAAGAAGGGCGACGTTATTTCCATCATCGGCGCTTCCGGCTCCGGCAAGTCCACGCTGCTGCGGTGTGTCAACCTGCTGGAGACCCCCAGCAGCGGACAGATCCTCTACCACGATACCGACGTGGCGGGCCGGGGCGTCAATGCCCCGGAGTACCGCTCCCATGTGGGCATGGTGTTCCAGTCCTTCAACCTGTTCAACAATATGTCGGTCCTCAAAAACTGCATGGTGGGACAGATGAAAGTCCTCAAGCGCAGCAAGGAGGAGGCCCGGCAGCAGGCTTTGAAGTATCTGGAAAAGGTGGGTATGGCCCCCTATATCAACGCCAAGCCCCGGCAGATCTCCGGCGGTCAGAAGCAGCGGGTGGCCATTGCCCGGGCACTGGCCATGGACCCGGAGGTGCTGCTGTTCGATGAGCCTACCTCCGCTCTGGACCCGGAAATGGTGGGCGAGGTGCTGAACGTCATGCAGGCGTTGGCCCAGGAGGGCATGACCATGCTGGTGGTGACTCACGAGATGGCCTTCGCCCGGGATGTCAGCTCGCAGGTGGTGTTCATGCATCAGGGCGTGATCTGCGAACAGGGCACACCGGCACAGGTCTTTGGCGCCCCCCAACAGCAGGAGACGAAGGAGTTCCTGGCTCGTTTCCGGGGCGTGGAATAAGGAGACTGCAATCGTAAAAGAGACCCCGGCGGCTGTTTCAACAGCCGTCGGGGGTTCTGACTGTTTTGCTTCAGAAACCGGTCAGAAAAGCTGCGCAGTACTCAAATAAAACAAAAAGATAAAACACAGCCCGCTGTTTGAAAACAGCGGGCTGTAAACATTCGGGAATACGCAGGTGCTTACATGGATTCGTGGAAGGTGCGCTTGACCACCTCCAACTGCTGCTCGCGGCTCAGGCGGTTGAAGTTCACGGCGTAGCCGGACACGCGGATGGTCAGCGTAGGATACTTTTCCGGGTGCTCCATAGCGTCCAGCAGGACCTCGCGGTTCATCACGTTCACGTTCAGATGGTGCGCACCCTGGACGAAATAGCCGTCCAGGATCTGCACCAGATTGCTGCGGCGTTCCTCGGCGGTCTTGCCCAGTGCGTTGGGCACAATGGAGAAGGTGTTGGAAACACCGTCCTGGCACACGGCCCGGTAGGGGATCTTGGCTACAGAGTTCAGGCTGGCCAGCGCACCGCTCTCATCCCGGCCGTGCATGGGGTTGGCGCCGGGGGCGAAGGGTTCGCCCGCCTTGCGGCCGTCAGGGGTGGAGCCGGTCTTTTTGCCGTACATCACGTTGCTGGTGATGGTCAGGGCGGACAGCGTGTGAATGGCACCCCGGTACAGCGCGTGCTTTTTCAGCTCGGCAGAGAAGTAGGAAACGATCTCCACGGCGATATCGTCCACCCGGTCATCGTCATTGCCGTACTTGGGGAAGTCACCCTCGGTGACGAAATCTACCGCAATGCCGTTTTCATTGCGGACGGGCTTCACCTTGGCGAACTTGATGGCGGAGAGGGAGTCGGCGGCGATGGAAAGACCCGCCACGCCGAAGGCGGCCAGACGCTCTACCAGCGTATCGTGGAGGGCCATCTGGCTGGATTCGTAGGCGTACTTGTCATGCATAAAGTGGATGATGTTGATGGTGTCCACATACAGCTCGGCAACGTAGGAGAGCACCTTCTTGTAGTTCGCCAGCACCTTGGGATAGTCCAGTACTTCGTCATCGTCTTTCTGAATCTCGGGGATGACCAGCAGGCCCTTCTTTTCGTCCACACCGCCGTTGATGGCGTACAGAAGGCTCTTGGCAAGGTTGGCCCGGGCACCGAAGAACTGCATCTGCTTGCCTACCGCCATAGCGGACACACAGCAGGCGATGCAGTAGTCGTCGCCGTACATGGGGCGCATAATGTCGTCATTTTCGTACTGGATGGAGTCGGTGTCAATGCTCATTTTGGCGCAGTAGCGCTTGAAGGCGTCGGGGAGGTTCTGGCTCCACAGAACGGTCAGGTTGGGCTCGGGAGCGGTGCCCAGATTGGTGAGGGTGTGGAGATAGCGGAAAGTGTTGCGGGTCACCAGAGTGCGGCCGTCGATGCCCATGCCGCCCAGAGATTCAGTGATCCAGGTGGGATCGCCGCCGAACAGCTCGTTGTACTCCGGGGTGCGCAGGTGGCGCACCAGCCGCAGCTTGATGATGAACTGGTCGATCAGCTCCTGCGCGCCGGCTTCGTCCAGCGTGCCGTTGTCCAGATCCCGCTGGATGTAAATATCCAGGAAGGTAGCGGTGCGGCCCAGGCTGGTGGCAGCGCCGTTGTTTTCCTTCACACCGGCGAGATAGGCCATGTACAGGCTCTGCACAGCGTCATGGGCGGTCTCAGCGGGCTTGGTGATGTCACAGCCGTAGCCCTTGGCCATCAGGGCCATTTCCTGCAAGGCACGGATCTGCATCTGCACTTCTTCCCGCAGACGGATACGCTCGTCGGTCATGGCACCGTCCAGAGCGTCCAGATCCTTTTTCTTCTCTTCAATCAGAAAATCAGCGCCGTACAGGGGGACGCGGCGGTAGTCACCCACGATGCGGCCACGGCCGTAAGCGTCGGGCAGACCGGTGAGCAGGCCCACGGTACGGGCCACCCGGGTGCGGTGGGGATAGGCATCGAACACACCGTCATTGTGGGTCTTGCGGTAGGTTCTGAAATGTCTTTCGATTTCGGGGTTCAGCTTGTAGCCGTACTGCTCCAGAGCGGATTCGGCCATGCGCATACCGCCGTACAGGTTTACGATGCGCTTCAGGGGAGCGTCGGTCTGCAGGCCGACGATCACCTCATTGTCCCGGTCAATATAGCCGGGAGCGAAGTTATTGATACCGGAGATGGCATCGGTTTCCACATCTAAGATCCCCTTGCGAAGCTCCTCTAAAATCAAGGCGTGGGACTTGTCCCAAACCTTCTGAGTGCGTTCGGACGTTGGGGCCAGAAAGCTCTCGTCACCGGCGTAGGGGGTGTAGTTCTTCTGAATGAAATTACGCACGTTGACGAGATGACGCCACTCGCCGGTACGAAAGCCCTTCCAGGCGCTGCAGTTTACATCAATAGGCATAGTTTTATACGCTCCTGTCTATTTTATTTAAATATGGAATTCACGGTCAAATCGCTGCTGCCAGTCAGCCAAGGCTTCCGGCGGAAGGGCGGGTACGTCCTCTAAGGAATACGGGATACCCAGTGCATGATACTTGTTCGCACCCAGCGTGTGGTAGGGCAGCAGCTCCACCCGCTGAATGTTGTGGATCGTATGCAGATACGCGCGCAGCCCTTCCAGATGGGCGTCGGAATCCGTGAGTCCGGGGACCACCACGTGACGGATCCAAAGAGGCGTACCGGCCTTTTGCACGGCGGAGAGGAATTGTAAAAACTCCTGCGGAGACTGTCCCGTGATGCTGTGGTAGCCGTCCAGCGAGAAGTGCTTGATGTCCAGCAAGACGAGGTCAGTATGGGCCAGAATTTCCTCGTAGCCGCCGCAGCCGCAGCCTGCGGTGTCAATGCAGGTGTGGATGCCCGCGTGTTTGCACAGGAGCAGGACCTCACATAAAAAGTCCTTTTGCAGGAGCGGCTCGCCGCCTGAAAAGGTGACGCCGCCGTTATCGCCGAAATACGGCTTGAAGCGGAGAAGCTTGTTCACCAGCTGTTCAGGCGTGAAGATCTGCTCTTTTCCGCTGCGCATGGCCCAGGTGTCGGGGTTGTGGCAGTAGCGGCAGCGCAGGCGGCAGCCCTGAAAGAACACCACCGTGCGAATACCGGGGCCGTCCACAAGGCCCATGGATTCAATGGAATGGATGTATCCCTCGATCAAATAGAAAAACCTCCTTTTCAACAGATCAAATGATCCGTATAAAAAGAAAAAGCCGCACCGATCTGAGCTTTTTCTGCCCAGACGGTCGGCTGGTTTCACGATCATACTCCATGTGGTAACATCCACTTCCGTCAGTCATATGATCACCATGCCCATAGTATATGGGCTTTGGAAGCTTTTGTCAAGCACCAACGTGCGGTGACTTTCTCAACGTGTATACGCCGGAGGAGTGGAATGCAGCGCGGCAGATAGCCAGAGCTTTGCCCGCAAGCTGAACAGGGAAGGGGTCAAACTCTATGGGTGACAGCCTGCGCTATCAGGACTGCTTTGAAAAGCGGCATATGACCTGCGCGGTGCGGAAATCTTAAATGGAGTGTGACGGCGGTAACGATTCAGTCATGCGGCAGACAATGGAGAAAATGCGATAATGCAAGGTTCAACTTTATAGCGACCGAAAGGTTATACGGGCCGCTCCGAAATGCCACAGCTGTTTGAGCATTTCGCCTGTATGCAAAAGAAAGCACACCCGTTGACACGGGGTTGGTGTCGCAGTGGGCAGATACATGAGAGACTGTGGCGTTTTACCGCAAAAACAGCATATACCATTATTTCATAGCAAACTATTGAAAAAAGTTATAGGCCATTCGACGAACTTTATGTGGAACTTTTTTGCTTCGACAGCCTATTATACTGTATTTACAGTATTTACAGCGGTAGGAGGGCCGTATATTTGCCGGAACAGGATGGAAGACCGGGACAGGGGATGCGGCATGCACTAAGTAAAAATAACGTAAATGCTTTGCTGTCGGCAAAGCGCTTACGTCATTTGAAACATTTTTGGACTTGCAAACTTGCAATGTGTAGAGTTATAATCATATCAAGAACGTAGCTGTATTAATATGGCCTGCCCCTCAGTAGGAACGGAGGAGCAGTTTCTAAGATACAGCTTGCTCAGTAGGCTGATCCGCCCGATTAGGGGGCCACCTCAAAGGGCGGAGAGTCTTCGCGTTAAATACAGGGAAGAATAATAGGAGGAATTACGTTCATGGCAAAAAACAAAGTGTTTAAGACGATGGACGGTAATGAGGCTGCCGCATACGTATCTTATGCGTTTACCGAGGTAGCTACCATTTACCCCATCACTCCTTCCAGCCCCATGGCTGACCATGTGGATGCATGGGCTACCAATGGCAAGAAGAACCTGTTTGGCCAGCCCGTAAAGCTGGTCGAGATGCAGGCGGAGTCCGGCGCGGCCGGCGCAATGCACGGCTCTCTGGAGACCGGCTCCCTGACCAGCACCTACACTGCTTCTCAGGGCCTGCTGCTGATGATCCCGCCCATGTACCGTATCGCCGGCTCTCAGCTGCCCGGCGTTATGCACGTCTCTGCCCGTACCGTGGCCACCCACTCTCTGTCCATCTTCGGCGACCACTCCGACGTCATGGCCTGCCGCCAGACCGGTTGGGCACAGCTGGCTTCCGCCAGCGTGCAGGAGAGCATGGACTTGGGCGCCGTTGCCCATCTGTCTGCCATCAAGGGCTCTATCCCCTTCCAGCATTTCTTCGATGGCTTCCGGACCTCTCACGAGATCCAGAAGATCGAGGTTCTGGACTATGAGGATCTGGGCAAGATGCTGGATTGGGACGCTGTTCAGCGCTTCAAGGATCATGCCCTGAGCACCGAGCATCCCACTCTGCGCAACACTCTGCAGAATCCCGATACCTTCTTCCAGTCCCGCGAGGCCTGCAACAGCGCCTATGATGCGCTGCCCGCCATTGTCGAGGAGTACATGGGCAAGATCAACGAGGTCACCGGCCGCAACTATCAGTTGTTCAACTACTACGGTGCTCCCGATGCTGAGCGCGTTGTGGTGGCTATGGGCTCCGTCTGCGAGACCCTGCTGGAGGTTGTTGATTATCTGGTGGAGCGCGGCGAGAAGGTCGGCTTCATTCAGGTCCACCTGTTCCGTCCCTTCTCCATGGAGCGTCTGCTGGAGAAGATCCCCGCTACCTGCAAGTGCCTGACCGTTCTGGACCGCACCAAGGAGCCCGGCGCTCCCGGCGAGCCTCTGTATCTGGACGTGTGCGACGCCCTGTGGGAAGGCAAGCGTACCAACATCGAGGCTCTGTGCGGCCGCTATGGCCTGGGTTCCAAGGATACCACTCCTGCCCAGATGAAGGCCGTGTTCGACAACATGAAGGGTGAGAAGAAGAACCACTTCACCGTCGGCATCAACGATGACGTTACGCATCTGTCCCTGCCCGTTGGCGAGAATATCGTCACCGCCGGCAAGTCCATCATCTCCTGCAAGTTCTGGGGTTTGGGCTCCGATGGTACCGTTGGCGCCAACAAGAACTCCATCAAGATCATCGGTGACCACACCGATCAGTACGCTCAGGCTTACTTCGAGTATGACTCCAAGAAGTCCGGCGGCGTTACCAAGTCCCACCTGCGCTTTGGCCATGAGCCCATCCACAGCACCTACTATGTCACCATGGCTGACTTTGTGGCCTGCCACAAGACCTCTTACATCAAGGACTTCGATATCGTTTCCGAGATCAAGCCTCACGGCACCTTCCTGCTGAACACCAGCTGGACCGGCGCTGAGCTGGAGGAGCACCTGCCCAACCGCGTGAAGCGTCAGATCGCCGAGCGTGAGATCAACTTCTACACCATCGACGCTACCGCTATCGCTATGGAGCTGGGCCTGGGCAACCGCACCAACACCGTGCTGCAGGCTGCCTTCTTCAAGCTCTCCGGCATCATCCCCATCGAGGACGCCGTGAAGTACATGAAGGACGCTATCATCAAGTCCTACTCCAAGAAGGGCCAGAAGATCGTTGACATGAACAGCGCCGCCGTCGACAGAGGTGTTGACGCTGCTGTGAAGATCAACGTTCCCGAGTCCTGGAAGACTCTGGCTGACGATACCAAGGCTCCCGATGCAAGCCTGCCTCACTACATCCGTGAGATCCAGATCCCTGTCAACAAGCAGGCCGGCGATGCCATCCCCGTGAGCGAGTTCATGCCCTACGCTGATGGTGTTACCCCCTCTGAGACTTCTAAGTATGAGAAGCGCGGCATCGCTGTGAAGGTGCCTCAGTGGATCCCCGAGAACTGCATTGGCTGCAACAAGTGCGCTCTGGTCTGCCCCCATGCTGCTATCCGTCCCTTCCTGCTGAACGCGGAGGAAGAGGCTGCTAAGCCCGCCGCCTTCGTCACCAAGGAGGCCAAGGGCAAGGGCTTCGAGGGCCTGACCTTCCGTATGCAGGTCGATCCTCTGGACTGCCAGGGCTGCGGCGCCTGCGCCAATGTCTGCCCCGCCAAGGAGAAGGCTCTGGTCATGGAGCTGCTGGATACCCAGATGCCCGAGCAGGAGAACTGGGAGCATGCCCTGACCCTGTCCACCAAGACCAACCCCATGGACAAGTTCACCGTCCGCGGTTCTCAGTTCGAGCGTCCTCTGTACGAGTTCAGCGGCGCCTGCGCCGGCTGCGGCGAGGCTCCTTACATGAAGCTTATGTCTCAGCTGTTCGGTGACCGGATGTTCGTTACCTCCGCTACCGGTTGCGCTTACGTTGTGGGTTCCTCCACTCCTTCTTTCCCCTATGTGGCCAATGAGAAGGGCCATGGTCCTGCCAACTCCAACTCCCTGTTCGAGGATAACGCCGAGTATGCCCTGGGCATGAAGCTGTCCATCGACCAGATGCGTCGTCAGATGGCTGCTCACGCTGAGGCTGTGGTGGCTTCTACCTCCGACGCTGCTCTGAAGAGCGCTCTTGAGGCTTGGCTGGCTGAGGGCGATAACGGCGACAAGACCCGTGCTCTGTCCGAGGCTGTTGTGGCTGCTCTGAACGCCACTGCTGAGACCTCTGATGATATCGCCTTCCTGAAGGCCAACAAGGATGCTCTGCCCAAGAAGAGCGTCTGGATGTACGGCGGCGACGGCTGGGCTTACGATATCGGCTTCGGCGGTCTGGACCATGTCCTGGCTTCCGGTGCTGACGTGAATGTCCTGGTTGTCGATACCGAGGTGTACTCCAACACCGGCGGTCAGGCTTCCAAGGCCACTCAGCTGGGTGCCGTGGCTCAGTTCGCCAATGGCGGTAAGAGAACCGGCAAGAAGGATCTGGGCGCCATCGCCATGACTTATGGCAATGTCTATGTTGCTCAGGTCGCTATGGGTGCCAACGAGCAGCACCTCATCACGGCTCTGAAGGAAGCTGAGGCACATCACGGTCCCTCCATCCTCATCGCTTACGCTCCCTGCATCAACCACGGTATCTCCAAGGGCATGAGCCAGGCTCAGCTGGAGGAGAAGCTGGCCAGCGAGTGCGGCTATTGGCCCCTGTGGCGCTATGTGCCCGAGCTGAAGGCCGAGGGTAAGAATCCGTTCATCCTGACCAGCAAGGAGCCCAATGGCCAGCTGCTGGACTTCATGATGGGCGAGACCCGTTTCGCTTCTCTGACCAGAACCTTCCCCGAGACTGCCAAGGTCCTGTTTGCCGAGGCCGAGGAGTTCTGCGCTCAGCGCTATGCCAAATACAAGCATCTGGCTGAGCAGTAATTGTCGGTCAGAATCAGCACGAAACGTGAAATTGGTGTGAAAGCAAACCTTGCTTTCTGATGTAATCTCGTCTTGTATGGGTACAAGCTCAAATGCAGCAGCGACTCAGGAAAACAACTGAGGTTACATATCCGTTTTCTGTTTTTACTCTTACCATACTCTCTCCGCATAAAAGGCTCTCTGGCATATTGCCAGAGAGCCTTTTGCATATAATTGGGAAACGATCATGATGTACCGCTGTGCCGCGTTATCCGCAAGGGCAGCGTATTCGATCACCGTGCATTCCGCAACAGCAGGTTGCTTGTCATACCGATAACTTTGGGGTATGATGACCGTGAGGTGATGATCGTATGGATACAAAGGATATGATTCTGGAACTCAGGACAAAGATGGGACTGTCACAGGACGAGCTTGCGGAAAAGGTATTTGTGACCCGTCAGGCGGTTTCCCGCTGGGAAAACGGTGAAACAACGCCGAATATCGAAACCCTGAAGCTGCTCTCAAAGCTCTTTGATGTCTCCATCAATACGCTGCTCGGCTCACCGAGACAGCTTATCTGTCAATGCTGCGGGATGCCCCTTGCAGACGGGGACATCAGCAGGGAGACAGACGGCTTTTTCAATGAGGAGTACTGCAAGTGGTGCTATGCTGACGGCGAGTATATGTACCACGATTTAGACGATCTGATCGAGGTCTGCGTGCAGAACATGGCCAGCGAGGAATTTCCCGCCGAACAGGCGCGGGCCTACCTGAAGAATACGCTGCCAAAGCTCAATTACTGGAAGCGGTATGAAAATCTCGGCGGCGCGGAAGCCTTTGCGCAGTATAAGCAGACACTGATGGATGAATTCAACGATCTGCATATTGACGGGATGCCCAAGGTGGAAAAGCTCAACGCGCTTGTAGGCAAGTATATCAACCTTGCATACCGCCTTCCCAACGGAAAAACCGTCAAATTCCTTGACGATCAGGCGACCTACCTCGGCAACCAGCTGGAATGTGAGTTTGGCGGCGACCGCTGCTTCGGCATTGCCGCAAATATGGATTTTCTGCTGGTCTGCACCTATGAGGAAAACGGTAAAAACCCGGAGCTGGTCGTTTACAAGAAAAGATAGCAAAAATCAGATGCACGCCGTGAGACGTGCATCTGATTTTCTTTGACTGAACAGGCTGACGGAAAAGGGCGCGTCTGTGTGCCGATCCTGCAGGGAATCTGCCAGTGGGCAGGCATGTTCTGTAAGGACGCGGGCAAAACGCCCATGATCCAGCGCCAGCGGTGTGATTACCGAGCAGGTATTTGACTTGGATCGATCACACACCAGAAGCCGGCTGCAACTTCCGTGATGCGAACGGTCTTTTTGCAGTGAAACCTATCAAAAATTGACAATATGGCTCAAATCAGGTAGGATTGCAGAGAGAAAGCAGCTGGCTTTTGCGGGGAAGAACGTATTCATGGAGGCTTCTAATGAGTGAAATGATAGAGAATACAGGCATGGACCGGAAGAAATTGGAAACGTTCACCTTGGAAACCTATCCGGCAAGCGCGGACCGTCCGTGGCTCCAATATCCCAATTATGAGGTGTTCCGCCACAGCAGCAATCAAAAATGGTTTGCGGTGGTCATGGATCTGCCGAAAAGCAAGCTCGGACTGCAGGGTGAGGAGCGGATAGACGCTGTCAACTTGAAATGCGGTCCCATTCTGGCAGGCTCGCTGTTGATGGAGAACGGCTTTTTTCCAGCCTATCATATGCGGAAGGACAGCTGGATTACCGTTGCACTGGATGGCAGTGTGGCGGATGACAAAATCAAAATGCTGCTCGATGTAAGCTATCAGGCAACAGCACCAAAAGTACGCAAAAAGAAGGGCTGACAGCGTTTGAAAGGGAAAACGGCAGCTGCTGAATCGAAAGGAAAAGGGGAGGGCAGGCTCCTCGGTGGGTTCAGACACGAGAGAATCTTAACGATTTTTAGCAAAAACACGTCTTGACAACGGGCAGAAAACCGTGTATTCTTCGTTCAAAAGGGAGTAGCTTGCACAGCTTTGTGTATCCGTTGGCGTCAGTACGGGCCGTTTGGCTCCGCTGCGGATTGAAATGGCGAGACTTTTGTATCAATGTGAAGGCATTGACGCAAAAGGGCTCGCCTTTTTTGCGTCCGCCGAAAGGAGACATAGTACATGAAGCAGGAAAAGAACATTTGGGAACAGTCCCGCGTGGAGCTGTTCCAGAAACTGGATTGCCGGGAGACCGGCCTATCACAGGAGGATGCGGCGCTCCGTTTGTTGAAATACGGTGCCAACGAACTGCACGCCGGCAAGCAAAAGAGTGTTTGGCAGATTTTTCTGGGGCAGTTTGCGGATTTTCTGGTGTTGATCCTCATTCTGGCCGCCGTCATCTCCGCCTGCATGGGGGACGTGGAGAGCATGATCGTCATTCTGGCGGTCATCACCATGAATGCAATTCTGGGGACCGTGCAGACGGTGAAGGCCTCCGCATCGCTGGACAGCCTGAAGCAGATGTCCGCCCCCACCGCCAAGGTACTGCGGGACGGTCAGATCGTACAGATCCCCGGCCGAGAGGTGGTTCCCGGTGATGTGGTCATATTGGAGGCGGGAGATTCCGTCTGTGCCGACGGACGCCTGTTGGAGTGTGCCAGTCTGAAGTGCGCGGAGAGCGCCCTTACCGGCGAGAGCCTGCCGGTGGAAAAGGATACGGAGCCGCTCAGTGGAGAGACGGCCTTGGGCGACCGAAAGAACATGGTGTTCTCCGGCAGCTTCGTCACCTATGGGCGGGGCCGCTTTCTGGTGACGGCCACCGGCATGGACACAGAGATGGGCAAGATCGCCCAGCTTCTGAAAAACACGGAGGAGCGGAAAACGCCACTTCAGGTCAGTCTGGACCAGTTCGGCAGAAAGCTGTCGATCATCATTCTGGTGATCTGCGCAGTGCTGTTTGGCGT
>ENA-UERG01000572-UERG01000572.1-human-gut-metagenome-genome-assembly--contig:-NODE-572-length-35383-cov-5.213023_pt1 | contig 35383 bp, 29 predicted proteins | sample MGYA00242954_ERZ507954 | MGnify/ENA primary metagenome ERZ507954 (study PRJEB26167, sample SAMN06115478) | human gut metagenome | host: Homo sapiens | place: China:Sichuan | collected 2015-01-21... | reverse complement strand
GGGGATGTGTTGGTCGTTTATACGTTGAATCGGAACAGGACAATATCGCCGTCCTGCATGACGTATTCCTTGCCCTCGCTGCGAAGCACGCCTGCATCGCGGGCGGCGGACATAGAGCCGTATTTTTTCAGATCCTCAAATGCCAGCACCTCGGCGCGGATGAAACCGCGCTCGATATCCGAGTGAATCTTTCCCGCCGCCTTGGGCGCTTTTGTTCCCTTGCGGATCGTCCATGCGCGGCATTCGTCAGGACCTGCCGTCAGAAAGCTGATGAGTCCCAGAAGCGAGTAGCTTGCTTTAATCAGGCGATCCAGTCCGCTTTCCTCAATGCCGAGGTCAGAGAGAAACATCGCTTTCTCTTCTGCGCCCAACTCCGCGATTTCGGCTTCAATCTGGCAGCAGATCGGAATGACCTCCGAGTGCTCGCTTTCCGCATACGCTTTGAGAAGCCGGTAGGATTCCAGATCGTTCGGCTCGGTCGCGGCGTAGTCCTCGCTGACGTTCGCAACGTAAATCACGGGTTTCATGGTCAACAGGGGCGTGTCGGACAGACATGCGCGCTCGTCTTCGGTCAGTTCCACCGTCCGCGCGCATTTGCCTTCTTCCAGCACGTGATAGATCTTTTCCAGAACTTCCAGTTCGGCGGCATACTTCTTGTCCGCGCGCATTGCCTTTTTCGTGCGATCCATGCGGCGCTCCAGAATTTCCATGTCCGAGAAGATCAGCTCGAGATTGATGGTTTCCAGATCGCGCATCGGGTCAATCTTTCCGTCCACGTGAATGATGTTGTCGTCCTCAAAGCAACGGACGACATGGAGAATCGCGTCCACCTCACGGATGTTTCCGAGAAACTGGTTTCCGAGTCCTTCGCCCTTGGAAGCGCCCTTGACCAGTCCCGCGATGTCAACGAATTCGATCACGGCGGGGGTCACCTTTGCGGGGTGGTGCATTTCCGCCAGATAGTCCAACCGTTTGTCCGGCACGGTTACCACGCCGACGTTCGGCTCGATGGTGCAGAAGGGGTAGTTCGCGGATTCAGCCCCCGCGTTGGTCAGTGCGTTGAAAAGCGTGCTTTTGCCCACATTGGGCAGTCCCACGATTCCGAGTTTCATAGTCCTGTATCCTTTCCGATTGCGGTATTCCCATATATTATAATACGAAAAAGCGATTTTGGCAAGGGGGCAACGAAAATCCGCGAAAAAAATTTCAAAAACATTTGCTTTTTAAGGGGAAATGTGCTATAATAGATAAGTGAATGTCGTGCCGGAGGCATTTTTGTCGGAAAAGAGACGGGGGAGAACAAAAAATTCATCTTTTCGTCACATAGTTACCCCATTGACGCTGTACAATGAAAAATGGAAAAGGAAAATTATGATTTCGGAGGTTCCGTAAAATGACAGATACAAAGATTCTGATCGTTGACGATGATCCCAATATCAGCGACCTGCTGAAAATGTATTTTGAAAACGAGGGATATGACGTCAAACTTGCCGCCGACGGTTCGGAGGGGCTGAATTACTTCAAGATGTATGAGCCGGATCTGGTTCTTCTTGACATTATGCTTCCCAAAAAGGACGGTTGGCAGGTCTGCCGCGAGATCCGCGAGATTTCCTCCAAGCCCGTGATTATGGTCACGGCAAAGGGCGAGGTCTTTGATAAGGTTCTGGGACTGGAGTTGGGCGCGGATGATTTCGTGACCAAGCCTTTTGATATGAAAGAACTTTCCGCGCGTGTCAAAGCGGTTCTCAGACGGTATCAGGCGCACTCCAGACAGAGCGACGACGAGGTGATCAAGTTTGAGAATATCGAAATCAGCCTGCAGAAGTATGAACTGAAACTCAAGGGCAAATCGGTGGACGTTCCGCCGAAGGAACTGGAACTGCTCTACTTCCTCGCTTCGAACTACAACCGCGTGTTCACCCGCGACCAGTTGCTCGATAAGGTCTGGGGCTTTGACTATCTCGGAGACTCCCGTACCGTTGACGTCCATGTCAAGCGCCTGCGGGAAAAACTGGAAGGCGTTTCGGACAAATGGGTTTTGAAAACGGTCTGGGGCGTCGGCTATAAATTCGAGTTGCTGAGCTGACACGTCCGACGGATTCTGACAGATGTTCAAAAGCGTTTTCGCAAAGTATGTCACCGCCGTTATGCTGATCTTCGTGATCGGCTTTGCGTTGCTTCTGTTCGTAATGACCTCCATTGTCAACAACGCGCTGTCCGAGAACCGTGCGGAAACGATGGAGACCGTTTCGGGGCAGTCCGCCGCTTACCTTCGTGGGAAACTCGGAGAATGTGCGGAGGCGGATCTCTCCGCCCGGCTGTCGGATGTCATGGAAGCCGATTCGGCGTTGCTTTCCGTGCTGACGGTGACCGAACCGGATCTGACCATTCTTGTGGCGGATCTTTCGGGAAACGTGCTGTATCGGATAACGGACGGCGCGGCGACTCCCGCAGAGGATTGTCTCCCGTCGGAAGTTCGTGACGCGGTTGTCAAAAAGAAAAGCTTTCTCGGCGCGGTTGCCCCGGAAGAGGACACCGCACAGGTACTGATGAGGGCGGAACTCCTGTATGACGGGGGCGGTCGGGTCTGCGGAATGGTTGCCGTTGTTTCGGAAAATTTTGCAAGCGGCGCTGTGACCGAGGAACTGAGCCGCACGGTTGTTTCGGCGGCGCTGTTGGTTCTGCTTGCCATTCTGATCGCGGTCTACTTCATCAGCGACCGCGTGACAAGCCCCCTGCGGGGAATGTGCGCGGCAACCAGACAGTTTGCAAACGGAAGCTTTGACGTCCGTGTGCCTGTCCCCGCGCATGGGAAGGACGAGGTTGCGCAACTGGCTTCGGCGTTCAATCAGATGGCGGAATCGCTGGAGCATCTGGAAAATCTGCGCAATACCTTTATCGCAAATGTTTCGCATGATCTTCGCACCCCGATGACCACCATTATCGGTTTCATCGAGGAAATCCGGGACGGCGTGATTCCGCAGGAAGAGCAGGATCATTATCTGGAGATCATCTCCAACGAGGCGCGCAGGCTGTCCCGTCTGGTGTCGTCCCTGTTGGATATTTCCCGCATCGAGGCGGGGGATCGGAAGTTTACGCCGACTCCGTTCGATATCTGCGAAATGGGGCGGGTGATCCTGATCTCCTTTGAACAGCAGATCGACGGGAAACGTCTGGAAGTCGAATTCGAGTGCGATCGGGATCGGATGATGGTTTTTGCCGATCATGACGCGATCTATCAGATCTTTTATAACATCTGCCACAATGCGGTGAAATTTTCAAAAGAGGGCGGTATTCTGCGGATTCGCATCCGCGCCGACCGCGACCGCAAAGTGCTGGTTTCGGTTTATAACGAAGGGCAGGGAATTCCGAAGGCGGATCTGCCGTATGTGTTTGAACGGTTCTACAAAAGCGACAAGAGCCGCGGACTGGACAAAACGGGCGTTGGATTGGGGTTGTTTATCGCAAAAACCATCATCCGGGCGCACGGAGAGAAGATCTGGGTTGAGAGCGAGGAAGGGAAGTACTGCGAATTCTTCTTCACGCTTTCCGAAGCCGATCCGCAGTCAGGCGGATCATAACGGAAAAGGATTTCCTTTTTCGGACCTGTGGATATGACCAATGCTTACGGACACTGTCGGATTGCGGTGTCCGTCTCCTTTTGAGGTATTAAAAAAGCATCACCGAGCAATTCCGACGGCGTGAATTGCTCGGTGATGCCTGAAAAGGAGTTGGTAGTATAATGAAATTCCGAGAGCGATTGTATCGCTTCTGGATGGGAAGAAACGGGAGCGATACCCTTTACCGCGTAACGGTGTGGGTGATTTTGATTCTTGCAGTGGCGAACCTCTTTTTGCGCAGTCCGATTCTGCTTGGAATTGAGGCGGCACTGCTGATCTGGTCGACCTTCCGTTGCTTTTCAAAAAATCTTCCCGCGCGACAGCGGGAAAACCGTGCGTTTTTGCGCTTTTTCGGCAGAATCCGCAACTGGTTCGTGTTACAGAAAAATCGGATACGGGATCGGAAAACCCACATTTACCGAAAATGTCCCGCCTGCCGTAAGATTCTGCGGCTTCCCAAGATCAAGGGGGAGCATACGGTCTGCTGCCCGTGTTGCGGCAAAAAATTCCAACTGAAAGTCTGAGGCGTTTTACCATGAAAAAAGAACTTTTGAGAAAGCAGATCCTTACCGCCATGTTTACCGCGCTGATCTGCGCGGCAACTCTCGTGATTCAGATTCCGACTCCCGTGACGAGCGGTTACGTCAATGTCGGCGACTGCTTCGTGCTGACGGCGGGATGGTTTCTCGGACCGTGGTACGGTCTGTTCGCGGGCGGCGTCGGCTCGGCTCTGGCGGATCTGATTTCGGCATATCCGCATTATATTCCGGGAACGTTCGTCATCAAAGGACTGATGGCGTTGGTCGCGGCGCTCCTGTCGCACAGACTGCGCGGCAAACAGCCGTCGAGAGTGGGTCGACTGATCAGCGCACTGGCGGCGGAACTGATTATGGTGGGCGGCTACTTCCTTTACGCATGGGCAATTCTCGGAAAAGCCGTGACGGCGGCGGTGACGAGCGTCCCGTCGAACCTGTTGCAGGGCGCGGTCGGAATCGTGGGCGGAATGCTTCTGATCGAAGTGCTGGATCGCCTGCCGTTTGTAAACCGCAATCATCGCGCGGCATAAGAAAACCGAACAAAAAAGAACCGGCTTGTGGGAGTCGGTTCTTTTTTGTTCGGAACATCAGGACGTTGCGCACGGATGGTTAAAAGCTGAATGGTAAAAAAAGAAAAAGCAAAAAAACGAAAAAAGGCTTGACAAATCGTTTTTTTTATGTTATTATGTCTATAGCCAAGGTTGATGGTTGACGGGAAATCCGGTTGTGCGACTTTCCAATGGAGTCTTCTTTGATCTTGATATCTTTTCTCAGCCGAATATAACTAACCGGTTATATAAGTTAAGAAAACGACATCGGGAATCAAAAACCGGAGGCAGGGGAAGCGATGCCGGTCGCAGACTCCTGAAATCCCGCAATTCAATCAGGTAAAAAATAGGAGGATTTCGTTATGAAAAAGATTCTCAGCATGATCCTTGTTTTTGCAATGCTTCTGTCCCTCCCGATTACCGTATTCGCGGCGGACGGCGGGGCATTGCCTGCCGCTACGGAGATTCCGCTGAAAAACGGCGCAATCAACAACGGCAACAATTTCCTGCAGTATGACCCGTCCGGCGCGGACGACAACGGAAATACGTTGTTTACCTGTGACGGCACCTACCTGACGCCGCGTGCAGGTCTGGTCAGCCCGTACTCCGGAGCGGCGCCCACATACGCAATGCTCCAGTACCGCCACGCCATGGCGGGGGACTATGCGCTGTCCTATCAGGTGAAGCTGAACCAAGCCAACGCCGATACAATCAACAATTATTTTTACTGGCAGGATTTCCAGGATGCCGGCAGAAGCTATCTGACCTCGATCAGAGGCGTTGCGCTGGCACTCAAGCTTACGGTGGCTGACGGGAACGTGACGGTGGATGTGATCCGTTACACGCCCAAGGTGCTCGGAAAAACGGTTACGGATGCCGTAGTTACCGGAGAGAAAACCGCTCTGCTTCTGGAAAACGCGGAAGCCAACGCTCTGTTGGACGTCTCCCTGAAGTGGCAGGATCGGAAGCTGACGGTGGTGGTATCCAACGCGGCGGATTCCGCAAAGAAAAACGAAGTGACGTTTGATTTGTCCGCAAGTCAGGAAGCGGCGGAAGTGATGAATCTGGTGAAGACCCGCGCCGGATTTGCATATCTGATGAATGTCGGTGCAACTGCCGAAGCCTGCACCGGTCTCGGAAAATTCACCGTTACCGACCTGACTCAGGAAGAAGCTGCGCCGGTTGCGCTGACGCTCAATGCAACCGCACGCGATAACGGTCATCTGTTCCTCCAGTACGATCCGATGTCGTTCAGCGGCGGGGACACGGTCGTGTCCTGCGATGGGGAATGGTTTACCGCAAAGCCCACCATGGTCAATGCGGCTACCGGCAAGAATTCCTCGGCGGCGTTCCTGCAGTACCGCTATGCAATGAAGGGCGACTATGCGCTTTCCTATCAGCTGAAGCTGAATGAGAGCAATGTCGACGATGTTACAACCTACTTCTACTGGCAGGATTATGTGGAAAGCGGCAGATCCTATCAGACTTCCCAGCGCGGAACCGGGTTGGCAGTGCAGCTGAAGGCGCAGGCAGGCGGCAAGGTTGCCGTGAAACTGCTCCGCTACAATGCCGCCGGCGGTTACGGGTTGGTGAGCGGACTGGGTGAATTCCCGATTCTGGAAGGTGCTGCTGCCAACGCGATTCTGAACGTGAAGCTGGAATGGCTGAATCCCGTGGTAAAGGTTACCGTAACGAATGCGGCTGATCCCACCAAGACCTCCGGAGAGCTTTCGTTTGATACGTCAACGCACAACGATGCGAAGGCGGCGATGAACGCCGTGAAAAATCCTGCCGGTTTCGGCATTCTGATGACTGCCGGAGCGGATGCAACCAAGTGTGTATCGGTCGGTCACTTCTCCTACATCGACTACGAGTCCGATGCGCCGGTTGTTGACCCGGATTACAACTACCCGGCTCTGAATCCTTCCGACTATTCGCTTCTGACGAGCGGAAATTCGTTCGTGCGCGGCGAGGACGGCTGGTTCACCCGCAACACGGATGCCGTGGCGACCGATAACGCGGCTATCGAATCCAAGCATGAGACCTCATATAACTATAAGCTTTCCTTCAAAATGAAGCTGAACGCACAGAATACCGGACGTGTCGGTCTTTGGAACGTCTGGGACGGCAAGTATTCCGGCTCGCACTACGGATATATGTTCAATCTGACGGCGACGGCGGAGGGGCAGCTGTCCTACCGTCTTGCACGCTTTGAGGGCAACTGGTCCGACGGCAGCAACCTTGTGACCCCCGCGACCCAGCCGAACACGCAGGACGTGAAGATTCTGGAGGGGCAGGATCCCGGCGCAGAGTTGCTGATTACGGTTACCGTGCAGGACAGAACGCTTTCCGTAGACGTATGCCTTGCGAATGACCCGACGAAAAAAGCGGGAACCGTTATCTATGATTTCTCCGCAGGCAGCGAGCGCACCGTAAACCGCATTGTCAACCGCAAGCAGGGCTTTGCGATCATGGATATGGCGGGACAGGAAGGGCTGGTTTCCGCGTCCTACGGCGCAATTACCTACACCGCGCTTCCCGGTGAAGCACCGAGCGAAGGCGAGGATACGACCGACTACGATCGGATTCTTACGGACACCCAATTCAACTGGAACGGCGCAGTGGATGTGACGGCGGATAATTTCCTCCTTTACACCATGGACGGACTTCCCCAGTATGAGCTGTTTTCGATGGAGAACGGCTGGCTGACCCGTAAGAACGAGGGCAATCAGACGCAGACCGACGGCAATTCGTACGCAATGGCACAGTACAAAGGCGTGATGGATCCCTCCGACTACAAGCTGACCTTCCGGGTCAAAGCGGATGCGAACAATCAGTTCCGGTTCAGCGTTCTCACCCGTTGGGAGGATAAGGACGATACGTCCATGCTCAAATTCAAGAGCCAGCAGGGATACCGGATCTATTTCGAGTCCTCTGCCGACGGAATGCTTGAAATTTTCTGTTACCGTACCGGCGGTGCCGGACGGATGGCACCTCTGCCCGCAACGGCGGGCAATGCAAAGTTCCTGAATCTGGCAGGCGTGGAAGCCGGAAAGCTGGAATTGGAAGTGACGTTGGTCATGAAGGACTCGCTGATCGTTACCGAGGTACACCTTGCCGGCGACGCGGCAAAATCGAGCGGCCCCGTTGCTTATGACACCTGCGATGACCTCAATCTGTTCGGCATGATCGACCGCACGCAGGGCTTCTGCCTGGTGGACTCCGCTTGCGAGAAAAAGTGCGCTCCGGCATCCTTCGGCGATTTCAGAATTTATGCTGCAAGCGCTCCGAAGATCGGAGACGACAATCAGAAGGACGACGATCCGGATGACGACATCACCACCACGGCCCGTCCGGATCCGGACAAAAAGCCCCAGCCCGATGCTACGGGCGAAGACAAACCCGAAACGCAGGAAAGCAAGCCCGCAGAAGAGAAGGGCTGCAAATCCGGAATCTCCGTGATGCCGCTGTTCTCCGTTCTGATGCTGTCCGCAGTTGCAGTGACGGTTATCAGAAAGAAAAAAGAAGACTGACCGAAACCAAGAACTGCCCCGTGACCGTTTGGCTGCGGGGCAGTCATCTCTTCTGAAAGGAAAAACTATGAGATCTGTTCGTTGTACCGCCCCGCGGCTGTTGCGCTTCACCGCCGCGGTGCTCCTGCTTGCGCTCGGCCTCGGCGTATTTTCCGCCGTTGCCGTCTCCGATACGGTTTTTTCGGAGGACTTTGAAGGAAGTTTTTCGGTTTGCCCGTCCGGCTGGCAGGTGCTTGCCGGGGAGGTCAGCCGCACGACCGATCATGCCGCAGGCGGTTCTGCCTCGGTGATGATCCGCGATGCTTCCGCCAAATCCAGCGCAAGTCTCATCAGCCCGAGCGTTCGGCTGACTGCCGGCGTGTATTATCGGATTACCGTGGACGTGATGAATCTTTCCGGAAACGGTAGCGTATTCGTGTACATCTACGGGAAGAACGGACAGCAGACCGACAGCGTCAGCACCACGGTCACCGAAACCGGGAAATGGACGACTGCGGAACTGACGGTCTGCCTGCCGGACACCGCAGACAGCATCCGGATTCTGCTTTACAGCGGAATGGCGAACAAGGGAGAAACCTGCTACGACAATGTTTCCGTGACCCGGAGCGACGGAGACAGCGAACAACAGATTCATCCGTTTGAGCAGTTGGTGACCGATCATCCCCGACTCTTCTTTACCGCAGAAGAGGCGGAAAACCTGAAAACGGTTGCCGGCAGCACGGAACAGGGGCTTGCAGGCTACAGCGGGAAAGAAACGGCTGACGCGCTCCTTGCGGACGCCGCCGCGCTGCTGAGTCAGTCCTCGTTCTCGGTAACATATTACGGAAACACCACCGTGAACTTTGCCATTCCTTTTGCCGAACGGCATTTTTCCGCCGCTCCTGCGGGCTTCGGCAGCGGAAATTACCCCTACTGGCAGGAAATGGGCAACAAAATGAAGGATATGATGCAAACGCTTGCGTTGGCGTATACGCTGACCGGGGACACGCGCTACGGCGACCGTGCGGTGAAACTTGCACTCTCTTTGGCGGAATGGTCGACCTGGACGGAATATCCGACCGTCAACCGCACCTCTCTGGAAACCGGCTATTTCGTCACCGGAACGGCAACGGTGTTGGATCTCTGCTATGACCGTCTTACCGATGCGCAGAGAGGGCAACTTGCGGCGGCATTGGAAACAAAGGGACTGAAACCGCTGTTCAACGATCTTTCCGCTTTTACCGATCACAACTATTACGTCAACAAAGCAGCCGCGCTGATGACCGGAAGTCTGGTGCTGCTCGGAGACAATCCGAACGCACCGAAGTACCTGTCCCGCGCCTACGACTTTGCATCGTGGTATCTCGACCGCCGCGCCGAATCGGAGGGGCAGGAGGGGCTGAGTTACACCTCCTATGCCATGGATCTGCTGTTCGGTGCACTCGATCAGTTGGCGCGCGTGACCGGAAACGACACGCTGATGGGGCACGGCTATCCGGAATCGCTGATCCGCTGGGTCGTAGCGGTCAGCGAAAGCAAAAACGGATATGCACCGCCGATCTCGGATTCCTATCTGAACACCTGCTTCTTTGTCACCGCATCGGTGATGCGGAAAAACGATGTTTCCGCACTGGCGGGGTGGTATCTGTCAAGCCGCTCGCAGGAGAGCGTTCCGAACTTTACCAAGTTGGTCTGCTTCCGCCCTGCAGGAGAGACCGAGACGCCGGACGCCTATTCCGCCCGAACCGGGATCGACCTGCGTGCGGGCGTTGCGGAAGCCGCCGGGTGGGGATATCTCCGCACCGGTTGGGGGCAGGACGGAATGCTGCTTGTGGCGGTCGGTAACAACTCTCAACAGGGACACAGCCACTACGACCAGAACAGCTTTGTGCTGTCTCTTGACGGGGAGTGGATTCTCTCCGATCCGGGCTATCAGGACTACGGAGCAGGTGCACGCCGGGATTACACGCTGGCATGGGGACACAGCACCGTGACGGTTGACGGCAGCACGCAGAGCGTCAAGGGAGGCGGGGAAATGCGCGCCGTTCTGAACGGAACGGATTACGCGGTTCTCGTCTCGGATGCCGCAGGCGCGTATACGGATCCTGCACTGACCCGTGCCTGCAGAACCTACCTGATGATCCGTTCCGGAGACCGCGCGTATTTTGTACTGGCGGACGATCTGGCGTCGGACGGGGAGCACAGCTATGCGTGGAATCTGAACGCGGGCGGCATGACCGGTGCAAAATGCTACAACGACGGTGGGTTTGATTCCCTGAAGGGGAACGGAACGCGCCTGAGCGGAAGCGAATTTTTTGCAATCGGCTCTAAGCACGCGCTGCGGATCGCATTTGACCGGGAGCTGAAATTTTCCTATACCTCCTGCGGAACAGGCGGTGTGATCAGCGCTTCGGACGGGACGGACGCGAAAACCGGCAGCTTCTGCGCGGTGATCTCGGCAATGGACGGGAAAAGCGTCAGCTCGGCAACACTGGAGCAGGGCGTGCGAGTGGCGGAATCTTTCGGCGGGGACGGGCAGACCGGTATTCGGACCGCACACGGGGAACTGTCGGATCTGATTCTGATCTCCCGCGGCGGAAAGACGCTGTCGGGCGGCGGACTGTGCGCGGTCGGCGGAACGGCATCCCTGCTCGGACTGCGGAGCAACGGTACATGGAGCGGTTATGCGGCAACCGATGCCACCGAGCTGTCCTATCAGGGGAGAATGCTGATGCAGGCTGACCGGGCTGTTTCCCTGAGTGTGAATTTCGACGGGAAAGGCGGTGTTCTGACCGGTGACGCGGGGACGGTTGTGCGCCTGTACGCTCCGGGCGGCGTAAACGGGATAGAGCCGGATGCAGACGGATACTGCACCGTAACGCTGACATCCGGGAAAACCGCACTGTCAACGGGAGCTGTTCCGTCGGATACCGAAACGGATGCCGAAACGGCTGCCGATCCGGCACGGAAGCCGGAAAAAGGATGCAGAAGCGCGGTTGGTTTCTCCCTGCTTCTCCCGGCTGTTCTGCTTGCGGCAATCCCGTTCGTGCGGCGCAGAAAAGAAAACTGAGAAGCTCCGGGAGTCTTCCGGAAGAAAAAAAGCCGTCCGGCACGTTTCCCGTGCCGGGCGGCTGAGACTGTAGACAAAGCAGGGAAAGTTTTCGCCCGCCTTTTTGGGGAGGCGGCGCAGGGCGGGGCGCGGAGCCCTCGTCGCCGTCCGCAGACGGCGAAACCCTCTTATCGGCGCTTTTTTTGCAGCTTTGCGAAGCAAAGTGTGCTTTTCTCTTTGCGCCTACATGGTCAAAGAAAAAGCGTCGTTCGGTATTGTTCTTTTTTGGGGGATAACACCTTTTGTCTACAGTCTGAGCCGTCTGGCACGTTTTCCGTGCCGGACGGCTGAATGTTATACTCCGACTTCGCGGAGGAAGTTCTCGGCGTTGGTGCAGAGCACCTTTTCGGCAAGCGTCCTGCCGCCGATATCATAGGTGCTGTCCAATAACGCTTTCATCTGTTCATACAGGAAGAAGGTGTAGGATTCCTTCTCCTCCTCGGAATCGGGCAGAGCGGCACTCCACGCGAATGCCTCCCGCACGTGATTCCGGTAAGTTCCGTTTTCCCATGTTCGCCTTCCGTGCCACAGCAGGAGGGGCATATCGCTGCCGTAAAAGATCCGATCCTGCGGCAGATGCTCCAACATAAACCGATGCATTGCGGGGTTCACCACGGCGGCGCAGTCAAACCAGAATCCCTTCATGTCGTCGCCCATCTCCCGCCATGCGGCTTCGATGACCTCGGTGTTGTAGCTTCTTCCGTAGTGCGCGATAATGATGCGGACATCGGGAAACTTCTGCCGCAGTTCCAACAGCTCCCGAATGTTGTCCGGGGAGGCGATTCTTCCCGCGCGGGGGAGGTGGATGGTAACGGCGCGCCGATTCCGGTCAAGGGATTTCATAAACGCGTCCGGCAGAAAATCGGGGATGCGGATATCCGCGCCTTTTTCGCCGGATACCAGATCGGGATACGGCTTGTAGCCGAGAAAGTTTCCGCGCAGGAGCATTTCCTCGCACGCATCGGGATTCATATCGGGCGAGATTGCCATCTCGGCGGTTCGGATGCGGAGCTGTCCGTTTCCGGATTCTCTGTCCAACAGGTTTTTCAGATGTCGGTTGGCGCTTTCCAGATCCACCCCGCGGATCGGCATCGGAAATGCGTTGACCGATACCGTACGGTCTCCCCAAAGCGTCTGCATATAGACTGCCAGGTCTTTTTCGTCCATCCGGAAGCCGCACTGCATTGCCCAGTCCTTGTCTATCTGTTCCTGACTGACATGAACGGTATCGCACGGGCGCGTGATATGCAGATGCATATCAGACAGGCGCGCCGGCAAGCGGGGATTGATATACTCCTCGAAAAAAGCAATGTCGCGGTCGGTTTTTCTGAAATAAGGTAACATCGGTTTTCTCCTTTTTTTCTTTTTTCTTTTTTTTGCAAACCACTTGACAAGTCGGTGTTTTTCTGTTATGATATTGTGTGAAGAGAGATGACGTCTCCGGTGCGGTAACTCTCCTCAATGGCACAGGCAATGCGGACGTGGTCGGCAAGTCCTGTCGGCGCGGTACGGCAGGTGCCGTTGAGTTGCGCACGGAATACGGAAAATTCCTTTGTATAGAGCCTCGGAATGTTTTTGACCGTTCCGGCGTAGGTGTTCGTCCGGAAGGAGACCGTTGCCGAGTAAGTGTCGCATCCGAAAAAGAGCGAGGCACAGCAGTCGGCGTATTCCAACAGTGCCGTAATGTGATTTCCCTGACGGATTGCACGAACCGTTCGGATCTCGTTTCCGAGTACGGTCAGGCACATCTGCACCAGATGCGGAGCGTAGAACAGGAATCCGCCGTAGGGACTTTCCGGTTCGACCGGCGCCGAAAACGAGGCGCCGATCACATCGGCACGGGACGCGTTCACCTTGTTCCGCAAGCGAAGCAGCGAGGGCGCGTACTGCAGACAGGAACCGCCGGAAAGCAAGACTCCGTTCCGTTCGGCAAGTCGGAGCAGTTCTTCCGTATCCGCTACCGTTCCGCAAAGCGGCTTGTCCACAAACACTGCCGTTCCGGGGGTCAGATAAGGACGCGCGAGTTCCAGATGGGTTGCGCCGTTCCGTGCGGTAATCATCACGCCGTCTGCAATTCCGACAAATGCGGCAGGGTCGGTTACACAGGGAACTCCGAAATTGACGGAGAACCGCTCATTTGCGGCAGGTTCGGTGCCATATGCGCCAATCAGCGTCAGCTCCGGGCAGGTGCGTATCAGGTTTGTGAATGCCTGCGCGTGTGAGTTCTCCGTTCCGAGAATGGCAATGCGTTTGATCTGTTTCATGTTTTCCGCCTTTCTGCAGGGACAGGTGCTGACCGAGGATCGTTCCCATTGGAAGCTTTCTTTTTTGGTCAGCAACTAACCAACTGTTTATTTAATAAGCCTGACGATTATATCATATCACATCTAAGAACGTTTGTCAATCGGAAACGCAAAATTTATTGGGTAAAAAGAGGAAACGGTATGAAATCCATCACGGAACTGTATCTGATCGGCAAGGGCCCATCCAGCTCGCACACTATGGGACCGGAAAAAGCCGCAAAGCTGTTTCTGGCGGAACACCCGGAGGCGGAGCGGTTTGAGGTTCGCCTGTACGGGTCGCTGGCACTGACCGGAACGGGGCACGGAACCGACCGGGTGCTGTCGGAGACGCTCGGAAAGGAACGGACGCAGATCGAATTGATTGCGCAGGCGTCTTTCCCGTTGGAGCATCCGAACACGATGGATCTCTTAGCCTTCCGCGGCGCGCAGCAAACCGGCTTTATGCGGGTACGGAGCATCGGCGGCGGGGCAATTGAAATCGACGGAAGGCCGACGCCTCCAAGCGAGCAGTGTTACCCGCACTCCGACTTTGCGGAAATTTCCGCCTACTGCCGGAAAAATCGGCTGACGCTGCCGGAATATGTCGCACGGTTTGAAAAAAGCGGGTGGAGAGAGCATCTGGCAAAGGTTTTGGCGGTTATGCGTGCGGCGGTCGCGCGCGGAATCGTTGCAGAGGGAATTCTGCCGGGAAATCTGGGCGTCTCCCGAAAAGCTGCGATGCTGTACCGCGATCCGATTCCGAATGAGTCGCCGGAAACGAGGGAGCTGCGGCTTCGGAGCGCATACGCCTATGCGGTGAGTGAAGAGAATGCGGCAGGCGGCATCATCAGTACAGCCCCGACCTGCGGCGCGTGCGGTGTTGTTCCGGCGGTTCTGTTGCGGGCGCAGGAAACCGAAGGATACAACGATGAGATGCTTCTGGACGCACTTGCAACGGCAGGTCTGATCGGAACTCTGGTGCGAACCAATGCCTCCATCAGCGGTGCGGAGTGCGGCTGTCAGGCGGAGATCGGAACGGCGTGCTCCATGGCGGCGGCAGGACTCGGACAGCTGCGCGGATATGATCTGCACCGGATTGAAAGCGCGGCGGAAACCGCAATGGAGCACAACATCGGTCTGACCTGCGACCCCGTTTGCGGATTGGTGCAGATCCCGTGCATCGAGCGGAACTCGGTTGCGGCGCAGAAAGCGGTTCATGCGGCAATGCTGGCAGGCGTGCTTGCGGATACGCAGAAGGTTTCGTTTGACTGCATTGTGCGGAATATGTACGAAACGGGGCGGGATCTGTTGGGCGCTTACCGTGAAACCGCAACCGGAGGGCTGGCAAAACTGTACCGTGCCGGAACGGGAGAGGAGCGTGATGAGAATGATTCCTGAGATCAAATCGGTTCTGAGGGCGGAATCCCCGGAACTGCTGTCATTTCTGGATCGCGCATTCGGCTTTGAATCCGGGCGGAACGGGTTTCTGTCCTTTCTGCCCAAGCTGTATGAGGAATGTGCCGAGCCATGGCGGTACAATCTGGTGACAAGGGATTCCGCTACCGGTGCGATTTCCTCCGCACTGGGGCTTTACCCGTTGCATCTTCGGGTAGCGGAGCGACAGCTTTCCTGCATGGCGTTCGGCAACATGGCGGTGGATTCCGATGCCAGAGGGCAGGGACTGATGGGGCTGATGATGCAGAACGCGGTTGACCTCTGCAGGCGCGAGGGATACGATCTTGCGGTGCTTGGCGGACAGAGACAGCGCTACGCCCGCTTCGGATTTGAAGGAAACTGCGGGGATCGCACGTTCCTGCTGACCGCAGCGAATTTCCGCCATTGCTGCGGCGATCTGCCGGATTCGGTTACGGTTCGCCCGGTGGAACGTGCGGATTCGTTCCTTCCGGAGCTGTTGGCGCTTCACGATGCACAGCCGCTTTACGCGGAGCGGTCACCGGATCGGTTTTATGACATTCTGCTGTCCTGGAATTATCGGCCGTATGCGGCGTTCCGGGACGGAAAGCCGATCGGATACTTCCTGCGGAAGGGGAATGAGATCCGCGAGACGGTTCTGCGCGATCCGGACGATCTGATTCCGGTTCTGCGGAGCGCCGCAGGAGGGGAGGAACTGAAGGTTTGTTTTTCTCCGTGGGAAACCGTGCTTTGCCTGCGCGCGGCGGCGATCGCCGAGTCGCAGGGGCTGAAGCAATGGGAAAGATTCGCGGTGTTCCGGTTTGTTCCGGTTCTGCAGGCATTCCTGACGTTGCGCACGGCGACCTGTGTGCCGGATGACGGCACGCTGACCGTTCGGATCGAAACCGATTCCGGAGCGGAAAATCTGACCGTTTCCGTTCGAAACGGAGTTCCCGCTGTCCGGGAAAGCAGTGCCCCTCCGGAGCTGACGCTGTCTTATCCGGAAGCAATGGCGTTCTTTTTCGGAAACGATTCTCCTGCGCGCCTGATCTGCCCGGGCGCTGTCCGTTGGCTGTTCCCGCTGCCGCTTTCTCTGCGGATGGCGGATCATGCATAAATCCGTACCGGAATGACACGGTACAAATTCAAAAAAAGGAAGGAAAAACATGAAAAACGATACCGTAAAAAAATCAGCTTATTTGAAGTTCGACGACGAACGTTCGGTGGCAATGAGCATTCTGCCGAAGCCGGACAAAAAGATCCGGCGTCGCAAGCTGCTCATGATTCTGCTTTATGTCGGCTTTGTCGGGCTCTGGGCAATTGCTCTTGCCGTGCTCAAGACCTACGCCATGTATGTTGCGGCACTCTCCCTGGTTTCGCTCCTGATCCTGATCTTTTTCACCTGGCGATACGTCAAAGTGGAATACGAGATCTCCGTTCATATGGGACAGCTCAATGTCGCCGCGATTTACGGCGGACTGACCAGAAAAGAGCTGTTCAACTGCCGCGTCAAGGATATGATGACGATCGCGCCCTATGCAACCGAGGCACAAAAGGCAGAAGCGGACGGTTTTGCGGCGGACAGGCGGTTGGTGATGCTCTCCGGAACGGATGAAACGGTCGGAGGCGAGAAGCAGATCTGGTACGCAATTTATGCTCCGGAGAACGGCGAGAAAACGGTTTTGGTGTTTGACACCGAGGAAAAACTGAGAAAACTGCTGAAATATTACGGCGGTGAATCCGTACACGCCTGATCCGAAAACGAAACAGATACATTCCTGAAATTTTTCGGGTGTATCTGTTTTCGAAAAATAATAACTAAATAGTTAGATACATATTGACAAACGCATCCGGCTGTGCTATAATAAAGGCAGAGAACGGAAAAAACGGTACGGAGGCGGAAGGGGAGTATATATGAACAGAAAAGAAGCGGCAATGAAACAGTTTGCCACGGGAACGGTGATTCCCGCAACCCCGTTGGTGCTTGACGCCAATCGCAAATTTGACCCGGCAGGGCAGAAGCGCCTGAACGGATATTATCTGGAAGCCGGCGCGGGAGGGATTGCAACCGCCGTACACAGTACACAGTTCGAAATCCGGAATCCCGAATTCGGACTGTTCGAAACGGTGATCGGAACGGTTGCGGAGTCGATTGATGAATTCGAGGCACGGAAGGGGCGAACCGTCATCCGGATTGCCGGCGTTTGCGGAAAAACCGAGCAGGCGGTGCGGGAAGCCGAACTTGCCGTGCGGTATGGCTATGACGCGGTTCTTCTCAGCCCCGGCGGACTGAATGCGGAGAGCGAGGATTATCTGGTGGAACGCACCCGCGCGGTGGCACAGGTGATTCCTGTGATCGGATTCTATCTGCAGACTGCGGTCGGCGGCAGACGGCTGTCCTATGATTACTGGCTGCGGGTGTGCAACACCCCCGGCGTCATTGGCGTCAAGGTGGCTGCGTTCAACCGCTATGCAACCGTGGATGTCATGCGCGCGGCGGCGTTCAGCGACCGTGCGGGCGAAATCGCACTTTATACCGGAAACGACGATAATATCATCGCCGACCTGACGTCGGTGTTCACATTCCGCGGAGATGACGGCGTTGAGCGCACGGAGCGCTTTGTCGGCGGACTTCTGGGACACTGGTCGGTTTGGACGCACCGGGTTGTGGAAATGTTCGAAAAGATCAAGGCGAACCCGGACGATCCGGCATGGCGCACGCTCGCGGCGCAGGTGACCGATGCCAACGGTGCGATCTTTGACGTGGCGAACGGGTTTACGGGCTGTATTTCCGGCATTCATGAGATTCTGCACCGACAGGGTCTGATGCCCTATATCCATTGCCTGTGCGACAGCGAGCATCTGTCCGCAGGGCAGGCGGAGGAAATCGACCGCGTTTGCAGAATGTACCCGCATCTGACGGATGACGCATTCGTCAGGGATTACCTGCGCACGCACTGAAACGCACGACGCAGTCAATGCATTGAGAGTCGGAACGGAGGGAACGATCCATGAAAAACGACGGAAACACAGGCAGATACGGCACAATTGAAAAAATGCCTGCGGGCAGATATCCTGCTCCGCGCATCCTGCCGCCCGCGAGACACCCGCGGTTGCTGGTGGCAGAGGGGGAGACGGAGCTTTTGCGGGAAAAGTGGAAGAATCCGGTCTATGCGCCTGCGGTGCGGGAATGGGAACGTCTGCGGAAACTCGATCTGCAGGCTCTGATGACGCCCGCCGCTGCCCGTGACGGAATCGCACTCGCCGCAATCGAAGCGCGGGCGTATTCCTACCTTCTGGACGGAAACCGGCAGGACGGTCTGGACGCCGTTCGCTTCATCCGACAGTATTTTGACGTGGCATCCTTTGAGGGCCTTGCCGATGATTACCGGTTCATGGGTCACACCATGTTTACGGCAGCAGAGGTCTGGGACTGGTGTCACGACCTGCTCACCGCGGACGACCGTTACACGATCGTTGCGGCGGTGGAAAACCGGATCGCACCCCGCATGGAGATCGGGATGCCGCCGTGCCGATATGGCGTGACGGCAAGCCATCAGGCGGAAGCCCAGCTTCTGCGGGACTGGCTCTCCTTTTCCGTTGCGGTCTACGATGAATATCCCGATATATACGAATTCGTGGCGGGACGCTTCTTTTATCAGTATGTTCCGGTTCGGAACTACTGGTATGCCAGCGGTTCGCCGATCAACGGATCGTCCTACGGCGGCTACCGGTTCACATGGGATCTGTGGTCGGCATGGATTTTCCGCAAGCTGACGGGCGACTTCGTCTATTCTCCGGACATGAAAAAACTGCCGGCACAGTGGCTTCATTTCCGCAGACCGGACGCACAGGGGCTTCGGGACGGCGATGATTACAACGAATTCGGGGGAAGATGGAATCAGTATGCCTACCCGTGGTTTCTGGCAGGCAACCTGTTCCGCGACCCGGTATATCGGAAGCAGGCGTTTCTGAAACTCGGCGGGCACGGAAACTTTGCCTATACCGAGCTGACGCTGACGCCTGTGCAGATGATGCTCTTTGACGATGACAGCATCGGCGAAGCGGACTTCGCCAAGACCTATCCGTCGGTAGTCCATTACAAAGATCCCTGCGGGGTGACATTGGCTCGCACCGGTTATGACATTTCTCCGGAGTCGCGCGATGTGATGGCACTGATGAAAATAGGTGGGCTTTGGACGGCAAACCATCATCACATGGATTTCGGACATTTTCAGCTTTACTACCGGGGAATTCTCGCATCCGACTCGGGGGCTTATATTCATTATGGGTCCCCACACGACATGAGTTACAACAAACAGACCGTTGCGCACAACTGCATCACGATCTTCCGCCCCGGCGAACGCAACGGAAAAGCAGACAATTGCGGCGGACAGCTGATGGGACCGGGCGAGGTGGTGGATCTTCATTCCTGGCTCTCCGATCCGCGTTTCCGCATGGCGGAGGTGACGGGACACTCCGAAGATCCGGACTGCACCTATCTTGCAGGCGATCTGACTGCGGCGTACGGAAAGAAAGCGGAGCGCGTCTTCCGCAGAATGCTCTTTCTGCCGAGAAAAGATCGGGAAATACCTGCCGTGATGCTGGTTTACGACGATGTCGTCTCCGCTGATCCGAACGACCGGAAGGCGTCGCTCCTGCACTGTCAGGAAGCGCCGCGGGTGGACGGAAACCGCGTGATTGTGACAAGGACAACCTGCCCGGACAGTCTGGTGGCTGAGCCGACCCGATACGGCGGAAAGCTGATCGCACAGATGCTGCTCCCGAAGGACGCGAAGATTGAAGCACTGGGCGGAGAGGGCAGAGAATTTCTGATTGAGGGTAAGAACTATCCCTATGACTACACCGGAAAACTCAAGCCCTGTGTGGAAACCGGTTGGGGAAGAGTGGAGGTCAGACCCGCCGCTCCGGCAAAGGAAGATCGGTTTCTGAATGTCATGCTGGTCTGCGATGCCGACAATCCCGTTCCGGAAACGCGCGCGGATGCGCAGGCGGTGTTGCTGGAATCCGGCGGATTTACCGGTGCGGCAGTGCTGGATTTTGCGGTATGGTTTCCCACGCGGGAAACAACCGTCCGGCGCAGCTTCTCCCTCACGGCTCCGGAGCAAACCGCAGAATGGATCGTGACCGGACTGGCAGGCGGCATTTGGGATGTCCTGTCAGAAGACGGTACACCGGTTCTGCGGCAGTATGTGTCGCCGGAGAGCGGCGTGTTGCGGATTCGCAGGGGCGGAGGAACCCTGACAATTGAGCCAAGTCGATTCTGAAGAAAGGAAAAACAAGGCGATGAAAAGAATACTGATTGTACTTCTGGCTATCTTTTGTATCCTGCCGTTGGCGGCTTGCTCCAAGCGCGGAAACGGGGGTACGACAACAAACAACGGAATGGAGGGCTCGGATACGGGTGACAGCGGAAGCCCTGTTCCCGACAATCTGGACTATGACAATCTTGTAATCAATATCGGTGTGCGGAACCGTGAAGACATTGCGTTCGAAATGGATCCCGAACAGAACTCTGTGGACAAGATGGTAGCCGCTATCGAAAGCCGGAATCTGTATGTCCAGAACCGGCTGAACGTAAGCATGAAACTGAGACCCCTGCCGGGAATGTGGACGTGGAAATCCGAATTCATTACGGCAGTCCGCCAAAACGCGGAGTCCGGCAGCGAAGCAATGGATATCCTGTTCGGCCCGAACTATTCCATGGTTCCGCTGATGTTGGACGGTATGTTCCTCAATTATTACAACACCAAGTATATTGACCTGGAGTCGCCCTACTGGAACAGCAGTTTTATCAACGAGTGCACCTATGACGGAAAGCTCTATCTGTTGGAGGGGGATCTGACGCTGTCGATGCTTGACAGTGCCTTCGTCATGTTCTGCGATACCGCGAATTTCAGGGACAGAACCGACGGCGATGATCTTTATCGGGTGGTTCGCGAAAAGAAATGGACGTTTGAGAAACTGAAGGAGTATGTCACGCTGTTCGGTACGGAAAACCGGGACGGTGATGACAGCCGGGATACGAAAGAAGACTTTTTCGGAATGGTTTCTCCTGCGTTTTCCAGCGGGCGTGACGGATTTCCGACAGCGTTCGGCGTAACGGTTGTCTCCAAGGACGCGGACGGCAAGATCACTACGACCTTCACCAGAGAGACAAACGTGGATATTTACGCCGACTTCTATCGGTTTGTCAACGACAATGAGGGCGTGTTCGTCAACGGAAACAATGACGGAGCGCGCGAGGAATGCCGCGAGATGTTTACCACCGGCAATACCGTATTCATTACGGAACTGCTGACCTATGCCGGTAAGCTCCGCTCGCAGGAGCGGGATTACGGGATCTTCCCGCTTCCCATGTACGACGAGAGTCAGTCGGATTACCGTACGCTTTCCGAGGCGGTTCATTCGCAGATCGCCATCATGGCAGGTTCCGAAAAGGCAGAGGCGGTATCCGCGCTGTTGGAGGAGCTCGGCTATCAGACGCGCGCAACTGTAATGGATGTGTACTATGAGACCGTGAAATACCGCAACAACCGGTTGCCCGAATCGGTTGAAATGCTGAATATCATCCTGAATTCCGTGACCGCTACGTTCGGTTCGGAATTTGCGGACGAGCTGCGGTCGCCGTTCCCGACCCCGATCGGCTCGGCGGAGAATGTGTCCGATCTGTCTGCGCAGAAGGACGCGATCACCTACCTGATGAATAAGCTGAAGCGGAAGATTCAGGCGCTGGAGTAATACAGTCATGGGCAACACGGATTATCGGGCGGAAAAAGAGCGCGCATACGCGTATCTTGACGCAATTGCGGATCGTATTTACGGCGATGCCGATACGGTTCGGGGAACGCCGGAGCTGGGATTCCGGGAGGAAAAAACCTCGGCGTTTGTGGAAGAACGGATGCGGGCGTTGGGACTGTACAATGTCCGGCGCGTGGCACTGACCGGCGTGGCTGCGGAGCTGTTTCCCCCGCGTGACGGGGAGGAGCGGGTTTGCGTGATCGGGGAGTTGGACGCGGTTCTGACTCCCGACTGCCCCTATGCCGATCCCTGTACCGGGGCGGCACATACCTGCGGACATTGCATTCAGATTGCCGAACTGCTCGGCGTTGCGGATGCGCTGAAGAACAGCGGCGTTGCGGACGCATTGGGCGGAAATGTGACGTTCCTTGCCGTTCCGGCTGAGGAGTTTGTCGATCTGGAGTACCGCGAGGAGCTCCGCCGGGCGGGAAAACTGCAGGAGCTGAGCGGGAAGCTGGAACTTTTGAAGGAAGGCTTCTTTGACGGATTTTCCTGTGCCATGATGGTACACGCGCAGCCGGACTGCCCGGAGCCTGCCTGCTTTGTGGATTGCAACAGCCTCGGCTTTGTTGCAAAAACGATACGCTTCCGCGGCAAGGCGGCACACGCAGGCGGCGCTCCGTGGGACGGGATCAATGCACTGAACGCCGCAATGGCTGCAATGGTGTGCATCAACGCCATGCGGGAAACCTTCCGCGACAGTGACAAAATCCGGGTACACCCCATCATTACCAAAGGGGGAGATCTGGTGAACATTGTGCCGGCGGACGTGACAATGGAGACTTACGTGCGCGGCGCGACGCCGGCAGCGGTGGCGGATGCCTCCGCAAAGGTTGACCGTGCCATCCGTGGGGCGGCATATGCCGTCGGCGCCGAGGTGGAGATCCGGGACGTCGGCGGGTACGCACCTTTGGCACAGAACAGGGAACTCAGTGCGCTGTTTGCCGCCAATGCGCGGGCGTTTTTGCCAGAGGATCGGATTCTGTCCGGCATAGACATGGTCGGCTCTACCGACATGGGCGATGTCAGTCAGGCTCTTCCTGCCATTCAGCCCACCTGCGGCGGTTACAGCGGCGGAGCGCACGGCGCGGATTTCCGGGTAACGGATGCCCGTGCCGCCGTTCTGCTCCCGACCAAGCTGATGACCGGAACGGTGATTGATTTGCTTGGAAACGGTGCGGAGCTTGCAGGACGCATCCGCAGGACGTTTGCACAACAACACGATAAGAAAGGGTAAACGAATGCTGAATCAGAAACAGTTGGACGAGATGCTGACAACGCCGTCGGCAAAACTGATCGAAGATATCGGAAAGATCGAGGGCGATATTATGATCCTCGGTGCGGGAGGGAAGATGGGTCCCTCGCTGTGCGTGCTCGCGGCGAATGCCGTAAAAGCGGCAGGAATCAAAAAGCGGATCATTGCCGTTTCGCGGTTCTCCTCGGAGGAAGCGGTGCAGAAGCTGGAGTCGGCGGGGGTGGAGGTCATTCGTGCCGATCTGCAAAAACGGGAAGAGCTGGACGCGCTCCCGGAAACGGAAAATGTGATCTACATGGCGGGCAGAAAATTCGGCACGGAAGGTCACGAATGGGAAACATGGGGCATGAATGCCACGCTGTCTGCGTTTGTGGCTGAAAAATTCAAGAAGTCCCGCATTGTGGTCTTTTCCTCCGCAAACATCTATTCCATCGCTCCCGTTCGGAACGGCGGACCTTCCGAAGAGGACGCGGTTGTCCCGATGGGCGAATATCCGATGAGCTGTCTGGCTCGTGAGCGTGCGTTTGAGTATGCGGCAAACACATACGGGACAAAGGTATTTATCTACCGTCTCTGCTTTGCCATCGGTCTGGATTACGGTGTGCTGTGTGACATTGCGGAAAATATCCGCAGCGGGAAGCCGGTTCAGATTGAAAATGCCTGCATCAACTACATCTGGCAGGGCAGCGCAAACGAGTATGCCATCCGCGCCCTGCTGTATGCCGACTCCCCGGCGGTCAAGATGAACATCTCCGGGCCGGAGGTGATCTCGGTGGAATATGCCGCACGGCGTATGGGAAAGGGACTGGGCATCGAGCCGGTCTTTGAGGGCGTTCCGCAGAATGACGCATATCTGGTCAACACCATGAAGTGCACACAGACCTTCGGTTATCCGGCAATCAGCGCAGGGGAACTGATGGATCTGCAGGTGGAGTGGCTGAAGTCCGATGGCAGAACCCTGAACAAACCGACGCATTTCGAGGCGCGGAACGGAAAATACTGATCCGGACTTCCCGAAACCGTCGTCGCTCCACCGCTGTTTCCGTCTGCCTGCTGTCGGATCGGCACGGGATGCCTTGACAAAAAGGAAAAAGTATGGTATGATATACTATATAACCGTTTATACATCAAACAGCAAAGGAAGGGCATAATTATGGAAAGAAATGCGGAGAGAACAAAGGGAAACATTCTGGCGGCGGCGGTCAGGGAATTTGCGCAAAACGGGTTTTCGGGGACACGGGTGGACTGCATTGCCGATGCCGCGGGATGCAACAAAGGAATGATATACCAGTACTACGGCTCTAAGGAAAAGCTGTATGAAAACGTGATCGCATATGAATACAAACTGCTGTCCTCTATCGAGGCGGAGCTGATTTCCCGTCAGTTCACGGATCCGGCGGAGCTGATTGATGCGATTGTGGATCGGTATTTCGATTTCCTGATCCGGAATCCCGAATTCGTGAAGATCATTATGTGGGAAAACCTGAACGAAGCAAAGGCTGTGAAGTCAAACGAAAGCTTTGCGGCGGTAAAAGCTCCCATCATCGACTGCATCCGGCAGACGGTTCGCCGCGGAAGGGAAGCCGGCGTGTTCAACGAAGCCGCAAACAGCAAGGTGGTGGTGTTTGCATTGATCACCGGTGCGTTTTCCTATTTTTCCAACCGTTATACGTTGCCGTGTCTGCTCAACATTGATCTGGAGCGGCAGGATTTTCTGACCGCACATAAGGAGATTGTCAAATCCGGCATCCGGTGTTATCTCAAAAAATAACAAAAGGAGTCTGAAAAAGGAGAACCGCAATATGAAACTATTGGTGACCGCACCGCAGGGTGTGATTCGCGAAAGCTTTCTTCCGAAGCAGGTACGTGACCGTCTGGAATCGGTGGCGGAGGTGGAATACAACACATTGAGCCGCAACTGGACGCCGGAGGAGCTGCGCGACCGATTGCACGGTGTGGACGTTGCGTTGACCGGTTGGGGGACGACGCTGTTTGACGAGACCGTTCTTGCGGGTGCAGACCGGTTGCGGCTGATCGCGCATACCGGCGGTTCGGTGACGCCGGTCATGTCTGACGCGGCGTATGACCGCGGAATCCGCGTCATCAGCGGAAACGAGATGTATGCGGAATCGGTTGCGGAGTCGGTCATCGCGTATGCGCTGACGGCACTCCGGAAAATTCCGGATTATCTGGAACGGACCAGAAACGGCGGTTGGTATGAAAACGGGGAGGTCTGGGAAGGACTGCTGGATCGGACGGTCGGAATCATCGGCTTCGGCATGACCTCCCGACACCTGTTCCGGATGGGAAAGGCGTTCCGGCTGAAGTTCAAGGTGCTGGAAAAGCCTTACCTGACCGAGGAGGTGCAGAAGGAATACGGGTTTGAGGTCGCATCGCTGGAGGAAATCTTCCGAACCTGCAAAATCGTTTCCCTGCATTGCGGAATGACAAAGTCCTATTACCATCTGGTAGACGAACGGCTGCTTGGCATGATGCCGGACGGAGCGCTCCTGATTAACACGGCGCGCGGCCCGGTGATCGATGAGAAAGCCCTGATCGCCGAACTGAAGCGGGGGAGAATCCGTGCGGTGCTGGATGTGTATGAGGAAGAGCCGCTTCCCGCAGACAGCGAACTGCGCAGACTGCCGAATGCATACTGCGTCCCGCATATGGGAGGTCCGACCTTTGACCGCAGGTGGATGATTACGATGGCGCTGATCGACGATATTCTGCGCATGGAGCAGGGAGAGCCGATGAAGTTGGAAATTACCCGTTCCTATGCGTCCCATATGTCCGACCGGGCGTCGACCTGAAAAGTCCGCTTTTCGGGAGATCTGCTGCCCGGCGGAATTCCGGACGCGGATTCTCCTGATCCGAGGGAGTCGTATGACTCCCTGTTGTTTGAAGTTCTTAAAACTAACTGTTTAGATAGTGCGGGGTGTTTATGCAAACAGTCATAGGGCTTGATGTCGGAACAACGGGTACAAAAGCGGCGGTCTGCGATCCGCAGGGACGGGTGCTCGGGAAGGCATATTGCGAATACGATCTGCACTTCACCGGAGACGGCGGGGTGGAGCAGAATGCCGCAGACTGGATCGGTGCGGTGCGGACGGCAGTACGGGAGGCGGTTGCCGCCTCCGGGGCGACACCGGACAGCATCGCCGCAATCTCGCTTTCCACTCAGGGCGGCAGCGTCTGGGCAAGAGGAGAACACGGAGAAGCGCTGACGCCGGTCATGACATGGATGGACGGTCGCGCGCACGCGGAAGCGGATGATTTGCGGATGCTGGCGGGGGAACGGCTTTACCGTGCCTCCGGTTGGCAGGTCGGCGCCGGCTTTGATGCGGCAAAACTGCTGTGGCTGCGCCGAAACCGTCCGGAGGTGTTTGAAAAAGCCGTCGGTTTCGATACCACGTTGGAAACGGTAAACCGGTATCTGACCGGCAAATCCGTTACCGATCCGACCAATGCCGCAATCCGGATTCTGTATAACATCCGGGAGCGGAGGTATGATCCGGAGATCCTTTCGCTGCTCGGTCTGGACGCGGGACGACTCCCGGAGGTTCTGCCGACCGGCACGGTGATCGGTTCTCTGACGGACCGTGCGGCGCGGGAGTTGGGACTCCCGGGCAGTGTGCTTGTCTGCAACGGGGCACACGACCAGTACTGTGCGTCGCTCGGCGCCGGCGCGATCCGGGCAGGAGATGTTCTGGTTGCAACCGGAACCGCCTGGGTGGTGTTGGGAATAACGGATCGGCTGATCTTTTCCGGAAACCACATTTCGCCGGGAATCCATCCGGTAGAGGGGCTTTACGGAGCAATGGCATCGTTGGTCTCGGCGGGGTCGGTACTGAAATGGTACAAAAATCTCGTCGGAAGCGATTACGGAACGCTGGATGCAGGGGCAGAGACGCACCGTGACCGTGCCAAGGATCTCTTTTTCATCCCCTATCTTGCCGGAGCGGGTTTTCCGCATGAAAATCCGGACGAGCCGGCAAGGGTGATCGGTCTGAAGCTGTCGCATGACCGATATGACCTTGCGCGGGCGCTGATGGAAGGGGTTGCATTTGAGGCGCGGTGGGTTCTGGAGGAGCTGAAACGGCTCGGATGCCCGGCAGGCAAGCTGATTATGACCGGAAGAACCGCACACAGCGACCTGTGGCGCGGCATTCTGCGGGATGTGACCGGATGCGAGATTCTGGTAACCGAGGAAGCCGATACCTGCTGTATCGGCGCGGCAATGCTGGCTTCGGTCGGAGCAGGAATCCGGAGCAGTCTGCCGGAAGCCGCCGAGCAGATGACGCGCATTGCCGTGCGGGATCTGCCGCAGGCGGAAGGCGTTGCGTTTTACAATGAAAAATACCGCCGTTACCGGGAATTGGCTGACGACGGTTTCGACAAAGGGAGGGAATCATAATGAAAAGAACCATCCGGACTCCGTATTTTGAAATCGGAACAAAAAACTACATCTGGGGTGACAAGGTGTTGGAGTATGCTCAGGCGGCAGACCGAGCGGCGGAAAAATACAATATTGACGTGCTGTTCATCACAACGCCGGTCGAACTTCGTCGCGTGGTGGAGAACACCAAGCATCTGATTGTGCTGGCACCCTACATGGACACCCTGCGTCCCGGACGCGGCATGGCGGACATTCTGCCGGAAGCCCTGAAGGATGCGGGCGCGGCGGGCGTGGTGGTCAACCACTGCGAGAAGCCGATGTCCCTGCCGCAGATCAAAAAGACGATCGACCGTGCGCACGAGTTGGATATGCTGGTGTTTGCCTGCGCGGACACGGTTGCGGAGGCAAAGGCAATTGCGGAACTGCACCCGGACATCATCAACCCGGAGCCTTCCGAGCTGATCGGCGGAAGCGGCGGCGCGGTCAGCGGAATGTCCTATGTCAAGGACTGCATTGACGCGATCAAGGCGATCGATCCCTCGATTCTTGTGGAGCAGGCGGCAGGCATTACGAACGGACAGCAGGTTTACGATTTCATCATGGCAGGCTCCGAGGCGGCGGGGGCGGCGTCCGGCATCATGAACGCCGAAGATCCGCTGGCGAAGATCGACGAGCTGATTGCCGCGACACGCCGCGCTGCGGATGATCTGAAGAAAGGAAAGAACTGATATGGTATTCCGTAAAAAGTACAAAGTGCAGTCGAACGACAAGGTATGCACCTTCCATAATGTCACTGATCTGGCAAAGCAGACCCTGCGGGAATCCGGCATTCAAAACGGAATTGTTGTGGTTTATTCCCACCACACCACCTGCAGTGTGATTACACAGGAATGCGCATTCGATCTGTCCATGACCGGCTTGGAAACGCTCCAACAGGATCTGATCAACGTGATGGAGGATTGGATTCCGACGCAGCGCAGCGAGGGAATGTACCTGCATCCCGGACAAAAGGCACTGGTGTTTGCTGAGGAGCACGGCGAGGACAACCGCGGCTGTCACAACACGGACGCGCACCTGCGTTCCTCGATCATCGGCAGAAGCCAGACCATCGTGGTTGAGGACGGACAGATGGATCTCGGCGAGTTCGGATTCATTTACTTTATCGATTTCGACCAGACCCGCGCGCGGGAACGCACCGTGCAGGTGATGGTTATCGGGGAATGAGGTAATACACCATGAAAAGAAAACCGAAAGTCGGGTTCCTTCCGCTTTACATCCTGACTTATGATGAGAGCACGCCCTTCATGCGCAAAACCGTTGACCGCCATGTTGCGGAGGTTTCCGAGCGCTTGGAGGCTATGGGGCTGGAGCTGGTCAAGGCGCCGGTCTGCCGGGTCAAACCGGAGTTTGAGGCGGCAGTCCGGTCGTTTACTGACGCCGATGTCGACCTGATTATTACCCTGCACGCGGCATATTCGCCCTCTTTGGAATCCATTGATGCGCTCTGCTCGACCAATCTCCCGCTGCTGATGCTGGATACGACCTACGATTACGAATTCAAGCCGTATTCCTACACCGAGGGGATGCTCTACAACCACGGCGTACAGGGCGTGATGGATCTCTCCAATCTGCTTTGCCGCAGAGGACGGCAGTTTGAGGTAGTTGCGGGCTTCCTCAACGAGAAGAACCCGGAGTATCCGTCGCTCTGCCGCAGAGTGACCGATTTTGCAAAGGCAGCCGTCATTCGTCACAAGCTGTCGAAAGCCCGCGTCGGCATTGTGGGTGATCCGTTTGTCGGCATGGGAGATTTCGGAATCCCGTTTGAAACGCTGCGTGAAACGATCGGTCTGGAGGTCGTTCCGTATGACCTGCAGGACTACACCTACCTTGATTCCGTAACGCAGGAAGAAATCGACGCGGAGTATGCCGCCAATTCCGAGCGGTTTGAGATGAAGGTCCCGCGCGAAGTCTACGACTTTTCCACGCGCGTTTCCCTTGCGGTGCGCAAGTGGCTGGCAGACAAAAAGCTGGATGCTTTCAGCATGAATTTCAAAGCGGCGCGGAACGGGACCTCTTTCCCGACCATGCCGTTTGCCGAGGCAAGCCTTGCCATGGAGCGCGGAATCGGTTACGCGGGCGAGGGCGATGTGCTGACCGCCGCGTTCGTTTCGGCGCTGATGGAAGCCTTTGACGAAGTTTCCTTTACCGAGATCTTCTGCCCCGACTGGAAGGACGGCTCGCTCTTTATGAGCCATATGGGAGAATACAATGTCGGACTTTCCGTTCCGGAAGCAAAGCCGGTGATGAGCGAGAAGGAATTCAGCTTCGGCGATGCGTCCAACCCCGCCATCCTGCTCTCTCCGTTCCGTCCCGGAAAGGTGACCTACCTCAGCCTGAATCCGCAGGCAGAGGGCTACGGACTGTTCTCGGCTACCGGCACCATGCTTTACACGCCGCGCGACAACAAGCAGAATGACATTGTGTCCGGCTGGTTCCGCCCGGATATGCCTCTGCCGGAATTTCTGGAGGCATACAGCCGCGTGGGCGGCATTCACCACGCCGCGTTGATTTATTCGGACACCGATATTTCGGGTGTGCTGAACGCGCTGAAAACCCTTCTGTAAGGAGCCTGACAACGGATATGGAAAAACAGATACTGACCGACGCCATGGAGACCTTCCGGATCGAGGCGGAGTCGCTTGCCGAGACCGCGAAGGTGTTGGATGCGGAAGCGTTCGGGCGTGCGGTAGAGGTGCTTTCCAAAGCGCCGCGTATTGCCGCCGCCGGATGCGGACACACGGGAATTGCCTGCCGCCATTTTGCACATCTGATGTGCTGTATCGAGCGTCCGGCGCGGTTTCTCTCTCCCGCTGAGGCGGTGCACGGGGGCATGGGATTTCTCCAGCCCGGAGACGTGATGCTGTTGGCGTCGCGGGGAGGAAAAACCGATGAACTGATGCCGATTGCCGACATCTGCCGAAAAAAAGGCGTAACCGTGATTGCGGTAACCGAGAACCTCTCTTCGCCGCTGGCGGAAAAAGCGGACATCGTTCTTGCAATGAAGGTCACGCGGGAATGCGATCCCTATAACTGTCAGGGAACGACCAGTTTTGCGGTGACCTGCGCGATTTTCGATGCGCTTCAGGTCGCGGTTCTGGAACATACCGGCTTTCGGAACGAAGAATTTGCCGTTATTCACCCGCACGGTGCGGTCGGAAAACGGCTGAATCAAAAATAAAACAGAAAACGGAGAAACGGAAATGGAATTCAAGGTTTATCAGAAGGAACTGGAGCTGCAGTCGCGCGGGTGGATCCCCACCTTCCACGATGTGTCGAAGGAAATCATGGAGATCGTCAAGGCTTCCGGCGTAAAGAACGGCACGGTCTGCATTGCATCGCATCACACCACCTGCTCGGTCATGGTGCAGGAATGCTCGCACGATATCGACTCTTTTGATCTGGAATATCTCCAGCATGATCTGCTTGACATCATGCGCAAGTTGGTTCCGGACTTCCGGGAAGAGCATCAGTACCGCCATCCCGGCCCGATTCACGCGCAGTTCGGCAGATATGTCAACGAGCCGGGCGATTTCACCAGCATGAACACCGACGGTCATCTGCGCTCCGTCTTCTTCGGCAGAAGCGAGACCATGACCATCAAGGACGGCGTTCTGGACGGCGGTGAATTCGCGCATATCTACTTCATCGACTGGGATCAGGTCAGAGCGCGTCACCGTCAGCTGAACGTTACCGTTATGGGAACTACGGGAGAGCTGGAAGAGGATCGCAAGTGGAACAACGGGGAAGTGATCAACACTCTGCACAAGTTCACTGATGAGGAAAAGGCGTACGACCTGCACTACGATCTGCAGCTGAAAAGATAAAGAAGAGGAAAGACTATGAAATTCATTGTGGATTCGGCGGATCTCGGAATCATCCGGGACTGCTACGAACATTTCGCCTGCGACGGAGTGACGACCAATCCGAGCATTCTGGCAAAGTCCGGCGTTGCGCCCTATGAAGCGCTCGGCAGAATCCGGACATTTCTCGGAGCGGATGCCGATCTGCACGTGCAGGTGATCTCCACCGACTTTGAGACGATGCGGGCGGAGGCGGCGTCGATTACCGAAGCCCTCGGCAGAAACACCTACATCAAAGTTCCCGTGACCAAAACCGGACTGAAGGTCATCAAAGCGCTCAAAGCGGAAGGTTACCGCGTGACTGCAACCGCGATTTACACTGCGGCGCAGGCATATCTTGCGGCGCAGGCGGGGGCGGATTACGTTGCGCCGTACGTCAACCGCATCTATGACACCGGCGCGGACGGCGTGGAAGTGACAAAGCAGATTCAGGCGCTTTTGCGCGTCGGCGGCTACAAAACGCAGGTCTTGGCTGCCAGCTTCAAGAACGTGACGCAGGTGATGTCGCTTGCGGCGGCGGGAATTGATGCGGCAACGGTTCAGCCGGATGTCATCGGAAAGATGATCTGCAATCCGACGGTAGATGCCGCTGTGGAGGCTTTCCGGCGGGATTTTGAAACGCTTGCCGGTATCGGAAGCAACATGACGAAGTAACCGGGGTGCGGTGCGACGCCTGACATCGAAACGAAAAACGGATGGGATAAATATGGAAAAAATCGGAACTTTAATTTCCCTGACCGGGCAGACCGATCCCCGGTTGGAAATGGAGCGGCTGAAAAAGTTGGGGTTTGAATGCTGTCAACTTGTGGTGTGGGATACCGGGTATTATTCGGAGTCTCACGCCGAAGCGGTCTGCGCCGCGATCCGGGACACCGGCGTGGAGGTCTCCACTCTTTGGGCAGGATGGTCCGGCCCGGCGGAGTGGAATTTCAGCGGCGGTCCCGCAACACTCGGACTGGTTCCGCCTGCCTATCGGATGAAGCGCGCGGAAGAGCTGATTGCGGCAGGTGCGTTTGCCGCACGGATCGGTGTTCCGCAGGTGGCAACCCACGTCGGATTCCTGCCGGAAGATGCGGGGCATCCGGAGTATTGGGGAATCATTGCAATTCTGCGGCACATCGTTGAGCGCTATCGGCAGTTGGGAATCCGATTCCTGTTTGAGACAGGACAGGAAACCCCTGTGACGCTGCTGCGCGTGATTGAAGAGCTGGGCGCGGAGAATGTGGGAATCAATATGGATACCGCAAATCTGATCCTGTACGGAAAAGCAAACTCTGCCGATGCTGTCCGGGTCTTCGGACGGTATGTGCGGGATACCCACATCAAGGACGGCTTCTACCCCACAGACGGCAAAAAGTTGGGATGTGAGGTGAAGGTGGGAGAAGGACTTGCCAATATTCCTGAGGTGGTCAGACAGCTCCGTGCGGCCGGCTACCGGGGCAACTATATCATCGAGCGGGAAATATCCGGAGATCAGCAGACTGCGGATCTGACAGCAACGCTGGAATATATGAAACGGGTTTTGGCGGAAACAAAGGAGAATACGGTATGTTAAACGCAGCACTGATCGGATACGGAGGCATTGCCAAAGCGCATGAAAACGGATACAGAATCCTTGAAAAAGAAGGAAAGGTCCGGCTTGTTGCAGCCTATGATATCCGGAAAGAAGCCTTTGACAGCACAGCGGAAATCAATCTGAAAACCGATATGACCGAAACGGACAGAACCTTCCGATGCTATACGGATCTTGACCGGATGTTGGAAACGGAAACGGTAGATTTTGTAGACATCTGCGTTCCGTCCTATCTCCACAAGGAAGTTGCCGTCCGCCTGCTGGATCGTGGGTATCCCGTTCTTTGCGAAAAGCCGATGGCACTGAACAGCGAGGATTGCGCCGAAATGCTGGCGGCGGAAAAGAGAAGCGGAAAGTCGCTGATGATTGCACAGGTGCTGCGGTTCTTCCCGGAATATGAGTATCTGAAAGCCTGCATGACCGATCGCAGGTTCGGCAATCCCCGCGCAGCCTCCTTCGGGCGCTACAGCAATCCCGCAACATGGGGATGGGAAAACTGGTTTATGGATTACGGCAAATCCGGCGGATGCATAACCGATCTCCATGTCCATGATATTGACATCGCGAGGTACCTGTTCGGAGAGCCGAAGAGCGTCAGCTGTCGGGCTGTTGACACAAACACCCGGTACGATATTGTTCAGACCGTTCTGGAATATGACGGACTCCCGGTAATGGCAGAGGGTGCATGGTCATCCGGACAGATGAAGTTTTCATCGTGCTACCGGGTGGATTTTGAAAAAGCGAGCGTCGTGTTTGAAGACGGTAAGGTGACAGTATATCCGGACAGAGATCCGGCACCCTATACCCCGAAGTTGGAAGGTTGGGACGGATATACAAACGAAATTGCCTTTTTCAGCGATGTGGTCAGCGGAAAAATCACGAACGAGCGGAATCCCGCATCCAGCGCCGCACAGACAATCCGTGTGATTGAGCGCATGAAAGCCAGCGCGGATGCCGCCGGAAAGCCACAGTGCATCTGACCGTCCCGTTTGCGGAATCCCATACTCCGTTCAGGTGTTCTCTGCCGCTTTTTCGCAAGCAGGGCACACACAGATTGCGTGGCTGAAAATCATGCCCCACGAACAAAGGCTTTTGGGATGCGTTGCAATTAGGAGACCGGCGCTCTGGCTGATTGGAAATCGCCGATATTGCCGGCAAGCTGACCGCATCCTACATACCCTGTACGGGAAAGATGGGAATCTCTTACAGCCACTCGGTTTCATAACCGGGTGGCTTTTTTGTCGTTCCGAAATATTGACACGATTATCTTGCCGTCAGGAACATTTTCTGCATTTCGCATAAGGGGAGCTCGACGTGCGCAACGGAAAGAAAGGAGAAAGCCGAATTTCGGTTTTCCTTATTTTTCCGAAACCAACGGGGGATAAATAACGGTGAAACCACCAATAATAGGACTAAACCCAAGAAAATTCCCAATTGGAGGCAGCTATGAAAGCAACCGGAATTGTCCGTCGGATCGACGATCTCGGACGCGTGGTGATCCCAAAAGAAATCCGCCGCACCATGCGTATTCGGGAAGGCGACCCGCTTGAAATTTATACCGACCGTGAAGGAAAGGTCATCTTCAAAAAATATTCTCCCATCGGGGAGCTTGCGTCTTTTGCGGCTCAATATGCCGAGACCTTACACCGCGTTTGTTCGCTTGCGGTCATTATCTGCGACCGCGACGCGATTATTGCCTGTTCGGGTGTCCCGAAGAAGGATTACTCCGAAAAGTCCCTGTCGGCAGAACTGGAGCACGTGATGGAGGGCAGAAATCTGTATTTCCATCGCGAGGGCGACGCGCCGATGCCCGTTCTCAGCGAGGACAGCGCGTTTGAGGTCAGTTGCGCGATGCCGATCATCAGCGAGGGCGATGTGGTCGGTTGCGTTGCGTCGGTCGTTGACCGCACCCGCGATACGCGCCGCGAAGCTCCGACGGGCGAGGTGGAGACAAAGCTGATTCTCACTGCGGCGGGCTTCCTCGGCAAGCAACTGGAGACCTGAAAAACTTCATGTCCTTCCGGAAAGAAGGACGAACGCATCTGTTCCGTAACAGTCGGCGGAGTCCTGACAATCGTCAGGACTCCGCTTTCTGATATTCCGTCGGTCTTTGATTGCCTTTTTTCACTGCAGGGGTGTCATGCCCGTATTTTTTGCGGAAGAAGGAGAAGAAATAACTGTCGTTTTCGAACCCCATCCGGCGCGCGACCTCGCGAACGCTCTGGTCGTCCCGTTTCAGTTCGTATGCGCGATCGAAATTTTGACGTGGACGATAAATTGGTGGACGGGGATGGAGGGGAAGGCGCGGAAGTCCTTGCTCAGCTTGTTGCCGCTGACGAAGAACCGCGCGGCGATATCCGAGATGCGCAGGGGAGAGCCGATGTTTTCCGCCAC
>ENA-UERG01000571-UERG01000571.1-human-gut-metagenome-genome-assembly--contig:-NODE-571-length-35405-cov-14.360252_pt1 | contig 35405 bp, 35 predicted proteins | sample MGYA00242954_ERZ507954 | MGnify/ENA primary metagenome ERZ507954 (study PRJEB26167, sample SAMN06115478) | human gut metagenome | host: Homo sapiens | place: China:Sichuan | collected 2015-01-21... | reverse complement strand
TTCAACTACAAAGATACAAAAAATATCGGAGATTACCAACTTTTTTAGGCACTATTTCTTATCCCGAACTGAGGTAATACTTTACAATGATTTCATCCATCAAGGAATCAAGATCACTGACCTCAGCCATAACAAGCCCTCTCAAATTACTTAAATCTTGAACTTTCTTGATTGTAGAATCTATAACCTGACAAACTTTCCGAACAAAAGAGCTATCAGGAGTTCTTCCACTGTAATATACTCCTTCCAAATTCTTTTCACGACCTTTTTCTCGCAAGGTATCAATTCCAACGGAAGAATAGAAAACTATATCAGTGAAAACATTTAGATTTCTAATTCGCTCTATCAGCTCTGCACCGTTTGGTTGCTCTGCTAGATTTAAATCCATAAGGATTAAATCATACTCGTCGTAATTTACACTTTCTTCTTCTTTTGCTATAAGTTTTTTCTCAAACTCAAAGCCTAAGTCGGAAAGATGTTCTTGGATTTGATCATAAATACTATCAACCCAATCCTCCTCATTCTCTATCCAAAGAATTTTATATTTAAGTCTCATAATCAAAATATTATTTCAAGTTTAAACCCTTTACTATCTCCTACAGTTACTACTTTAATAGTACCATGCAAGACATTATGTACAAAAGTCAACACGTTGTATAAGCCAAGTCCCGACCCATTTGTTGTTGTGACTCCTTTATCCAGAATGCTATTAGGATCAGCAATATCCGGGGATAATCCGTCTCCGTCATCACTAACTAGCATACGTATTCCATCTCCCTGTTTGGCTATTTTAATATCAAAATGAGTTGCATTAGCTTTTACTGCATTCGATATCAAATTATCAATAAAGATGCTAGCCTCTATAGGGGCAAATCTTAATACCTTGTAACATGAAAAAGACTCACACTTTAATTTCATATCCCCATAAAATTCCGGCAAGACTCTATTAACATATTCCTCAATATAACTTATAATATCTGCTTCGATATCATCGGTATCAATATTATAATTAGCCTTCGTCGCAAATTGAGCAATAGAGATTACCTTATCATTTGACCGTGCTATTCTTTCTACAAGCTTAATAATTTCATCCTTAGAAAGCATACCTTTATTAAGCTTTCTCAACATCTGTCCTACAGTATTATGAATAGTAGCAGAATGAATTCTTATATCATGGTGATACTTTAAGATTCTATCTGTATCAAGAGAACCAACAGACAAAAGAAAAAGGTTCTGTTTCTTTCTGACAGCCAGCTCACTTTCAGCTTTTTTCCTAGCCTCTTCAGCTATTTTACGTTTTTTTGCTTCTTCTACAGCCTTTTGCTTCTCAAGTCTAGCTTGCTCCTCAGCCTCTTCTTTACGCTTACGCATTTCAGACAAGCTTTTCTCAAAAAAAGCAATATTGTCAGCTAAAGCCTTATCTGAAGTTTTTTTCGCAACCTCCTTAATAGAGTCGATGAAATCATTTTGCAATATTTCTGCATAACTTACATCAGAAACGACATCTGCTAATTTATGATTATAATAATTTACAACGATATTCTTATCATTAACTAAGCTTTTAATCAATTGTAAAAAATCAACTTTGCTTCCTACATTTTCAAATAAAGTTTTAGAAGATTCTGACTCTTTATCCTTATGCTTCAGCATTTCCCTTGCCTCTTTAGCAAGTTCATTATTTTTAAAATAAGCATTGCGAAGAAAGCCCTCTCCCCAAAGGACACCAGCCACATACCTTTCCAGTCTGCGATGAATTTTAGCAAAATAATCCATGAGTTCGGATGCCGCCTCTGTCATTATCAAGCCACCGTCTCTACTGGAAACTTCCTTGAATGCCGAGACATCGGATGTCTCAACATCAACTCTTCCAAAAAGATCACGGGTTCCAAGAAAACGGTTATATCCTTGCTGTGCTCTTTCGTTTAACTTCCAACTATCATCTTTTGGTTCTCCATAAGGCCAGACTCTAAATCCATTTCTAAACAGCATCACATTTCCATACTGCACTGGTGGTACTCCCATCCGTGAAGTAAACATTTGCTTTGCTACCTTATTTAAATAATAAAGGTTTATCGTAACATCCTCAAGCTGCAAATATTTATTAACCTCTTGAATTTCATACATCAACTCTCCTCGATCCAACAATTTGGTTACTATAACATCATTTTTCAGACAACTTTCTATAACAGTTGTCTTTATGTTTAATACATTAGATATAGTATTTTGAATAATACCATTAACTATCTTCTTCGTCGTACGAGAACACGTTTCTTTAACTGTATTTTGCTCACCAGAAGATTGTAAATTTCCCATAAGCTTTTTATCATCTTCAAGCAATCTAGGCACAGAAATTTCAATACTAAAGTCTTCTGCATCAGAAAAAGGATTAATCATTTTCTCAAGAGAACGTCTTAGTTCGAATATCCTATCACGGTTCCAAATTGAATTGATAGATCTGAAGCCAGAGATTTTCAATTCGGTTCCAGTCAAACTTCCTTCTGGAAATGTATATTCCCCCTCCACTACTTCATGATCAACCAAAACCTGATCAAATTCTTGTTTCAAAGACTCTTCAAAACGGTTCCAATCAACATGAATTCGTTCTATCTGGTCAGATTGAGCAGACTTTGTTGTTAAGGTGACTTCACTACCCAATCTATCACAAGAAATACGTCCTATACCTTTAGCACCAGCAAAATTGCGTTTAATTTTACTTCTATAAGAAGCATCTTCTGTCCCATCGCTCTTCGCAGAATATCCTACAAATAGCCATTTGTTCTTCAAATCATCTAAACTCATACCTTTACCATTATCAGATATGATTATTGAATCATCTTCAAAAGTAATGAGAACCTTTGTGGCGTGAGCATCATAAGAATTCTTAACCAGTTCATATATTGCTATATTATCACTGGTTATCAGATCTTGGCCTAGAATATTCTTCAGGCCAGAGCCTACTTTAAATTTCAATTCATCCATAATCAAATCATTTCTTTTAAAACCAATCCTGCCTGCAATGCGAACAATGGCGGAATAGCATTGCCAACCTGACTATACCTTGGCACTTCTTTTTTTCTCATTTGTCCACCGGTTGTATATTTACTTTTAAACTCATACCAATCAGGGAATGATTGAATTCTTGCACATTCACGCACAGTCATTATCCTTGGCTCACAATAATGCAAGTAATCATCAGGCATATTAGTTATCGTAGGAGCCAACTGATTCGGATCCAAAACGGTAATGCCCCTTTGTTTTATGCCCCAACCTTCACGAGCCTTACCATCAATACGCTTTCCTTTTTGAGGATAATTTAATAGCAAGTTTTGGAAACACGCCACCTTTTCCGGTGTATGATGAGCAAAGCTATGGCTGTTAGGAACCATTTGTCTCTTACGGATTCCTTGACGCAAATATCGCTCATACTTAGACTCCACATCACCATATAATCCAGACATAAAGCCCTTTCTATCTGGAGTTTCCATCTGTCCATTCTCTCTTAATAAATCTGAAATTGCATCACGGACACAACAAAAAGAATCAAGCTTGTTATCCTTCAAAAAAGATGTTTTCTGTTTATCTATCTTTTCAAAGAATAACTCAGCGTCAGATTCATTTCCTCCCAATACTCCGACCATGATAAAACGCTTCCTTCTTTGGGGAACACCATAATGAGAGAAGTCTACTACTTGCGCATGAACTCCATACCCTAAATCTCTTAACTTTTTCTTTACAATTTTAGAATATGGGACAGCACTCGTATCTTTTATCTTTTTAAATGCATATGTAAATCCTTTAACATTCTCAAAAAGCAAAAGTTTCGGTCGCACCATATCAATAAAGTCTATATAAGAAAATACCAGTTGGTTACGGACATCATCCTCCACTCTTTTTCCTGCCATAGAAAAACCTTGGCAAGGTGGACCTCCAGCAACAAGATCAACCTGCCCCCTTAGTTTTCTCAGTTGCGTTTTATACTTTTCATTTACTTCTAAAATATTCAAAGGACCAATTGGCAGCCACTGAGGCCAGGCAAAATGCTGCTTTCCCTCAATTAAGTTATAATCAAGGGTTTCAAATGCGTTGGGATTTTTCTCAATAGCAAAGATGCCATTCCATCCTGCTTGATATAGACCTAAAGATAGACCTCCACACCCCGCAAATAAATCAATAACAGTATATTGCTTTGTATTCATTACTAACTTTTTGTTGCAAAATTACATTATTTTTCTTAACTTTCGCATTTAAACATAAAACTTTATGCATTTTTAATGCTTGAAAAGTCAAGTCTCCATATTTACAACGTCAAAATACGATGAAACAATGGCTCTTCTTTTAACACGCAAGAATCTAGACATAACCAATAAGCATTTGCAAAATCCTCCTCTTGCATACTTACATTTTTATGCTTTCGAAGACCATAAAACAAGACCTTCACCATCTCATGCCCCACCATTTCCATTCGTATATCAGCAGGAAGCATATTCATGCGCTCTCTTATCTGATTAGGAAAATTAGCAGGAATTGTATTTTTTGTATTTTTCTGGATAATCTTGACTATAAGTTTGCCTTCATCAAGTTTACAACAATTTGTTTGCCTATCGTATGTAAGATTTTTATCGATATCCACCATCTTCGCATTCAGTGGGATTAATAATCCATGGAGATGGAATAAGAAACGACAAATATGTTCAACACTTGCCATAAATGCCTTGACATCGAAATTCCCCATTATTCTAAAAATGTTCAGAACAACCTCTTGAATATATTCCTCTCGATAAAGATAAGACTCCATTGAATTGTAATCAGTATATGCCAAATATCTACCATTTGACTCTTTGCTAAACAGGGTGTCCCAATCTCGATCTATGATACATAACATACGGCAACCATCCACTTTTTCTTCGACCTTAGAAGCCAAATATACGACCTTTTCTTTATTACAACTATTTAATCGCGCACATTTCTGTTCTGTCATAGTCATATACTCTTCATCAAAGTCTACCATATCCATCGGATAGACATTCACCCCATACAGATGCTCTTTATTCAAAAATCTATCTATGACAACCTTATCCGTCCATCCTTCCACGAATATATTTTTCATTTCTGGCTCCAACTCACAAATAGCCAATATCTCAGAAACATTCCGCTTTATATCATTCATATTCTGTCTTATCTACTAACTTAGCTACGTTTCCAATATGTCTAGATAATATTTCAAAAGAATGAGTTGCTATAATAAACTGAGCATGATTTTCTCCCACAAAGAAATTCATTGTGTCCATCAGCATACGTTGCCACTTAACATTAAGCGAAATCTCAGGTTCATCTATCAATATCAACGAACATTCTGAGCTTTTCACTATCACTTGACTAAACAAAATGAGTAATTGCTTTTCACCAGAAGATAGAGAGCTAGGTTGTACGATTTCCCCATTCTTACGATGACGTATAACAAGTCCATCGTTTATAGAGAACGAGATTATTTTCTCATGCAAATATCCAGACAAGCTTTTCAATAAATAAGATATAATTTCCATCAAACTGTCCAAAGCTTTAATTTTATTATTTAGCATCTCTATGTAAGGAGTCAAGACTGCGTTCACAATTTCTATCTTGCGACTTTTTGTATTACTGATATTCTTCAACAAGTTACGATAGTCCGACTCTGACAAAAATCCCATATCTACATATGGCTTTACCCTTATTGAAATATCTGTCAAGTTTTCTTTTATTTTTTCCAATGAAGTTTTTCCATTGTCTGAATTTTGAGTTTTAGATAATTGCTCTATTATTTTCGCATAAATATCAGAAGTACCCTCTTCTCCTTTTTTATTTGCAGAGAGTGCACGATTTATAATCCAATCATGCAGACTTCTGATTGCATTATCTACATCTGTTGTCCCCTTTTCCATACGCCTCATCCTCGCTTTAATGCGATTGATACGATATGTTTCTATCGTTGTCTGGTCATCAAAATCCTGCACTTTTCTTGTATCCGTAATATACAATATATTTAAATTGTGCAATCTATCTAAGAAAGAGTCAAACTTTTCATCATTTAAGCTATCTTGATCTCTTATCACCCAATGATCATCATCATCTTTTCGAGCCACAAGATCAAAATGATCTGCCACGTCGCCTATTTTGTACAATATAGAATAGGTACCCAACAGATTCGTAGAAGCGGACATTCTAACAGCCTCCACAAAGCTGCCATCATCAAAATGTATCTTAAAATCCTTGAAAGGAATATTAGCCAACTGAGATTTATGCCCACAATTACTCTTACTAGACAATAAATAATATATCATACGCAAAATAGTAGATTTACCTGTACCATTATCACCATAGAGTATCATCAGATTATCAACATCACTATTTGACGCACATTCCAAATCGTAATCATACACACCAAAAAGATGCACAACTTGAATTTTTGATATTTTTATTTTGCTCATAACCATTTTATACAAATACTTTTTAATATTCTTTATTACAATCAAACACACTTGATGCCATTTTGTTTGTCACCATTAAATAAGAAGCTACGGCAACAGATCTTATCACATCAGCTATCATCTCTTTCTTCTCCCATAATATCAGTATGTACCTCGTCCGTTTGAGGCGCAAGAGGATGTACAGGTATTTCATCGGTCTTGAAGATAGAATATAACGAGAACACCAAGAAAATGATCATTAGGCAGCTCGCAGCAAACATAAGTACATTGAAATCCGCCTGTAGCTTATTGTATTCCAAATGCAAAAGAGCCTCTTGACGCTCTTGATGCTTATCAAGCAAAGTTTGAAGCTGGTCTATATTCTCAGAACTCTTACTCTTCACATTCTTGCTGCTGTTTAAGACCTGCTCAAACATCAAAGCATCCTTCTTTTGCAGAGCTATAATATCATCTTGTGCTTGCTTATAGCAAGAAGCAAGATAAGCAAATGCTGCACAGGATACAAATATTACAAAAATGACACAAGCTACAAATCTATGCCTACCGCTAATCGTGAAGACTGATTTTGTTTGACTATTCTTTTCCATACAATTCCCTTATTATATTCTTTAGCACTTTGAAAAATTCTCATTACCTTTGCGCCCATTCATTGGGCTTACAAGACTATCCGAAGATTCTTTCTGCGATAAACTTGGCTGGGAAAAGAAAGCCAGCCATGAGGTAACCACTTGACAATCCCAGTTCTATCATCATCCGTTGCCACCATGCCTTACTGCAAGGCAATACCCAGCCTATCCCCCACCTTACCCCAAGCGGTCCCATCCTGCAAAACCATGGCGCAGGGCTTTGATACCCCGCCAACCTTAGAGCGAAGCGGTTCCGAGCTCCGGAGGGCGGTTACATCCTCTCGTCCCTGAGGGAAGAGAGGCTTGGTGAGAAAGGTGGAGCCTTCTTTAATGAGAAAGAAGGACGGGATGATTTCAGAAAAAAGATTAGATGATTTTAGAAATCAAAATCCGTTTAGTATTCAAAAGGACTATCAAAGTCCTTCAACACTTCATGTTTCGTATCCTTCTCCGAAAGATTAGCATGTTCTGTAGGTATGCGCCAATCAATCCCGAGTGATTCATCCAGGATAGAGATACCTCCATCAGCCTCATGGTGATAGAAGTTATCACACTTATATTTGAATACCGCAGTTTCTGATAACACAGCGAAGCCATGAGCAAAGCCCTTAGGAATAAAAAACTGACGATGATTATCTTCAGTCAGTTCCACCGCCACATGCTTGCCGTATGTTGGCGAACCTTTACGGATATCCACGGCAACATCCAGCACTTTACCCTTCACACATCTCACCAGCTTGCTCTGGGTAAATGGAGGTCTCAGGAAATGCAAGCCACGCATTGCATCACACCATACGAACTCATGGCCTTCCAAGAATTTTCTTGGTTACATGTATATACAAATATAGCCATACCTATTTTCCCTCTTCAGAATAATTTTGTATGAAACAACCACCGATTTGGTTTTCTACAACCTTAGAACATGCAATCTTATCAAACAAAATCATATAACAATGATGAAGGCTTAATACAGCATCTTGTAAGTCTTGGTTCATTTCCAAATCTGTTATCTTCAAGCCAGCAGCCTTACATTGCTCCTTAGGAATATGACGAGAATGCGAATAACTATGCTGATGATTGAGAAAAACCTCATATATGTTGTCTATATTAAGCTCAGGATTATTTTTTAATAGGAATGACTTGGCTAGTTCCTTTGACCATTTTATCGAATTCTCGCAATTGGTAATAAAAGTTGGATTTAGTTTACCAATAATTGCCTGCCACAAGCCTAAGGAAGAAGGTCTATTGGCGATATCATTTACAGCCTTATCAAATTCATCCAGCATACCTTGGCATGGAATTCCTCCAAGCTGAGGATCTATCGGGCCCAGAGAAGACTCACGTCCCATTAATATTTCTCGGCAAGACATGGCAATCAACGTACCAGCAGACATTGATATTTGAGGAATAATAGCACGCACATTCCCATCAAAAGCAGACTGAAGATAATTCACAATACTTTCTGTAGCTGCTAAATCGCCACCAGGAGTATGCAAAATTAAATCAAGCCCTTTACTTCTATCCAGTTTATATACATTAGTCATGAAAGCATTCATGTCTGAATCATTGATTGAAATAAATGGAGCATTAGGATTTTTAAGCCAGCCAGAATAATAGGTTATGACATTACGACCTGTTATTTCCGCTATTTTATCCATATACTCCTTCCTTTTTTTATTAAGCAAATCAATATTTGTTGGAAAAGATTGATTTACTTCTGTCAAAATCTCACTCCAATTGCTCATAAGACAAATTTATTTAGAATTAATACCACAAGATGCATTGGTTATATAATTACGAGAACTATTTATGCTATACTGCTCATAATTATCCCCTATTTTCTTCCAAGACTTATTGCTTGAAATCAATTCTTTTTTCGAGAAGAAAAGTTCAAAATTATCTTTTCTGTTCATAAATATTCATATTTTAGAAAAACCTTTAATAAAAAGAATTTAGTTACATGAACTAGTTATACGTTCTATTTCTTCAACTAGCTTCAAATATATTCTTTCCTGAGCCGATTTTTCAAGCTCAGAAAGTGTGCCAAACAGAATAGTACTCTTCCATCCTCTCCACCATCTTCGGAAGGTAAAGATGGCGGCAGCAGAACCAGCGGACTTCGAACGTCCGTTTCATCCGTGAGATCCGTGTGGGTCTTTTTGGTATTCGAAAGGACTTTCAAAGTCCTTCAGCACCTCATGTTTTGTATCCTTCTCCGAAAGATTAGCGTGTTCCGTAGGAATGCGCTAATCGATACCTGAGAATCATCCAAGATAGAAATACCACTATCAGCCTCAAGGTGATAAAAGTAGTTATTTCTTATTATTCATTCTCCAGAAGAAGTGCCATACCCTAAAGAATGGCTCACTCAAAGCTTCAGCAGGAAAATACCTCACGAGTCTTATATCCCGATACACCCTTTGGAGATTATGTCCAAGCTGTGACCTACCAAACCGATTTCGGGCATCATGCCTTCCGAAATTCCCGGCTTCCAGCACTTCATTCAGCACAAACCTACCATACTTCTCATTCGGAGGAACAATAAGGCGAGAGGCAGGCATGCCGAACACCTCCTGCATGATATACATGATACCCTCGGCAAACTTCCACAACCCCAACTCCTTCAATTTCTTCTGCACCACATCTAAAGCAGTAGAGGCAGAAGAAGTAACAGCAGTAGTAGAACCAGCTGAATTATCTCCCTCTATAGAAAGGCGGTCCCATCCCGCACAATCTGGCGAGACCTTTGATGGTCCGCCATCCTTAGAGCGTAGCGGTTCCGAGCACCGAGTAGGGCGGTTTCCTCCCTCTCCCCTGAGGGTGAGAGGGTCGGGGTGAGAGGTGGAGCCCTCTTTAAGGGTAAAGAGGGACGGGGTGATTTTCGAAGATTTTTGATAGACTTTATAAAAGTCGCAAAGAACATAGTAGTAATCCAGAAGCTGCCTTAACCCAATCCCCTCATTCATCAGATGCGAGAAGATATGCGTCAACTGGAAGATGATATTGAATTCCACCGTCGGAATTGCAATCTCCCCTTGCTCTCCCAACATTACTCGATGCAAGAACTGCTCCTCCTTCACCCTCTCATAATATTTCTGAAGCTTTCTGTTATGCCAAAAGCACAGCAGGAAGCTAGGTCGATAATGCACTTCAACCTCCACACCCTTATACGATGGGAACTCGATGTGGTGATAGCACGCCTTTTCATGAGGCGAGATAGAGCGGACAAAGGAGATAACCCGTTTATCTCCACCTTCCACCCAGATATCAATATCGCCAGGAGTCCGGGAATAAGGATTCGGATACATCAAGGCATTTCCCTGCCCTTTTAGGATACAGGTTCTGAATCCCTTCTTCCGGAACCACTCAGAAACCTGGATGGCAGCATCGTTCAGCCGAACATTCGCTTTCACCAACATTTGGTTTTCCGCCATCCATTGGAGTAGCAACTCCTTCTTCATCCCTACATGTTCCGCAGGTAGTTTCTTGATACCATCAAAGAGAACACCCACCAGACATTGCTTCTGGGCGATAGCATACAGCTCCTTCCAATCCACCTCCTTTAAGGAAGAAGGAATCTCAGAGTCCGAGCCAATGCAGAATCTTAGGAAATCAAAGAATATCTGATGTTGCTTTGATACTATCATCATTTCTTCAACCCTTGATACACTCCTCCTACTTCATCAGCAATCCGGTCCCAATCATACTTGCTCATGTCGTAATTCACATGCAGCAATGGAGCATCGATAATCTTTCCGAGCTTTTCAGAAAGTTCATCCACGTTGCCACAATGAAAATAATCCTCCTTTGGCAAGCCTACCTCCAGATTGGCAGGAATATCGCTCACAACCACCTTCACTCCATAGCTCATCGCTTCCAGCAAGGCGATAGGAAGACCTTCGTGCGAAGATGGAAGACAATAGCAGCGGCAATTCGTCAACAGCGAATGAAGCTTTCTACCTTTGATAAAGCCAGTAAGAACCACACCATTTTCCCTTGCCATCTGCTTCAATCCCAACGAATACTCATCCTCGAAGTCCGTATCACCAGCCAGCACCAGCTTGTAGCCCTGCTCTATTAACTTTTCATTCTTAACTATCAACTGTCTATACGCTTCCACCAGATGATGCAGGTTCTTCTCAGGCACAAATCTGCACATACCCAGGATATACTTGCCTTTCTCTATCCCCAGTTCCTTGAAATATTCAGGATAGTCACAGATTTCAGGCTCAGAAACACCATTATATATAAGGTGTACATTCTTCGTCCTTCCATATTTACGGGCAATGAGGTTCTTGATGACATTCGAGATGACGATGACATCATCGGCAAACATGCAGCCCATACGCTCACCCATCTTCAGGATAGTCTTGGCAGCAAATCCCCACTTGTCCCTATCATAGTCAGGACCATGATGCGTAAACACCACCTTCATACCCAGCAATTTGGCATATGGAACCAGCAGCGCAGGACCGATGGCATGGATATGCAATACATCTGCACCCAACTTCTTCGCCTCATTGATGGCACGGAAAGTATGGATGATGGCCTCGAAACTCTTCTTCTTAGGAGAAGGAATCGTTACCAGTTTCACCCCTTTCCATTCATGCAAGTCATCCTTCACATAGTTCGAGCGACGGATCAGCGTCACGTCATACCCACGCTCCACCATTCTAGGGAACAATTCCTCACAATGCGTCTCCACGCCACCCATGATATTCGGGATACCACGAGTACCTGTTACAACTATTTTCATAAAAACTAGAGTTTTTCAAAATAAAAGTATTACCTTTGTAGGTATGAAAAAGATTTCAAACCATATCAAAGATTCAAATATTTAAAATTTAGCCCAACATTTCTTGTCAAAGTCGTATTGTTTGATTACTCGACATGGACTTCCAACAGCAACAGAATAAGCAGGTATATCATGTGTAACAACAGAGTTAGCTCCTACTACAGCATTCTTACCGATATGTACATTACCCACTATCACCACATTAGTACCAATCCATGCACCATCTTCTATCCAGACATTAGGCTCCCCCTTATCCTTAGGAACAAAGCGGTTTCCTTGGTTCATGATAGGTATTTCTGGATTTAAAACTCATGATTAAAATCTGCTATAAATATATGAGGACCTGTCAAAACCGAACGACCAATTCTAACAAATCCTAAACTAGCAATTCTAGAGTACATACTAATTTCTGAGTCCTCACCTATTTCTATAATACCTTTTCCTAATGTCACCAACATAGCTTGAGGCATTATCTTAACCCCTTTAGATAGCTTGATTTTTGCCCCCCACAAGTTTTGAACCAAGTCCTACATACACACCTTTTGAGTATCTAACGCCAGCGATTCGGCAATAAAACAGTCCAAGTAAGGTTTTAATAAAACTTTTCATAATCAAATGATTAAACTATTGAACCTACTTTTTCTCCCAAGCTTTTGAGCGAAAAATCATGCTTGAAAGAATATATTTCATTTTTAGATAGCATATCATAAAAATCGTTATCATTATATATTTTTTTGATCGCTTCTATCCAAAGCTTCTTTTCATTAGCTAAAATCAGTCCTGTCTTCCCATCTTCTATATAGTCATAAATTGCACAATTATTAGTAACAATAATTGGCTTTCCTAATTGCATTGCCTGCAAGAGCATAAGCTGTCCTGACGATATATTCAAATCCTGTAGAGGGATAACTACCATTTTGCAATTATAAAGATACTTGTACATATCTTCACCATATACATTATGAAGAATTTCAATGTTGGTACCATGCGCTATATCCCCTCCCCAAGCTATCTTCAATTTATATTCTGTTTGGTCAAGAACGGAAACAAGGAAATCATAATCACGATTACTTGCTCCTGCCGTGAAAATATATTCTTCCTCCAACAAATGCTTATCATATACCAATCCCGTTTCTATTGGGGCTATACATAAAGGAAAGCTATGGATTTTACCCTTCAAGAAAGGAAAACATTTTAGATAAAACTCTTTTTCACTTTGAGAGAAAACGATGATGTTTTTTAAATTTGAGGATTTCAAAGAATAACCAATGAATGCTTTATATAGTTTTCCTATCAATCCTAATCGCTCTTTATAGATAAAAGTCATAATACTGACCTCCATCTTTTTATGCCCAAACAATCTATCATAAAATAAGAACATGACTCCATAAAATTGTTGCCATGCGATGATTTTACTGGCTTTTTTAAATAAGCGAATTCTCAAAGGAAAAAAAATAAAATTCCATAAGCGGCGATAGAAAGGAATACGCAAACGTCCCTCTCTATAAGCGATGGTCCATTTTTGACCAGAACTAGTCTCAAGTCCTTTCAATAAAGGCCACTCCTTGTCTATTTGCATATCTACTAAAAAAAAGTTTCTGTTATCTGCCATTATATTAAATCCAAATATCGTTTAAGAAAAATGTCAACTCCAAAATTATCAGCTAAAATCTCTTTAGACTTTTTCCCCATATTTTCCCTTAAATCATTTGCCTCTAGCAATTTCTTTAATCTTAAAGAAAGAGTATGCACATCACCCGTTTTACATAAGAATCCGTTTATTTCTTCCTTCACCAAGCAATAATTATCTCCTACATCTGTGCATACTACAGGAAGATTAGCATTCATACCCTCCATGATAGAATTACTAGTTCCCTCAAACAAAGAGGTAGACAGATATATATCAGCATCATATTCCAACTGAGGAATATTATTCGGATTAATCAAGATTTCTGTAAAACTTCCTACCTTATATGCATTCACCCACTGCCTTACCTGATTTTCCAATTCACCATATCCAACAATTATAAATTTAAACATTATTGTAGGACACATGTCTTTTAATCCAGCAATGCAAGCGATTGCAGTCTCATAGTCTTTCTGCTTGACAAATCTTCCTACCGTTATAATTTTTATAACCGAAGATTGTTTTTTAGGAGAATAAGGCAAAATATTATCAAAGCAATTAGGGATAACTAATATTTTATCTTCCTTAAAACCTTTTGATATAAAATGCTTTTTACCTGAATAGCAATTACAAACAGCCGCAGTAGCAACATAGTTGCAGACAATTTTGTCAACCAGCTGCTTAAGATAAGGAAGACGAGCATTTCGTAAACCGGTATAAATCTTGCGGGTCCTAGCTATTTTTCCTATTGTAACAGCTAAAAGATTTGCCATGGTTAAATATGAAAATATCACATCTATGTGATTTTCTTTTAAGTATTGCACCATGGCAAAGAAACGAAGCATGTAATTGCCATCAAATACTTTTATCTTGACACGTGGATCTTCCTTTAACAAATCCAAATATTTATCATGAATTTTCTTTCCATTGAAAATAACATAATGCACCTTACAATCATTAGCCAATATCTTTGCCAATAAAACCGATTGTTTTTCAGCTCCACCGCTTGTTAGGTTCTTAACAAATACAACAACCTCTTTCATTACTACTATAATTTATGACTTATTCAATATTCGTTTATACTCTGCCAGATATGTTTGGGCTGTATGAGAAATATCAAAATTAGAAATTGCATAATCTCTAGCTTCTTTCAAGCGTTTTCGATTACATCCATCAGTCTTAATCTGTAGGATACTATCAGCAAGGCTCCTTGGATTATCAGTTTCAAAGTACTTGCCATATTTCCCTTGCCCTATCACTTCCATAGTTCCTGGAACGTTGCTCACAAGAACAGGAACACCAGCAACCATCGCTTCAGCGACTGTCAAGCCGAATCCTTCAGAAATTGATGGTTGTATCAAAAGGTCATAGTTACATAAGTTATCATAAATAAACTTTCTTGTATGTCCCCCTAAAAAACGGACATGCTCTTCAAGATGATATTTACGAACTAATCCTACTAGATATTTATATGACGACCCATCTCCTATAAAATCAACAGATATTTTGTTTTCCTTTATCTCATTAACTATGATATTCATAGCTTCAATCAGTATATGTTGACCTTTATGAGGATGATACAATCGCCCTATTTGCACAATCTGCATAGTTTCACTTGCTGAATTATCTGCCTTAACTTTAATATCTTCAACTCTTATGCCATTTTCTACAACAACAGACTCAAATCCTTGTCCTCTAGTATATTCCTGCACAGCTTTAGATATAGCATACAATGCCTTATATAATTTATACTCAGAAGGCGCTGAATGAGCGTTATGAATAGTAAAGACTTTAGGAGATGGGTAAAGTGAGACTTTACCCAATCCTCCACCATGAACATGGATGATATCTGGCTTTATTTTAAAGAGCCAGTAATTCAGCTTTATCAATGGAAGAGGATTCTTTGTGCCGGCTTTTCGTCTACAACAAAGAATATTGCATTTCTTATCCAGATTTCTTATTAATTCAGAATCAACCGAATCATTCATAACAATCAAAGAAACCAAAGCATGCTTAACCTGCTCATTTATTATATCCACCAACATAGTTTCAACCCCGCCAGTTGACAAACTCCAAATCAAATGAACTACTCTCATCATTTTCTGAATTTTCTTAAAAGCGTATGAAGGAGTAAATGCCAAAAAGGAGAAGGATCCTTCTTATTATAATAATAATGGCAGTCAGTCTTATATGCTTGAATCAACCATTTAAAGAAAGAAATTTCGCCAGTCTTTACAGCAGAACGGAAATCATTCATCTCTGCCATAGCAGTAAAAGGCTTTTTGCGAATATTTGCACTTGCAAAATCAATCTTTCCATTTAACGTAGAAACAGCCCATTGATAAGGTAAATTCAAACCACCAAAAGTATAAGCATAACTCCAAGTTGAATTTCTAAAGTTAATCTCTAGAAAATACAATTTGTTCTCTTCGTCAATAAGGAACTCAGCCTCAAAGATTCCTGAATAATTTGCTTCCTTTAGGACTTTTTGAATTTTATTTCTAGCATCATCGTCAACGAGAGGTTTCATCCACATATAATTTCCATAGCTCAAATCAGAGAAACGTATGTACTCAGATGTATAAGGCATCCATACTTCATTTCCACCATTTATACTAAATCCATCTACGCACAACTCATTTTTCTTAACAATGAATTCCTCCACTAACAGCGGGTTGCTCTTAATGGTTTTATAAGCCTCTAGAAGTTCTTGCTCATTCTTGCAAATATGCATATCAGCTTTCCAATTACCTTCAGAAATAATAGCTTTGGTAATTACAGGATATTTAAGAGCTTTAGGCAGATTTCCCTTATTCACAACTTCAGTTTTAGGAATATCACAACCACACTTCAAGGCAGTTTCTGTAATAACCTCCTTATTTTGATATTTAGTAATATTACCTTGACTACCTCCATTATAAAAATAGAACTTATCTTTGAGTTCGTCATAATGAAGATCTAACATGCGAGTTGTATCAGCACTTCCTGTAAAAATAAAAGGCTTATTAGGTTCATTACCATAATTATTGATAATAAAGTTCAAACCATCCTCTTCATTTTTTACATAATGAATTTCACTAACATATTTACAATGAGGCAACATTGATGCATGAGCATCTGTTAGAACCACAATTGGGCTAATTCCTTTTTCTCCAAGGCTACGGCATAAACCTAAAGGATTATAATGATCAGCACAAAAAACGATACACTTGTGATTAAATATAGAATTCTTCATTGTCTAACTATTTTTATTAAAAGTTTTAAATCGTTAACCAACATAAATGCTACCAGGATAAAACCGAGATAACCATTCAAGCCATAAATTACATTCAACAATGGGCGATATGGCACAAAGCATGCAATCATGCAGCCTACGATACCACCTACAATAATCAAAATCTTATAAAGTTTAGTACCATCAGTTGAGATTACACGAATACCGGTCCAAAGTAAAGGACATGCAGAAGTGTATATACCAAAGAAGATGATAACAGTAAAAACAGTTGCAAGAAGAGGATGAATGCTCTTTGCCAAAACCAACGCAGGAATACCTACATTCCAGGTAGAATCAATATTGGCAATCAAAGCAACACAGCAAACAGCTGCAGCAGCAAAGATGGCGAGAGTAGAAAGCAACATACCCATGTTCACCTCCGTCTTATCATGGTTTGCACCAATCTTACTTAAGAAGGCAGCAAACCACAATATCACAAATCCGCCATACGAAGCACCAGAAGCAAATGGATTACCATCTCCTACCTGAGTAATCTCATACTTGCCACTATCTACGGCTTGCAATCCTTCCGCAAAATGAGGGAAACCACTAATAGCTGTCCAGATGGCAACAAAGATAATGAGTACTACGATAATAGGACCAAAAATGCCCAATGTCTTGATAATACGATTCAAGCCAAAAACAGCTGTCACGATAACCAATGCCGTAAGTATGGCAGCACCTACGCCATTAGGCAATCCCCACTGCTCCATAGCAGTAGAATTGGCACCTCCACACATTACCACAAAGCTCATATAGCAGAACAAGGCTGAGAAATAATCGAAGAATTTGCCGATATATTTTCCGCAATATGCCTTGTAAATATCACCATTATGCTTTACATGCAAACGATGACCATTTGATATAAACGAGAGATTGGTATATACATATATAACAGCACATACTGCTATTACAACCCAGAACTCACTACCATAAGATGCCTCATATTGCATCACCTCTTGCATTGTCGCAAAACCGGCACCAATATAGAATGCTATACAAGCACCGCAAAACTGTAAGATTCTCTTAAATTTATCCATTATACTTATTTGTTACTGAAAGCAAACTCAACGGCTAATACAAATCTTGGCTGTTTGGTAAGAATATCATTTGCCCAAGCATAAAGGTTGATATTCTTATGAGAATAATAACATCCCATAGACAAATCCACATCCTGGTCAAACTTCCAGGAATGAATAGCACCGACCATAGGAGTAATACTGTTTCCCTTGCCTGGAAGAGCAAATGTATGACCGATATAGCTCCATTGTTTAGCGGAAGTTAATTCATCCTCATTGTTCTCCAACCATGTATCGGTTACATAAAACCACTTGCCATCCTTCGTTATATTACCATTGATATAAAGAGCCGATGTTAAATAACTGAACTTGTGATGATCATTCAGATCAAAAGATGGAGTCAGCTGTGCACCGATCTTCAAATAGTCATTTATCTTTGTTCCACCTCTTACGATATAACCAATATAATTAGCAGCACCATTGGTATATAAGTCAACACCAGTTTGAAAATGGTTACCAATACCATATTGCAAAGTTGAATACGTTTCCCAAGTATCAGCCTTGGCTCTATATTTCATGGAAGAATAACCATATAGTTTCTGATTACCAACGGTAGTTCCAAAGTTTGGAATCTGGGCAGCGACTTTCAAAGAAACAAAACAAATAACAATAAGACTAATGAATCTTGATCTCATAATATTCTTTTAATGTACAACCTTTATATCCTAATTCACTCACGTACTTGAAGAATGATTCCATCTCCAAATACATCTTTTCTATAGAATCCTCTGTTCTGAAATATGGGCTTCCTCCTGGCATCATTTCTGCAGAATGAATCATAAATTCCAAATAATCAGTTTGGGGCTCTTTATTTACTATATCAACAACTTTCTTCATCGCAGAATAAGATTCCAAAGCAGGACGCAACCATACTGGCTCGCCCTTAACTAAAGTTTTTATACGATGTTTAAAACTTCCACTTAGAGCATGATGCATAAAACGCAAAGTTGGTGGAACCTCCAACACCTTACCTATATTGTGCACTTGGTTAGGAACATTCGTATAGTCACTACCGCCTTGTGTACTACCCATAGATTTACTCCAATCAACAGAAGGGGTATGAGAACAATCTACCAAGATACCATATTCTTCAAGTATACGAAAATATCTATCATCCATTGCCCATCTACCAGCGCGATGCGAGACTGGCTTAATACCAAATCTATCAGTTATCATTTTGTAAATAAAATCGAACTTTTGCCTCATCACATCATCAGAATACTCAATCAAATAAGGATTGCCATCATATTTTGCAGGTAATTCTACCAATGGGGGATTATTCCATGCATGGAGATGAACTCCTATTTCACAGGTCCCATTATCCAACCATTTTTTTGCCTCTGTTACAAAGGTATCCGAAGAAGCCATTTCATAATTGGTCAAATAAACAGGTTTAAAACCATATTTCTCACATAAAGATTGAAAGCGAGGCAAATATTTAGCATTCTCTGTACCTATAGGAGTTCCTTTTTTATATTCCCACAGATTATCTCCCTCTGTATCAACTGTTATAATAAAATGTTTCATGACTTAATTGTTTTGCGTATCTTACGAACCAAAGTTCTCTTAGCTTTAATAATTTTGAAATATAAAGTATTCTCTATACCGCAAATGCGAGCTTCTTCAGTAAGCTGAAGCATACGATGGCTTTCAGAAAATCCAAATCGGCCCTCGCAAATAGTTACAGAAATTGGTACATAGTTAAACTTTGCACCATTCTTATAACAAGAAACCATCATGTTATAGTCTGCACAACATCTGAATGATAAATCAAACGGGTATTTCTTAGCCCAGCTTGAACGAACGAAAACTGACTGATGACTAAATCCCATGCCATGAAGCCTTTTGGTAGATAAATAAAAAGGTCCCCAGGGTTTCATGTACTTCAGTCCAGAAGTATATACGACTTGTCCATCTCCATATAATATGTCTGTATCATCCCATTGTTTAGAAAAGATGCGTTTTAGAACATCTTTACCATCAAAGACATCACCAACATTTTGGAAGATAATCCAATCTCCTGTTGCTGCACAGATACCCTTATTCATTGCATCATATATGCCTTTATCTGGTTCTGATACAAAATAGGCAAACTGCTCTTTATACTTGTTTAATAATTCGCAGGTACCATCCTTGCTAGCACCATCTATAACAATCACCTCATAATCAGGATATTCCAAAGATAAAGCATCCTTGATTGTCTTTTCTACTTCATTTACACAATTATATGTGACTGTAATTATTGAAATTTTATCCATACTATTTTAATTTAATTCATTTAAGAAATATTGCAAAGGAAGCGTATTTAGATTACCAGCATCCCAAATGTAAAGCATATGCCACCAGGTATCTCTTGAAAGAATATTTGAGAATACCGGCCATATTGAAGCAAAAACAGAAACTCGACAAAAATTTATCTGCCAAGGTTTAAATTCATTTTTATGATTAAACACATAAACATAAGAAGCTCCACTTACGATAATAGAAAAGAACAAGATGCTTGAACTAATTCTATTTAAAATCTCAACCTGCATAAAAATAGGAGATAAAATAACACCTACATAAAAAATATTTGCTTCTAAAAAACCAATTATTTTTTTCTTTACTAAAAGCGGTGCTAAAAATATAGGCACAGAATACTGAAGAATATTTCGAATAACACGTGTATATATAATCGTATCATGTTTTCCTATTTTACCAAAATCGCCATTAATTATATCAGTAAACGAGTCCGCATAGCTTGCTGCTCTATCATCAATTAAGCCAAATAATTGAACATATGGAGCTAAAAAACTTAAAATACCAGTTTCACCTGCTAGAGAATTTATTACAAACAAAATTTGAACAACCATAGCAGGAAGTATTAATTTAGGAACTTTCATTAAACATATTAAAATAAGAATAACAGGTGCCATTCCTACATGACAGCCAAAAGACAATATGACTAGTATTATTGATATCTTATTTTTTTTAAGCTTATAATACGAAAAAGCTAATATTAGAAATGAAAAAGCCAAATAATACCTTATTAACAATTCAACATCATGTGCTAAAAATAAAAAAATCAAACTAGCATATAATGTATATGGTCTATAATTATTAATCAATAAATGCATTAAGGCATATATAATAAAAATACTACATAACCATATAAACACCCAATAAGGTATGCCCACTTGATTTAATGACCAACATATTACATTGAATACTGGTTCATAAGTAGACTTAGTTATATCTTGTCCGATTTCATTATAACGTTCATAATATAAATTGTAATCAATTTCTCGGCCAAATCTTAATCCCATACTTATAGAATAAGCAAAAATGATTGGATAAGCATTTTTCCAAGCCTTTCTATATGAAATACAATGTGAAATCTTTTTAGAGAAGAAATAAAAGATATATATACTTAAAAAATTAATAATTAAGAAAGTTATCTTTATACTTAAATATCTTGTTGAATAATCCATTTAGAAAAATCGAGTTAATAAATTTGACATTGAGATATTATAAGAAATTCCCTTGCTAAAATCATGTGAAAATAATAATTTATCATATGACAATAATACTTCTTTAAAAATTAAAGCTAAGCCCAAAGCATCATCCTGCTCTACTTTACTTCCATATTTCCAGTTATCAGTCATATCACATGCTCCACCTACATCAGTAGAAATTATGTAATTAGAATTCCATCGAGCATGAGCTAGAACATTACCAAATCCCTCGTATCTCGAAGTCAAGACAAAAATTTTGGCTTTTCTAAAATACTCAAACAAAACCTGGGTATCAAAAATAGGACCAGTAAAAATCACCTTATCTTTCAGATGAGGATACTTTTTAAAATATAACCCTACATATTCTTTGAAGGTTTTATTTTCATTAGCTAAAGAAAAGTCATCTGTCATGGGGCCAATCAGGTATACTTTCCAATCTTTTAAATCTACATTAATTAAAGCTTTCAAAAGCATTTCTGTATTTTTTTGGTAAGTGCCTAACCGCCCACAGGTAATAATTATGTTTTCTTTTTCCTTTGCTCCTATTGGGATACCATCCTCATCCCAGCTACAAGGAAAATAAGCCAAAGACTTCCATCCTTTTTTTAGAAATAATGGCTCAAACATTCTATAATATTGCATGGTTTCCGTACTATAAATATCAACCTTATGGAAAACCATATTAATAAACTTTCGTTTTAATAAGCCTAATATACCTGAAGAAAAGACAAATTCATGAGAAACTAATTGTTCTGCATTATTCAGATTTAAATCAGCAGCAATCCAAACCATTGACTTCTTATTGAAACATTTCAAAACAACTGCCAAAATCATAGAAATATAAGTGAGATGAAATGTAAATAAACATTTTATATCACGATGATTCCGCACTATAATCATGAAAAGCTTCAAGAAAAGCTTGAAAGAACTATTCTTTGTATGCAAATCATGAAGAGTTAAGTTACGAAATTCTTTTGGAAGCGCAACTGTTCCGGAATTAGCTCCATAATAAAAATCTCCTTTACACTCCAAGAACTTTGTCAGATAGTAAGGCGTTAAGATTACATCCTTCTGAAAATCCATCTGGTTTATGGAGTCAACATAACAAACTACTTTATCCATCTGCCAATGCATGAGTTAAAAAATCCAATGACTGTTTTCTATAATTTGCCAGACGTGCATTAACATCAGCCCAATCAATAGGCTCAGCACATACTTTCTTTGCTTCATCAAGATTATCAACTAATCTATTCTCCAAACCAAACATTCTCAATAAAGACAAAAAACGAGCCTGTCCTCTTTCCTTACTTCCAAAAGCAATGAAAGGTTTATTAAAATTAATAGCAAATGCTGTACCATGAAAAGAATCTGTCAAGACAAAATCTGCACTAGCAAAAGAATCTAACCAGGATTCTACACTCTTAAACTGATATACTTCTGACAAGAAATAATCAGTATAAACAGGTAGATTAAAATCAACAACTTCTGCACTCAACAATTCTGCAATGCTTTGTGAGACTTGACTTTTAAATTCATTATTGCTCAGATTAAAAAGAAGCAATTGCTTTTTGTGAGAACTTACACTATTAACACCAGCTATTTCCTCATAATCCTTCTTTGTTAATAATAAAGTAGGATCTAGAACCTGCAGGGCAGGCACACCGAGATTCTTCTCACATAACTCAACTGCACTATCTTCACGAACAGAAATACTCTTAAAACTTTGCGCCAAAGACTGAAGCTCTTCAGTCTCATTGGTATCAAACTGCCAAGTATCAACACCAAAAGAAGCAGCATAAGCTATACGCTTTGTATTATGAGTTTTCAAGAAGCTCAAAAAATACAACTTAGTATCAGGAGTATATCCTTTTCGCCACACTTGATCACTTCCTACTACCACGGCATCAAATTTGACATTTTCCAAAGCAGAGAATTCATAGAAGTTGAGCCTATTAGGTATATTCTTATCGACAAAAGAAAGCATAGAACTTAAACTTTCTCTTAATATCTGATAGCAGGTAGGATGACTTTTTATACCTATAATCGAAAATAGATTACGTTTAATATTTATCAACCATTCCTTCTTACTAACATGATTTACAACATCACGATTGAGCAAACAAGGAGAATATCCCAACTTTTGAATTACCCTATATAATGCATAGGACTGGAGAATGCCCCCATAATTTCTATGAAAAGGCAATGATAAAATTCCTATCTTTTTATTCATTATACACCTAATATATTTGAAATTATTGGTTTATTAATCTTATGACTCAGCATTTGTATGAAATAGGCAATAACAAATGCAAAAAGCAAAGCAGCTAATACAACTACAGAATCATTTAAATTACAAGTTGAACAGAGTTTCTTCTTAAATATCACAATCAATGGAGCATGTACACACATTAACACCAAAGACATGCGACCAACATAAGCCAATAATTTAATTAAAATTGTTTTTTCAAATTTCACGAATAAGTATACCAGCAACAATGTTTCCATAACCCCAATAAATAAATAACTAAGTATTGAAAAAGGTTCATGTACACCATATTGCCTTACACTAATATTATTTGTTTTTTCCAAGAAAACGACAACTGCATATATTACAAAACAACCAAGCCAAGTCTTACCATTCGGTATCCAGAATTGCCCCCCCCGAATCATCTTACCTAGATAAATAAACAAAGCTCCCACAAAGGCTGTATCCAAACTCCAAGGCAACAAGAACGGAAGATAAAGAGTTAAAACTGAAAATCCCAAACATGTAAGAACCACCCATTGCCACTTCAATGATTTTATTATGTACATAACCATTAAAGAAGTAAACAAAGCTGTTAAAAACCAAGTTGGCGAATTACATGTCTGCGTAAGCATGGGTACATCTCTAACATCATTTATACCGAAAAACAAAGAATAACGAGAATAAATCATTCCCAATACCTGCTGAATAAAATCTCCCTTTATATGGAAAGCATTCATTAGGATAATGCTCAACGATACATAAAAGAAGTATGGCAACAAAAGGCGTTTAGAACGCTTCCCTATTTCACTAGAAAATGTTTGCTTTGATTTATATGTAAATCCAGAAGCTACAAAAAAGATTGAAACATACCCTGCTGTCAAAAAGATTGATACACGAGGCAACAAGCCCGCATGACACGACATTATCAACAATATACCAATTCCCTTTAGAGCGTCTAACCAAACTAAACGTTTAGAAGCTAAATTATTAATTTGAGATTTCATGCGCGATTCAATATTTTTTTCATAACAGTTTTAATTCTTCGAAGATTCCTTCTGATAACAGATACTTTTAAACAAGTAGTTACCGAGTCTGAGACCGAATAGCCACAGCTTATCATCCTAAAGAACTTGGCTCTTTTAGGATGTGGAAGCGTATGCTCATTAAAACCACCATTATATAAATGAGCATTTTCACTCGAAACTTCCCGGACTGTCAAATCCAATCCAGCAAAAACCTTCCTTCCTTTTTCAGAATATAGGATAACCAATCCTAAGCCCTTATCATCATCGAAATCTTTATCAACTACCTTAGCTGCCCAATAATCAGCAATCGTCATATCAGAATGACTAGCACCATTTTTTAATGTACAATGATAACATGATGGACGCAAATAAATATCATTCAAGAATCCATTCATATACTCATTATCATAATGAAATACGGACGACAAAACGGAATTTTGGTCCGCCTTAGAGGCGGACTTTTGACGGACAACAAAACGGTATTTTTTCCATCCATCCGTCTTATCTCTAAATTTAATGTCCCCTATGGGGGACTTTGCATTTAGAGATTGAAACAAAACGGTATTTTTTCCATCGGTCGCCTTCGGCGACATTTTTGCTGTTCTATTATAACCTCCAAATGATTCAGCAAGATATTGACGCCATATGCCCGGACTAGGAACTCCATGACAAAGAAAATCTACTACCAAAAGATTCGAATATTCCTTAAATCGCAAAAATGACCTTAAACCAGCAATCTGACATGGACTTCCTGTAAACAACACCTTCCTCCCTTTTTTAAGAAAATCTTCCGCTTGCTTATAAGATTCTTCTATACGTCCTTGAACATATTTGCTTCCCATCATAGGGAAAACCTCAACCAGGTTAGTTGCCGAAACATGATGAACTTCCCAATTTTCATCATATACCGCACCAAAAACAACACCACCACTAGAAATAATCTCCTTGGCTAATAGTATGAAAACACCCCCAGAAGAGCTAGCCAAGCGTTCACTTTCATTGTTATTTTTAACTGCAAAATATCCTAGAGTATTTAATCTTTGGCGAATATTAAGTTTTGGACAAACTTTTTCGCAAAGCCCGCAATCAACACACAAATTACTATTGATCCGAGGATAAGAAAAGCCTTCCTGATCCTCGACCATAGCAATACAGTGTTTGGGACATCGCTGTACACAGGCATTGCAACCACAGCAATCTTCCTTTTTATCAATTTTAATCATATTTTTTACTTTCTTAGAATGATTTCTTTAAACTTCGTTTGAAAAAACAGGCGCTCAGAGTTAGTCAATCCAATAAAGAATGTACAAATTGAGACAGAAAGAACACAACTCAAACTTATCAAAACAAACCTTATAAAACCGGTTTCACTACATATATTATAAACTATCAATGGAAATAAAAGAGAAACAACTGTAACTATAGATATTCTACTATATATATATAATATGTAATCCTTTATACGAATTCCAATCAATGGTCTTAACAATATCATTCTTGCCAACTGAGTTACACATTCTATCACAAAATGCACAACAAAGACTGCATAGGCAGGATATCCTAGTAACAAGCACACATAAGAAATCGGTAGAATCATTAGTAGTAAAGTACCACAAATGGCTTGATATTTCCTAACTTTTCCAGTAGCTTGATTAGCTATAATCAAAGGATTGGCGACAGCATTCAACAAAGAAGTACATATCATAATTCTCAAGAAAATGACAGTATTATCAGGAACTGTTTTTAACCACAGAGTTAACAAATAGTTAGTTTCAAACAAAACCGGTAAAGACAGCAGAAAAAGAAGATAGAATGAAAATCTTGCACTCCTATACATCAATGTTCGCATATCATCCATCTTCTGCTGGGCATACATCTTGGTTATTTGAGGGTTTAGTGCCATTTGAAAATTGCTGACGAACTGTAAAATTGCATTTTGAACTTGAACAGCTATGGCTCTTGCAGCATTTACAATTGGTCCGAAAAATACATTCAGGAGCATGTTTAATCCTTGATTAAAACATACAGCAGATAAATTACCAAAAAGACTCCATCCAGCAAATCCGGTCATTTCCTTAAACAGAGGCTTGTTCCATCTACAAAAAACCTTAGTTTCCTGAAAGTGCCTTAGACAATATAATCTATAGCAAACCTGTATCAATGCCTGAACAGCAACAAGTAAAACGGCATACAATATCAATTTATCAAAAGAGAAACATAGCAATAAGTATACTATTAAAAGCTTTAATACTACTTCTAAAATAGAGATGTATGCAAAAGCAGACATCTTCTCATGAGCAATAATTGCGGCATTATAAGGTACACTCAAGATCAGAATAACCGTAGAGACAATAGAACACTGGAGGACCCAAAACGCAGCATCCATTCTTAACTCAGGAATCTGCATTTTATTATAGAGAAACCATAAACCAATAGTTTCACCTAAAATTACAACTAAGAATGAGATAATGGAATGAATCAATAATGTAGTTCCAAATACCGACTCTAGTTGTTTAGCATTCTCCTGTCCTAAAGCAAATGTAATAAAACGCTGTGTAGCTGATGCCATTGAACTATTAATAAATCCAAACATGGCAACAATACCGCCAACGACATTATATATTCCATAATCCTCTACTCCTAACGTATTCAGTACAACACGACTCGTATACAGAGAAATTCCCATAAGGAACAACATACGAAAATATAGGAGTATCGTATTTTTTGCTATTCTTTTATTGTTATCTTGCGAAATGGACATAATTATTATTTCTTGAAGCCTGCTTTTTTATAACACATATAGACGTAAACTGACTTTTCGTTACCATTGCCGAGTTGACTTCCACAATCAAAACCTAAAGAGGAAAGTTTCTGCTCGATATCCCGTGCAGCCTCAAATGTTATTAAGTTCATTGTAAGACAATACCCATCTACGTTATGTTCTTTAGCTCTTCTATCTAAATCATCTGTTATACCGCAATAATAATCTGATTTTTCATCACTAAATTTCGAATCAGCAAACGCTTTCAAAAAATCATCTAAGATTTGTTTCTCTGTTAATTTAACGATTTTAGGACTCATATTATTTTTCTTATATTATGCATTAATCATATAATATCCCTTATACCACTCAGCGAAGGCTCTCAGACCATCTCTCAAAGGAGTTGCAGGTTTATATCCGAAGTCCTCCTCCAGCGGAGTCGTATCAGCATAAGTAACTGGCACATCGCCAGGCTGCATTGCCACCAATTTCTTATGTGCCTCAAAGTCATAGTCCTCAGGCAGCACACCAGCACGAATCAGTTCCTCCTGCAGGATGCTCACAAACTCAAGCAGATTCTCAGGATGCGAGTTACCGATGTTATATACCTTGTATGGAGGGATAGGCAATCCGTCCTCACCATTCTGCTTCTCTGGGGCATGCTGCATTACTCTTACGATACCCTCAACTATATCATCTACATAAGTAAAGTCACGCTTACAGTTACCATAATTAAAAATCTTGATGGTATCACCCTTTACCAGTTTATTGGTAAATCCGAAGTAAGCCATGTCCGGTCTTCCTGCTGGACCATACACGGTGAAGAATCTCAAGCCAGTACTTGGAATGTTATAGAGTTTAGAATACGCATGAGCCATCAGCTCGTTACTCTTCTTCGTAGCAGCATAAAGACTCACAGGATTATCCACCTTGTCATCCGTAGAATAAGGCACCTTCTTGTTTGAACCATAAACAGAAGATGAAGAGGCATAAACCAGATGCTCTACCTCATGATGACGGCAAGCCTCCAGGATGTTATAGAAGCCAATAAGGTTGCTCTGGATATAAGCATCAGGATTCGTGATAGAATATCTCACGCCAGCCTGAGCAGCGAGATTCACCACCACCTTTGGCTGATGCTCCTCAAAGAGCTTGTCCATCAACGCCTTGTCAGCGATACTGCCATATACCATGGTAAAGCCATCGAACTCCTGCAGTCTGCGAAGTCTCTCCTCCTTGATATGCACATCATAGTAGTCGTTCATATTATCGATGCCCACTACCTTGACGTCCTTCACTTCCTTCAACAGTCTAAAAGCCAGGTTGCTGCCGATAAAGCCAGCAGCACCTGTCACGAGGATTGTCTTCCCCGTTAAATCAACATTATATTGTACCATAAAAATGCAAGATTTTAATTCAAAATAGTTAACTATAAACTATCAACTGTTAACTATAAACTATAACTTAGTCTCTTCTAAAAATGTCTCTAGTATATACCTTCTCCTTTACATCATCCAGGCAGGCATCATAGCGATTGGCAATAATTGCCTGGCTCTGCTTCTTGAAGGTATCCATATCATTTACTACCTTGCTACCAAAGAATGTACTTCCATCTTCCAAGGTTGGCTCATAGATGACTACCTCTGCCCCCTTTGCCTTGATACGCTTCATGATGCCCTGGATGGCTGACTGGCGGAAATTATCGCTGTTTGATTTCATGGTCAAGCGATAGACACCAATCACACAATTGTGCTCCTTGCTAGCATCGAAAGTACTATTCTCGTTATAATAACCAGCCTTCTGGAGAACAGCATCAGCGATATAGTCCTTACGGGTACGGTTGCTTTCTACGATTGCCTCTATCAGATTCTCTGGAACATCGGCATAGTTTGCCAGAAGCTGCTTGGTATCCTTTGGCAAGCAATAACCGCCATAGCCGAAGCTTGGGTTATTGTAATGGGTACCGATTCGTGGGTCAAGGCCTACGCCATCAATGATAGCCTTGGTATCGAGTCCCTTTACCTCTGCGTATGTATCCAACTCATTGAAGTAGCTTACTCGGAGTGCCAGATAGGTGTTGGCAAAGAGCTTGACAGCCTCTGCTTCCTTCATACCCATGAAGAGGGTATCAATGTTTTCCTTGATGGCACCTTCCTGAAGCAAAGCGGCGAAGGTCTTGGCAGCTTCCTTCAACATCTCGACATTGGTTACTGACTTGATAGCCTCGTTCTCCTCTTCGAACTCTGGGCGTTCGATAATCTTTGGATAGCCTACAATGATGCGGCTTGGGTAAAGGTTATCATAGAGTGCCTTGCTCTCACGAAGGAACTCTGGAGAGAAGAGAAGGTTGAACTTCTTCACGCCCTTCTTGGCATACTTCAAGTAGAGGCTGCGGGTATAACCTACAGGGATGGTGCTCTTGATGACCATCACTGCATCTGGGTTTACCTCCAGAACCAGGTCGATGACTTCTTCTACATGGGTTGTATCGAAGTAGTTCTTCACTGGGTCGTAGTTGGTTGGTGCCGCAATCACTACGAAGTCTGCATCCTTATAGGCTGATTTGCCATCAAGGGTTGCTACGAGATTCAATGGCTTTTCAGCCAAATACTTTTCGATGTAATCGTCCTGGATTGGAGAAATCTTGTTGTTGAGTTTCTCCACCTTCTCTGGGATTACATCTACTGCTGTTACATGATGGTGCTGAGATAATAGCGTTGCTATGCTCAGACCGACGTAGCCGGTACCGGCTACTGCTATTTTTATATTCTTAAAATCATTCATAACTGATGACAACTTATTTATTTTCTTTATTTAACAAAATTAAATTCTATGCCCTCATTTCAATCAAGACCTGTTAACTATATTTTCTTAATTAATGAAAAATACTTATCATTAACTCGATATGTTACCGACCCACCAGCCTTCTTTTCCTCAAGCATGGATATCAAGTCATTATCAGAAAAACTCAACAGGACTTTTTCTTCTGTAGAAACCAAACGAAGCTGTTCTTTCTGAGCCGCCTCATTCAAATCTTCTCTTGTAAAAATGATACCAAAATTACCTGTTTGCTTATTCAGGTACTTTGTTGGAACGTATAATGCAGAAGGAGAAAGAGACTCTTGATAATTTTTGAAATCTACAACTATCAACATGGAGTTATATCGCTGTTGCAGTATCCCCCATATTGAATTTACGCCAAAAGGAGTATTATTGATTACAAGATCCCGACGGCACAATCCGTCGTCTGTCGTAGATTGAAGCTCCGAGCTATAGTTTAGAAAATCATCCATGAAAAGATAATCAAAGATTTCCTTTCCCATCATTTCGTATTCAGTCCATGATTCTTTTCCACGAGCGCAATGCTTTAGACGTTGTATGAGCATATTTCCTTTGATGAAATTCGGGGCTTTTGAGTCTTCCACCTCCAATTCCGCCAAATGCTCCTTTATATATAAATGTAAAAGCTCATCACAGTTGTTATAATAGAACCCCCAACCCATATCTTGTATTGAACGATATTCAATCAGGTGATTCATTAAGTATTTTTGGATTTCCATATCAGGTCTTCTGGTAAAAACAAATCCCTTACACTTTAACAACTGTAGTTTACTTGCAATTGTATCAATGTTGAACGTATCGCCTATATCTAAATACCATAGTTTATCATCAATCATTATCGTATTACCTTCTTGTTTTTCAACTTTCTTCATTTTTACTCTTAACATGAAGATTAAATAGTCTAATAATTGTGAATCACTTGCCAAACTTACAAATATATCCTGTAGTTTTAAATGAATCTCTTTCAACTGATATTCATAATCATCCACAGGTTTATCTTCATTAAAACCAGCATAATAACCACCAGTCAGAGGATGCGTTAGACATTCGTAATTATGAAAACGATGAATGAAGTCTACATAATATGGATAAACTACTACATTGTTTGCTTCATCATCTCCATAATAATACACCAACTTTACTTCTCCCTTGGGCTTGTCTATAGATCTAGAAGCTACATAAATTCTAACACTCCCATTATATGCCTCAAAATAATTCTCTACTTTAGAATAATGTGTATGAATATAATTTCTATACTTATCTAAGGCTTCCTCATATTCACTTTGTATCTTGTGCAACAAAAAGACAGGAATCGGATTTTCGTGTCTATCAAATCGAGGAAAGCCTATCGACTTTACTTTTTTCTGATAAATAGTATATTCTTCAGCATCATTGAAACTACGAGCATCTGGATTCAGAATGAAATAGAAATAGTCATTTAAAACTTCCTGCTCATTAAAGTCTACATCTTTAAGCCATGTTACAATTTCTTCATAAGGGAATTGAACACGGCACATTTCCAATCCTTGTTTATATTCGGCAGAATTGTAAATATTTGCAACCTCTGAAGAATACATTGTTCGAGCCAGAAATATATAAAGCGTTTGTGCTAAATGAACCTTACCAACCTGCCAATCATCAGTAAAGTCCAACAACATAGTCTCGAATGAAGTAGGTAAAAGACTCAATGGCATCAAGTGGTAAGTTCGTATCTGGAATAAAACAGCTACTAATTTATCACAATTATTTCTATAGACATCTTGTTCTCCTGAACAAGATATTTGATATAGAATCTTTATTAGCTCTATAAAAGCTAACCGTGAATTAATCAGATTTCCCATATTAATAGTCTCCATGAATTGAGTTAGTTGTATATCACCAATACAGCGTCCCCACTATATTTCAACATCGCTACACCAAAGAGAACCTGATGATTACAGAATGAGGCTTAGATTACTTTCTAAAGAATCTTAGGCTACTTAGCCTTGTTATCTTAAGATATTATTTGTAAGCTATCACTGTTCTTCTGCTTCAGCGTTCAGTTCATCACAAAAGGCCTGTGCATCTTCCTGGTTAAAAAAAGTTTCCTTAAGATACTCCACACTATTTGTTACCAAATTAACATAAAAGACTCTATAAATCCCATTCTGTTCTTCCACTAAGTATCTTTTCATGATAAATAATAATTAAAAAAATCGATTTCAATTAATAAAGTATTAATATTAACAATCATAAGAATATCCTTTATATATCCTTATTTGTATAAATCCACATTGATATCAAATGGAGTATCGAAGTCCTTCAACATCGCATGCTTCGTATCTTTCTCTGAGAGATTGGCATGTTCTGTTGGGATTTTCCAATCGATACCAAGGGTTTCATCGAGGATAGAGATACCTCCATCAGTTTCTGGATGATAGAAGTTATCACACTTGTATTGGAAGACGGCTGTTTCTGAGAGGACTGCGAAACCATGGGCAAAACCCTTTGGAATGAAGAACTGGCGATGATTGTCTTCTGTCAGTTCTACAGCCACATGCTTGCCATAGGTTGGTGAACCTTTGCGGATATCTACTGCTACATCAAGTACTCTACCTTTTACGCAGCGTACCAACTTGCTCTGGGTATATGGTGGGCGCTGGAAGTGCAAGCCTCGCATTACGCCATAGCTGCTCATAGACTCGTTGTCTTGGCAGAAGTGTACACTGTGTCCCAGGATTGGGGCAACCTTTTCTTCAAACTCTCGCTCGCTGAAACTCTCGAAGAAGTAGCCACGAGCATCACGGAAGAGGCGTGGCTCTATAATGAGGACGCCATCTATATTGGTTTTGATTATATTCATTGTTATTTTATTTTCCAAATTCTTTAATTCTCTGTTCTTCTTTTAATGAGCAAACAAGCAGTTGCCCATTCTTCTCGGCTACGATATAGCCATCCAAGCCTTGAACTACCACCTTGCTTTCATCGGCTGCATGAACCACGCAGTTCTTGCATTCATACAAGCGGATGTCCTTGCCAACCTTGGCATTGCCAGCCTCATCCTGTGGAAGCAAGGTACGGAGACTACCCCAGCTGCCTAAGTCGCTCCAGCCGAACTCGGCTGGCAAGGTATAGATTTCCTTCGACTTCTCCATAACGGCATAGTCAATGCTTATCTTCTCGCAGGTTGGGAAGAGTTTGCCGACCACCTCTTTCTCCTGTTCAGTATAGAAAGAAGGTGCCATCTCGTCCATGATGCTGGCAAGCTGAGGCTGGAAGGTGCGGATTGCCTTGCTGATGGTATCAATGTTCCATACAAAGATTCCGGCATTCCAATAGTAATTGCCAGCGGCAAGGTATTGCTCGGCTGTCTCCAGGTTTGGCTTTTCCTTGAAAGCCTCTACCTTGTAGATTTCATCTACGGATGTTGGCTCTGCTGCAGCGATATAGCCATAGCCTGTTTCCGGGCGGCTTGGCTTGATACCGATGGTAACGATGGCGTTCTTATCGGAAGTATAGCTCAATGCCTTGCTGAGCACTCGCTGATACTCCGAGGTATTGATGACCAGGGCATCGGATGGTGTCACCACGATGTTGGCATCAGGATGCTTCTTCTGGATTTTCCAACAGGCATAAGCGATACATGGAGCGGTATTGCGAGCCTCCGGCTCTGATAATATGTTATCTACTGGCATATCAGGGATTTGCTCCTTGACTATACTTATGTATTTCTCGTTTGTCACTACCCACATGTTCTCGACAGGACAGATTGGCTTCAATCTATCTACTGTCAATTGAATGAGGGAACGGCCGACTCCCATCACATCTATGAACTGCTTTGGGTAATCGGGGGTTGACATTGGCCAGAAGCGGCTGCCTACGCCGCCAGCCATGATTATGATTTGTATGTCGTGCATTAATCTTGTTCTTTAATATTAAAGATTTTCTAAAATCATCCCGTCCTTCTTTGTTGATAAAGCGAGCTGCACTCGGCAATTTAAAAGCGAGCTTTCATTGCACTCATTGGCATCGCTTTTTCCCATTAAAAAAGGCTTTTTTCGAAAACCTACCCGTCCTTCCTTACCGTTAAGGAAGGCTCCACCTCTCATCTCGGTCTTCTCCCCTCAGGGAAGAAGAAGGAAACCGCCCTCCGGTGCTCGGAACCGCTGCGCTATATGGTTGGCGGACCATCAAAGGTCTTCGCCATATTCTGCGGGATGGGACCGCCTGGAGATGGGGAGGCGTCGCAGAATATTTATTTTTCAAATATTATTTCTAAATTATCGCAAATTTAAAATTTTCAATCTAGAAAGCCATAAGGAGCTAAATCTACCGGATTTATATCGTATTCCATGCTCTTTGCAGAACGAATGACCTATAGTTGTACGACCGTAAGTCTGCAGTTGTACAACTATATATGCTATGGTTGTACAACTCTGGAGCTATGGTTGTACAACTATAAGGGTCTTAGTTGTACAACTACAGAATTCTGATTTCTTGACGGAATCAACAAACTTAGATAACATGCTGACTTACTGATATTTATGCATCTTTACCATATTTCGGATATTCTCCAAGAAAGATTTCCTGGTCGGAAATCCGTAAGATTTGAAGAGATTAAAGCTTGAATTTGTAAGAAAATTCCACAATCAGGAGATTCTGACTGACTTCCTTATATCACCAATACAGCGTCCCCACTATATTACAAGTAGTTACACTTATCAGTTTTTTGAAAAAAGTTATTTTTGTTCCCCATTGCAGTATCGCTCTGCACTGGTCGCCACTCGAATGAGGTTTTTCGAAAATCACCCCGTCCCTCTTTACCCTTAAAGAGGGATCCACCGCTTTCCCCAAGCCCCTTTCCCCTCAGGGGACAGGGGATGTAACCGCCCTCCGGTGCTCGGAACCGCTACGCTATAGGGTTGGCGGACCAATCAAAGGTCTCGCCAGGTTTGCGGGATGGGACCGCCTGGCTAACGAAAAGGGTACTAGTGCATCAATCGCTGTACAATACCGGCTAACTCATCAGCATACGAAGCGGTATCTTCTACATATTCCTTATTTACAAGTATGTACAAAGATAAATCATTTCTTCTAAAATGCTCGAACTTGTCATCAGAAACCGTTGAAAGCACGAAACGACGATAAAGACGGAAACGACGGGATACCATTCCATCCTGATCTTTTTCGTC
>ENA-UERG01000565-UERG01000565.1-human-gut-metagenome-genome-assembly--contig:-NODE-565-length-35611-cov-8.141836_pt1 | contig 35611 bp, 59 predicted proteins | sample MGYA00242954_ERZ507954 | MGnify/ENA primary metagenome ERZ507954 (study PRJEB26167, sample SAMN06115478) | human gut metagenome | host: Homo sapiens | place: China:Sichuan | collected 2015-01-21... | reverse complement strand
GAGGTTTTTATATGACAAAAAACGGCATGGACGTTTCAGAATGGCAGGGAGACATAAACTGGAGCAGTATCAATACTGATTTCTGCATCATTCGTGCCGGATACGGCAGAGAGACATCACAGAAAGACAAAAAGTTAGAAGCCAACTATAACGGCTGTAAATCGAGGAATATTCCATGCGGAGCATATTGGTACTCATATGCAGTTACTCCCGACGAAGCAGTTACAGAGGCAAATGTATTCCTACAGGTTATAAAAGGCAAGAAATTTGAATATCCGATTTTCGTGGATATTGAGGAAAAACGTCAGCTGAATCTTGGAAAAGCGGCTGTTTCAGCTATAATCCGTGCATTTCTTGATACTCTGGAAAAAGCCGGTTACTGGGCAGGACTTTATATGTCAAGCAGTCTGCTTACAGCTTACACTGATGAAAACATACGGAAACGCTATTCGATATGGGTAGCGCATTACGGAGTAAGCAAACCTTCATACAGCGGAAGCTACAGCATATGGCAGAAAAGCTCGACAGGAAGCTCATCCGGAATCTCCGGAAACGTTGATCTCAACGAATGCTATATTGATTATCCGACTGAAATGAAATCAGCCGGACTTAACGGTTATCAGAAAAATAACAAAAAGAGATGGGGATGCAATTACGGATGAGTATGCAAATGCGCTAAAAAAGAAAGACCTGGCAGAATACGAATTATATTTGGCAGAAATGGAGATAAGAAAAAATGCTTAGTCTGGAGCAAATCGAGAAAATCACAAACCCATTTGATCTGCTTAGGGTTGATATGCTTGACAATCTTGCAGAAGAGCCGGAGGAAGAACGCATCAGGCTGTCAACGGCGCTGATTATCAAGGCAAATCAGCTTGGAATCCAAAAACAATTTGAACAGCTTTTCAAGGCATACACGAAAGCGATTGACAAGATTTCGGCTGACTACAAACGAGAGAACGCAAAAAAACGGTCTGCAATTAGCTTGGATTTTGACGCTAACGGTAGGCCGCTTTCAAGCGTGGACAACTTTTTACAGGTGTTGGAGAACGACCCGAAATTTGCAGGCCTGAAATTCAATGAACTTACATACTCGCCGGAAAAATTGGTTGATGGTAAGATGGAGCGCTGGACGGATGCCGACGATGCCGAAATGCGGCGATACATCGAGAAAAAGTATAGATTTCATTCCGTTCAAAAATCGGACGATGCTTTGCGGATCGTCATGGCCGAGAACCGCTATCATCCTGTACGGGATATTGTAGGCTATATCAGATGGGACGGGCAGAGCCGAATCTATGATTTTTTGCACACGTGGACAAAGTGCGAGGATACCCCATATACGCGCGAGGTAAGCCGGTTAATTTTTGCTGGTGGAATCAATCGCCTTTACAATCCTGGATGCAAATTCGATGATATGCCGGTTTTGATCGGCACAAAACAGGGGGAGGGCAAAAGCACGCTTGTCCGGTGGCTGGCATTGGAGGACGAATACTTTTCCGAGGTCAACGAATTTGACGGTCAGCGCGGCATTGAAGCGGTCGAGGGGGCGTGGATTTGCGAAGTGTCGGAACTTTTGGCAATGACCCGCGTAAAAGAACAGGAAGCAGTAAAAAGCTATCTGACGCGGCAAAACGACCGTTATCGGATGCCGTTCGACAAACGAGTTACCGATCATCCGAGGCAGTGTATCTTCATCGGGACGACCAATAAAGAGCAGTTTTTGACCGACAAGACAGGGAACCGCCGTTTTTACCCGGTGAAAGTCAATCAGAGCGGGTACGAGCTTTTTGAACACAAGGACGAAATCAAGGCATATATCCGTCAGTGCTGGGCAGAGGCGTTAAATCTATATTTTTCGGGGAATCTTGCACCGTATGCGGATCGTTCTCTTGTTTCGCAAATCCGCGCTGCACAAGATCGCGCCGTTGAGGATGATTACCGAATTGGGCTTATAAAAGAGTATCTCGATTGCAAGGACGAGGTTTGCATTATCCAGCTTTGGCGCGAAGCCCTTCACAGCGATCCGCTCAAGCCGACGCGCAAAGAATCGCAAGACATTAGCCTGATTATGCAGTCTTTTCCTGACTGGGAAAAGCAGCCGAACGCGAAAAGAATGGGAGAATACGGCGTGCAGAAGTATTGGAAACGTATCTCCGGCCAGGCGGAAGAAGAGCTTCCGCTTTAACCAAGTAGCTATTTTTGCATACTTAGTTACGCTTGGTTACATAGTTGGTTACACCCCGCAAACCGTTGATATTACTATATTTCTTACTCTTTTTTATGTATTTTGTAACTATTTAACTAACTTTTTATAAAAATTAAAAAGATATATTTTTTATTTTAGAAATATATAATATGTAAACGTGGTTTTTTGGTTTTGGTTACACCCTGAAAAGCCGTCAAAGTATTGAAAACACTATATTTTTTGCGTAACTATGATCGTTTTGGAGAAAAAGTTAGTTACAGAAAAATTTGATTTTTTTCAAAAAAGTGTTGACAATAGAGCTAAAATAGTGTATATTATAATCATCAAAGGGAAAACACGACAGGCCGCGAGGCCGGAAAGGAAATTAAAATGGAAATTCACAAATTTCGTAAGACAAATGAAGGCGTTTATCTTTCGCCGGTGTATGTTCGTGACGATGGCAAATTCAAGATCGCGTCCGTTGACCGCCGCATTTGTGGTACGTGGAAACGTGTATTCGAGGTAACCAATGAATCCTGTGAGGTCGTTGGCACATTTCAGCGCCTGAAAGATGCAAAAACAGCTTACGAGGCTGAATAACTAAAAAGCCGGTGGGCGGCGGCTAAACCGCCCGGAAAGGGGAAACAACAATGAAAGTATTCGGAGATCCGCGCGCGCGAGCAAAGGCACGCAAATACATTGTCTGGGGCATCGAGGACGGCATCGTCTGTGCGAGCTTCCTCGGCGGCATCGCGCTGGCCGGGTGGGTGTTTCACGTGATTTTCACGGCACTGGGGGTGGCATGATGGAGAATCCAATCGAGAAGGTGCGCGAGTTGCTGAATCGGCCGCATTCGAGCGCAGACTTCTCCCCTGCCGCCCGCTACGCTGTCAGCAAGCTGTGCGACTACGCCGAGCAGGAGCACGAGCTGCGCGAGAAAGCGGAAACTATGTTCTGCAACGAGCGGCGCAAGGCGCTGGCGATTTCCGCAGAAATGGCGCGGCAGGAACGCACGATCGACGACCTACGCCAGCAGTTATCGTTTATGCGGCAGGCGATGCAAGATATGGGGGTGTAAGCATGGACGTGGCAGAACTTTTTAGCGAATTCCGGCGGATGTGTGAATCGTCCAATGATTGCGCAAAGTGCCAGTATCACGGTAACAAATGTGATAACGTCATTGAGCTTCTCGAAAAAACCGTTTCGGTGGTGGAACAGTGGTCGAAGGAGCATCCGCGCAAGACGCGGCAGGATGTGTTTTTGAGTGTGTATCCCAACGCCAAAATGGACAAGCGTTCCCGAACCGTGGACGTTTCGCCTTGCTTTGTCGATGAATCCTGGAGTGCGAACGGGTGCCCGAATAATGATTGCGCGGTTTGCCGCCGCCAGTTCTGGATGCAGGAGGTGGAGTGATGGAGAGACTGACTGGATACGAAATAGTAGGCGGACACGTCCACATAATTCCGACTGGGGACGCCGATCAGGCAATGATGCGTCTTGCAGCATACGAGGACACGGGGCTGACGCCGGAGGAAGTCAACGACGCCGTTGTAGGGGCGAAACTGATGGCAAAGGCGAAAGTGATCTCGGCGTTTGGCGTTCCGGCTGAGAGGCTGCTCGAGCTGGCGGAAGCAGACAAGGCCGGGCGCGTGGTGGTGCTGCCGTGCAAGGCGGGAGACGAGCTTTGGACATTCTACAATTACCCGGATGAGCAAGTTTGCAGTTTTACTGTGACAGATATAAGCACACTTAATGGGAGGACTATGTTGAACACATCACGTTGCGGTGTTATAGATGCGCGTGATGTCGGTAAGACCGTATTCCTGACCCGCGAGGAGGCGGTGGAAGCATTGGAGGCGATGAATGATGAGTAAGGCTGTCATGCTGAGCATCCGCCCAAAGTGGTGCGAAAAGATTGCCAGCGGTGAAAAGACGATTGAGGTGCGCAAGACGCGCCCGAAACTGGAGACACCGTTCAAGTGCTATATCTACTGCACAAAAGATAAGAATAATCATTTTTGGACTGGAAAGCGTTATTCTTATGCTGACGATCACAGCCACAATGCATTTGATAAAATCGGAAGTGGTAAGATCATAGGCGAGTTCATCTGCAACCAGATTTATGGGCTCGCGCCTCTCAACTATGCACCGGACGACGTAGAAAAACAAGCCCGCCTGACACGGGAAGAAATTGTGAACTACCTAAAGGGAACCGGCTACGGCTGGCACATCTCCGACCTTAAAATCTACGATACGCCGAAGGAACTGGCAGAATTTCACACTCAGAAAAAATGCAAATCATGCAGCAAAAGCGGGTACGAAAGCACAGCCTGTAGCTATGATGAAAATTGCATGGTTCCGGTGGCGATTACTAAAGCACCGCAAAGCTGGTGCTATGTGGAGGAGGTCTGACAATGGCGACAAAGAGAGTGTGTGACCGCTGCGGAGCGGAGATAAACCCGCCCAACTCCGTCACCTATGTCGGTACGCGGCGGGTTAAGGCAGGCGCAAACGCCGAGGAATACGAGCTGTGTGTTTCGTGCGCTCATAAATTGCGGAAGTGGTTCAATGGGGAGGAGAACAACAATGGCTGAATACACGAAAATTGAAACCGCGCGGGTAATCATATGCGATTTTTGCAACCAGCTCTATTCCGATGAGCCTTGCGAACCGGCAGACTGTGACTGGCTACGAATGCTCGAAGAGGACGCCGACGTTGCGCCGGTGGTGCACTGCCGTCACTGCCGATCCTACAATAAGCCGCGGCTGGGATGGTGCTCAGTACACCTCGACCGCGAAGGCCCGGACGACTTTTGTGGCTACGGTGTGAGGATGGACGGTGATAGTGATGCGCTTGATTGATTTGGAGGCGATGAAGGATGGCAATTAGCAAATCAAAGCGTGAAGCAGTTTACAGAAAGTATGGCGGACATTGTGCGTATTGTGGACGAGAAATTGCCTACAAGGATATGCAAGTAGACCATTTTCAACCGTTGAGGGCGTGGTGGATTGAGGACGCTGGAGCAGATGACCTTGACAACCTCATGCCATCCTGCCGGATGTGCAATCACTACAAGCGTGCAAATTCGCTTGAGACATTTAGACGGTACATCGCAGAAATCCCGCGAAAGCTGCGCGGGAACTATATCTACAAGGTCGGCGTAGTTTATGGCAATCTCATCGAGGCAGAAAAACCGATTGCTTTTTACTTTGAGACTCAGGAAAGGATGGACGGTGACGGCGATGCCAAAGCGGATTAACCCGCGCCGGAGACCGGCGACACAGGCAGACGTGCAGCGCGCAAAGGATGCGGCAACGGCTGATGCTTGCCGGGTGACGCTGGCGATCTTTTTTACCGCCCTGCTGGACAAAGAGGGCATGTGCGCGGAGCAGCTGCAGCGCATCTGGCGCGAAGTCGAGGCGCTGTCGGAGAGCGTGCGGGACGGCTATGTATCAGCGCCCGACCTGATCCGCGTGCTGCGCGAGGAGTATGAGATCGATATTGTAGGAGGGTGAGCACAATGCCGACTGAATTTCGGTTTGAACGCGCTGCAATGAATGACGAAGATATGCCGCATGGCCTTGACATCGCAGACGCTTGTTTTTACACCGCTCTGCGGATTATTTACAAGGCGTATCATAATGGCGTTATCGACAGAAAAACCGGTGTGGAGCTAAAAAAACAGCTTTCTCGCGCATATAAAAGCGATAAGAGCGAAGTAGAGTTTTTGGAGAGAAGCGCGCTTGCCCTGAACGATCGAATCAAAAAAGCGTCGGAGGCATATAAATTCAACCGAACTCTCGAAAATGCCGACGAGCTTTACAATGCATTTTACAATCTATAGTTTTGCCGTCTGCCTTTTGGCAGGCGGATTCTTGTTGCTTGCGTAGGAAAAACATGATATAATTCATTTGGAGGTAATGAAATTGAACGTTGTGTATAAGAAACTCTGCGAAATTACACCGTATGACAAAAACGCAAAAAAGCATGATAAAACCCAGATTGCCAACGTGGCAGAATCCATCAAACAGTACGGATTTGTGCAGCCGGTGGTTATCGACAAGGACGGTGTAATTGTCATTGGGCACTGCCGGGCGCTGGCCGCAAAGAAGCTGGGCATGAAAACCGTTCCCTGCGTCTGCGTGGACGATCTGACACCGGAGCAGGTGAACGCCCTCCGGTTGGTGGACAACAAGAGCAACGAGAGCGCATGGGATATGGATTTGCTCGCGGAAGAGCTTGGTGAGGTCGATTTGTCGGCGTTTGATTTTGACTGGAAAATTGATGAGCTGTTTAGCGACGAAGAGCTTGAAAGCCTTATGGCCGACGAAGTGCAAGCAAGAGCAAAAAAAGGAACGCATAGAGTAACAGTTGATTGTAACAGTCAACAAGAAACACAGCTTGTTGCAAAACTTTTAGAACAAAACGGATATAAACCAATGGTGCAAAACACATGAATATTTTTTTAGCCGGAAACATCGCTCTTGACTGTCCGCAAGAATATATTGATTTTCATTCGCCTTTTGTGTTGCAAACTTTTTATGATTTGCACAAGCAACCAGAAGCGAGAATAAGACAGATTTTAAACGGAGTAGGAACTTTGTTTTTAGACAGTGGCGCCTTTACGTTTATGAACAGCGGCAAAAAAGTTGATTGGAAGCAATACATAAACAAATACATATCGTTTATAAATCAATATGATATTAAATACTTTTTTGAACTGGATTTAGATACAGTGGTTGGCGTTTAACAAACAAAAAAACTAACTGCTTATTTGGAAGCGCAAACTAACAAGCAGTGCATTCCTGTTTTTCACGCTTGCCGGGGGCTTGCAAGGTGGCGAGAAATGTGTAAAGAATATAAATATGTCGCAATAGGTGCAAGCGGATTGACCGAAGAATGTAGGTGGGTAAAAAATGACAAGCTGTTAAAGCAAATGGTTGATATTGCTCATGGATATGATGCGAAAGTGCACGGCCTTGGGTATACGAGATTGTCAAACCTTAACGAAACAAAAATACCATTTGATAGTGTTGATAGCTCTGCGTGCTTGTCTGGTGGTAGATTTGCGACTGTATACAAATTCACAGGCAGCAGATTGATTAGCAAAAGCATCAAAGGCCGCAGTAAAGGATACAAAGAGCTTAACAAGCACAATATACAGGAGTGGATAAAAATGCAGAACTACAAAGCAAGTGAGCAAATGTAATGGAATGGATCGGAATAACAGCAACAATTTTTGTATTGTTATCTTTTTTGGCAAAAAAAGAAAATAATATACGAAAAATAAATATAATTGGTGCTCTGCTCTTTGTAATATATGGTTATATGATTGGTTCTGTAAGTACGTGTATTTTAAATACAGCGCTTATAATAATTCACACAATTTATTTGGCAAAGGATGTAAAAAATGAACAAGATTCAAAAAATGAGTAAACAGGCGATTGTAGCGGCGATTTATGTCGCCCTTTGCATGATTAATCCGTTTTCTTTTGGCGCGCTTCAATTTAGAATTGCTAATCTTTTGGTCGCGCTTCCGCTTATCAAAAAAGACTATTCGGTTGGCGTCTTGCTTGGCATTGCTATTGCAAATATGTTCAGCACGTTGGGCGTGTTTGATGTTGTGTTCGGGCTTGTGGCAGAAGGCACGGCGTATGCGGTTGTTGTATATGGCGCTGGGAAAAACCTGCCGTTTTTTATCAAGTCAATTATTGTTTCTTTTTGCGTTTCCGTTGTGATTGGGTTTGAGCTTAATTTTGCGTGCAACGCTCCGTTTTTTGTTGCTTCTGCAGGGCTTTTCGTAACTACGGAAGTTTCTATTGTTTTGGGGTATTATATTTTTGCAAAAACACCGATGAAAAAGATTGTGTAATGGATGTGATTAAATGGGAAATGAACAAAATTTACGCCCAATTAGGCCTGGAGAACTAAGCAAAGAAGAAGCAAAAAAACGCGGCAAAAAAGGCGGAATTGCATCCGGAGAGGCTCGGCGCAAAAAAAAATTACTTAGAGATTGCCTGAATGATTTGTTGGCGCAAGAGTATGACACAAAAAACGGGAAAATAACCGGAAGCGAATTATTGTCTGCGCAACTTATGCAAAAAGCACTTAAAGGCGATGTCAAGGCGTTTGAAGTCCTGCGCGACACGGCGGGTGAAAAGCCGGTTGATAAAGTCATGGTCGCAGACGTTGACAAAAGCGTGATTGACGAAGTGGAGGAAATGGTTACAGGTGAAACCGATTGAATTATGGCAGGGCGATTGCCTTGAATTGATGAAGAGCATTCCAGATGGCACGGTGGATTTGGTGCTGACTGACCCTCCGTATGGAACAACCGCTTGCAAGTGGGATAGCGTTATTTCGTTTGAACCGATGTGGGAACAGTTGAACCGAATTATAAAGCCGAATGGTGCAATCTGTTTGTTTGGAAGTGAACCGTTTTCCTCCGCTTTGAGAATGAGCAACATCAAGCATTTCAAGTATGATTGGATATGGGAAAAAGAACAAGGCGCAAACTTTATGCTATGCAAATATCAGCCGTATAAAGTACACGAAATTGTTTCTGTTTTCAGCAAGTCAACACACAAATATTTCCCACAAATGACAGAGGGCAAATCGTATGTTTCTGGAAAAGGAACAAGCGGAGACATTACTGGGAATGTTCCAAAAGTGCAAACAAAGAATTATGGAAAAAGATACCCACGAAGTATACAAAAGTTCTCCACAGACAAAAGCAAGTCAAAACATCCAACACAAAAACCTATTGCTTTGCTTGAATACCTTATCCGCACATACACAAATGAGGGTGAAATTGTCCTTGACTTTGCAATGGGTAGTGGTAGTACGGGTGTGGCTTGCGTGAACACTAACCGCCGCTTTATCGGTATTGAGCTTGATGAGGGTTATTTCAACATAGCCAAAAAGAGAATTGAGGAATCTTTGTTAGAAAAAAATAGGAGGTGATTAAAATATGGTGAGAAAAGAAGCGGTTGAGTTTCTCTTGAACAATCCGTATAAGTTCGGGCATATTGTTGGTTTTACAAAGCTCACAAAATTGCACAACGGATGGATTATTGATATGGTTAGAGGAAAAGAGGATAAAACGTTGCAGGCTCACCGTGGTTAGGTTCCTACAAGACAACTTGTGTTTCCATCGCCCTGTCTCTGATTATGGTATTGCTTCCAAACTGCAAAACGCTGTTTATGAGGAAGACGGACAACGACATCAAAGAAGTCATTTCACAGGTAAAGAAGATTTTGCAAAGTCAGCAGATGCGCTATTTTGTGCAGTGCATTTATGGATGTGATTTGAGGTTGACAACGGCAACGGCAAATGAAATCAGCACGAACCTGTCCACCGACATTCGAGGCACGGCACAGCTTGTCGGTTTGGGAATGGGCGGTTCCTTGACTGGTAAACACTTTGACAGAATATTCACGGATGATATTGTCAATGTGCAAGACCGCATAAGCAAGGCAGAGCGTGACCGCACGAAGCTGATATATCAAGAGTTGCGGAACATCATAAACAGGGGCGGAAGAATCTATAACACCGGCACGCCCTGGCACAAAGAAGATGCGTTTACACTGATGCCGAACATCGAGCGCTTTGATTGCTATCAAACCGGGCTTATCCCGCCGGAAGATTTGGAGCAAATTAAGGCAAGCATGACCGCGTCTCTGTTCGCCGCGAACTACGAATTACGTCATGTAGCAGAAGAGGACGTTATTTTTTCCAACCCGCGCACAGATTGTGACACAGCGCTGGTTGAACAGGGCGATTGCCATATCGACGCTGCATATGGCGGCGAAGATTATACCGCATTTACCATCGTGTCAAAGCGCAATGGCAATTACTATTTTTACGGGCGCTTGTGGCGTAAACACGTAGATGACTGCCTCGACGAGATACAGGGCTTGCGCAAGCGCTTCAATGCTGGTAGAATTTACTGCGAGGACAACGGCGATAAAGGATATTTGGCGAAAGAACTGCGCAAGCGTGGTGAACGTGCTGTTACCTACCACGAGAATATGAACAAGTTTTTGAAAATCACATCGTATCTGAAAGCTGAATGGAACAACGTTTATTTCGTCAGCGGGACTGATAAAGAATTTATCGACCAAATTTGCGATTACAACGAAAACGCTGAACACGATGATGCACCGGATAGCGTGGCAAGCCAGGTGCGGCGGCTGTGGAGGAAAAACAGCACGTTAGAAAAATATCAATCCATTTTGAGTTAACGGGGTGGTAAACATAAAGACGTATCAGGACTTGACCGCGCTCGGCGATAATGAAGCGGCGCGGATGGGTTTCATTCTGGCGGCGATCGGGGAGCACAAAAGCAGCTTTGCGTATAAAACTGCATCGCTGGCGGAGCAGTACTATCGCGGATTGAACCCAAAAATCATGCATTATCAGAAAGTGCTTTATGATCTTCGTGGTAAGGCACACGCGGACGCATGGAGCGCGAACCACAAGATCGCATCAAACTTTTTTAATTTCGCGGTAACGCAGGAAAACCAGTATCTTCTTGGCAATGGCGCGATGTTCGGCAAGGACGATACGAAACAGCGGCTTTCCGGCGGCGATAAAGAAATGCATAGCAATCGCTATGAATTTGATAGTCAGTTGCAAAAGGCAGGTAAAGAGGCGCTTATCGGCGGCGTATCTTTCGGCTTTTGGAATTATGACCATTTGGATGTGTTCTCGCTGACAGAATTTGTGCCGCTGTATGACGAAATGGACGGCGCGTTGAAAGCTGGCATCCGCTGGTGGCAGGTGGCGGAAGATAAGCCGCTCAGAGCGACACTGTATGAAATCGATGGATACACGGATTACGTCGCGCAGAGTGGAGCGGAAATCAAATCCGCCGATGATGGTGGGAAGCGGCCTTATATCATTAAACGTCGTGGAGATGCGAAGGACGCTGCGGACAACACCGAAGTGTTTGAAGGCGATAATTATCCGGCGTTCCCGATTGTCCCGCTTTATGGTAACGACAAAAAGCAGTCAGAGCTTGTTGGACGGCAGGGAACGCTTGATGCCTTTGACCTGCTGAATAGTAACCTTGTAAACAACGTCGACGAAGGCAATTATATTTATTGGGCAATTACAAACTGCGGAGGGATGGACGACGAGGACGATCAGAAATTCATCGAGCGCATGAAAACCGTTCACGTAGCCCACGTTGATGGTGACGGAAGCGGCGGAGCAAAGGTCGAAGCACACACTGTTGAAACGCCGTTTCAGGCTTCCGACACGGCGATTTCAACAATCAAAACGAGGCTGTACGAAGATTTTCAGTGCCTGAACGTTGCCGGCTTGTCATCTGCGGCGAAAACGGCGACTGAAATTCGCGCAGCTTATCAGCCGCTTGACAGCAAGGCGGATATGTACGAATATTGCGTTATCGATTTTGTGCAAAAGATTCTTGCAATCGCCGGAATTGAAGATGAAGTTAGTTTCAAACGTTCTAAAATCATCAATCAAAGCGAAGAAATCAACATGATTTTGTCAGCGGCCGAATATCTCGATGATGAAACTGTTACGGAGCAGCTTTGCTTTATTCTCGGTCTCGGCGAGCAGGCTGACGATATTATCAAGCGTAAGCGGAACGAGGAAACCGAGAGATTTGAGCTGGAAAGCGAAGACGAGGTGAGCGTTAATGGCGACAATTAAACTTGCGGACGGGCGTGGCGAACTGTATCAGTGGGACACTGGCCGAAAAGTCGTAATCGACGATGAAAGCATCAAGCGTGTGCATTATCAGAATCGGTTTTACGGGCGCACGATTGACGTTGATGTGTCTGGCGGCTTTGCAATCATACCGGATGGGCTTTTGCAATCCTGTTCTCCGCTGGTTGTTTTCGCATGGTCAGGGAATCCCGATGATGGCTATACAAAAATCGAAAAGACTTTTGAAGTCAATAGGCGTAATAAGCCGTCAGACTATGTGTTTACGCCTGTAGATCAGAAGACTTTGGACGACTTGCAGAAACAGATCGGCGACCTTGCCGACCTGACGACCGACGCCAAGGCCAACCTCGTGGCGGCAATCAACGAGGCAGCGCGGACAGGCGGCAGCGAAAGCATTGGCTTGCGCGTAGCGGACGGCTACATCCAGTACAGCACCGACGGCGGGCGGACGTGGCAAAGCCTGATCTCCGTTGCCGATCTCAAGGGCGACAAGGGAGATACTGGCGCGACTGGCCCGCAAGGCACTCCCGGCGCGAAAGGCGACACTGGCCCTGCAGGACCGCAAGGCCCGGCTGGCGCTCCGGGTAAGGATGGCGTGAAAGGCGACAAGGGTGACCCCGGGCCGCAAGGCGTGCCCGGCAAGGACGGTGCGGATGGCAAACCGGGGGCTGCTGGTGCGGACGGGCTCACGCCGCATATCGGCGACAATGGCAACTGGTACGTTGGCAGCACCGATACAGGTAAGCCGTCGCGCGGAGCAACCGGCGCTAAGGGTGATGCAGGTGCAACCGGCCCTGCTGGCGCACCCGGCAAGGATGGCGAAAAGGGCGACCCCGGCACGCCGGGCAAGACCCCTATCAGAGGCGCGGATTACTGGACTGCGGCAGACAAGCAGGAGATCGTAAACGACGTGCTTGCGGCGATCCCGGACGGCACGGAGGTGGCATATTGAAAAAGCTCTACCAAGAAGCGGCCGTGCAGGACATTGCCGCTGCCATCCGCGAGAAAAACGGTGAAAAGACCACCTATAAAATTGGTGATATGGCGGCGGCTATCGCGGCTATCCCCAGTAGCCCCATTGTGGATGACGGCTTAGAAAACACTGTCCAATACCGTCAGATGAACCTCTCGGCGGCGGAGTTTATTGCCGATGTAGATTACACCGAAAACGCCGGCGATTACTCCGTTACGAAGGTCACGCCGTATTACTCGGCTACGACGGCCTACAGCAAGGAAGAACCGGATGGGTTGGAAATCAAAGTTCCGGCCAACACCGCACTCACGGTTGCGCAGGGCGGTAAGACCAGAAGCGACGCAGTTTCCGGAGCTGTCGTGATCTACAACATGGAGCCGCTGAAGGCCGGCACATTCGCTTTCGGCGGGAAAACCTACAAGATCGTGCCCGAGGGCGGTGTTCGCATGATTTACACACCAAGCGTCTGGAATGTCCGCGATCTGGGCGGCTGGGCTTGTACCGGTGGCCGCGTGAAATACGGGAAAATCTTTCGTGGCGGCCATTTTGGCAGCATCACAGATGCCGACAAGGCAACGATTGTAGACTGGCTCGGCGTTGCAACGGATATTGACCTGCGCAACAACGGCGAGACGGGAGGCATCACAACTTCACCGCTGGGTACAGGCGTGGAATATTTCCATCAATCGCTGGATTTCTATGCCAACGCAGTCAGCACCAGCGCAGCCTCAGCCCGGACGGTAGCAGTCCTTAAAAAGGTGATGGCTTGTGTAGCCACGAACAAACCATGCTATTTCCACTGCATGAGCGGCGCAGACCGGACGGGGACAATCGCCTACCTCCTGCTTTCGCTTCTTGGTGTATCTCAAAGCGACAAGGATAAGGAGTATGAACTGACGGCATTTTCAGACGAGGCAGACGGCAAGCGGTTCCGGAACACAAACTACACTGTTGCCAACGGAAATGGATGGTACCCGCTCATCAAATACTTCCGGGACACCTACACCGGGGAGAACGACAATGAGAAGGTGGTGGCGTGGGCGGTCGCAAATGGGATTACAGCTGCGGAGATCAACGCTTTTCGCGCGGCTATGATCTCCGGAGACGCCGGAGAAGTCGCTGTGCCGCCGCAGGAGTACACCGTGACCAATACCCTCACGGGCTGCACCAGCAGCAACGCTGCAACGACCGTAACAGAAGGCGATGCCTACTACGCGACCATTACTGCCAGCAACGGTTATGTGCTCAATGGTGCAACCGTCATGGTCAAGATGGGCGGCACGGATGTAACGGCGCTGTACTACACAGACGGGGTTATCAACATACCGGACGTCAGCGGAAATATTGAGATTACCATCACGGCGGCGGTGTATGTGCCGAGTTATACCAACGTGCTGCCGACAGCCGTAGACCCCGGCACGAAGAGCGGCGTATGGGATGGGAAAGGCTATCGCAATGGCGCATATGCGTCCTCGGCAAAGCCGTACTATGGCACAGATGCAGCCTGCTGGTGTACCGGTGCTATCGCATTGCAGCCGTCTGATGTCATCTATGTCAAGGGCACAACGCTCGAAGGCAGCGGACATGAGCGCTTAGGTGCTTTTTCGGGTGCTACGGGCGGCTGCTATTTCTGCAAGCAGTACACAGCATTGTCCGGTATGGCGACCGTGACAAAGCTGGGCGACAAATACTACAAGATAGTGCTCAATCCCAGCTACGCCGACTATGGCAACATTGGCTATATTGTGTTCTCTGCTCAGGGCACGGGCGACGGAGCCGTAGTGACCAAGAACGAGGAAATTTTATAAATGGGAGGCGGAGAGCTGATGGAATTTGTTTCTTGCGATCCGCCAAATTACCGCGATGAAGAATGGGCGTGAAATAAATGCCAGATTACGCGCATAGGAAAACGGATAAACAGTTAGATGCCATGGAGCGCAAGCTCCGTGGTATCTACTCGCGCGCGCACGTTGAAGTGCAAAAGTCTTGGAATAGATATATGTCGGAATCAGCAAAGAAAATCAAGCCTTTGCAAGACGCATATGATGCAGCTAAAAAATCCGGGGATAGAGACGCGATAAAAAAAGCAGGGAAAGAGCTTGCGTCTGCGCAGCGAGAACAAACGTTGATGAGCGATCATTATAAACGCATGGTAGAGCGCACGGCGCGAGAGATTTCGCAAGTAAACGAAACGGCTATTGCTTATATAAACGGCGAATTGCCAAAAACTTATGCAACAAATTATAATTTTTTTGGCAATCAGATTGCGCGAGAAGTTCCGAAATATACGTTTGAACTTGTTGACGCTGGAACGGTTGCAAATCTTATCAAATCCGACAAATCCATTTTGCCGACGAGAAAATTGGATGTCGCCAAAGACAAGCGATGGAATACAAAAAAAATGAATTCCGAGGTCCTGCAAGGGATTTTGCAGGGTGAAAGTATGCCTGAGATCGCCGAGCGGTTGCAAAAGGTTGAGCGCATGAATGCCGAATCCGCTATTAGAAACGCAAGAACGATGGTAACTGGCGCGGAAAACAAAGGCAGAATGGATATGCTATATCGCGCGCGTGACGCTGGAATTGATGTAAAAAGGCGATGGATTGCGACAAAAGATAACCGTACACGTGATTGGCACGCAGAGCTTGATGGCGTTCTGAAAGATTTAGACGAACCGTTTGTAAATTCCGTTGGAGAAATCATGTTTCCAGGCGACTCGGCTGCAGGCGGGGCAAACGTGTATAACTGCCGGTGTGCTCTGGGTTACGAAATCGCCGGATTTAGAAAGGGAGTACGACGATGAGCAGCGTTATTTTTGAGGACAACAGCCCAGAGGTCGTTGCCGCTATGAAAAGGGCGCTCGTTCGCGGATTAGAAGCGATCGGCATGAAAGCGGAAACGTATGCGAAAGATAATACACCTGTCAGAACAGGCCGCCTTCGGAATAGCATGACACACGCCGTCGATAATGATGAATTAGCCACTTACATTGGAACAAACGTAAATTATGGAATTTTCGTAGAGAACGGGACGCAAAAACAAAAAGCGAATCATATGCTTAAACGATCCGCAACAGAGCACAGAGACGAATATAAGCGTCTGCTGGAAGAAAGCATGAAAAACGCCTGACAGCTACCATTTGACAAAAAATATTACAGGCTGTATAATGAAATAAACAAACAGTAATTTAACGGCAGGGCAATGCCGCCGAAGTAAATGGAGGTTACTGCGAAATGAGTTTGACGAGAAAAATGCTTAAAGCAATGGGCATTGAAGACGAAAAAATTGATCAGATTATTGAAGCGCACACCGAAACCGTTGACGCGCTAAAGGAACAGCGCGACGGCTATAAAGCCGATGCTGATAAGCTGCCGGGCATCCAGAAAAAGCTGAGCGAAACTGAAAAGCAGCTTGAAGCAAATGGCAAGGATAGCTACAAGGTGAAATATGATGCGCTGAAAGAAGATTTTGAAAATTACAAGAGCGCACAGACCGCAAAGGAAACGCATGGTGCAAAGCTGGCGGCTTATCGCAAAATGTTGAAAGATGCAGGCGTTTCCGAAAAGCGGATTGACAGCGTTCTGAAAGTTTCGGACGTTGACGGCGTGGAGCTTGACGAGCAGGGGAATATCAAAGATGTTGACGCCCTGTCGAAAAACATCAAGACCGAGTGGGCTGATTTCATCGTGACTGAAACTGCGACCGGCGCTAAGGTTGATAACCCACCCGCAAATAACGGCGCGAAGAATACGCCGAAAACGCTGGCAGAAGCGCTGCGCGAAAAATATGATCGAAAGGAATAAATAATTTATGTCTATTACTCTTGTGGAAGCAAAGGTTGGCATGGCTGACCGCGTTGACCAGATGGTGGTTGACGAATTTAGACGTTCTTCTCTCCTGCTTGATAATCTCGTGTTTGATAACGCTATTTCTCCGGGCACTGGTGGCTCTACACTGACTTATGGCTATATCCAGCTTAAGACCCCGAGCACGGCTTCGGTTCGAACCATTGGCAGCGAGTACACTGCTGGCGAAGCAAAGCGCGAGGAAAAGACCGCAAAGGCCGTTATCATGGGCGGTTCTTTTGAGGTTGACCGCGTACTTCAGGAAACTTCCGGCGCGATTGATGAGCTTGCTTTCCAGGCACAGCAGAAAATCAAGGCGACGAGCAACTATTTCCACAATCTTGTTATCAACGGCACGTCTGCCGCTTCCGGTGCTGGATATGTCACCAACACTTTTGATGGCCTGAAAAAGCTGCTTAACGGCACGTCGAACGAATTTACGACGGACATTGATCTGTCTGATTCCGCGAAGGTGACCAGCAACGCTAATGCGTTTGTCGATCAGCTTGACCAGCTTGTTCACGCGCTTGATGGTGACGCGACCATGCTGCTGATGAACGGTGAAATGCTGCTCAAAGCTCGCGCCGCTGCTCGCAGAGTTGGCTACTATGAGCGCACGAAGGACGATTTTGGCCGCGTGGTTGAAATGTTCGCTGGTATCCCGATGTTTGACATGGGCAAGTATTACAACGGCGCTTCCTCTGTCGACGTTATTGGCACTTCTACGCCGAGTGCTTCTGCTGCTGGCACTTCCAGCATTTATGCTGTTAGCATCGGCCTTGATGGTTTCCACGGCATTTCTCCGACTGGCACGAGCGTGATTTCCACCTTCATGCCGGATATGTCTCAGCCGGGCGCTGTCAAGAAGGGCGAGGTCGAGCTTGTCGCTGGCGTTGTTCTTAAAAACACGCTCAAGGCTGCGGCTCTGAACGGCGTTGTTCTCAAGCCGAAAGCTGGCGGCTAATAAAAATTTGAAAAAGGGCGGTGCGAGAAATGCTGTTGGATGATATGTGTGCTATTTGCCGGAATTATTTTTGCGATGATTCTGCAAAGCATAAAGGGACTTTTTCAGTCAAAAACGGCGTTCTCGCGCCGCTTGACTATCTCGCGGAAGGACAATACTTCCGTGTTGTTGGGAGCGTCTTTAACGACGGAGTGCATCAGCACCCCGCGCCGGATTTGACGGACGAGGTGTTTGATGGGGAAGTATGGCCTATGCGCTTGCCTCCGGCGTTTTTGGCCTTGGCTGGGGAAATCGATGAATACAAGCAAAAGGCAGACGGCGGAGGCGCTTCGCCGTACACGTCTGAATCTTTTGGCGGGTATTCTTACACAAAAGCAACCGACGCAGAGACGGGCGCCCCGCTTTCGTGGCAGGCCGTGTTCGCGCCGAAGCTTAACAGATGGAGGAAAATCTAATGTCGCTGTTGGAAGAAAGCATGAGAGACTGCGTGTTTCTCGACAAAACGACGCATGATAATCCAGAGGGCGGATATGACGTTATCTGGAAAGATGGCGCAACATTCAAGGCCGCGATTGTATGCGATAACAGCATGGAGGCACTCACCGCGCAGAAAGCGGGCGTGACTTCCAATTATACGGTCACGGTTCACAAACCGGTCTCGCTGACCTATCACACCGTTTTCAAGCGGCTGGAGGATGGTAAAATCTTTCGCGTCACCTCTGACAGCGACGATGTGCAGACACCGGCGCGATCTAGTTTTCAGGTCGCGCAGGTGACTGCCGAGGAATTTACGCCTACTTGATAAGGTGATGCGGAAAATGACAAAAGAAGCAGCACTTTACAATTTCTATAAGCAATTTCTTCCGCCTCATGAGGAAAACACTGTGCCGGACAACGCAAAATTGCCCTATCTGACTTATAATGTTGTCACTGGCGGTTTTCGTGACGGCGAATGTGCGTTAACTGTGTCCATTTGGTATCGAGATACAAGCTGGGAAAAATGCAACGCAAAGGCACGGGAAATTGCAACTAAAATCCCTGAAAGCGGCGCGTGGATTGAGTGCGACGACGGCGCGATTTGGCTGAAACGCGGAAGCCCGTTCGCGCAGAATATGCCGGATGATGACAGGGACATTCGGCGAAAGTATTTCAATCTTACCGCTGAATACGTCACAACGATTTAACGAAAGGAATGAAAGCAATTTGAAATTCACGAAAATTCCTTCTGATACTTTCCAGAAGCTGCAGATTAACGCAGCTATCATTTGCAGCGATTTCACACCGGCAACCGGTACGGTTGGCGAAAGCGGCCAGATTGGCGCGACCACTGGCGGCATCAATTTTACCGCAACACCGACTTATACCGATTTCGGCGAGGATATCGACAACTGCCCGAAAAATATGAAGGAACTCAAGAAGCTTGACAGTTGGGAAGCAAAATGCTCCGGAACTTATGTCACACTTGACACCGCCGTCGCTAAGTCTCTGCTTGGCGCTGCTGATATCGGCACGACCGATACGGCGAAGGTCACGCCACGCAATGATCTTGCGCAGGCGGACTTTGACGACATTTGGATTGTGGGCGACTACTCCGACAAAAACGGCGAGACGAACGGCGGCTATGTGGCAATCAAGCTTATGAACGCGCTTTCTACTGGCGGCTTCCAGCTTCAGACTGCCGACAAAGCTAAAGGTCAGATGGCGTTTGAGTACACAGCTCATTATTCGATGAATGCGCAGGAAACCGTCCCGTTTGAAATTTACGTCAAGGCTGGCACGGCCGAGACTGCTTGACGTAATAATTTAAGGAGGCAAATTATTATGAAACTTTCTGATCTTGATACTTCTCGCGCGGCAGACGTGCTTTGCGAGGCTGGCGCTTATGTGCTCAACATCCTGACAGACGAGGAACTCGCGGTGGAGCTTAAAAGCAAGATTGATGGCTCTGGCGAACTGTCTCGGCTGGAACTTTATACTTTTGGCGTGCAGAAGATTAGCACGCTCATGCCGATCATTCTAAAAAAGCACCGCGACGATGTGTTTGGTATCCTCGCGGCTGTGAATGGCTGCGCTGTCAAAGACATTGCGAGCCAGAACATCATGACCACGATGAAACAGGTCAAGGAGCTTGTATCAGACAAGGACATGATCGATTTTTTCAAATCCTGCGCGCCGGTGGAGACGAATGCCTGATTTTCCTGTCGGGCGCGCCTAAATGCAGTGCACATGGGCTGATTGTTTTATTGCCTAAATTAGTAAAAAGTAGGCTTGAGCAATCAGCCTATCGTCTATACACCGCCGAGTGTCTGCGGATGATTACCAAAAACACCGCAAACTTTAACGGCGGGGAATTTATCAAAGCAAAGTTTGAAGACATTGTGAATCCGAAGTCGGTGGACAATCGTCCGGCAGAAGAAATCGCGGCTGATGTTGTCAAACGTTGTGGTCTGGTGGTGAAAGATTGAATCTTTTTGACCTTTTTATTAAAATTGGAGCCGACACATCAGGGGCGGAAAAAGGTATTGATGATGTCGGGAAAAAGACATCCAGTCTTGGCAGCAAAGTAAGTAAGGGACTTGGCGTGACAGCTAAAGTTGTCGGCGCTGCTGTTTCTGCTGCTGCTGGTGGTGTCGCAGCTTTGGCAACTGCGGCTACAAAGTCATACGGCGACTACGAACAGCTTGTTGGTGGCGTGGAGACGCTTTTCAAAGAAAGCCAAAATGCGGTTATGGAGTATGCCAACAACGCGTACAAAACCGCTGGTCTTTCCGCGAACGAGTATATGGAAACCGTAACGTCGTTTTCGGCATCTTTGCTCCAGTCCCTTGGCGGAGATACCGAGGCAGCTGCAAATTATGCGGATATGGCAATCACGGATATGTCCGATAACGCCAATAAAATGGGTACGGATATGTCCTCGATCCAGTATGCCTATCAGGGCTTTGCCAAGCAGAACTACACGATGTTGGATAACTTGAAGCTTGGCTATGGCGGAACGAAGGAAGAAATGGAGCGTCTTCTTTCTGACGCGCAGAAACTTTCCGGCGTTGAGTACGACATCTCCAGCTACGCGGATATTGTGGATGCAATCCATGTGGTTCAGACGGAAATGGGCATCACTGGAACGACTGCGGAAGAAGCCAAAAAGACAATTCAAGGTTCTGTGAACGCCATGAAATCCGCATGGAAAAACCTTGTTGTCGGTATTGCTGACGATAATCAGGATTTTGACAAGCTTGTAAACAACTTCGTCGACAGTGCTGTTATAGCCGGGAACAACCTTATCCCAAGAATTGAAACATCAATTAAAGGCGTTGCGAAACTTGTGTCGTCAGCTTCGCAAAGCATAATCCCACTTGCAGTTGATACAATCGTTAATGCGCTCCCAGATGTGGTGTATGCTGGCGCAAGTTTGATCGGGGCACTTGCGAACGGCATCGTCGGCAGCTTGCCTATACTTGTTTCTTCTGCGGGGGATATTGTCCTTGAACTAATCGACGGTGTCACGGCGAAATCCGATGCGATTTTTGAATCCGGCAGTTATATTGTTTATAACCTTATAGACGGGATCTCCAAGTTCACTGAAAAGTTGATTCCAGCCGCTACAAATCTTTGTTATACTTTTGCAAAGCAGCTTTCGCATCCGTCGACGTTACAGTTTATCGTGGAAGACGGAATTAAGATAATTTTATCGCTAGTGAATGGTTTCATGGACGCGATGCCGATTATTGTCCAGTCTGCTCCTGTTATCATCGGGAATCTTGTAGCTGGCTTGATCGTGGCTCTCCCCAAAATTATTGATGCAGGCGTCGAAATTTTGATGTCACTTGTAAACGGAATTCTTGACACCATCCCCAGCCTCGTTGCGGCTATTCCGACCATCACAATGGCGATCGTTAATGGAATCTTGTCGAATCTTGATGAAATCATACTCGCCGCCATTCAAATCACGCTTTCTATTGCCATGGGCATGATCGAGGCAATCCCGAACATGGTTACGCAGTTGCCCAGAATCTTTTTGGCGATTGTGAATGCATTCAAGGAGTTTAACTGGAAGAACATCGGCTCGGATTTGCTGACGGGAATCTGGTACGGCATAAAAGATAAGGTCGAGTGGCTCAAGGGCAAGGTTCAGGGCGTTGTCAATAAGATCAAGGGCTGGTTCACTGGCAAAGAAGGCTTCGATGAGCATTCGCCGTCTAAGTGGTCAAAGAAGGTGTTTCAGTACGTCATGGACGGCGGTGCGAACGGCATCGACGCTGGTATGCCAGGCATGATGTCTGCTGTCAGTAGTGCCGTTGATAGTATCAAAAGCGGATTTGACGTTGGCACGGTCAGCGCAAGTGTATCCGCTTCCGGTAGCGCGCAAAACAACGTCCGTGCGGCTATCCATGACGAGATTAGCAAGATCGGTATCTATCTTGATGGCAACACACTCGTCGGAGGCATCTCTGATCGCATGAATCAGGGACTTGGTAGCATCTACGCTGGTAACGAAAGGAGGGCGATGGCCTAATGGGTAAACTTTTGACGTTTATGATGCGCTTGCACGGCTCTAGCATATGGGACGAGATTGTGCCCGATACCGGCAAGCAAGTGGCAGTCGTGTCCGCGACTATCAACAACCCGGCGGTAAAAACGGACACGGTAGACATCAACACATATGACGGCGTGCTCGACTTTTCTGGCGTGCAGGGCATCCATTACGGCAACCGCGACATCAAAGTCACCTTGCGTAAGATTGCTGGCTCTACTTATGATTTTGACGCACTGCGCAGAAAGTATCTCGGGCAGATCGTAGACTGCCGGTTTGAGACGACCAGCGGGTACTACTACTACGGCAGACTGACGGACATTGAGGACGATTATCAGCATGATTTTCGCACCATAACGCTGACGATTGACGCGAATCCATTTAGACAGCCTGTGTCTGGCGCAACAACGGTGGAAATACCTGTATACAATACAAGCGACCTTATGCCGGCTTCACAAGGAGACGCGAACATCGACACATATGCAATCGGTGGCATTGTAAATTATAGCTATACGGAAAATTCGAGCGGCAGTCACGACATTTCGATGTCCATTTCCAAGTCTGCCACAAAAGGTTATTTATATCTTACTGTTACAGGGTTGACCGCTGGGTCTAAGTATAACCTCGACGTTAAAGGAATTTATGGAAACTCATATATAACAATTCGCGCTGGTAGCAAAACAGGGGACATAATTGGGGAAAGCGAAATCAAGCAGCCAACAACATTTATTTCGCCGTCAACGGCCGTGGTGCTTGTGTTCACCACTTGGTCCAGCAGTGCAAGATTTTTGTTTGTTAGCCTGTCCTTGGCGCAATGGAAATCAACGCACATCGATGGCGGCGACCGCGTTGTTTCACCGACGTATATTGGGAGAGCGTACAATATCAATATAGACGTTTTTGACGAAAACCGCAGTTACGTTTCTACAGTGCTGAAAGCGAACACGTCGATGAACCCGTATTTTGTCATACCACGCGGTGGGGCTGACATCATCGCAACGGCTGACGGGAAAAGCGGAACGCTGCAAATTGAGTACATGAAGGAGCGCTTGTGAATGTTTGTATGCTATGTAGACGAAGCCCTGCTTTTTTCCACAACGCAGATAAGCGGCCGAGAAATTATTTCCGGCTCGCTGACGGAAGAAATTAACGCGGTCAGCTCGCTTGAATTCACTCTGCCGCCGTCAAATGGCATGGCATCGCGGGTAGAACCGCACACATCTGTTATTAAGCTGGAATCCGATGGTGTGGAAATCTTCCGTGGCACTGCGTCAAGCGTAAGCAAAAATTTTCGCGGTGATACCGTCGTAAGCTGCGATGGCATGATCGCGTTGATGGCCGATGTCATCAAAGAGCCATTCACCGTTTCTTCGCGTGGGATTGAAAGCTATGTTGCGGCTATTGTAAAAAATTACAACGATGGTGTTGCTGCTGACAAGGAAATCAAAGTCGGACAAGTCACTGGGTTTGAAAGCCAAACATTTTCGGTTTCACACAGTAGCGATTGTAAAAACATTTTTGAGCTGCTGAAAGAGCTTAGGTCGGAAAAGGGAGGCTATATCTGGGCATCCTACATCGGCGGCGATGTGTATATCAATTACACAAAAACAATCGGAAAAGAAAACAGCCAGCAAATCGCGTTTGGCTCGAATCTCGTTAATATCGAGGGGCAGCTCGAAGTCGGTACACTCGTAACACGAGTTTGGCCGCTTGGCAAAGATGGGCTTACGATTGCAAGCGTTAACGACGGCAAGGCGTATCTGCAAAACGAAGCAGTCGAATTGCGCTATGGGCGCGTGGATAAAACAATACAGGTTGACAGTGACGATCCGTCTGTTGTAAAATCGTATGGGCAGGCGTATCTAACCCGGTACGCCGCGATGAACAACACCATCGCCTTGACAGCGATTGACCTGCACAATCTCGATAAAGCAATTTCGTCGTTTGAAGTCGGTGATTCTGTTCGTGTGCTTTCTCCCCCGCATGGGATTGATGCGGAGATGGTGGTAAATAACATTTCGACCGACTTGGTGCGGATTTCAAATTCGAGAATCACACTTGGAGCAAAAAAGGGCAGCATCACGAGCATTATCTCGTCTGGCGGCGGGGCTAGTGGCTCTTTCGGTGGGGATTCCGGCGGCGTTGGTGTTGATTATGTTATCGACCAGGGCACGACCGGTAAATGGGTTTGGCGTAAATGGGCGTCCGGTATCGCAGAGATGTGGGCTACGTTCGACACGGACAAACTGGTAATGACAGAGCAGACATGGGGTTCGCTATATACCGCATCGTGGATGGGCCTTGCATCAAACAAGGAAGCTCGCGCATATCCGTTTGCCTTTATCGAAAGCCCAATCGTGTCGGCAACGCCAACAGTTGGAAGCGGAAACATCTGGCTTGCCACAAACACGGAGAACGACATAGGCACAAGGTTGACGCACGCCCCGGCATATCAGTGCGTTAGGGCGTCCGACGCGACGGTTAATAACCCGCAGATCAGCTACTATGTCATGGGCAAGTACAAATAAATGGAGGCGAATAGCTGATGGAATTCATTGCTTGCAACTCGGACAATTACCGTTCTGGGCGCACACGGCCGGTGCAGTACATTGTGATGCACTACACGGCAAACAACGGCGACACCGCGCGTAACAACTGCGATTACTATCACCGCGCGAGCGGCCTGCAGGCGAGCGCGCACTATTTTGTGGACGAGTATGGCGCGATGCAGTCCGTGCGAGAGGGCGACACGGCGTGGCACTGCGGCGCTCGGGCGTACTGGCATCCAGAGTGTCGCAACGCCAATAGCATCGGCATTGAGATGTGCAGCCGAAAGCGCGCCGATGGCAGCTACTACATCAAGCCGGAGACCGTGGCAAACGCCGCGGCGCTGGCACGGGAGATCATGCAGCGCTATGGCATCGACACCGACCACGTGCTGCGGCACTACGACGTGACGGGCAAGCGCTGCCCCATGCCGTGGGTGGATGACCCGGCGCAGTGGGCGGCGTTTCAGGCTATGCTGATGCCGGAACACCCGAACGAAGAGGAGGAAGAACCCATGACACGATACAACAAAATCGACGACATACCCGCGTGGGCGCGCAGCGATGCGCAGCGGCTCATCGACCGCGGCGCACTGCGGGGCAATGAACGCGGCGAGCTGGATCTCTCGCCGGACATGCTGCGCACGCTGATCGTGTGCCAGCGGATGATCGACGAAAACAAGTGATGGAGGGACTACATATGAACATCAACTGGAAACTTAGATTACAGAACAAAGCGACGTTGACCGCGCTCGTCATGGCGCTGGTGGCGCTGGTGTATCAGGTGCTCGGTGTGTGCGGTGTCGTGCCGCGTGTGTCACAGGATCAGGTGACGACGATCATCAGCATGGTTATCAACATTTTGTGTCTGCTCGGCATCGTGGTTGACCCGACGACGGCCGGAGTTGGCGACAGCGTGCGGGCTATGAGCTATGACAAGCCTAAAAAATACTAATAAATAATATAGGGCGTGAAGATTTCCATTGATTTTCACGCCCTTTTTTGATATATTTTGAATAGAGAGGAATTTTTACCATGATTGACCAGAGCGATATTGAGCGCTTGGAAAAGATTTTTGTTACACGCGAGGAGTGCAACGACGTGACAAACGGCATCGGCGGCAAGTTGGCAAACGACGCGACACGGTTCGCTGTGCTGGAAGAGCGAATGAAGGTAAATAACTGGCTTACAACCGGCATCTGCGCCGGTATCATTGCGCTGCTGATTAAAGTATTTTTGGGAGGCTGATAAAATGCCGGATTGTAACACCTGCAAAGCAAAAAAGAGCCCGCCTAATGTGCCGTATGTTGTGCACGAAGGGGTAATGTCTCGGCTAGAGCGCGTTATTAAACGGCTTTGGATTGCACTGATTATGACAATCATTTTGCTTGTAGGCACAAATATTTTTTGGATTGCTTATGAATCGCAATTTTAAGATTCGGTTACCATCACGCAAGAAAACGACGACGGTTATAATAACTACGTCGGGAATGACGGCGATATAATCAATGGCTAAACAAACAATCATTAGAACGCGCAAGCGAAAAACAGGCGGCAGCTCCGGCTATATCAAGTGTAATATCTGCCACGGAACTGGCCGCGTAAAAGCCCCAAAGAAAAAGAAAGGGGGCAAATGATGCTTTCCGATTTCGAAATCATTCAGCATCGATTCCACAAAAACGAAGATTTGACCATTATCCCAATCAGCGACGTGCATCTTGGCGCGGCTGAACACATGGCGAAAGAATGGCGCGAATTTTGCGCTATGGTTGAAAAAACACCTAATGTTTATATCACGCTCGGCGGTGACTTGATTAACAACAGCGTAAAAACTTCGGTTGGGAATGTTTTCGACGAAACCATGCGCCCGCGAGAGCAAAAACGGGTTATGGCGGAAATGCTAAAACCAATTTCTGATCGAATTTTGTGCGCGGTCAGCGGCAACCACGAACGCAGAAGCGGAAAAGATATTGATGATGATCCGATGTACGATATCATGTGCAAACTGGATTTAGAGCACCTTTACCGAGAAAACATGGCGTTTGTAAAAATCCAGATTGGCAAGCTGAACGGTGACGGTAAGAAAAACCCGACTTACTGCATCTGCGTCACGCATGGTTCTGGTGGCGGCATTCTGTCTGGCGGAACAATCAATCGAAACGAACGCTTTGGGTATGTTCTCGACGGCGTTGACGCGCTAATTGTCGGTCACACTCACAAGCCGATGATTTCACAGCCCGCGAAAATCGTTGTTGATAAGTTTAACAATAAAATCAGTTTCAAGCCGTTTAAGGTAATTTCTTCAACCGCTTGGCTTGACTTTGGCGGATATGCTGCGCAGAAAATGCTTATCCCATCATCTCATGCCTTGCAGACAATGACGCTTTGCGGGAAACGCAAGGATATCGTTATCACGATGTGAGGTGATTATATGGTGTACTATGTTTCGCACTGCTATCAGGGCGACCCGAAAAATGTTCGCAAGGCTGCAAAAATCACGCATGATTTGCAGATGGCAGACCAAAATAACTGCTATATTTGTCCACTACTTGCATTTTCACACATGGAATACGGCGAAATTGGATATGAACAGGAAATGGAGTTGTGCCTTGATTTGCTATCGGTGTGTGATGCCATAATCGTCGCATCCAAGGTGAGCGAGGGCGTGCGACGTGAAATCGAGTTTGCAAAGATGGTCAACATGGAGGTAATTTACCTTGCCGAAACCGACTGACGAATTCGATTTTAGCCGACAGCGATGGGAGCATTTGATTGACAGCTATATTTTCAACGAACGTGACCGAGAAATTTTGAAACGCAGGTTACTCGATGGCCGCACGTTTGAACAACTGGCCGCAGAATTTGATCTGAGCACGCAGCACACGAAAACTATCGTGTATAAGGCGCAGAACAAGCTATACAGACATATCAAATAATATAGCCGCCCATTATAGGCGGCTATTTTTTATTCGATTGCGTCCAGCTTTTTCATGACTGCCATGTATAACTTTCCGTTAATGATTTTAATGGTATCCATCAATTCATTCATAACGGCAAAAATCTCGACGCTGTTCTTGCCGGAAACCGCAGACAAGAAATCGCTATCACCTGACACGTCAAGCGGTTCTGGCTGGGAAATTGCCGTTTTTGAAGAAAACATCTTATAAAGCATCGCGCAGTACAACGGCGCAATTTTGGTTAATGCCGCAAAAGATGTATCGTAATTAGCTTCAGATTCGAGCAGCGTCTTTTCGATTTCGGAATAGTCGATCATATGTATATACTATCTTTACATCTCGCGATACATAGCCTGCATATTTTTGACTTCCTGCGCCTTATCTACCTGCTTGTCGTGCAAATAGTCATATACGGCCTGCATCTCCGCTGGCGGCTCTCCGTGCTTTGCACGGTACTCCTTGATTACATCTGCAACTTCCGCGTGAAGCAGCGCCATATGGCGCAACTCGTCGGTAGAAAGGTCGTAAAATGTCTTGGCAAGTTCAGGGCGTTCATCCTTGTACTTGACAGCGCACTTTGCGTACTTCCCCGCATCGTCAATCTCCTCGTCGATCATTGTCGACAGTTTTTCGATGAGTTTCATAGCGTACCTCACAGTTTGACGACCGTAACCGCAAGGTTATCAACAACTGATGCCGCGCCACCAAGGACGAACGACAGGATGGAACTTTCGCATCCGCAAGCATTTCGAACGATGGCAGTCAAGCCAATGTTTACGGCTGTCGCGGCAGCAGCAACAGTTTCCGAGCCAGTCGCGCCAATGATTGCAACGCCGTCTTTCTGTGCGGTGACAGACACAGTTCCGGCCGCTGCCGGTGTAACCGTTGCGGAAACATTCACAAGGTAGTACCCGCTGCCGCAAAGCGTAATGGCATTACCATCCTGCTTGATGTTGCATCCATAACGTCGGGCGGTGCTACCAACCGGGATGATATCGCCGACAGCAACTGCCGGTGCGCTGGTGTTAGTCGTGTAGATAGCAGATTTACTCATATAATCAGTCCTTTCATAATATGAAAAATGGGGCAGCTATTGCCGCCCCAATAACCTCGCCTAAAAGGGCGTTATCATTTTCGTGAGACCACGAAAAAGATTAGATGTTGTTGCATCCGCAAGAGTTGCAACCGCAGAACGGAGAATTGCCAGCGCTATAGGAATAGCTCATCGGGTAACGAACAACGCCGCAAAAGCGGGAGTCCATTTCGAGACTAGAAACCTTGTCGCGAAGGGCCTGAATCTCGTTCGTCTGAATCAGCGCGCGGGTAGCTTCACCCTCGGCATGGATCGCCGTGGCGATGTCGCACGCGTTCTGGTTCATCTGCGCGGACAGGTTCGCCGTGGCAAGCCGGTTGTCGCAGCAGCACTGCGCGAGCTGCGCGGACAGGTTGCGCCCCTCCGAGGTGATGGAGTTGTTAAGCGCGAACGTGCTGTCGCAGATGCCGTTGCCGATGTTGTTCAGACGATCGTTGAGCTGGCCGAACTGCTGACCAAACAGAATCTCCTGCTGGCTGGCGGCAGTTGCATACTGACCAAATTCGCCCTGGCGGTTGCCCCAGAAGCCGCCGCCTCCGCCCATGAAGACGAACAGGAACAGGATGATAATCCACCAAGCACCGCCATTATCGAAACCGTCATTACCGCCATCGACAGCAGCGCGAAGGTCAGAAAGACTGTAATTATCCAGAATAATCATTCCTTTCAATTTATTTAATAATCGGTGTGCACGCCCAATTATTTTTCAAAAAACTTTACCTTTTTATCAAAAAAGTGTTGACATTTGCTAATATATGTGCTATTATATAATCACAGAGAGGGAAACAACAAAAAACATTAAACAAAGGAGAAAAATAAAATGAAAAAGTATTACATGACTGTTACCAGCAAAGACGGAGACATCATCTTTAAGAGCACAAGCGATAGCGCGAAAGCGCTTCTTAAGAGATACGAAAAGGCCGCGTTTTTCAGCGATGGTTCGATGAGTTCGATTTTTTACAATTCGAAGCAAGACACGAACATCACCGAAGATGTGATGATGCGCGTCTCCAACGGAGAGAACATCTAAAATAAATTTTATATCAGGGCGGCGAGACAGCCGCCCTTTTTTATTTAAGAAGTTGCATAAAAGACTGCGCCTGCTGTTTCAGGCTTTCAAACTGCGCTTGCGACATTTGGCCGGATGTGAGCATTTTCTCGATCTGCTGCTGGGCCTTTTGCGGCGTCATTGACTTTGCAAACTGCCGGAATTGCACGATCATCTGCATGGGGTTATTTCCCGCCTGCATCTGCTGCATCGGGTTCGCACCGAAGATGCTGCTTGCCATTTAGCACCATTCCTTTCAATTCGTCGAATTCTTTGCGCGTCACGTAATCTTCCGGTGCGGAAGCTGTCTGCATATCATCGCACGGGGAAAACTTGAACCGCCTGATGGATGCGAAGCCTGCGCCGTCAGTACTTTTGATGTAAAAATAATCCTCGTTCGCGTCAAAAAGCGCGACAGAAGCGTTCGCGCCCATCTGATAGGCTTGCGCGCCGGGGAGGCCATTCACGCGGATAATCTGGCTTGGCTGGGCGTTCATCTGCCCCTGCGTCGACATCGCGTTGAGCCTATCCATATACGGATTGTTATATTGCATAGGATTCATATACGGATTGTAATATGCCATGATAGCACCTCGTTTCTAATTTCATGGTATCTCAGACGGGTGGAAAATGAAAGCAAGTAAAGGTCTGAATTTCGTATGGATTTTGTATATTTTTTGAGAAATGTATTGACAATTTAACAAAAATGGTTTATATTATAATCATGAAAAGGAGATGATATCTTGCCAAGAAAAGCGAAAGACAACGCGTCCGGCGTCAAAGATCTTGCACTATATGTGCTTCGCGCAGCAGCTTTTGATATCCAAAGCGGCGGAAGGGAAGAAGAAAGGTGCATCAAAGAAATTAGGGCCGGAGGCATCGACCTGTATCTTGGATTGCTTGAAACAGAAATGACCGCAGAAGAGTTCATTTCGTTTTCGAAAAAAGGAGGTAAAAAGAATGTACAAATGTCTTAACTGCGGCCACGTTTTCGACGATGGCGAGCAGACAAGATGGAAAGAGGATGACGGCTGGCACGACGGATGCCCTGTGTGCAAAGAAGCATACGGAGAGACGATGCATTGCGCGAGATGCGGCGAAGAGTTTCTCGATGATGAATTGTTTGGCGGTTACTGCTTCGACTGCCTGGCGGATATGCTTACACCGAAAACAGCGCTTGCGTATATGCTTGACGAAAATCTGTTCGCAAGATATATGTTCGACCAGTGCTGGAAATCGTCCGTGCCGGAGAGAATCGGAACGCCGCTGGAGCTGGTGATGCTGAAAGAATACTATGACTTCGTGCTTCGGTATGAGCAAGGAGATGGCGGCGCGTATTACCAGATGAAACTTCTGGAAGATTTTATTTTCAATATCGACGATATTTGCGAAAAAGAGAGATTCGGCGAATGGTGCGCCGAGAAAAAGAAAGGGTGATTATATGGCAGTGCTTTGCATGGTGTACGGCCAGAGCGGCACGGGAAAGTCCACAAGCCTGCGGAACTTCGGCCGAGACGATGTTGCAATCGTCAATGTGTCCGGGAAGCCGTTGCCGTTCCGTAACGACTTGAAAACGTTCAAAAGCGACAATTACGCCGCTATCACGCGGGCGATTAAGGCCGCGCCGCAAAAGTCGATCGTGATTGATGATGCAACTTATCTGATGGTCAACGCATTTATGCGCAACGCGAAAGTCACCGGATACCAGAAGTACACCGATTTCGCGTGCGATTTTAATAGCTTGATTGATGTGTGCGGCCTGCTACCAGATGATAAAATTGTGTATTTCATCGGCCACAGCGATCAAAAGGACGATGGATCTGAACACTTTAAAACAATCGGGAAGATGCTCGACAACTACGTCACGCTGGAGGGTAAATTTACGATTGTGCTAAAAACCGTCGTGCAGGATGGCGCATATTACTTCGCAACGCACAACAGCGGGCAGGACACAGTGAAAAGCCCGATGGGGATGTTCGCCAATGACCTGATCGACAACGATCTAAAATCGGTTGACGACGCAATCCGAGAGTACTGGCAGATGGGAGGTAGCGAAGATGCCTGATTTCGAATCCGGCATCACGTCTTATGTCCACGCAACTGCCACGGTGGATGTGTTTTTCCCCGTTGACAAGCGCGGCGCGGCAGACATTAGCTGCCACCAGTGCCCGTACTTGTCCAGCAACGAGCGGATGTGCCAGCTAAACAAAGAGCCCACGGCATATCCTGGTAAGTATGTAGGCGGCAAGTGTCCGCTTAAAATAATTGATAATACGGAGGTAAGTAAAAATGAAAGCATTTGATGGTTACAAAGCAGAGGCTATGCGTGTAAGCGAACCTCTTCCGGCTGGCGGCTATGTCGCTAAAATCATGGGCGCTGAGGTAAAGACCTACTCGTGGGGCGAACAGCTTGTGATTTCGTTCGACATCGCCGAGGGCGATCACAAAAACCACTTCGCGGAAGAGTGGAAGAACAATCAGAACGAGGACAAAAAGTGGAAAGGCAATTACCGCTTGACCGTCCCGGATGAAAGAAACCAGTGGGTTGACAGCCAGAAGCGACAGTTTGGCAATGCGATGTGGGCAATCGAGCAGAGCAATCCGGGCTATCATTGGGACTGGGACGAAACTGGGCTGAAAGGCAAGACCGTCGGCGTTTTGTTCCGTAACCGCGAATGGGAATTTAATGGTAACACCGGATGGACAACCGAATGCGGTATGTTTCTTGACGCGAAGGCCGTCCGCGAAGGCAAGTACAAGCCTATGAAAGACCGTCCGCTGAAGAAGAATGTGCAGGCATCCACGACATTTACAGAGCTTCCGGCAGAAGATGACGGAGACCTCCCGTTTTGACCAAGATTGAATGACCCCACCTGAAATACAAAAAACGCTGTCAACCATGACTATCATTGTCGATAGCCGAGAGCACAAAACGCCGGAGGCCGTAAAAAGATGGAATTCCTTCGGCGTTCCGTGGGAGCGTGTGAAGCTGGATAGCGGCGACTATTCTGCCGTGTTTGTGCTTCCGGGCGAGCAAAAATGGCGCGTACCGTGCTGCGTGGAGCGCAAAATGTCGTTGAGCGAGATATGCTCAAACTTCGGCCAAAACCGGAAAAGGTTCGTGAACGAATTCGAGCGGCTAAAGCAATCAGGGGAGCGGGTGTATCTGCTGATTGAGGGCGCGAGCTGGGAAAAAGCATACGCCGGACGATATCGGTCGAAGATGCTGCCGCAAGCCCTGATCGCGTCTTTGATCGCGTGGATGGCAAGATATGATGCACACATTGTTTTTTGCCATCCAGATACAACGCCAAAACTAATACACGATATTTTATATCGAGAAGCAAAGGAGCGATTGCAAAGTGAATTTTGAAACTCGCACACCTACGGGATGCGAGGAGGTAAAAAAAGAAAAGCGAAAAGGGAACTACAGATACACAAAAAACAGAGAAGCTGCGATTAAAATGCGTGAAAACGGTATGTCATTTCAGCAAATCGCAGACAAGCTCGGCGTTACAAAGCAGCGCGTATCGCAATATTGCGCCGGAGTAAATGCAAAACATTACCGTTTTTGCGGCGAAAAAACGTGCATTTATGTCGGGTTGCGTGATTGGATGAATAGGAGCGGAGTAAACACAACCGTGCTGCTGCAAATGATGGGATATGTTTACAACCCCGGGTCGACCGAAAGATGGCGAGGAAAATTTGCAGGAAAAAGTGCGCTTAAAATCGACGAAATCAAAAAAATTCTTGCTGTTACCGGCCTAACGTTCGAGCAGGCTTTTGGCGAAGTGGAGGTAAAAAGTGATTAAAGATAGCGGGAATAGAACGGCGTTTAGTACAGGGGCGGTTAGGGACATTCACGACGGCAAAGGGAGATTTGATCTGCTGCCGATGTGCGTTCTGCTTCGGCTTGCGAAACACTACGAAGGCGGAGCAAAAAAATACGCGGAAAGGAACTGGGAGCAGGGCATCCCAGCCCACAGTTTTGCCGACAGCGCAATGCGGCATCTAGTTAAGTACATGGACGGGCAGACGGATGAAGATCATCTGATCGCCGCTATTTGGAATCTCTGCGGCCTCGCATGGACGGAGGAAAAGAGGCCAGAGATGATGGACATTCCCGCGCGGATGCAAAGCAAAAAGGCGCAGACCTCAACGGCCGCCACAGCCGGAAAAACTTGCGTATCTGCCATTTTCGAGAATGGTGGGTATACTATCTATAATAACGGGAAAATCGTCGAGAAGGGCGTTTCTGCGCCCAGAATGCGCGAGATTATTTCAAAGCTGGAGGGTAAAAATGGGGACGTTCACTGAAAACTTTCGTGAGATTCGGGAGCGAAGAGGATATTCGCTCAATCGGCTGCATGACGTGACTGGCATTAGCCGCGCAACGCTGTCAAATTACCAGGCAGGGCGCGTATCGCCGCCACTAAACAGGTTGATCGCGATCGCAGACGCGCTGCACGTCAGTCTTGACGATCTGACGGGATATATCACAAAACCGTCGTTTGAAGAGAGGTTTTGCCGATGAACGTTGAGCTGATTAAATATCCGTCAGACGCCGACTGGATGTTTTGCAAGGAATGTACCCTTGTGACCGTGGGCAAGCACCCAGTCAAGCCGCCGTCGCAGACGTGGAAAAGCGAGATTTTGGAGGCGCGGCATAGCCCGATTAGAACGTTGCAGTTTGCTTTTCGCATCACCGATTTTCCATATTGGGTAAGTGTGCATTTGTGCAGGCACGTTCATGCGCAGCCGTTTGTTAAGAGCCAGCGCAACGACCGGCAGAGCGACTATGACCGCACGAAAGCCCCACAGGACGCGCCGGTTGATATGATATGGTACCTAAACGCGGAGGAGCTGCAAATCATCGCCAACAAGCGGCTGTGCAACATGGCCAGCCCGGAAACGCGCGAGGTTGTAAAAAAAATGTGCCGCGAGGTGTTAAAAGTGTGCCCGGAGTTTACCGGGCTGCTTGTACCATCTTGCGTCTATCAGGGCGGTGTGTGCCACGAATTCAATGGGGGATGTAAAAAAAATAAAAAAACTACTTGACGTAATACGGCCGACGTAGTATTATAATATTGTCCATGAGTTCGACGCGGACGAGTGGTTTCCCTTCTTTTTTTATCTCCTTTTTGTTGGTTTCTCTTTGGGAGTACCCGTAGGCTTTACCTTTCGGCCTGCGGGTATTCCCATATTTTTTACCATTTCTGGGAGGCAACCAAAAATGTATAGTTATCTATCGGTTATCGCGGAAGAAATAAAATCCAGTCTTGCGACCGAGGACGTGCTGCGATATTATGGCTTTACAATCAATCGATCGCGAAAAATGTGCTGCCCGTTCCACGCGGACACAAAGCATCCGTCGATGCACATATATCCCGGCTCTGGCGGCTATCACTGCTTCACTTGCGGCGCGTCCGGGGATGTTATATCATTCGTTCGTGACTATTTTGGCCTTGGATTTAAGGACGCGATTGAAAAACTTAATTCTGATTTTTCGCTTGGTTATCCTATCGGCGAAAAAATGACAATGCGTCAGAAGCACAAATTTGACCGTATAAGGGAAGAACGCGAAAATAGTATAAAGACTCGAGAAGAAAATAAAAAACGCTTAGAACGCGAATTTTGGGCGAAATTCGATGCGTGGAAGCAAATAGATGATGTAATTATGTCCGAGAAACCAAAAAGAGATGGGGATGCAATTACGGATGAGTATGCAAATGCGCTAAAAAAGAAAGACCTGGCAGAATACG
>ENA-UERG01000560-UERG01000560.1-human-gut-metagenome-genome-assembly--contig:-NODE-560-length-35741-cov-5.900320_pt1 | contig 35741 bp, 39 predicted proteins | sample MGYA00242954_ERZ507954 | MGnify/ENA primary metagenome ERZ507954 (study PRJEB26167, sample SAMN06115478) | human gut metagenome | host: Homo sapiens | place: China:Sichuan | collected 2015-01-21... | reverse complement strand
TCATCAGTCGCTCACGCGACAGCTTCCCCCCGAGGGGAAGCCTGCCGTACAGAGTGCTCCTGCTCAAAATGCAGCTTCCGTTGTTAACTTGCTTCGGTTTGTTACACACAGGAAAGGAATTTTGCCCCCAAAAGGCTTCCCCTTGGGGGGAAGCTGTCGCGCAAGCGACTGATGAGGGGGATAGGTTTTATCCAACCGCGGATTTCCGATTTTTGCTTATCCTCCCACGCGCGAGGAAAGCACGAGTTTTTCGGGGATCGGATCGGTGAAGAAAGCGCACAGATCGCGGTCGCTGACCACGTAGTCCAGATCGCGGACGTTGCCCTGATAGAAGGTGGAGGGTCTGCCGAGCTTGCTGGAATCGATCAGCAGAATCCGGCGGCGGGCGTTTTTCAGCATGATGTTCCGCACGGCAACCTCCTCTGCATAGCAATCGTAAAAATTGCCATCGGAGGTCAGCGCCTGAACCGAAAACAGCACCACGTCCGCATGAATCTGCGAAAGAAAGTTCTGCGCATAGCCTCCGACCAGAACCGCGCGGTTCTCGGACGAGACCAACCCGCCCGTGCAGTAAGCCTTCACGTCGTACCCCGAAAGACAAGCCATTGCGTCCACGCTGTTGGTAATGACCGTTACGCCGCTGACCGAAGGCAACAGTTCCGCCGTGAAAAACGCGGTCGAAGAACCGTCCAGAAATACGATGTCGCCGGGGGCAATGAGCGAGACCGCCGCGCGCGCGATCTGTTTTTTCTGCGCGCTGTTTTCGTGACTGCGCAGGGAAAAGGGAATATGCCGCCCGCTTGTCTGCGTGATCTTCACGCCGCCGTAACTGCGCTGAACCAGTCCGCGCTCCTCGAGGTTTTTGAGGTCGCGGCGGATACTGGAGGGGCTGATGTTCATTTTGCGGGAGAGGTATTCCACCGTTGCGTACTCGGTATCGCTCAAAAGGGAGAGAATTTCGTCCTCCCGTTCACATTTGTACATATTGTTTCAACCTTTCTGCGCGGAGATGCGCATTCTTGCATGATTATCATACCATAAAAACGCGGATTTGTAAAGGGATTTGACGAAAAAAATCGGCTTTCCGCGAGATTTTACAAAAAGACAGGCAGGTTTTATGAAAATTCTTTTTTTTGATATGGAATTCGCAAACGGAAAGATTCCCGGCTCGGTCTATTCCTTCGGGTATGTGCGAACCGACCGGAAATTCCGTCTGACCGAACCGCAGACCGATCTGCTCATCAACCCCGACTGCGAATGGAACGACTATGTGCGCAGGAATATTCTGGCGTACCAAATGTCAACCGTGAAGCAGGCGTCGCTTTTTCCCGCCTACTATAAGCGGATGAAGAAACTGCTCTGCAAGTCTGATCTGGTTGTCGGTTTCGCGGTGAAAAACGACACCACCGCGTTGCGCAAAGCCTGCGAGCGTTACGGACTGAAGCCGCTTTCCTTCCGCTGTCTCGACCTTGAGCGGGTCTGCCGCTCCCTGCGCGATTACCCACAGGCGCACGGGCTGGACGGCTACGTTCGCGCCTATACGGGTATTGACCCCGCAAACCGCCACCGCAGTGACGGCGATGCGTATGCAACGATGCTGCTTTTGAAGGGAATTTGCGAAAAGCACGGTGTGGACGCGCGGGATGTGTCAAAGATTTACGCAGCCGCGTTTACGGACTCTCTGCCGCAGGAAATGCAGGAATGGAAAAAGGGCAAACGGACTGCCCGGGAGGGGACAGAGGCTGAGCCGGACAAAACGGCAAAGCGCTGAATCCGTTCAAAAACCGAAATTGATTGGCACAAGGTTTTCCTTGTGCTTTTTTCTTTGCATAAAAAGCGGCGCTTGCGGTGATGATAAGAAAGACAAATTTGCGTTGCCGGAGGAAGCAGGAATGGAAAAGAGCAAATCCGCGGTCGGTCAGCCGCTGTTGGAAATCCGCGATATGACCAAAACCTTCGGTCCGGTCGTGGCGCTTGACCGTGTGGATCTGACCGTCCTATCGGGCGAGATACGCGGCCTGATTGGGGAGAACGGGTCTGGGAAATCCACAATTTCCTCTGTTTTTTCGGGTATGCAGACGGCGGATCACGGCGTGATGACCTTTGAGGGGAAGCCGTGGCAACCGTCCGACATGAGCGACGCGCTCCGTTGCGGCATTGGCATGATCGTGCAGGAAAGCGGAACCGTTCCGGGAATCACGGTGGCGGAAAACCTGTTCCTTTGCCGCATGGGGCGGTTTTCGGTCTTTCGTACCCCCTCGGATCGCGGGTGGGGATTCGTTTCGTCACGCAATCTTTTCCGCGCCGCACAAGAGGCGCTGGACGGGATCGGCGCGGGGCACATCCGCGCCGAGGCGCTGACGGGGACGCTCGATATGATGGATCGCAAGCTGATTGAGGTTGCCAAGGTCTGGATTTCCCGCCCGCGCGTGTTGGTGGTGGACGAAAGCACAACGGCGCTCTCGCAACGGGGGCGGGAGATTGTCTACGGGCTGATGGAACGCATCAAAGCGGATGGCGGCGCGGTGGTCTTTATCTCGCATGACCTTGACGAAATCATGGAGAAATGCGACACGCTGACCGTCCTGCGCGACGGGCGCATCATCCGCACCTTTGAAAAAGCGGAATTCGAAGCGGGCGCGATCCGAACCGCCATGATCGGGCGGGACTTGCAGGGCGATTACTACCGCACCGATTACGGAAGCCCGCGGGCGGGGCGCGTGACGGTGGAGGTGACCGACCTGTCCGTCGGCGACCGTCTGCACGGCGTAAGCTTTTCCGCGCACGAGGGCGAAATTCTCGGTATCGGCGGGCTTTCGCATTGCGGAATGCACACACTGGGAAAGGTTCTGTTCGGCGCGGTCAAGCCGTCGCGGGGGAATGTCCGCGTGCTCGAAAAGCCGTTGCGCGACCCGAGCGACGCGATCTCCCGCGGGGTCGGCTACGCCTCCAAGGATCGCGACACCGAGTCGCTCTGTCTTTCCGCCTCGGTGCGGGACAACATTTCCATTGCGGGGTTTCCGGTCTTTGCGCCGCGCGGCGTGATTTCTCCCAAGCGGGAGCGCGCCTATGTCCGCAGACAGATTGAGGGGATGCAGATCAAGTGCTTCTCGCAGGATCAGCCGATTGAGCAGCTGTCGGGCGGAAACAAGCAGAAGGCGGTGTTCGGAAAATGGATCGGGGCGGGGTCGCGGATTCTGATTCTGGACTGCCCCACGCGCGGGATTGACATCGGGGTCAAGCAAACGATGTATCGTCTGATGGCACGGATGCGGGAAGAGGGCAAAACCGTGATTATGATCTCGGAGGAACTGCCCGAACTGATCGGAATGTCGGATCGCATTCTCATTATGAAGGACGGAAGAATAAGCGGAGAATACCCCCGTGCGCGCGATCTGCGCGACGCGGATCTCATCGGGGATATGATCTGACCGAAAGGAAGAAACCATGACACAGGAACTCGATTCGGAACGGGCGCGGCTTCGCGGGCGAGCCGTCCGCCGCTCCCGCCTCATCAGTCTGATCCCGCTTGCCGCCTGCCTCTTGCTCGGAGGTCTTTATCTGTTGCTTGCGTGGCAGAACGGCTATGATCTCGGCATCGGGATGGCGGTGGTTGTTTCCAACGCCACCTTGGTTGCGCTGGTGGCAACGGGCGCGACTTTCATCTTCACCGCAGGCTCTTTTGACCTTTCGCTCGGCGCGAATATGTTGGTCAGCGCCCTCGTCGGCGGATTGGTCGGCAGGGCGAGCGGAAATCTCTTTCTCATGCTGCTTGCCACCATGGGAACGGCGATTTCGCTCAGCGTTCTCGGCGCACTGCTTGCAACCTTTTTCAATCTGCCCGTGTTCATCATGACCATCGTGATGATGAACGTTTACAGCGCGGTTTCCACGCTGATGCTGACCACGCTCGGAACAAACGCCGCATTGGCAGTTCCGACCTCTCTTGTGACGGGACTGAATCAGACATGGTTTCGTCTGCTCCTGCTTGCGGTTTTTGAGCTGTTTGCCTGCGTGCTGTTTTATCTGCTTCCGATGGGGCGGCAGGCGCGGTTTCTCGGCGGGAATCCGGTTTGCGCAAGGCTCTCGGGTATCCGACCCAAGTCGCTGACCGTGCTCTGCTTTGCGCTCGCGGGCATCGGTATCGGGCTTGCGGCGTTTGCCATGACCGTGGAGACCCCGACGCTTTCGGCTTCGTCCGGTTCGTCGGTCGGGATGAATATGCTGATTGCAATGGTGTTCGGCGGAATGCCGATGAGCGGAGGACCGCGCTCCAGAATGTACGCGGCTCTGCTCGGCGCGTTCTCCATGGCATTTCTGGACGCGCTGATGAATATCTATGTCACGGGAAGTTGGTATCTCCAGATCGTAAAGGGCGTGCTGTTTGCAACGGTGGTGTTCCTCTTTGCCGTCGGGCGGCGAAGCCGGATGCTGGAGCGATAATGGAATGATTGGAAAGGAATGAAAACATGAAAACAAAACTTCGGGTTCGATTGCTGTGTGCGATCCTGCTTGTCTGCGCGCTTCTGCCGCTTGCGGGATGCAAAAAGGGCGCGTCCGACCTCAAAATCGGCGTGCTGTGGGAGGACGATACCTCCGGAGAATCGGCGGCGTGGGCGAAATACCTGCGCACACTGGCAAAGGAATACGGCTTTACGATTGACTTTACCACCACAAACAGTTCGTCCTCCGAGGTGTCGGCGATCAACACCTACGCTTCCAAGGGTTATGACGCGATTCTGTTGCTGTCCGATGACGACATTGTGACCTCGGTCAATGCCGCGGCGGCAAAGAAGATGTATATCGTCTGCCCCACGGGTCACCCGACCGACGAACAGCTGAAAGAAATCTGCGGAAACGAGTATTTCCTCGGCTCGGTTGCACCCACCTATGATGCCGAGTATACCGCCGGTTACAACATGGCGCGCTACTTTGTTGAGGAGAAGAAGCAGACCGCCTTTACCGTGTTCGGCGGCGCAACGCTTTACGGTTCGCAGATGCACATTCAGCGCCTTGCGGGGATTCTCGCGTATCTGTGCGAGGACAGCGGAACTTCCTATGACGGCGCGAAAACGCGGGACGAGCTGATTGCCAAGGTTGCGGGAACGAGCCTTGATCCCACAAAATTCGTCAGCGCAAAGTACCGCATTACAGGGTATATGGACGGTTTCGGTTTTGACGACGCGTTCTCCACCAAGCTGACCAACAGTCTGGAGAGCGGAGGAACTTGCATTCTGACGGTCGGCGCGGGCGAGGTCGTGACCAAAATTGCCTACGGAATCACCTCGGCAAACAGCAGGCTTGAGACCTGCACCGTCGGCGGCGTTGACGCGATTACGGCGGATTATGCCGCGTGCTTCGATCTGGGATACGCTTATGACTGCGGCAAGTTCGCCTCGGCAATGGCGCCGTCGATTATCATGATTTTGTGCGCAAAGGACGGGAAGAAAATCAAGGATTCCGAGGGGTACGCGCCGAAACTGGGGCTGAGTTACTGGGTTGCCACAAGCAAGACCGCGCTGGAAGAGATGCTGAAGCGCGACAATGCAACCGACGGGTACTGCTACAACAAGGCGGTTCTGGATCACTATATCGAGGCGGCAAGCTACGATGAGCTGTCAAAACTCTGCGCGGCGGACTACGCAGAGGCGGTCGCCATTCACGAGGCGCATAACAAGGAGTAAGGGAGGGGTGCCGCCGTGCCGACGCAAGCCGAAACGGTTCAAACAAAACTGAAAAGGGTTGGCGGGGTTCTGCTTCTGCCGATCCTGTGCGGGGTCATCATGGCAATCGCCTGCCGCCTTGCGGGAACTGCGCTGTTTATCGGAAGCAGTACGTGGCAGCTGTTCTTTCGCGGCATGGCGTATGTCCTGCTTCTGTCCTTCGGCGTTTCCGTGAATATGCACACGGGGCGGTTTGACTTTTCCACGGGTGCTACCATGCTTCTCGGCGGCGTTGCGGGCGCACTGATCGCTTACGGGAACGGTTGGGGACCGATTGCAATGCTCTTTATCAGCATGTTGGTGGGCTGTGTGACGGGTCTGTTTTCGGGGTGGCTGTATGTCCTGCTCCGTCTGCCGCCGATGATCATCGGACTGACCATGACATTGGTTCTGGAGGGCGTGGTTGCCATTATCACCGACGGCTGCAAGCCTGTCGGATTCGGGACGGACGCGTCCTATTACCGCTTTGCCGTGACCCCGCTGTGGATGTGCCTGATCATGCTCGCGGCGGTGATTTTTATGGTGGTGCTGTTCCACTATACAAAATTCGGCTACGACTACCGTGCGCTTCGGACGGGGCAGAAGATTGCGGTGAGGAGCGGCGTGAACGAAAACGGGAACGCGATTGTCTGCTATGCCGTTGCGGGACTGCTGTTCGGCGCGGCGGGGGCGCTTTCGGTCTGCTCCACAAACGGCGTGACCCCGACCATCAATTTTTCCAGTATCGCCTCCATGTTTTCCTGCTTCCTGCCGCTGTTTTTCTCGGAGTTCATTATGAAATTCTGCAACAAGCAGGTGGCAATTTTTGTGGGATGCGTTGCGTATGAGTTGATTCAGATCGGTTTCGGGCAGATCAGCTTTGCGGACGCGGGCTTTACCGCCGACGTTTACAAGGTGGTCGAGGCGGTGATACTGGTTCTGTTCCTGATCTATCTGAACAACGAAGATACCGTCACGGAATTTGTAACCCTGCGGCGGAAGCGCCGGACGGGGGAGAGGAGCGCACACACATGAGCGAGAGAAGAGAGAGGCTGACTGCCGCCCCGTTCCGGCTGGACGGGAAGCAGGCGGATTGGGTGGAGGACACATTGGCTTCCATGTCGACCGAGGATCGCTTGCGCCAGTTGTTCTGCCTTATCACCTACAGCGACAACGAAGAGGATCTGCGTCGCCTTGCCGAGCAGATCCGTCCCGGGGGGATCATGAGCCGCGCCGTTCCCACAGAGCAGGCTTTGCGCACAATCCGGACGTTGCAGGAGTATTCCCATATTCCGATGCTCATCAGCGCCAATCTCGAATCGGGCGGAAACGGACTCCTGTCGGACGGCAGTTTCTTTGCCCGTCCCATGGCGATCGCCGCGACCGATGACACCGAGCAGGCGCGAAGGTTGGGCGAGATCTGCGGAACAGAGGGCGCGGCAGTCGGTGCGAACTGGTCCTTTGCGCCGATCGTTGACATCGATTACAACTGGCGCAATCCGATTACCAACACCCGCACGTTCGGCTCTGATCCCGAGCGCGTTCGTCGCATGGGCGTGGCGTATGTGACCGAGTTGCAGAAGCACGGCATGGCGGCGTGCTGTAAGCATTTCCCCGGGGACGGGCGGGACGAACGCGATCAGCACATTGCGCCGTCGGTCAACGACCTTTCCTGCGGCGAGTGGGACAGAACCTACGGAATGGTCTACCGCGCCATGATTGCGGCGGGCGTGATGAGCGTGATGATCGGGCATATTCTCATGCCTGCCTACAGCCGTCGCTTTGCACCCGATCTGCGCGACAGCGACCTGTTGCCCGCGTCGGTCAGTTATGAACTTGTAACCAAGCTGCTGCGCGAACAACTCGGATTCAACGGGCTGATCGTGACCGATTCCTCCACGATGGCGGGAGTGACCGCGTTGATTCCGCGTGACAAACTGGTTCCGATGAGCATTGCGGCGGGGTGCGATATGTTTCTTTTTACCAAAGACCTTGAAGAGGATATCGGGTTCATGACCGATGGGCTACGCCGCGGAATTCTGACCGAAGAACGGCTTGCCGAGGCGGTTACGCGGATTCTTGCTCTCAAGTCGGCGCTCCGTCTGCCCGAAAAGCGCGAGGCGGGGCGACTGATTCCGCGCGCCGAGGACGCCGGACGGCAGGTGGGACAGCCGTTGTTTGCCGAATGGAGCAGAATCTGCGCCGACCGTTCGGTTACGCTGGTCAAGGAGGAGAGCGGGGTTCTTCCGCTGACCCCCGAGAGATACCCGCGCGTGCTGTTCTGTCCTTTGGACAACCGGAGCGCGGGAACGTCCTTCTTTACCGCCGAGGGGAGCGCCAACAAACGGTTTCGGGAACTGCTCGCGGCAAACGGATTTGACGTAACGGTCTTTGAGCCGGCGCAGGGCATGGAGGGCTTCATGACCCCCGTGCGGGATATCGTGGGAAAATACGACCTGATCGTGTATTCCGCCGAGTTGGTCACGCGGTCGAATCAGACCGTGGTGCGTCCCGAGTGGAGCAACCCGATGGGCGCGAATGTCCCCGTGTGGTGTCATTCTGTTCCAACCGTGTTTGTGTCGTTTGAGAATCCGTATCATCTGGTCGACGTGCCGCAGATGAGAACCTTTGTCAATTGCTACGGCGGAAGCGAGACGGTCGTGCGCGCCGCAGTGGAAAAACTGATGGGGAAGAGCCGCTTTCAGGGAAAATCTCCCGTAGACCCGTTCTGCGGAAAATGGGAAGCGAAAATCGCGGGATTCGGAATCAGATAAACCTGACGCATTTAGTGTAGTTAAAGTTTTCGCCCGCCTTTTCTAAAAGGCGGCATGAGACCGGCGCCGTGGAGCGTCGGTCGCGCTCCGCAGAGCGCGAAATCCTTCTTTTACGGCGTTTTCTTTTTGCAGCTTTGCGCAGAAAGTGTGCTTTTCTCTTTGCGCCTCTATGGTCAAAGAAAAAGCGTAAAAGACATTTGCACCTTATGATCGGCGAGATTTCTTTCCGCAAACAAACAGCCCCGCCCCGGAAAAATCCGAGGTGGGGCTGTTTCCTATGTTTTATTTCTCTTTCTTCGGTTCTGCACCGCTCCGCATCTGTGCGATGACCGCGCGCGGTCGCTTGGACTGGAAGATCGCCGAGCCTGCCACAATGACATTCGCGCCCGCGTCCGTGGCGAGTTTCACATTCTCCGGCTTCAGTCCGCCGTCTACCTCAAGGTCAAGCGGCAATCCCTGCGCCGTGATATACCGCCGGATTACCCGCACCTTTTCCAACGTTTCGGGAATGAGTGCCTGCCCGCCGAAGCCCGGGACAACCGTCATCACCAACGCCATGTCAAGTTCCCGCAGATAGGGCAGGATCGCTTCCACAGGCGTGGCAGGGGAGATCGCAAGACCTACCCGTACCTCCCGCTCCCGTATCGCGCGGAGCGTTGCCCGCACATCCGCGCAAGCCTCCAGATGAACGGTGATGATGTCCGCGCCTGCTTTGACAAAATCCCCGATGTAGCGAATCGGCTCGCGGATCATCAGATGAACGTCGAAAATCAGCTTGCTGTTGCGGCGCAACGCCGCGATGACGGGTGCGCCGAAACTGATGTTCGGAACAAACATTCCGTCCATGACGTCGAGATGCAGATAGTTCGCACCTGCGTCTGTCACACGTCTGACACTGCTTTCCAGATTGGCAAAATCCGCCGCCAACAAAGAGGGGGCAATGTAAATCATAACAGAAACCTCACTTACAGAAAAAATACGAAATGTGTCTGACTGCTTTTGTCAGATTTTGGGGAAGCCCCATATACTGTACCGAAAGCCCGCACGGGGCGGCGCGGCAGAATGTCGAAAAATCAGGACGTCCCGTTTGCGTCCGCGTCCGAGCCGTGCTCAGAATAGATCAGTGCAACCGCGTGCGCCGCAATTCCGAGGCGCTCGCCGGTAAAGCCCAAGCCTTCCTCGGTGGTTGCCTTGACGCTGACCGCGCCGACGGAAACCCCGAGCGCCGCCGCAATGTTCTCCCGCATACGGAGGATGTGCGGCGCAAGCTTGGGTGCCTGCGCCAGAACCGTTGCGTCCACATTGCCGATCTCATAGCCCGCGCCGCGGACAACCTCCGCCACGCGCGAAGCAAGCGCCAGACTGTCCGCGCCCGCATAGGTCGGGTCGGTGTCGGGGAACAGTTTCCCAATGTCGCCGAGCGCCGCCGCGCCGAGCAGTGCGTCCATAACGGCATGGACAAGCACGTCCGCGTCCGAATGCCCGAGCAGACCGCGGCTGTGGGGAATCGTGACCCCGCCGAGAATCAGCGGTCGACCTTCAACCAACCGGTGCACGTCATAACCGTGCCCGATGCGGAAGGGGAGCGCCGTCATGCTTTTTCGTCCCGATGACGGGCGGCAAGAATCGCACCCGCTATGCGCAGGTCTTCCGGCGTGGTCACCTTCATGTTTTCTTTTCTGCATTACACCATCTGAACCCGATAACCGAGGTGCTCGATCAGCTCGTTATCGTCAGTTCCCACAAAGCCGTCGCTTGCCGCACGGCTCTGCGCCGCCGCATAAAGCGCGATGTGGAACACCTGCGGCGTCTGCGCTTCCCAAAGCGTTTCACGATCCAGCGTTTCGAGAATTGCGCCGCCGCGCGATACCCGTTTGACCGTTCCCGTCATCCGGATTCCCGCGCTTGCGGCTTTCTTGCGGTATGCCGCGCCGCAGACCATTTCAATCTCGGTTGGCGTAATGAGGCAACGCGCCCCGTCCGCAATTGCAACATAGCGGATGTCGGATCCGATGACCGAGAAGGCGCGGAGCGCCGATTCCTGCCGATTCTTTCCGCCGATGACGACTGCGGTCAGCTTGGTGATACGGTAGTCCTCGCAGAGCGCGACCACCGTGTCCACGTCTTTCTTCCGTGCCGCAATGATGATTTCGGTAATCAGCGGGGATTGCTGATAGGCGAGGAGGGTGTGCGCAAGAACCGGAATCCCCCCGAGAGCAAGAAACTGTTTGGAGGTTTCTCCGCCCATGCGCGAGGAATTTCCCGCCGCAAGAATCAGCGCGGCGGTACGGTTTTTCGGATTGCTTGCAAGAAGTAAATTCGCGGTCTGATGGGTCACTTGTCCCATAATCAAGCCCTGCCTTTCTGTGCGTGATGCCGGATGTTAACCGTTTACAGTTTACAGTTTACAGTTTACAGTTTACAGTTCGTCCTCTTCGATCGCGCGGATCATATCCACCCGCCGCGCGTGTTTGCCGCCCTCGAATTCCGCGCCGAGGAAGGCGTCTACCAGATCGCAGGCAACGCCCGCGCCCACCACGCGCTCACCGAAGCAGAGCACATTTGCGTCGTTGTGCTGACGGGTCAGCCGCGCCGAGAAGGTATCGGAGCAGACCGCCGCACGGATGCCGCGATGCTTGTTGGCGGCAATGGACATTCCGACGCCCGTTCCGCAGACCAGAATGCCGAGTTCGGTTACGCCGTCCTGAATGTTTTTGCAGACCCGATGCGCGAACACAGGGTAATCGCAACTTGCTTCGCTATCTGTCCCCACGTCCAGAACCTCAATTCCGAGTTCCTTCAGATGCGCAATGACCTTCAGCTTCAGCCCGTAGCCCGCATGATCCGAGCCGATCGTAATTTTCGTCGTTTTCATGATATTGTGTTTCCTTTCGGATAAAAAATCAGCTTTTCAAACGTTCCAGACGTTCGCGTTCCGCCTGACAGGGGCGGAGATAAACGGGGGAGAGTGTTGCGTCCGACCCACGTGCGCCGCGCGCATATGCCGCCTCTGCCGCATATGCCACCGCCGCCGCAGAAGCCCGCAACAGCGGCGCGGCAACCGTTCCGACCGCGTGTGTGACGGCATCGGTTGCAAGGCGGGAAGCGTCCCCGACAAAGAGGACGGGTTCTGCATAGCCTGCAAGGCGCTCGTCCAACCCGTCGACCGGGCAGACTTCATCGTCGGTCAGGCGCGTGATCCTGCCGCCATCGGAGCGGAACAGCGCCGTGTAAACCTGCCTGCGCCGCGCGTTCAGAACCGGACAGATCAAGCCGTCCTGCCCGCGCAGCCCGTAGGCGAGCGCTTCGAGCGAGGAAACGCCGAGACAGCATTTCCCGCTTCCGAACGCCAACCCCTTAACGGTTGCCGCGCCGATGCGGATGCCTGTAAAAGAACCCGGACCTACCGAGACCGCGAACAGATCCACGTCCGCAAGCGTTCTGCCGGTCAGGCGGAAGAGCATATCCGCCATCGGAAGCAGGGTCTCGCTGTGGGTGTTGCCGTTGTCGAGCGTCAGTTCCGCCACCGTGCGCCCGTCCTCGGTCAGCGCAACCGAGGCAACTGCCGCCGCACTTTCCAGTGCCAGAGTGATCATGCGCCTGCGCCTCCGATCTGCTCGATCGTCAGGGTGCGGCTGTCGGGCTTGTCCGCGTCATCCTTGCACAGTGCCACCCGCACATAATCGTCGGGCAGGGCATATGGGATGTTCTCGCTCCATTCCACCAGACAGATGCCCGGGCGGTCGAGGTAATCGTAAAACCCGATTGAGAGCAGATCATCCTCGTTGGAGATGCGGTACATATCGAAATGGAACAGCGGTCGCGGTTTTGCCTTGTATTCGTTGACCAATGCAAAAGTGGGCGAACGGACCGTGACTCCTGGGGCAATGACCGAGGCGAACCCGCGCACAAAGGCGGTTTTTCCGACCCCAAGATCCCCGTATAGTGCAATGAACGGGGGAATCCCCGCGTCGTCCAGCATTTGTTTCGCCAATTCGGCGCCGCACGCTTCGGTCTCGGCGGTGCTTTGCGTCCGCACAGTCATCAGTTTTTCCATCGGTTTTTCCATCTCCGCTCTCCATATCATTCCATCCTATATTATAGCACAAAAAAGCGGTTTTGTAAAGGGGGTAGCTTATTTTTCTTTGTCCGCTTCGGTTTTTGCTTCTTTTTTGCGGAATTCGTTCAGCGGCGTTCTGGAGCCGTCGGGGCGTTCCACAACGGTGTGATCGAGAATTCCCTGAAAATGCGCGCGGAATTCCCGGATGTATTCTTCCCGCAGAGCCGCCTGCTCGATTTTTTCCTCTTCCGAAAGTTCCGCCTCGTGCGATTTCTTCGCCAGATGGTTCAGGCGATCCTTTTTATGCTGTTCCATATGTTCTTCCTCCTAACATTCTAACAAAAAAACAGTTCCCACATCGGTCAGCGGTTCGTCTGGAATTCCGCAGACCCGCATTCCGTGCGCCGTGATGGCGGCGGTCAGCTTCGCGCCGTCCGGGTAGCGTCCGGGATCGCCGCAGAAAAAGACAATGTCGCACCCGCCGTAGGGCGCAAAAGACGTCGCGCCGCCGATCAAGCCCGTGCTGTAGCCGTTCAGTACGATGCCGCCCGCAGTCAGCCGTACCGTTTCCAAGCCCGCCCGCGCCGCCGCGCCGAGGATGGACGGATCTGCGCTTGCAAGCGTCGCTTCTCCGATCGGGAGAGAAGCGCACTTAGCGTAGCCCTGCTTTACCGCAACCGTCCGATACGCGGGGTGCGAGATCAGTTCGGGCGCTGTGGCGCGCGGCAGGCAGAACAAAAGCCCGCCGAGCGGCAACGCGTCCAGAAGAATATCCTGCGGGTAACGGTTTCCGACCTCTCCCGTAACGGTTCGCAGGGGACGGTCGGCGGCACGGCAGAGCGATTCCAATTCGGTTTGCGCAAGCGCCGCATAGCCCGCCGTTGTATAGATCGCGTCGGGCGCGAAGAAGACCGACAGGTCGGGATGCGCCGCCACAGGTTCGGGCAGGCGCGGGTTGCGGGGGAGACGGAGAACCCGAAAGCCCTCCCGCCCGAGAACCCCGTCAAGCGGCGCGGGCGCGGATTCTCCGATCACAGCCAAGCGCATGGCAGACACCTCCTTTAGGCACCATCGGAATTGTGCGGTGATGCCTTTATAAACAGAAAGGGCAGACACAGCGGTTGGTGTCTGCCATACTCTCTATTTGCCGGGATCGGACTGACGATCTCAGGCTTTCTTCATGGTGCGCAGGCAACGGGAACAAACGTTGATCGATTTGCTGCCTTCCAGTCTGATTTTACGGATATTGGGCTTCCAGCTTCTGTTGGTCTTCCGATGCGAGTGCGAGACGTTCTGACCGAACACAACGCCCTTTCCGCAGATACAGCATTTTGCCATTTTTGACACCTCCTACATTTAACGCTTCACCGTAGCAATACGGGGCAGAACCACTGTACAACAGCAACCATTATACCATATCTTTTCCCGAATTGCAAGTGTTTTTTGAAATTTTTTCTGTTTTTCTCAAGTTTTTTTGCGGGGAGATCCGAAAATCGGCAGAATTTTTCCTCATTCCTTCCCGCAAGCCGCCGCAATGCCGCGCAGGAAAGTCTCTCCGAGTCTGCCCGAAACGGTCAACGACGCGAAGTCCGCTACCGTCGGCGCTGTCTCCCCGAGCCGCAGGATCAGCCCGCCGTTTCCGGTCAGCATCCGCAGCGCGAACACTGTTTGCGCATCCTGCGGGAGCACGGCTTCGGGGCAGAGGATCAGAATGCGCGAGGTCAGAAGCCTGCGCGAGATCGGACCGTCTCCGTCCCGTCCGGTCAGAACCTTGCAGTCCGCGCCGACTTCGCACAATGCCGCCGCAAGCGATACCGCCGCCGCATCGTGGGGGCGGGACAGCACGGTGATTTCGTAGCGGTCGCTCCAGATATATTTTCCGATGCGTTCGGGAAGCGCGAGCGGCTTTTCATCGGTTACCGTCGTCGAAAGCTCGGTTGCAGCCGTCCCGATGCGGGAATAGGGGAGTGTAGTTCCCTCCATAATCAGCCCGAGCGGCAATCGGTGTCCTGCCGATTCCGCGTCCGCAAGACGGCAGGTCAGACCGTTGCCTGCAGTCCGGGCGATGCAGTTGCCTAAGGTTTCGCCGACCGCAAGCCGCGCGCTGAACAGTTTTCCGCTCTGTGCGTGTGTGCGGACTTCGGTCAGAAGCCGCCGCAGGAGCGCGAAATCGGGAATGCCCGCTTCGGTCATCACGGGCGTCACGCAAAAGATCCCGTTGCCCGCCGCGCGATAGGTCGGCGGGACTACATCCGCGCTTTCCGCAACTGCCCAGACCGTCAGTTCGGGCGCGGTCAGGCTGTCGTCCGCCTCGGCAAACAGCGCCGCCGGCGTTGCGAATTCCATCTGCGCGCGATAGATGCCGAGAATGCTTGCGGCAAGCCCGCTCTCGGATTCCGCATCGGTCGGGGTCGGAAGCCGCAGACCGATTCCCAGACGGATATCCGGGTAATCCGCGCCGGCCGCCGCAAGCGAGAGCAGGGGCGCGAGAACCGTTGCCATTGCCGCGCGGAAGCCGCCCGCGCCGAGCGAGCGAACCGCAGATGCGATCGCAAGTCCGTTTTCCGTGACCCGTTCGGGCGGAATTGCGGGCGATTCCAGATAGGGGGAAGCCTTTCCCGCAACGGGAATCCGCGTGATGACTCCTGCGCCGGAATTCTCGGCAGGAATCGCGACCGCCGTTTCCTTTCTCGCGGGAAGCGCGCGGAGCTGTGCCGTGGGAACACGCAGAACATCGGCGGCGGAATAGGCGAACGCCATTTCCTCCCGCTCGGTCAGCGCCGCCGCAGAGACAACCGTCACGCCCGCTTCTTCACAGAGAATCCCCTTGACGCGCTCCGCGTCTTTTCCGTCGACCAGAAGCAACTTCGCATGGGGCAACGGAACGAACAGCCGACCGAGCGGGGAGGGCGCGTCGATGCCGTCCAACCGTTCAGGCGCGAAGAGAATTCCGCCGAATTGCGGGAGCAGAGTCGGCAGAATGCCATGCTCGCCGACCTTTGCGCTCCACTTTGCCGCCCGCAGGACTTCTTTCCGTCCAAGTGTCGCAGAAAGCGCCTCCGCGTTTTCCGCAGAGACCAGAAGCAGAATGTCGCCCGCGGCGGGGCGGTCGTTTTCCCGCTTTGCCGCTGCACTCAGAAACAGCGGAGAGCCGACCGCGCCGAAGTGCGTTTCCGCCGATTCCGTTCCGACCGTCAGCCGCAGATGTCCGACGGTCGGCTGTCTGCCGCTCCGCGCAAGGTATGCCGAGGCAAGCCCGAACAGCTCGCCGAGCGTTGGCGGCGTGAGCGCCTGCGGGTGCATTTCGCGCCGTTTTTCCAACATATCGCCGTAGGTTTTTGCCACCTCTGCGTCATCGGTGGCAAGGTGCGCTACCCGCGTGGCGGTCCATCCCGCCGCATGATCCCGCAGGCTGCCGAGGAGCGCGCGCTCCCCGTCGGTCATCATCCGTTCCCGCTTTTTGCCCATTGCTCAGTTCTCCTTTTCTTCCGTGACCGTGCCGTTGCAAACGGTTCCGTCGTTTCCTTCTATCTTTACCTGCCGTACCGCGCCGTGTTCGGTTCCCCCGGCAGGAACCGACACTTCGATGAATTCCGGCGTGTGCCCGAAGCGCCTTCCGCCTTCCGCGTCCTCAAACAGAACCGAAAGTACCCGTCCCGTCATGCCGTCCAGAATCTCCCGGCGGATGCCCGCTTCGACTTCCGAGAGTTGCCGCGAGCGCTCCGCCTTGATCGGCTCGGGTACTTGCCCGCTCATTGCGGCGGCAACCGTGCCCGCCCGGCGGGAGTAGCGGAACACGTGAATCATCAGAAAGCGCGCGCGCCGCGCAAAGTCAAGCGTTTCGCTGAACTCCGCGTCGGTCTCCTGCGGAAAACCCACGATCATATCGGTGGTGAACTGTACGCGCGGCATGGCGCGGCGCAGGCGTTCCATGCCCTCCAGCGCCATGCGGCTGTTGTATTTCCGCTTCATCCGCGCGAGCACCGTATCCGATCCGCTCTGCATGGAAAGGTGAAAATGCGGGGTGAGGGTTCGCAGTCCCGCAATGCGGTCGACAAATTCCTGTTTCATCAGCGAGGGATCAAGAGAACCGAGGCGAACCCGTTCCAGTCCCTCCACGCGGTCAACCGCCGCAAGCAGGTCGGCAAGGTCGCAACCGTCCAGATCGCGCCCGTAGGAGGCTGTTTCGATTCCCGTCAGCACCACCTCGCGGCATCCGCCCGCAACCAGTGCGCGCACTTCCTCCAGGACCGCCTCCGGGCGCTTGGAACGAACCGGACCGCGCGCGGCGGGAATGATGCAGTAGGCGCATCGGTTCTCGCAGCCGTCCTCGATTTTGATGTAGGCGCGGGTGCGGTCAAAACGGGTGACCGACATCTCCTCAAACCCGCTTCCGTCAAGACTCCGATGGAAAATCTCGGGAACGGGATTCTTGCCTCCCTGCAGAACCAGTCGCTTTGCCGCTTCGACCACTGCCTGTTTATCGGTGTTGCCGCAAACGAAGTCCACGCCCGCAATGGCGGCAACCTGCTCGGGTGAGGTCTGCGTCAGGCATCCCGTGACCAGAATGTAGCCGTTCGGGTTGCGCTGGATGGCGCGGCGGATCATCTGCCGCGCCTTGCGGTCGGACTCCGAGGTGACCGTGCAGGTGTTGATAACGGTGATGTCGCAGTCGTCCTCGCCGCGGGCGAGAGAGAAGCCTGCGGCGGCAAAGCGTTCGGCGATCGCTTCGGTTTCATATTGATTGACTTTACAGCCGAGCGTGACGAACCCGACCGTGCAGTTTGAAAAATCAGTTCCGGGCATGGTTGCTCCTTTCGGGAAACAATATCTCATTTTATATTTTATCACCTTTTCTTCCGAAAGTAAAGGAATTTTGCAAAAAAAATGCGGGAATTTGCATTTAGGTCTTGAAAAATCGGGAAAAGGGATGTATAATTGTTACGATAATCCAAAAAGGAGAACTGTTATGAGTGAATTGCACATCATCGACCACCCGCTGATTACGCACAAGCTGTCCATCATGCGGAACAAGAAGACCGGCTCCAAAGATTTCCGCGAACTTCTGGAGGAAATCGCGATGCTCATGGGCTATGAGCTGACCCGCGACCTGCCGCTGGAGGAGGTCAACATCGAGACACCGATCACCAGGATGACCGCCAAGATGATTTCGGGCAAGAAACTGGCAATCGTTCCGATCCTGCGCGCGGGACTCGGTATGGTTGACGGACTGCTCAGCCTGATCCCCGTTGCGAAGGTCGGTCACATCGGTCTGTACCGCGATCCTTCCACGCATCTGCCCGTGGAGTACTACTGCAAGCTTCCGCCGGACATCGACGACCGCATCGTCATTCTGGTTGACCCGATGCTTGCAACCGGCGGCTCTGCCATTGACGCGCTCCATATGCTGAAGAAGCGCGGATGCAAGCACATCCGCTTCATGTGTCTGGTTGCCGCGCCCGAGGGCGTGAAGAAGGTGCAGGAAGCGCATCCCGATGTCGACATCTACACCGCCGCGTTGGATGAGTGCCTGAACGACCACGCATATATTATCCCGGGTCTGGGAGATGCGGGCGACCGGATCTTCGGCACACTCTGAGCGACAAACACCGAAGGAGAGCGGAGAGACGGGTTGCGTCTCTCCGCGCTTTATACTTTATATATGAAAATACTGAAGATCGGAAAGAACGACGCGGGACAGCGGCTTGACAAATTCCTTTCCAAGGCGGTCAGGGGGCTTCCGCAGTCGCTGATGTACAAGTATATCCGCACGAAAAAAATCAAGGTCAACCGCGCGCGGGCCGAGCAGAACCAAATGCTTTGCGAGGGGGACGAGGTACAGCTGTTTATCCGCGACGAATTCTTCGATTCGCCCGAGAAGGACAGCGGCGCAGTCCGGCGGATTGAGCCGAAGCTGGATATTGTGTACGAGGACGAAAACATTCTCCTGCTCAACAAACGCCCCGGAGTGTTGGTTCACGAGGATACCGCCGCGGGGGAGAATACGCTGATTCTGCACGTCCGGGCGTACCTGACGCAGAAAGGGGAATATGACCCCGCCGCCGAGCAGTCCTTCTCTCCCGCGCTCTGTAACCGCATCGACCGCAACACGGGAGGCATTGTGATTGCCGCAAAGAACGCGGTTGCCCTGCGGGAAATGAACGAAAAAATCCGCAACGACGAGGTGCGGAAGTTCTATTACTGCGTGGTGCACGGGAAAATGCCGAAACAGGCGGACACCCTGCACGGGTATCTGCGCAAGGACGCCGCGAACAATACCGTAACGGTCAGCGATACGAAACGGGCGGGCTACAAGGAAATTATCACCAAGTACCGCGTGGTGCGGGAGAAGGGGGAGTTGTCCCTGTTGGAAGTGGAACTGGTGACGGGACGGACGCACCAGATCCGCGCGCATCTTTCGCACATCGGACACCCGCTTCTGGGTGACGGAAAGTACGGCGTCAACCGTGCGGATCGCGCCAAGGGCTACAAATTTCAGGCGCTTTATGCCTATCGGTTGCAGTTCCGCTTCCGTGACGGAACAGGACCGCTCGGGTATCTGAACGGCAAGACCGTACAGCTTGACCCCGCAAAGATCTGGTTTCTGCGGGAGTTCGGAATGTAAAAACAAAGAGCCGGAAAAAGGAAGGGAGGACGAAACATGACGAAACGGGAAGCGTGGATTCTGCGCGGCTTTCTTGCGTTGGGCGCGGCGCTGACGGCGCTGACGCTGATTTTTCCGCAGGTCGGAATGCTCGAGTGGGTGACCATGATTCCGATTGCGCTGGCGCTCTACCGCCTCACCGACCGCGGCGTGAGCCTGTGGAAGGCTTACCGTTACGGCTTTTTCACCGTGTTCGTTTTCTATTTCATTCTGTATCACTGGTTCGTTTACCTTTACCCGTTGGATTTTGTCGGGCTCGGAAACGGCGCGTCGGTTGCGGTCGTCATTGCGGGCTGGCTCGGGCTGACGCTGTTGCAGGCGATCCCCGGAGGGCTGATGTTCCTCGGCTTCGCGGCGCTGTGCCGGACGCGGGTTGTCAAACGGTATCCGCTTGCAAAACCGTTTCTTTTCGCGGCGCTCTGGGTTGTGTTTGAGTGGTCCTCAACTCTGGCATGGACGGGAGTTCCGTGGGGGCGGCTCTGCCTTGGGCAGATGAAACTGCTGACCGTGTTGCAAAGCGCTTCGCTGTTCGGGTCTTACTTCATCACGTTCCTGTTGGTTGTGCTCAACGCCCTTGTCGCAATGGCGGTCATGCTCAAGCCCAAGCGTGTGGTGTGCGTGACATTGGCGGTTGTGCTGTTTGCCTGCAACCATATGTTCGGGCTTTTGCGGATGAATCTGCAGCACAAAATCGGCACGGTGGAGACCGACGTTGCCATTATACAGGGGAACGTCAACTCCCACGACAAATGGAGCGCCGACAGTTACCGGAATACGTTGGATCTCTATGGCGGAATGACGCGGCAAGCGGCGGAGAAGGGGGCAACGCTGGTGGTCTGGCCGGAAACGGCATTGCCGTATGACCTGAGCCGAAACCGCCCGCTGACCGTCTGGCTTGAGGAACTGGTGCGGGACTGCAATGTGACGCTGATCGTCGGCGCACTCTGGACAGACGGGGAGGGGCGCGAATACAATTCGCTGTTTCTCGTGACGCCCGAGGACGGTTTTTCCTCCGGGGCGCGTTATGATAAGCGGCATCTGGTTCCGTTCGGGGAGTATGTTCCCATGCGGGAGCTGATTACCACGTTGATTCCGCCGCTTGCGGAGCTTTCGGCACTGGATGACGATCTGACTGCGGGGAGCGGTTCTGCTCTGTTCGAAACGCCGTGGGGAAAAATCGGCTCGCTGATCTGCTTCGATTCCATCTATGAGGGACTGGCGGTGGACAGCGTGCGGGACGGCGCGGCGCTGATGGTGATTTCCAGTAACGATTCGTGGTTCTACGATTCCGCGGCGGTTCGTCAGCACCTGTATCAGGCGCAATTGCGGGCGATCGAAACCGGGAGAACCTATGTCCGGGCGGCGAACACGGGCATTTCCGATGTCGTTACGCGCTATGGGCGCTCCACGGCGCAGATCGGCGCGTTGGTTGACGGCTTTGAGGTGCGTTGCGTGGAATTCCGTACCGACAAGACGTTGTATGTTTGCATAGGCAATCTGTTCGTCTACCTCTGTCTTGCGTTTCTCTTGACCGCGCCGGCGCTGGAATGGATTCTGCGGAAAAAAGAAAAAGATGAAGAACAGGCTTCCTGACGGAAGCCTGTTTCGTTTTATTCTGTCGTGATGAACAGGATATTATACTGGTGCGTCATCGAGTCCCAGACCGCGTCGGTGACAGCGCCTGTGGGGGAGAAGGCGTTGCAACGCTGAAACGCCTTGACCGCGTTGGCGGTGGCGGGGGTGAATTCGCCCGTTACCTCCACATTTCCGATCGAGCCGTACTTTCCTTCCAAGCGGCTCAGCATATACTGAATCGCCGCAACCGCAAAACCGCGACTGCCCGTTTTCAGAATTCCTCCCGACGGCGCGCGGGGGAAAATATCCATCCGCTCGCGCGGACCGTTTGCCGTGAGTGACGCGCGGTAAGCGTCATAGAGCGCTTCCCATGTGGCTTGATCCGCCATGCCGGTTACAGGCAGATTGTGCGCCGCCTGAAATTCCTCCAGTGACCGTTGGGTCGCGTAGTCAAAGATGCCGTTGACGGGCGGCTGCGTCATTCCCGGAGTGTCGTAGGAAATCTGCCTCAGATAGGTCTGCAGATTCAGAACTGCCGCAATCGGGGTGTTTTCGGTTGATCCCATACTCTCCGCCTCCTTATTGCCCGAGCGCGTAACCCGGGTACTGTCCGTCGTTCAGCCGCGCGCCGATATAGAGCGTGTTGTAAATGTCGGTCACGGCGTTCCAGACCGTTGCGTCCACCACGCCGCCGTTTGCGTCGGGCAGACCGAACTCCCGCTTGAAAGCGATGACCGCTTCCTCGGTGCGCGGGCCGAAATAGCCCGTCGGGTTGACCGTGGGAATCGACGGGTAGGATTGCGCAATGTAGTTCAGGTATTCCTGCAACAGGCGCACATAGTCCGAATCCGACCCCACGCGGAGCGGCGCGCCCGGATAGGGGACGGTCACGCCCTCGGTGTACTGCGTCGGAATGGTGCGGATGATGCCGAGATAGGCGTCGTAAAGCGCGTTCCATGTCCGGACTCCGACAATGCCGTCCTCGGCAAGCCCGAACGTCCGTTGGAGCGCCTTGACCGCCGCGAGTGTGTCCGTGCCGAACACGCCGTCCACCGCGATGACGGGAATGGTGTCGTAGTACTGCCCGACATAGTTGAGCAGGTATTGCAGATTGTAGACGTAGTTTCCGCTGTCGCCCTCCTTGAGCACCTCCGGAAAGATCGGCGTGACCTCCCCCTCGGGAATGCCTTCCGCGCTCAGGTCGGTCAGCTTTTTGACCCCGATATAGACATTCTGGATGGTGTACCATGTCGATTTCCCGACGATGCCGTCGGAATCCAGATTGAAGATTTCCTGAAAACGGCGAACCGCCGCCTCGGTGTCCTCGTCGAATCTGCCGTCGGTGGCAAGAATTTTCGGAATGGAGGGGTAGTTGTTGGAGATTCGGTTCAGCCGGATCTGAACGGTTCGCACATCGTTGTTGACCGTTCCGAGACGGAGCGGCGCGGGCGGGACGCTCGATCCTACGCCTTCGACAGGCGCGTCGCGCACCAGTTCGATGTCGTCGCCGTAATAGGCCTGCAGAATTTCAAACGGCGACAGCCCGCGGTTGGCAAGCGTGACCGTGCCCCACTGGGAAAGCCCGTTGCAGGTCACGGTTGTGCCGTTGCAGTACTGCGCGAACAGCGGCGCAACACTGCCTTCGCGGCGGATATAGTCGTTGAACAGCTCGGATGCAATCCGACGGACGTTTTCAAAGGTTTCCCGCCCGTTTACGAACGCCTGATCATAAGCGGTGTTGTTGGTGATGTCGAAATCGTAGCCGCGCGTGCGGTAGTACTCCGTCCAGACGCGGTTCAGTGCAAACGACACCTGCGCGTAAATGTTGGCGCGGATGGCGTTTTCCGGCCATGTTGGGTAAATCTCGCTTGAAGCGACATTTGCGATGTAGTCAAGAAACGGAACGGTCACGTTGGCGGCGTCCGATTGCGGCGCGCCGAGGTGAACGGTGATGGTTTCGGGAATAACAGGAACGGTCGGCATGGTCGCGAACCTCCTTTCTCAAAGTTCGGGATAACCCGTTTCGGGAAAATATTGAGTGTCCTTCGGGCGCGTTCCGCCCGAGCCGTCCTCGGGAAGCGGAATCAGAACGGCGGACTGCAGGGATGTGATGCCGTCGAAAATCGGAATGCCGAGGTAGCATTGCCTGCGGTAGCCCACGAGAAAGACATCGGCGGAATAGCGGGCGTAGGGCTGACTTGCCCCGGGGCTTTCACTTGCGGCGGCGGGAGGCGCAGGAAGCGGAAGCCGAACCGTGCTGCCGTCCCTGCCGGTTAAGAGTGAGGCAACAACGTCTCCGCGCGTAGCCGGGTCACTGTCTTTTTCCTCCTCACAGGTGCGGATGTCCACCCGCGCGCCCTCCAGCGGAATCGCGCCCCGTGCGGTGCTGACGCGAACGATCAGATATCCCGTTCCCGTTCCGTCGGAGGGGGCTTCCGCCTCGGGTGCGGGGGCGGGTGCAGGTTCTTGCGCGGGCGTCGGTACTTCGGGTATGTCTCGGTTCTGTCTTTCCTCCATGAATTTTTCTCCTTTCGTGCGGCAGAAGGGAAAGACTGCCGCGGTATCGTTATCACGGTATGCGGAAAAAGGAAAAATGGTGCGCAAAAACCTTGACAAAGCCGCGCGGATGCGGTATAATAGTAATAATATATACGGAAAGAGGAAGATCCATGAAAATACAGGAATCCGGAGAAATGTACCTTGAAACCATTTTGATCCTGTCGCAGAAAAGCCCGTATGTACGGTCGATCGACGTGGGTGAATATATGGGCTTCAGCAAACCGAGCGTCAGCCACGCGATGGGACTGTTGCGGAGCGGCGGTTATGTCAACATGGACGAAAACGGCTATCTGACCCTGACCGAAGCGGGGGCGGAACTGGCGGGAAAAATTTACGAGCGACATCGGGTTCTCACACGCATTCTGACCCTGCTCGGCGTGGACGAAAAGGTCGCCGCCGAGGACGCCTGCAAGATGGAGCACGATATCAGCGACGTGTCGTTCGCGGCGCTGAAGCATCATGTGGAGGAAATGGAACGCGGGAAGGCGTGATGATGGTCGCAGCGATAGGGTGACGGATGAGGGCGATCTGTTTCTCCGGTTTGCTTTGCATGACCTTCTTTGTGGGCGGTGGAATATACTGCTCTCGGAGGTGATGACGGATGGGAAACGGAGTTGCGGCTCGGAGATTGGTTGTAAGAGAGGGCTATGCGGTTCTGCTGACGGCGGAATTGTTCCTGTCGATCCCGCAGGAATCTGCGCGGCTGACCGATTTTACCGTGCGGAGCGGCGAGGTGATGCTCCGCAGGCTCTTCCGCGAGGAGGGGGAGCGGGCGAGATCCGATTATCTTGCGATGGAGGATCACGCGGCGCGCGCCCGTTGGCGGGTTCGAAGGCTGCGCGTGACGGCGCGGTGCGAGCCGACAGACGACCGCCACTGCCGCGTTCTGCTGACGGCGGAACTGAACGGAACGGTTCTGCAAAGCGAGGAACGGGTCTGGAATCTGAACGAAGAGACCTTGCTTCCGCCGCGACAGAGCAGGCGGCTGACGCGCGCGGTGGTCAAAAAATGCCCGACTTCGACAAAAAATTAACAAATTTCACCGACCGAGTATCGCAAACCCTCTTGCAAAGCGAGGGGAAATGTGGTATAATAACAAAGATGTCATCAGAAGATGGGAAAAATTCATTTTTTGATATGCGGGGCGGGTCTCCGCGCCGCATGACAAACCGACCGATAGAGAGGGGAGTTTATGTCAAAGGATACGTTGGAAAAAATCAGAAAAGCCGAGCACGACGCCGAGCAACTGGTTGCCGATGCCGAAGAAAAGGCAAAGGCAATGAAGGCGGAGGCGATCCGACAGGGCGAGGAGCTTTGCCGGATGACCGAGGAATCGGTTTCTGCGGAACTTGCGGGAATGCTGGAGCAGATCCGCGAAAAGACCGCCGAACTGACCGATCGGGTCATGGAAGAAACCAAGTCCGAAGCCGAAGAGGTTGCGGCGCGTGCAAGGCTGAACCGCAAGAGCGCGGAAAAAATCGTGATCGGAGGGTTGGACGCGAAATGTCGGTAAGCAAAATGAAAAAGCTGACCGCTTTCGTTTTCCGTGACGATGCCGACCGACTGGTGCGAAGTCTGATGCGACTGCGTTGCGTGCAGGTGCGGAGTCTTGACGCCGAGCGAAGCGCGCAGAAACTCTCGCGCGTGGACTGCGACGCGGAATTGACAGAAGCGCGCAGACGCGTGGCGGAGGTGGACGCGGTTCTTCCGGTTTTGTCCCGCTACAGCACGCGTAAAATGCGCTTCCGCAGACGGGTTCACGAAGTGGATCAACAGGCGTTTGCGGAAAGCGGTGACGCGGCGCGCGCATGGGAGGCCGTAAAAAAGGCGGAACGTCTGTTGGAGGAAACCCGGGCGGGCGAGAGTGAGCACACAAGGCTTGCGGCGCTCTACGGGTCGCTTCAGCCGTGGCTGGACTATGACGTACCGCTGTCGGACACCGAAACGGAAAAAACGAAAACATGGCTCGGCTCTGTTCCGCTGACCGTTCCCGCAGAGCGTGTAACCGAATCGCTCGGCGCGCTCGGTTGCGCTACGGAAGAGGTCTTTGACGATGAAAAGTACAGCTACTTCGCGGTGACATTCCTCAAAGAAAAGGAAACAGATGTCGGAGCGGCGCTTGCCTCCTGCGGTTTTGTGCGGCAGGAATTCGCGGGCGTGACGGAAACCGCGCTTTCGGCTTCACGTGAGGCCGAGGGGCGTTTGGCGGAACTGGAAGAAGAGGCGGTCAGACGGGAAGAGGGTCTGCGCGACTGCGCGGAGGCTCTGGACGAGATCGAAATTCTTCACGATGTGGAAGCAACGGGACTGCGCGTGGCGGAATTGAAGCAGAAACTGGCGGCAACCGAATCCTGCGCGGTTCTGGAGGGATGGTTCCCCGAGAACATGGAGGATGCGGTCACGGCGGTTCTCGGCAAATTCGAGTGCGCCTACGAAACGGACGAGCCGGAGGCGGGAGAAAATCCGCCGGTTCTGCTCCGCAACAACAGGTTTGCGCAGAACTTCGAATGGGTCATCGGAATGTATTCCTACCCGAAATACGGCGCGTTCGACCCGACCTTCATAATGTCGATCTTCTACTTTGTGATCTTCGGTATGATGTTCGCGGATGTCGGCTACGGTCTGCTTCTGACCCTCGGCTGTATCGCGGGGATCAGGCTGCTCAACCCCAAGCCCGGAATGCGGCGGATGCTTTCCATGTTCGCATGGTGCGGCGTGTCCTGCGCAATCCTCGGCGTGGTGTTCGGCGGTTGGTTCGGAGACCTGCCGGTTGCCATCATGAAGAATTTCATGGGTATCGAGAATCCCGAAAGCACGAAGATCGGTCACTTTTTCGCAAACGGTCTGTTGTTTAACCCCGTGTCGTCGGCAGTGTCGTTTCTGATCCTGTCGCTGGCGGTCGGTGAAGTTCATCTGGTCGCGGGTATGGCGGTCAATATGGTGGAAACGTGGAAGAGCGGTCACCGCGCGGAGGCAATCTGCGGAACGGTTCCGTTCTGGGTGCTGTTTGCGGGAATTGATCTCGCAGCACCGAATATGTTCATCGGGATGAAGATGATGGGCGAGGGCATGAGCGACGCGACCAAAGCGATGTTCGCCTCCCTTGCCGGCATTGCAACCTATCTCATGATCGGCGGCGTGGTCGGAATTCTGCTTCTCAAGGGCGTTGGACAGAAATCCTTCGGCGGCTGGCTTGTCAAAGGATTGGGCGGTCTTTATTCGCTCATCAGCTTTGCATCCGACCTCATGTCCTACTCCCGTATCCTTGCGCTCGGTCTGGTGGCGGGCGTTATCGGACAGGTTATCAATATGATAACGGCGCTCGGCTCGTCGGGTGTCGTCGGCTTCGTTCTCATGCTTCTGGTTCTGATTGTGGGGCATCTGTTCAACATTGCCATTAACCTGCTCGGAACGTTTGTTCATGCGGCACGACTCCAGTATATCGAATTCTTCGGCAAATTCTATGAGGACGGCGGCGATATCTTTGAGCCTGCCGAACCTTCCTCGGATTACACCGAAGATCCCGCAGAGCCTGCGGAAACCTGATTCAGTTGTCCCAAAATTCAAAATATAACAAAAAACAAAATTAAGGAGACAAAAACCATGTTCAAGCTCATCGAAGAAATGTTCACAGGAACCAACCTTGCCATCCTCGGCGCCGTTCTCGCAACGGTTCTGCCCGGCATCGGCTCGGCGCGCGGCGTCAACCTCGTTGCAAGAGCAACCGCAGGACTCATCAGCGAAGAACCCAACAAGTACGGTAAATCCATGCTGCTTCAGGCGCTGCCGATGACGCAGGGCATTTACGGAATGGTCACCTCGTTCATGATTCTGGTTCAGTCCGGCATCATGGGGAACAAGGCGATCGAACTCACGGTCGGTCGCGGCGCGTACTTCCTCGTTGCGGCTCTGCCGATTGCGTTCGGCGGTCTGTATTCCGCAATCCGTCAGGGCGAGGTTGCCGCTTCGGGTATCTCGGTACTGGCAAAGAAGCCCGACGCTGTCGGTAAAGCGGTTATTTCCGCGTCGTTCGTCGAGCTTTACGCAATTCTTGCCCTGCTGATCTCCCTGCTGATGATCCTGTAAGCCGCAAGGCAGGATCGATCATCAAACGGAAAAGGAGACGGAACGGTGGCAACGAACGGAGTCAATCGGATAACCGATAAAATTCTTGCCGACGCGCAGGCGCGGGCGGACAAAATTCTTGCCGACGCGCAGGCGGAGTGCGACAAAATCAGCGCCGATTACAATGCCCGTGCGCAACAGATCCGGGATAAACTTTCGGACGACGCGCAGGCAAAAGGCACCGACCTCATCGCGCGGGCGAAGGCTGCGGCGGCAATGAAAAAACGGAACATCCTGCAGGCGCAGGAAAGTCAGCTGATCGACGGCGTTTTCGACGGCGCGAAGGAGTGGGTTCTGGGGCTTCCCAAAGAGAAGTATGTTGACCTGCTTGCGGGACTGCTGTCGGCGGCGCTGATCGAACAGGCGGACACCGAGGCGCAGAATCTGGCGACCTACGGAGAGGAGAGCGAACCGATCGAACAGTTCGAGGTGCTCCTCAACAAAAAAGACCGCGAGGGATGCGGGAAGGAACTGTTGGAGAGCGTGAAAAAGCGCTATGCCAACAGCTCGCGCCTGCCTGCGGGAAGGACGGACAAATTGGTTCTGTCCAAAAACACACTGAATATTGAAGGCGGCGTGGTTCTGCGCTACGGCGACGTGGAGTCCAACTGCTCGTTTGAAATGCTTTTCGGGCAACTCCACCGCGAGTTGGAAGCAGAGGTCGCACAGGCGCTGTTTGATGTCAGAAGCGCGCTTTAAGGAGGTCGGCAATGGATAACAATTATCTGTATGCCGGCGCCAGAATCCGCGTACTGGAAAACGCACTGGTCGGGCAGGAGCGGTTGGAAAAACTGCTTGCCTGCGAGAGCGTTGACGCCTGCGCGACGCTTCTGGACGAATGGAATTTCGGAATTGTCCGGAATCCGGAAACGGGAGTCTTTGACCGCGAGGCAACGCTGACGGCGCGGCTTTCGGACGGCTACCGCGAGGTACTCTCCGCGGCGGACGGCGTTGCGTTCGCGAAGATCTGGCTGTTGCCGTATGACTGCAACAACATCAAATCGGCAATCAAATGTCTGCGGCGCGGATTGGACTGCGACCGGATGCTGATCCGCCTCTGTGGCGGAATTCCGACCGAAACCGTTCGCAAAGCCGTGGAGAAACGGGAATTCGGGCTGTTGCCCGAGCCGTTTGCCACTGCCGCGCGTGACGCCTGCGGACAGCTGGAGCGCACGGGTGACCCGCGCGTGGTGGACAGCGTGCTCGACCGCGCCTGCTATGCGGGAATGCTTGCGCTTGCGAAAGAGAGCGGCGTTCCGCTTGCGGAAAAACTGGTTGTGCGGAGAATCGACCTGACCAACGCCATGATTGCGCTGAGAGGCTGCAGAATGGGCGGCGAGGTCGGACGGCGGACGCTTGGGGAGTTCTTCCTCCCGGGCGGCACGGTCGGAGAAACCGATCTGGCTGCGTGGAGCGAGGGAGGGGAGGAAACGCTTCTTTCCCGTCTGCATCACACCGACTGCGAGCGCTTTGCAAAACGGGCGGCGGAAACCGACGGAACAGCGGCGGCATTGGAGCGCGCCGCCGACGACGAGCTGATGGAGGTTGCGCGCGAGGCGAAAATGGTTTCGTTCGGCGCGGAAATCCTTGTCGGATATCTCATCGCGCGGGAGTACGAAGTCAAGAACCTGCGCATTCTTCTGGCAGGCAAGAGCGTGGGGCTTACGACCGATGCCCTGCGGGAAAGGATGCGGCTGAGCTATGTATAAGATCGGAATTATCGGACGGCGGGACGCGGTGCAGGGCTTTATGGCGCTCGGTTTTGCGGTTCGTGAGGCGGACAGTACCGCCGACGCCGCAAGAGAACTGCACGCAATGGCGAAATCGCAGGAGTACGGCGTGATTTTCATCACTGAGAATTTTGCGACGGAACTGGAAGAGGAAATGGCGAAATACCGCGATTTGCCGATTCCCGCAATCGTGTCGATTCCCGGGCAGGAAGGCTCGATGGGATACGGCATGAACAACCTGCGCCGCGCGGTGGAGCGTGCGGTCGGCGCGGACATTCTTTTCAAGGACACCAATTAACGGAAAGGAATCGTAACCGGAATGGTAGAAGGAAAAATCAGAAAGGTATCAGGACCGCTGGTCATTGCCGAGGGAATGCGCGAAGCGGATCTGTTCGACGTGGTTCGGGTCGGTCCGAAGAAGCTGATCGGCGAGATCATCGAAATGCACGGCGACCGTGCCTCGATTCAGGTATATGAGGAAACGGCCGGGCTCGGAAGAGGCGACAAGGTGGTTTCCACGGGCGCGCCGCTGTCGGTAGAACTCGGACCGGGGCTTCTGACCAATATTTTCGACGGGATTCAGCGCCCGCTTGAAGCAATGCGGGAAAAGGTTGGTTCGAATCTGGTCAGAGGACTGGATGAGCCTGCGCTGGATCGTGAAAAAGTCTGGCATTTTGAAGCCGCAAAGGGCTTCGGTGAAGAGGTCGGAGCGGGGGATATCCTCGGAACGGTGCAGGAAAACGACGTGATTCTGCATAAGATCATGGTTCCGCCGAAGATGAGCGGCACACTGGTCGAGTTGCGCACGGGGGATTACCGTATCACCGACAGCATCGGGCGCATCAAGCTCCCGAACGGCACAATGGAGGATCTGACCCTGATGCAGAAGTGGCCCGTCCGTGTGTCGAGACCTTACCGGAAGAAGCTGCCGCCCGTTGATCCGATGATTACGGGTCAGCGTCCCATCGACGCGCTGTTCCCGATTGCAAAGGGCGGAACGGCGTGCGTCCCGGGACCTTTCGGCTCGGGTAAGACGGTTGTTCAGCATCAGCTTGCAAAATGGAGCGACGTGGATCTTGTGGTCTATATCGGCTGCGGTGAGCGCGGAAACGAAATGACCGACGTTCTGCGCGAATTTCCCGAACTGGTTGACCCCAAAACGGGAAAATCGCTGATGGAGCGCACGGTGCTGATTGCGAACACCTCGGATATGCCGGTTGCGGCGCGTGAGGCTTCGATTTATACGGGTATCACGATTGCGGAGTATTTCCGCGATATGGGCTACTCGGTTGCGGTCATTGCCGATTCGACTTCCCGTTGGGCGGAAGCGCTCCGCGAAATGTCGGGACGTCTGGAAGAAATGCCCGGTGAAGAGGGCTATCCCGCATACCTGACCTCCCGCCTTGCGCAGTTCTATGAGCGCGCGGGCAAGGTGGTCTGCCTCGGCGGAGACAACCGCGAAGGCGCGCTTTCGGCAATCGGCGCGGTATCTCCGCAGGGCGGCGATATCTCCGAGCCTGTCACGCAGGCAACGCTGCGTATCGTCAAGGTGTTCTGGGGACTGGATTCGTCTCTGGCATACCGTCGGCATTTCCCCGCAATCAACTGGCTGAACTCCTATTCGCTTTACCGCGACCGCCTGTCCGGCTGGTTCTCGGAACACATTTCCAAGGACTGGAACAACCTGACGGGGCGTTGCCTGAAGGTGTTGCAGGAGGAATCCGACCTGCAGGAAATTGTCAAGCTGGTCGGTATGGACGCGCTGTCGCCCGAGGATCGCATCAAGCTGGACGTGGCGCAGTCGATCCGTGAGGACTTCCTCCAGCAGAACGCATTTCTGGATGTGGACAGCTATACCTCGCTTGAGAAGCAGTATGCCATGATGCATCTGATCTTCCGCTACAACGACGAGGCGTTGCGCGCGGTCAGAGCGGGGGCGGATGTCGAGGCGGTTTGTGAGATGCCCGTACACGAGCGAATCGCGAGAGCCAAGACCGTGCCAGAATCCGACTACAAAGAGGAATTTGCGAAAATCGAGCAGGAGATCGCCTCTGCGGTGGATCGCCTCATCGAGCAGGCGCGCGAGGAGGAGTAAGACATGATTCGTGAATACAGAACCATCGAAGAGGTTGCCGGACCGCTGATGCTGGTGCGTCAGGTCGAAGGCGTGAAATACGACGAACTGGGCGAGATCGAACTGCCCGACGGCGAAGTCCGCCGCTGCCGCGTGTTGGAAGTGGACGGAAAGAACGTGCTGGTTCAGTTGTTTGAATCGGCGGCGGGCATCAACCTCGCAAACAGCAAGGTTCGTTTTTCGGGACACGGCGTGGAACTGCCCGTGTCGAAAAATATGCTCGGTCGTATCTTCAACGGTATGGGCGAGCCGATCGACGGCGGCGCGCGCATCATTCCCGAAAAGAGTCTTGATATCAACGGCACGCCGATCAACCCTGCGGCGCGTTACTATCCCTCCGAGTTCATTCAGACGGGCGTTTCCAGTATCGACGGACTGAACACCCTGGTTCGCGGTCAGAAACTGCCGATTTTCTCCGGTTCGGGACTTCCGCACGCAAACCTTGCCGCGCAGATTGCGAGACAGGCGAAGGTGCGCGGGACGGACGAAAAGTTTGCGGTTGTGTTTGCCGCAATCGGTATCACTTTTGAGGAAGCCGACTTCTTCATTTCGGACTTCCGCAAAACCGGCGCTCTGGATCGCACGGTGCTGTTCATCAACCTTGCGTCGGACGCCGCGATCGAGCGTATCAACACCCCGCGTATGGCGTTGACCGCCGCGGAATATCTGGCGTTCGACTGCAATATGCACGTTCTGGTCATTATGACCGATATCACCAACTATGCCGAGGCTCTGCGTGAGGTTTCCGCCGCGCGCAAGGAAGTTCCCGGGCGGCGCGGTTACCCCGGCTACCTGTACACCGACCTTGCAACGCTCTATGAGCGCGCGGGGCGGAAAATGGGATCTGACGGCTCCATTACCATGATTCCGATTCTGTCGATGCCCGAGGATGACAAGACCCACCCGATTCCCGACCTGACGGGGTATATCACCGAGGGTCAGATCATTCTGTCGCGCGAGCTTTACCGCAAGGGATGCCTGCCGCCTGTGGACGTTCTGCCGTCGCTGTCCCGTCTGAAAGACAAGGGAATCGGCGCAGGCAAGACCCGCGAGGATCACGCCGACACGATGAACCAGCTTTTCTCCGCCTATGCGAGAGGCAAGGAAGCAAGAGAGCTGATGGTGGTGCTCGGCGAGGCGGCGCTTTCTCCCGTCGACCGTCTGTATGCGAAATTTGCGGACGCGTTCGAAGCGGAGTATATCAATCAGGGCTTCTATGAGAACCGCTCCATTGAGGAAACGCTGGATCTTGGTTGGAAGTTGCTTTCCATCCTGCCGCGCGGTGAGATGAAGCGGATCAAGCCCGCGCTGTTGGATAAGTATTGGCAGAAGCAGGAAAAGACCGAAAACTAAAGCGGGAGGAACAGCGGAATGGCAGGCGTACAAGTCAACCCGACCAGAATGGAAATGAAGCGGTATCAAGCCCGCTATCAGACCGCACGTCGGGGACATAAACTGCTCAAGGACAAACGCGATGAGCTGATGCGCCGCTTTATGGATGTCGTCAGAGAGGATAAGGCGTTGCGGGAAAAGGTGGAAAAATCGCTCGCAACGGTTTACGGCGGCTTTACGGTCGCGGGCGCGGTCAACCCGCCGCAGATGTTGGAGGAGGCGCTGATCTGCCCCAAAAAAGAGGGAACGCTCGATGTCTCCTTCCACAACTGCATGAGCGTGGATGTTCCCGTTTTCCGGTTGCAGGTCTATGCCGAGGGCAATACCGACAGCTACAATTACGGTATGGCGTTCACCACAGGCGAGTTGGACGCGTCGGTGCAGGCGCTGAACGGGATTCTGGAGGATCTGCTCCGAATGGCGGAGTTGGAAAAGACCGCACAGCTTCTTGCGGAAGAGATCGAGCGCACCCGCAGACGGGTCAATGCGCTTGAGTATATTCTGATGCCGCAATATCTGGAGGTCATTCGGACCATCCGGATGCGCTTGGACGAAAACGAGCGCGGAAACACCACGCGGCTGATGAAGGTCAAGGACATGATGCTGGAAGCACAGCTTGCAAGGCCCGAGGATAAGGACGACGAGGACGAGGATGACGAAGCGGAAGCAGATGCAGAAGTCCGGGCGGATGCGGCGGATACGAGCGGAAATGCATAACGCATCAATAATTAGAACAAAATCCCTTTTGCGCAACGCGCAAAAGGGATTTTTATGTGCAAAACGTAAATAAATATAGAAAATATGCAGATTCGCACCCCGTTTTGGCAAAAAATATGGTATAATATACAAGAAGGTGATGGGATTCCGAATTTCTCATGACAGGAAAAGAAAGGGGTTGTGACGATGTTTGCAGTCGGTGAGTATGTCTATTACGCTTCGGAGGGGGTCTGCCACGTTGCGGATATCTGCTGCGCGCCCCTGTGCGGGATGCCTGCGGACAGGATTTACTATGTGCTCCACCCGTTCCGCAACAACGGCGGGGTGCTGTATGTGCCAACCGACAGCGAGAACGTTTTTCTGCGCCGCCTGCTGACGGCAGAGGAGGCGAACCGTCTGCTGAACGAGATCCCCGCAATGGAGGCGTTCGAAGAACCGAATGCAAAGGCGTTGCGCCTGCGGTATACCGAAGCCATGCATACCCACACGCCCTCCGAATGGGTGCGGGTCATCAAAACCGTGCGCGAACGGGTCAGCCGCATACGCGGCAGTTCGCGGGCACAGCGTATCTCGGAAACCGAACGCGGCTTTGCCGAGGACGCAAAGCGGTATCTTTACGCCGAGCTGTCGTTGGCTCTCGATGTTCCCGTCGGCGAGATGGAACAGTATATCCGCAACCGTATTGAAACCTGCTCTGCCTGACAAATGTCAAAAGCCCACCGCGTGGGCTTTTTTGTATGAAATCATCAAATCAGGTTGACAAAACGGTTGTAATATGCTATAATAGAACAGAAATCAACAGAACGGAGCAAACCACGTCTATGTTTATTATCCGCCTTGCCGAGATCCGTATCCGGATCGAAAACCGATATGCGTTTATTGAGCGGCAGTGTGCCGGTTACATCTGCTCGGGGGACGAGTATGCTTTTTCCGTCTCGGCGAGCGAGGAGGAATTGCAGGAGGAGCAGAAGAACGGCGATTTTTCCGCCGCCTATTGCGAAAGCATCTGTCTCTACCGTCATATCTGCGAGACTTTGCCGAACTACAATGTGTTTCTGATGCACGCCTCAATCATTGAGGCGGACGGAAACGCCTACGCCTTTACCGCTAAGAGCGGGGTCGGGAAATCCACCCATACGGCGCTGTGGCTGAAAAATATTCCGAATGCACGGGTTCTCAACGGAGACAAGCCGTTGCTTCGCGTGGAGACGGACGGCTCGGTGACGGCGTTCGGGACTCCGTGGAACGGAAAGGAAAACTGGGGCGAGAATATCTCCGCTCCGCTCCGCGCCATCTGCTTTATCGAGCGCGGAGAGGTCAATTCCATCCGGCGGGCAACGCAGGAGGACGCGATCGGGCGGTTGGTTCACCAACTTTACCTGCGCGGAACGCGGGCGTCGGTCAACAAACAGCTGACGCTGATGGACGCATTGGTGCGGGCAGTGCCGTTCTGGGTTCTTTCCTGTACGATTTCCGACGAGGCGGCAAAGGTCGCCTATGAAGCCATGAAATATAACGGTCAGTGACCGAAAAGGAGAAGCATATGCGAATCAAAAAGGATTTTACCATTCAGAAGGTCGGCGATTCCTACATTGCCGTGGCAGTCGGGGAGACGAGCAAGACCTTTCACGGGATGGTGCGGCTGAACGAAACCGGCGCGTTTCTGTGGAAGAAGCTGAGCGAGGCGGATATTACGCTTGACGAATTGGTGGACGCCATGCTGAAAGAATACGAGGTAGACCGCGAGACTGCGGCACAGGACGCGGCACGTCTGGTGGAGCAGTTCCGCGAGAACGGAATTCTCGAATGACGGAAACCGCAGAGTCGAACGGCAATATCGAGCGTCAGCTTGCCGAGCAGGGCTTTTATGTCAGCACAACGGTCGGGTGCAGTATGCGCCCCATGCTCCGCAACCGCCGGGATCGCGTGATCGTCCTGCCCATAGGGGACGAACGGCTGAAAAAATACGACCTGCCGCTCTACCGCCGCCCCGACGGGAAATATATCCTGCACCGGATCATCGGCGTGCGGGACGGGGAATATGTGATAAGAGGGGACAATACCTATGCAAAGGAATACGTCCCCGACGCGTGGGTGCTGGGCTATGTCACGGAGTTCTACCGCGGGAAACGGCACGTCCTGTCATCGGCACGGTCTTACCGTTTCTATGCGCGCGTGTGGAATCTGATCTATCCCGTGCGGCGCGTCTTTCATGCGGGACGATCTTTCGCCGCCCGCGTGTGGCACAAACTCAAACCCAAAAAGCACTCCAAATAAAATTTGTACAATTAAACAGGCAACCCCGATAC
>ENA-UERG01000554-UERG01000554.1-human-gut-metagenome-genome-assembly--contig:-NODE-554-length-35870-cov-18.085017_pt1 | contig 35870 bp, 39 predicted proteins | sample MGYA00242954_ERZ507954 | MGnify/ENA primary metagenome ERZ507954 (study PRJEB26167, sample SAMN06115478) | human gut metagenome | host: Homo sapiens | place: China:Sichuan | collected 2015-01-21... | reverse complement strand
AATCATGGAACTACATCGCTTTTTCCGTTATGCTATTGAGAAAATGTGCAAGGAAAAGAAAAGTTTAAATCACTTCAATATCTGATATTAATTCAAATCTTTCTTTTGTTGATGAATGCATAAAAATAGTTCGCATCTTCATATCGTGCGCCCACAGAGAACCACTCTGAATCCGACTTTACGGATTACACGATATGAAGATGCGAAATGTAGGTTCATAATGGGCAATACAAATATACGAAAAAATCCCCAATAAAATGGGGGACTAAATTATATTTTGTATATTTACACCCAATAGGCGGATGCTTACCGGATGCTTACGAATGCTATTTTTCTAATTAAACATAATACGGATTATATTCATTATACGTTTATCAAAAAACGTAAGTATATTTAAAGGAAAACGCTTAGGCGTTTTCCTTTAAACGCAAGTGCGTTTGAGTTAAAACACAAGGACGTTTGGTTTGAAACGCAAAGGCGTTTTGATATGAATGTACTTGCGTTTTTTGAGGCCTTATTCGCACGATTCTATACATCAATAAACAGATGATCTAAAAAACCATTTTTATTCGTTCTTAGGGCTTGATATTGCCGATTCTGCAAATCATAAGAACAAGGGCCGAATCCATACAAGATGGGAACGGCCCCCCTGAGAATTCGTTTTTCTAAGACAAAACTTTATTTAATCACCAAAATCGGCGTGTTGGAATGGAAAATCATCCGACGGGCAATGCTGGGATTAAACAAACGTGCAAAGACGTTCCGCTTGTAATTTGACAGACACAGCACGTCAATGCCTTTCTCCTTGACATATTCGTCCAAATTGCTGAGCAGACTTTCTCCGCCCAACATGTCGTAATCAATTGTCAGCTGCGGATATTGCTTCTTGAAATATTCCTGGATGCCCACCAGCTTGATTTCATTCCACGTACGCTTCTGCGCATTGTCGCTCAGATGGATGAACGATACTTCAAAATGATAATCCTTGAAAGTCGTTACCAGTGAGTCGAATGCAATCAAGTCGCGCTGGTCAAAGCTGGTAAAGAATGCCACCTTATGGATTTCATCGAAGTTTTTCTTCTGTGCATTTTTGGGGATGGCATAGACAAATACCGGACTACGGTCGATGATTTCGGCCGTTACACTACCGATAAGATCCATTTCCTTCTCACCTTTTCCGCGCGTTCCCATAATGATTATGAGCGGCTTTTCCTCGCGGGCATAATGCAGGATTTCTTCTTCCGGTACACCTTCTTTTAGAGTGCAGGTGTACTTCACATCAGGAAGTTCTCCTTTCTGAATTCGTTCTTTAATACTGTTTATCAGATTGTTAAGTTGTTCATGGATACTATCAAGCATGCTCTTGATGCCCAGTTCATGTTCCATCGGCAACCCGTAGTTTTCTGTCGCATACTGCAAACTCGGCATGTATACCGGACTGAAATACACGTGCATCAGCACTACTTCTGCCTGTATCTTGGCTGCAAAATTGAAACCGAATTCACAGGCAGCCATCGAATAATCGGAAAAGTCGACCGGTATCAGCACCTGCTTACCATGCTTTTCTTCCGTTTTTTCCTCATTGACCACATCTTCGGCCAACCACGCAGAACTTTCAATGATTTTCAATGCCCTGGGCAGATCACTTTCGCGGATGCGTATTCTCACGCCCGAAGAAATGACAGGCTGAATCAGGTTGACATTATGGATGCAAGCCTCAATTCCTTCATTTTCAAGCACATTCTTTAGAATCTGGGCTTTAGAATAAGTAAGAATGGCCAGTGTTACAAGTTTTTCTTCCATGGCTTCTGCATTTTTAGGTTAATATCATATTATCGAATAAACAATAAGGGCCGTAACAGGAACGGATACTCTCCCACTCTCTTGTTACAGCCCTTATCTTATATCAAGCGCGTTGTTCTTCCTTCAGAATGGCTATTGCCTTATCGAGTACCGTAGTATCGTCAAGCATCACCAGTCCGCCGTCAGGCCCTGGTTCGAGATGGATACCTACGCTTTTTCCGTCCTTGAAGTTATGTCCGCCAAAGAAATTACGCACCGTTTCCACGCTGAGATTCAACTCATCCGCAATGCGATGCATGCTTCCCGTGGGCAAAGAATCTTTGATTTTACGAAGTTCGTTAAAGGTTATTGTTCTGTTCATAGTAGTCATAATTAAGTGTTAGACAAAATGTTGTTTTTAATATTGATTTAAATATAGCAAAAGATTGTGACAGCACAAACTTTCCAACTGTTTTTTTTCGAAAATATCTTACTTTCTGGTCAGAAATGCAGACCTTTTGCCACTATCATTCCTCCGATTATCGCATAGAGATAAGTCAGTAGCAGTGTGGCATGCAGAATGGATATGTCATCCTTGGTATATCCGCCCTTGGTGTATTGGGTGGAGATATACTGCGGACAATCGAAGAATTTCTTGCGCAGACGTGCATACAACAGGTACACAAGCACACCGACAACCGATCCGGCCACCGCCCCGCACAGAATATCGCCGGGATAATGAACACCTAAGTACATGCGTGAGTACGAGGGAATCATTGCCCACAGAAACATCATGCAGGTGAAAGGCAGATAGCGCACCAGCAACGAAGCAAACATCGCTACGGCAAAGGTATTGGCGGCATGGCTAGAGATAAATCCATACAAGCCTCCCCGATAGTCGTTCACCGTCTGCACCAGATACATCAGTTCAGGGTCTTGAGTGGGACGAAAACGGGCAAAATAAGGCTTGCAGAGTCCCGACGCAAACTGATCGGCCAGCGTAACGCACAAAGCGAACATCAGCGTGATGACTATTCCTTGCGGCACACGGTTATTCTTGAACACGACATACAGCAACACCAGTACGGCCGGAATCCATGTCTTGGTGTCTGTCACTGTCCACATGAATCCATCCCAGAACAAGGAGGCGCTTCCGTTAAGGGAAAGTAGCAAAGCCTTGTCGGCCTCTATGAGTTGCTGTATGTCTGCCATTTATGCTTATCTGAATTAAATGATTTCAATTGCTTCCGTCTTCACCCAGCCTTTGTTGCCGTCTTCCAGACGGATTTCCTTCCAGCCTTTCATCGAATTGTCCTCGATGAAGACTTTCGTGCCTTCATGCAACACAAACAAGTCGGTTCCGCTTTCGTTCGGCGTACTCTTGACATTGATTGTCGGCTCCATCACAATGGCTCCCGTACGGTCTACCAGCTCCGCTTTCTGCTCACTGGCAAAAATATTGCTGCACACTGTCACAATCAGGAATACCACCGCTCCGATGAATCCGGCCTTCTTTATCCAAAGGCGGTTGCCGAAGATATAAAAAGATACTCCTATCAGCAAAAGGATAAACGAGAAAATTCCCACATATCCCCAGCTCTGTTCGCTCATCATATTGACCAGCGATTTATACCATGTCACGATGAACACCTCGGCAGTAGGCGTAATCTTGTCCACCGTCTTGCTGCGTGCCATGTCCAGATTAAAACGGATATCCGCATCTCCCGGATTCAGGAGAAGGGCCCGTTCGTAGTTGAGCACTGCCTTGGCCGTATTCTTCAGCTTGAAGTACGCGTTTCCAAGATTATAATAGATGTCGGCCGATTCCCCCTGCGTCTGCAGGATTTCTTCATACAAGGACGCTGCCTCGCTGAACTTTTCCTTCTGGTATGCTTCGTCAGCTTCCGCTTTTGTGGTAGCTGCCACGGCAAACTGAATATACCCAATCAGGCCTATCAATAATAAAGATAATTTCTTCATATTTAGTCTGCTCTCCTATCCGTTTTAATGTTTGATACTGTTTTCCATTTTACTGATGACTTCCACAGAAGCGGAATATACCTTGTCCATCGCCTCGTTCTCGTTGCCCGGAGCATAACGTGCATATTCACATTCGTTGAGCACACCGATGAACTCGGCAATCAAGGCTTCCTGCACACCGTAGTTGGTCAGTTCGGCTTCAATGTTGTCTTTCGACAGCTGAGATACCGGAATACTGAGCTTGTCGCTGATGTATCCCCACAAAGCCTTCAGCACTTCGTCATAGAACTCATTCTTCTTGTTTTCTGCCAGCAACTTACCAGCCAGTTTCATACGGCGGGTAGCCACCTTGTTGGCTTTCTTGGTCTTCACCTTCGCCACGTTGGCATTTTCGAGGGCTTTCTGGCGATAAATCACTGCAAAGACAACGAACAGCAGCAACGGAATCAGGTAGCACAGGTAATATCCCACAGTACCGAAGAAAAAGTCTCCCTTCGGACGAAGTGAAGAATCGCCCAACTTAATGAAGCGAATATCCTTACCCAGCATCTTCACGCTCTCCTTGTTGGTGAAGTCTGAAATTACCTGATCGGCATTTCCCTGTCCTTTGGCCACCTTCAGGTTGTAAGCCTCTGTTTTCAGAGTCTTGTAGCTGTTGCTCTTCAGGTCAAAGTAGGTAAATTCTACTGCCGGAATCGTAAAGTTGCCGGCATGACGCGGAATCGCCAGGTATTCGAATGTCTTCGTACCCGTCAGTCCGCTGTTGGTCAGCTTATAATCATCGGTCACTTTCGGGTCATAGATTTCGAAATCCTGCGGGAATTTTACTTCCGGTGTACCGATAAGCTTCATGTTTCCTGTACCGCTCAGTTTCAGTTTGATGGTCACAGCATCGTTGGTCTTTACGTCAGTCGCATTGATAGACGATGCCAGTTTGAACTCACCCACTGCTCCAGAGAATCCAGCCGGTTTGGCAGGAAGCGGCTGCACGTTAATCACTACTTTCGGAGTCGTGATTTTCTTCTTCACCTCCACGTATCCTCCGCCATTGAAGAAAGCATCAAACGGGTCGTCCGAAACGGTCTGCTGGGCAACCATCCCATCAAATGTAATAGAAGGGATTTCCAGTTTACCCGTCTGCTGCGGGAACAACACATATTGGCTCCATACAGTCGTATTGTAGTTCCGTCCTTTATAATGTTCCAACGTAAAAGTCTTCTGCTGCGGCAATTCTACCTCCTGCGTATGGAAACCCTTCAAATCGGGCATCTTTCCATATAACTGACGCAGATTCACCACAGTATATACCTTATAAGTCAGCAGAATGGCTTCCTGCTCGTGTACGGTGGTCTTGCTGGCTGTAGCCGTGATAAACAAATCATTGGCCGAGATACGACTGCCTGCTGCCTGGCTGCGTGAAGAAGAAGCACTGCCTCCCCCGTTGTTGCCACTATTTCCCGAGTTCTGGTCCTGCGGAAGCACCTTGATGGAAATGGCATTGGAAAAGACTTTCTCTCCATTTACCTCTACACTGGCTGCCGGAATGGTATACGTACCGGGACTTCCTGCCAAAAGGATATAAGTGAACGCCGTAGAACTGTTCGATGTACGCTTTCCGTTGATAATCTGAATACTGCTCTGCTGAGAGCGGCTCGGTCCCATCAATACGTCAAAGCCCTTGATGGAAGGAGCACGGAAATCCTTGATGTCTTGCGAATTGACCGTGAATACCAGGCGCACCTGGTCACCGCTTACCACCACGTCGGCAGCTTCTGCCACAAAGCGTACCTTGTCGGCAGCTTTCACCTGCCACGCCGCAAGTATCGTAAAAAGTAAGAATATTATCTTTCGCATTATTCTGTTATTTATGATTATTCATTTGTTCTTCATTGCTTCCAGCCTTACCAGTCTTTTTCCAGCTTGCGTCCCTGCACCTGAATCTGCTTCTTCACCTTATCCTGCACGTTCTTTTCGTCCTGCATCACGGCGTTGAGCAACTGCTGGGCATTTTCCTTCGACATCTGGTTCTGGTTTTGCTGCTGTTGCTGCGGATTCTGCTGCTGTTCTTTCTTGTTCTGGTCTTGCTGGTCCTTGTTCTGCTGCTTGTCATCCTGCTTCTGGTCCTGCTTGTTTTGCTGCTGGTCCTGATTCTGCTGGTTCTGCTGCTGATCTTTCAACTGCTTCTGTGCCAGTGCCAGGTTGTAGCGGGTTTCATTATCCTTCGGATTGTTGCGCAAGGACTGCTTATAAGCTTCAATACACTGCGGCAACTGTTTGGACGACTGCAAAATGACTCCCATATTGTGGTAAATCTGTGCCAGCTTCTTCTTGTCCTTCTCCAGACGAGACGCTGCATCAAACTGCTCCATAGCCTCTTTGGCCTTTTCCTGCATCATCAGCGCATTTCCCAGATTGTACATGGCATCGGCCGACTTGGGATTCAGCTCCAGCGCCTTCCGGTAGTCTACTTCCGCCTTGACAAACAAACTGTCCTTGTAAAGCTTGTTGCCGCTTCGCAGATAATCACGGTCTGTTTTCTGTCCGTATCCGGCCACGGCAGTCAGGGCCAGACACACACACAGAATATATCCTTTCACTTTCATCTCCAGTTTCATTTAAAGAGTTTCACATTCTTGAAAAGCGGATTCTTGCGGTTCAGAATCATCAGATCGGCAGCCAGCAAAAGAATAGCCAGCCAGGCCAGCACCTGAAACTGCTCGTCGAACTCCGTAAAGACCTGTGTCTCTACATCCGCCTTCGCCAGTTTGTTTATTTCCGCATTCAGCGCCCTTTCGGCATTGTTGGTATTGTCTACACGCACGTAAATACCGTTTCCGGCTTTAGCAATCTCCTGACACATCTGCTCGTTCAAGCGGGTCACTACCACATTACCATCCTTGTCGCGGCGGAATTCATTGGTACCTTCCACCGGAATAGGTGAACCATCGGGTGAACCTACTCCCAAAACAAATACACGCATACCTTTCTTGGCAGCTTCCTGAGCAGCCTCGATGGCTCCTCCTTCATGGTTCTCACCATCGGTAATCAGCACGATGGCACGTCCTACCCCTTCGTTCGGAGTGAAACTCTTCATGGCCAAGTCGATGGCTCCGCGGATGTCCGTACCTTGTGTAGTAATCAAGGAAGGAGAAATCGTTTCCAGAAACATCTTGGCCGATACATAGTCGCTCGTAATCGGGAGCTGTGTGAAAGCTTCACCTGCAAATACAATCATGGCCACCTTATCGTTGTTGAAGGTCTCTACCAGACGGGAAATCAGCTTCTTCGATTTTTCCAGACGGCTGGGAGTGACATCCTGTGCCAGCATGGAGTTTGAAATATCCAGTGCCACCACCGTTTCCACACCCTGACGCTTCACCGTTTCCATCTTTGAACCGAACTGCGGACGAGCCAGCATGAAAATAACCATGGCCAGCGCAGAAAGCGTCAGCCAGAATTTTACGTCCGGACGATATTTCGACACATCCGGCATGAGATGTGCCAGCAACTCCGGACTACCATATTCGCGCAACTTCTTGCGACGGCGATAGTTCGAATAAAAATAGAACACAGCCAGCAAGGGCAGCACAATCAGTAAATACAAATATTGAGGTTCTCCAAATCGAAACATGACTTCTTATTTTAAGGTATTTTCTTCAAAACTGTATTCCGCAAAAGAATTTCAAGCAAGATGCTCAGGAAAGCAATCAGTGCAAACACCGCATAAGCTTCTTCACGTTTGCTGAATTCCTTCACGTTCAGTTTCGTTTTTTCCAGTTTGTCAATTTCACGGTACACTTCCTTCAGCTTCGTATTGCTGGTAGCACGGAAATAATTTCCATTAGTTGTTCCGGCAATCTGGCTCATGGTCTGTTCGTCGATTTCCACCGGCATCTGTACATACTGCACACCGGCATACGTCTGCATCGGATAAGGTGCCGTACCGTTAGTTCCCACACCGATAGTATACACACGGATACCAAACTGCTTGGCTATTTCGGCCGCAGTAAGAGGGGAAATGTCTCCCCGGTTGTTCACACCATCCGTCAGCAGGATAACTACCTTCGACTTGGCCTTGCTGTCTTTCAGACGACTCACCGCGTTGGCCAGTCCCATACCCAGTGCCGTACCGTCTTCAATCATTCCACGCTGTACCATGTCGCAGCTCACACTCTGGAACAGATTCAACAGTACTCCGTGGTCTACTGTCAGCGGACACTGCGTAAATGCTTCTCCCGCAAAGATAGTCAGACCGATATTATCGTTCGGACGTCCGTTGATAAACTCTGCCGCTACCTGCTTGGCTGCTTCAATACGGTTCGGTTTTAAATCTTCGGCCAGCATACTGGTCGACACGTCGACCGCCAGCATGATGTCAATACCTTCAATCTCCGTATTCTGCCAGTTATCGGTAGTTTGCGGGCGTGCCAGTACCAGCACAATCATCACAAACGTCAGGATACGAAGCACAAACGGCGCATGCAGCAAATAAATCTTCCAACTGCGCGGAGCCTGCATGTACATCCGTGTGGTAGATACCTGCATGGTCGGTTCCGTCTTCTTGCGGCGCATCACGTACCACACGATATACGGAATCAGCAGCAAGAGCAGAAACAGATATTCTATATTCGCAAAAATCATAGTCTCAATTCATTATTAAATTAGAAAAAGAGGTCGATGATATGGCGCACAGACAAATACAAAGCAATCAGTGCGGCCACACCCGTAATGGCAATGCTGCACAGCAAGGCAATTCGTCCCTGTTTGGAACGCTTCTCCTCCACTTTGATTTCCGTCGGCTCCTTCTTGGCGTTCGGATCTTCCTCTATCTTAGTCTGGTTGATGAAATCTACCGCATTCACCAGGTTCATGTCGTTTTCATTCATCAGCGGTGCATATTTCGCAAACTTCACCAGGTCGGCTGTTTCAAACATCACCTTCAGGTCATGGATAGATTCCTTGTCCTTCTCCTCCAACAGACGCTCGATAATTTCGGCAGACGTCATTTCCATGGCATTGAATCCGAAACGCTCCTTTATATATATACGGATGACATCGGTCAGTTCCGTATAATAAGCTTTCGGATCTTCACGCTTGGCCACCTTGTCTGCCTTGATGGTTTCAATCTTCTTCATGGCAGCCAAATGAGGCGGAAGTTTAGGTTCTACCTTGATAATCTTGATGATAGGCTTATTGTCACGATAGCGAATGATAAAGAAGGCCGTCACCACTCCCAAAGCAATCAGCAACAGGATAGAATATACCATCGGTGCCAGGTCTTCCCAGGTAAGCGGTACTTTCTGAATGGACTTCGGACCAAAAAACTGGTCGGGATGCAAGGTATCCACCGGAATGGAGTACACTTTCAATGCCAAAGCCTTTGAACGGTAAGCCTTGTCATTGACCAGCACCTCAAACGGCGGAAGATAATACAGAGCCGAATCAAAAGAAGTCACTGTATATTCCTGTGACACCAGCCAGCGCTTGTTGTCGTTCAGCAGCTGCGTGTCGGGCTTGGCCACATCCAGAATCTCCACTCCCCTGACCAGCGTATCACGCAGCAACGGCAGACGCAATTTCTGGTTGGCATCCATGCTGACCTGCAATTTGATTTTCGCCTGCTCGCCAATGAGCAGCTGCAAGGAGTCGATAGTAGCTTCCACCGTCACCTGCTGGGCTTTCAAGCCCGTTGCACAGCATAAAATCAACACAGCACAGCAACATGCCTTTACCATTTTTGAGTAGTATAATAAGAGATGTCTCATGTCAACTGTCAGTTTCGTTTTGCAAATAAATTCAGCAATGCCTTCACATAATCCTGATCTGTACGTACAGATACAGAATCCACATTGCTGTGAGTAAATGTGTCATTCAGCTTCTGCTGCTTTTCCTTCCACCAGGCATGATGTGCATTGCGCAATGCCTTCGACGAAGTATCAATCCACTGCTCATGACCGGTTTCCGCATCACGCACGTGCATCAGTCCCACGTCCGGAAGTTCTTCCATACGACGGTCGTACACCTGCACAGCCACCACATCGTGTTTCCGGTTGGCAATCGTCAACGCATTCTGGAAATCACGTTCGTCAATAAAGTCGCTCAGCATAAAGGCCGTACAGCGTTTCTTCAGCACATTCGTCAGGTACTCGATGGCACGCTGCAAATTGGTGCGCTGACTTTCCGGCTTGAAATCAAGCAGTTCACGAATGATATACAGAATATGCTTGCGGCCCTTCTTGGGAGGGATAAATTTCTCGATACGGTCGGAAAAGAAAATCACGCCGATTTTATCATTGTTCTGAATGGCGGAAAAGGCGATTGTAGCCGCAATCTCCGTCACCATTTCTTTCTTCAGCTGCTGAATGGTACCAAAGTCCAAACTGTTGGACACGTCCACCAGCAACATGACCGTAAGTTCACGTTCTTCCTCAAAGACTTTCACGAATGGTTTGTCGAAGCGAGCGGTCACATTCCAGTCAATATCGCGCACGTCATCCCCATACTGATACTCGCGGACCTCTGAAAAGGCCATACCACGCCCCTTGAAGGCCGAATGATACTGACCGGCAAAAATATTGCTCGAAAGTCCCCGGGTCTTGATTTCAATCTGACGGACACGCTTTAAAAGTTCACTTGTCTCCATTCCTTTAATATTTGACCGTGTTCCTCTGGAGCAACCAAAGGAACACAGCTTAGTCATTTATAATCATGCAGTCTTCCGACTGCGAATAAAAGCCGACGGGAACTCTCTTCCCCGTCTGCAACCGTTACGGGTATCAGCGCATCAGGGCACTTCAACCTTGTTCAGAATCTTGCTGACGATTTCATCAGAAGTCACGTTGGTAGCTTCTGCTTCATAAGTCAGTCCGATACGGTGACGAAGCACGTCATGAGCCACGGCTCTCACATCTTCCGGAATCACGTATCCACGACGTTTGATGAAAGCGTAACTGCGTGCAGCCAGTGCCAGATTGATAGAAGCACGAGGAGAACCTCCAAAGCCAATCAAGCCCTTCAGTTCTTTCAAGTCGTATTTTTCCGGATAACGGGTAGCAAATACGATGTCTGCAATGTACTGTTCAATCTTTTCATCCAGATATACCTGACGAACCACTTCGCGGGCAGCAATAATGTCTTCAGCCTTCAAAATAGGACGAACTTCCGTACGCTCTCCGTTGATGTTCTGACGGATAATCTTCTTTTCTTCTTCCAGCTTCGGATAATCAATAATCACCTTCAGCATGAAACGGTCTACCTGTGCTTCAGGCAACGGATAAGTACCTTCCTGCTCAATCGGGTTCTGCGTAGCCATTACCAGGAAAGGCTTCGGAAGTGCAAAAGTCTGCTTACCCAGTGTGACCTGACGTTCCTGCATGGCCTCGAGCAAGGCACTCTGTACTTTAGCCGGTGCACGGTTAATTTCATCGGCCAGTACAAAGTTGGCAAAAACCGGTCCTTTGTTGGCAACGAACTGCTCATCCTTCTGACTGTAAATCATCGTACCGATAATATCGGCCGGCAGCAAGTCAGGAGTAAACTGCACACGACTGTATTTTGAATCGATCAATGAAGCAAGGGTTTTGATTGCCAAGGTCTTTGCCAATCCCGGAACACCTTCCAGCAGAATATGTCCGTCAGAAAGCAACCCAATCAATAAAGATTCGATAAGATGTTTTTGACCTACGATTACCTGATTCATTCCCTCCATCAGGTTTGTCACAAACGCGCTCTGGCGTTCGATTCGTTCATTCAATTCACGAATGTCAATAGCTTCAGCCATAATTTTCTTCTATTTTAGTTCTCTTTTTTTTCATTAAAAAATGCCCTTTCAAAACATATATCTAAAAAGACACCCCAAAATTAAGGTATTCCCTTAACAGGCACAATAAATTTTGATAAAAAAATATAGACGGGTTTCGCCTTTTAAGGCTTATTGAACTAAAGAAAATTAAAAAGGCCTTGTTTGAATTGAAACAAGGCCTCTCGTTATTTTTTAGGAGTAAGTTGCGGAATCTGAATTGTGGTACCCACCGGCACGTTATCCGGATTTTTGATAATAGCCTTATTGTGCTTCACCAGATAAGGCCATAGTTTTTTATTTCCGTAGAATTTCAGGGCCACACGTACCAGGCTCTCCCCTGGTTTAAGGGTATATGAGCCCTGATTTCCAGTTATCTGGTATTCAACCGTATCGGCTAAGGTTTCCCTTTTCGGTACAGGCGTAGGTGATACGGGAGTTTTTTCTTCTTTCTTCGCGACGGTTTTCAAGGTATCCTTCTTCTGTACCAAAGAAGAATCTTTTTTTACAACTAAAGTATCAGCCACCTGCAAGGAGTCCGAAACCACAGGCGCAGGCGTTTTCTGTGTTTCATTCATCAGTTTCTCTACCACCTGTTCCGGAATATACCGTCGGCCCGAGGTCAATACCCATGTCACGATTCCTCCTATGAAAATACCTGCCAGCAAGATGGAGGCAATCATACACCAGGGTATATTCTTTTTCTCTTCAGCCGGTTCTTTTATCCCAGTACCAGCTTCTGTAGAAGCTGTTGTTTCATCCGAAGGCGCATCCTCTTGTACTACAGTTACTTGTTCAGTATCCTCCACCACTTCATTCTTTTGTTCTTCCTCTACTAATACAGTAGCGGCAATACCAGTTTCAGCTTCCGAAAGCATCTCTTCCGTTTCCGGTAAGCCATCCTTTTCATCATCCGAAATGGCTTCTGAAATCTCTTCTCCTTCCTCGTTTACTTCCGATACACTACCTTCATCGGGAAGGTCTTCAAAATGCACATCATCATTAAGCAGAACAGACTGAAAATGCGCAAAAGGTTTATTTATCAAGTCCCTCAATCCAGTTTCCGGAACAAAAGACACACGTGTGTGCTCCTTTATCTCTATCGACTCCCCTGTATTTACATCTACACTTTTTCGAGCTTCAATGTTTATAAGCTTAAAAGTACCTAATCCTTTAACCTTTACGTACTTGTCTCTTGCCAAGGCTTCTTCAATCAAATTCAAGAACTCCTTCACAAACAATGCAGCCTCTGCAGGGTCCAACTGGCATTTCCGGGCAAACGACTCCACAAGTTCCTGTAAAGTTATTTTATCACTCATCCGATGAAATGTTTTTAAACTTTTCTTTCAAAACAGCACTTGGCTTAAAAGCTAACGCCAATTTGGGAGGCACCAAAAAGCGCTGCTTAGTGACAGGATTCACAGAAATACGTTCCATTTTCTTTTTTACCTCAAAGGAACCGAAGCCTTGCAAATTCACTATCTTATCTTCCTGCAATGTCTGCGACAAGCACTCCGTGAAAGAACTAACCAAGGAGGCTGTATCTTTCTCGGTTTTATCCAGACGGCGGGACAATTCTTCTATGAATTCCTTATTTGTCATTTTATTTTACGATTGTAGCATACAAATCAAAATCATCTGCATCGTACACTTTTACCCGATGGAAACTGCCGATTCTCAAGCGGTGATTTTCCACTTTTATCAACACCTCCGGATCGACTTCCGGTGAATCAAACTGTGTACGGCCGATATAGTAATCGCCTTCCTTGCGGTCGATGATTACCTTGAATTCCTGTCCAATCTTGCGATGAGACAAGTCGGCAGAGATTTCCTGCTGCAATTCCATCAATGCATCCAAACGCTGCTGCTTGACTTCCTGCGGAATCTCATCCTTATAATGCTTGGCAGAATAAGTTCCTTCTTCTTCCGAATAAGCAAATGCCCCCATACGGTCAAAACGTGCCGTGCGGACAAATTCCATCAGTTCCTCAAAATCCTGCTCCGTTTCACCTGGATGACCTACCATCAATGTAGTACGTAAATGAATGCCAGGCACTTCCTTACGGAATTTCTCTATCAGCTGATAGGTTTCTGCCTTCGTCACATGGCGACGCATCTTTTGCAGCATGTTATCGCTGATATGCTGCAAGGCAATGTCCATGTACTTACATACATTATCGTTTTCACGCATCACGCGGAACAAATCTTCCGGGAAATGAGCGGGATAAGCATAATGCAGACGAATCCATTCCACACCCGGTATATGTGCCATCTGCTCTATCAGCTCCGGCAACATCTGTTTTTTATACAAATCCACTCCGTAATAGGTCAGTTCCTGTGCGATGACCTGAAATTCTTTCACTCCTTCGGAAACCAGCAAGCGCACTTCGTCAAGAATTTCTTCCATAGGACGAGACACATGTTTACCGGTAATGATAGGGATAGCGCAATAAGAACACTTACGGTCGCAACCTTCTGATATTTTCAGGTACGCATAATGCTTCGGAGTCGTCAGATGACGCTCAATGGCAAATTCAGAATGATAGGCCTTTCCTAAATCAGCCAAGAGTTCATTCCAGTTGAACTTCCCATAGAATTTGTCGACCTGCGGAATTTCCATCTGCAAGTCCTTCAGGTAACGTTCCGACAGACAGCCCATTACATAAAGTTTCTTCAAGCGTCCTTCTTCCTTTGCCTGACAGAACTCCAGAATCATGTTGATAGATTCCTCTTTGGCATCGCCAATAAAGCCACACGTATTGATAACGGCAATTTCTCCCTGCGGATGGTCGCTGTCATGTGTCACCTTATAGCCGTTAGCTTCCAGCTGCTTCATCAGCTTTTCGGAATCTACCAGATTTTTCGAGCATCCTAAAGTAATTATATCGATTGTATTCTTTCTCATTTTTCAGTGGTTGAGCCAAACAATGAATCTACGAACTCACGGCGACGGAATATCTGCAGGTCTTCCATACCTTCTCCCAGACCGATGTATCTCACCGGAATCTTAAACTGGTCGGAAATTCCAATCACTACTCCACCCTTGGCCGTTCCGTCAAGTTTGGTGATAGCCATGGCGGTTACTTCTGTAGCCAAAGTAAACTGTTTGGCCTGTTCGAATGCATTCTGCCCGGTAGAGCCGTCCAGTACCAGCAACACTTCATGAGGTGCATCGGGCACTACCTTCTTCATTACATTCTTGATTTTTGTCAGCTCGTTCATCAAGCCAATCTTATTGTGCAAACGTCCTGCCGTATCAATGATTACCACATCGGCATTATTAGCCTTGGCAGAGCTCAGCGTATCAAAAGCCACTGAAGCAGGGTCGGCTCCCATTTTCTGTTTCACCACCGGCACACCTACACGTTCCCCCCAAATGTCCAGCTGCTCTACAGCTGCGGCACGGAAAGTATCTGCGGCACCCAGATAAACCTTTTTCCCGGCTTTTTTAAACTGATAAGCCAGCTTACCGATGGTCGTTGTTTTTCCTACTCCGTTCACGCCTACCACCATAATCACATAAGGAGTCTTATCCTGAGGCACATCAAAGTCGGCAGCATCCACCGTATTGTTCTCCATCAGCAACGCTGCAATCTCCTCACGAAGGATATTGTTCAGTTCCTGTGTATTCACATACTTATCCTTTGCCACTCTGTTTTCAATGCGCTTGATAATGTTCAGCGTAGTTTCTACTCCCACATCAGACGTGATAAGCACTTCTTCCAGATTGTCCAGCACCTCGTCATCCACCTTTGATTTTCCGGCCACCGCACGTGCTATTTTTCCAAATACACTTTCTTTGGTCTTAGACAATCCTTTGTCTAATGTTTCTTTTTTTTCCTTTGAGAAAAAACTAAAAAATCCCATACAACTTACTTTTATCAGTTTCTGACACAAAGATATAACTATTCTCGCTTTCACACAAAAAAAGTTCCTTCCATATTTGAATGAAAGGAACTTTTATTTAGCATTTTATATCTCAAAAGATAAATTATTTCTTGAAGAAGTCCTGTACTTTTTCGTTAGGAACCATTTGTTCATCAAAAACGTAAGCACCAGTTTTCGGAGACTTAACCATTTTGATAACCTTAGTATAAGAACGTCCTTCTTTACCTGTCTGAAGGGTTGCGACTGTTTTCTTTGCCATGGTCTGTTATTATTTAATTTCTTTATGAACTGTTACTCTTTTCAAAATCGGATTGTATTTCTTCAATTCCAATCTTTCAGTGGTATTTTTTCTATTCTTAGTTGTAATATAACGAGAAGTTCCCGGCATACCACTATCCTTCATTTCTGTGCATTCAAGGATTACCTGTACTCTGTTTCCTTTAGCTTTCTTAGCCATAGTCTTTCTCTCCTTTTAATTAACCAATAATTTTGATAGTTTTCCAATCACAATAACCTTTTGCTACCGCTTCGTTCAGCGCTGCATCCAGGCCTTTTTTGTTAATAACTCGCAAGCCGTTAGCGCAGATGTTCAGGCTAATCCAGCAATCCTGTTCTACATAGTAGAATTTCTTTGTAAACAAGTTCACATCAAAAGTTCTTTTTGTTCTTCTCTTAGAGTGTGAAACGTTGTTGCCTATCAAGGCTTTCTTTCCGGTAATTTGACAAATTTTCGACATTTCTATCTAGTTTTTATAGTTTTATTCCATGGTTCTCTCAAACGGAGTGCAAAGTAAGTGATTTTATTTTATATAAACAAATCTTTTTCCAATAAATTGAACTTTTACTCCTCTTTTCCTTGATTTTGGCATAATTCCAACAATAATTGGAGGGTTTTTGCCGTTGCAGCCTGAATATTTTTCTCACGGCCTTCATCTTCGGTCAATTTAGCTGTAAGCACCGCATCTTTTGTTCCGGCTGCTACCCAAATCGTACCGACCGGCTTTTCCGGACTTCCTCCGCCAGGACCGGCAATTCCGGATGTAGCCATTGCATAATCCACATCCAAAGCCTTGATGGCACCCTTTACCATTTCCACAACGGTTTCTTCACTTACCGCCCCGTGTTGTTCCAGTGTTTCGGCATTTACATATAAATGCGTTTTCTTTACCTCATCTGAGTAGGCAATAACCCCACCTTTATAGAAACGAGAACTACCTGGGATAGCAGTTATGATGGCTGCCACGTTACCAGCCGTACAACTTTCTGCAGTAGCCAATGTATAGCCTTCTCTCCAGAAAATTTCACTTATCTCCTTACTTAGTGTTTTGGTTTCTACTGACATAATCTGTTTTCTCTAAATTGTTACTTAATGGTTACCCGTGAATAAGCGGGTTTGTCTATAGTGCAAAAATCCTTGTCCAAAAACTTATAATATCCCGTAATGGCGATCATGGCCGCATTGTCGGTAGTATACCCGAACTTCGGTATGAAAATGTTCCAGCCATATTTTTTCGCATGTTCACGGAAAGCGTTTCGCAGACCGTTGTTTGCCGATACTCCTCCGGCTACGGCCACTTCCTTGATGCCTGTATCCTTTACTACCTTACGTAATTTATCCATCAGAATGTCCACAATCGTTTTTTCCAACGAAGCAGCCAAATCTGTCTTATGATGTTCTACGAAATCGGGATCTTCTTTCATCCAGTCTCTGAGCGAGTACAGGAAAGAGGTTTTCAGTCCGCTAAAGCTATAGTCATAACCCGGAATATGCGGTTTACTGAATTTAAAAGCTTCCGGATTACCCTGACGCGCCAGTTTGTCGATAATCGGACCACCTGGATAGCCCAGTCCCATCACCTTGGAGCACTTGTCGATAGCCTCTCCTGCCGCATCGTCGATGGTCTGTCCCAGCACTTCCATATCATTATACGCATTCACACGGATAATCTGAGAGTTTCCTCCTGACACCAGCAGGCAGATAAAAGGATATTTAGGCTGTACGTTTTCACCGTCGGGCTCCTGAATAAAATGCGCCAGCACATGGCCCTGCAAATGATTTACCTCTACCATCGGAATATCCAGCGAGCGGGCAAGCCCTTTGGCAAAAGACACTCCTACCAGCAAAGAACCCATCAGGCCCGGTCCGCGAGTAAAGGCAATGGCACTCAAATCTTCCTTTGCCACTCCGGCACGTTTCAATGCTTCGTGCACTACCGGAACAATATTCTGCTGGTGTGCACGCGAGGCCAGTTCCGGAACCACTCCTCCGTAAGCTTCGTGCACCGCCTGGCTGGCAATCACGCTCGACAGCAATACGCCATCCTTTATCACTGCCGCAGAAGTATCATCACAAGAAGATTCTATTCCTAATATTATTGTACTCATAACATTCTTCTATTATTAATAGGTCAATATTTCAAGTCCCTGCTCCGTCATCACGAAAGTGTGTTCCCACTGTGCGGAAGGAAGCTCATCCTCCGTCACCACGGTCCATCCGTCTTCTTCGTCAATGAAGACTTCCCAGGTTCCCATATTAATCATCGGTTCGATGGTAAACACCATGCCCGGCACAAGCAACATACCTGTCCCCTTCTTGCCAAAGTGTTCTACATCCGGTTCTTCGTGGAACTCTACTCCCACACCGTGGCCGCACAAATCACGGACCACTGAGAATCCGTTCTTCTTCGCGTGTTTCTCTACGGCATGGCCGATATCTCCCACAAAACCAAAAGGACGGGCTGCTTCCATACCGACTTCCAGACATTCTTTTGCCACACGCACCAGTTTTTCTTTCTGCGGAGTGGTTTTTCCGATAATGAACATACGTGAAGCGTCGGCATAATAACCGTCCAGAATCGTCGTACAGTCCACATTAATAATGTCGCCTTCTTCCAGAATTTCCTCTTCGCTCGGAATTCCATGGCAAACCACCTCATTGATGGAAGTACAACAGCTCTTCGGAAATCCCTCATAGCCCAGGCATGCCGGAATGGCTCCGTGGTCCCGGGTATACTCATACACCAGCTTGTCTATTTCGGCCGTACTCATTCCAGCATGGATTTCCTTTTCCACCAGGTCGAGCACCCCCGTATTGATTACGCCGCTACGACGAATTCCTTCAATCTGTTCCGGAGTCTTAATCAACTGGCGAGTAGGAACCAAATGCCCTTTATCCTGATAAAACAGCACTTTCTTGTCCAATTCCGTCAGTTCCGCCCCTTTGGGCACCCTCCAGTTTATCTTATGTCTCTTCATAATCGTCTTTTTTACCTATGTGCAAAGGTATAAGAAAAAAATGGAATAGCGTACGGGAAGCGATATAAAAAACGCTGGCAATTTGCAGACGTATTGTCATATTTCTGTAATATTATCATTAAAACAATTAAGAGAAAAGAAAAACACGCCATTCCAATATTATTTTGTTAGCATAAGATTTGTTACAACAACAAATTTTTATATCTTCGCTCAGCTACTACATTACAATAACTACATTATTTTTGGAATTATGATGAACAAAAACCAAATCGGAACAAATGCGGGTATCGTGTGGAAACTCCTTTCCGACAATGCCCACTGGGAGTACGACAAGCTTAAACACGAATCCGGCCTGTCAGACAGAGACCTGAATGCGGCTATCGGATGGCTGGCCCGTGAAGACAAAATAGATTTTGACATTGACGAGCAGCACGACCGCTTGTTTTTACATGTCAATGTCTATATCGGCTAACACAAAATACCATCAGAGAAAAGGCTCTGGTGGTATTTTGGTTTTATGTCAGACAATCCGGTTCACCGTCACATCGGGAAACTCATGAAGCATCATCAAGAGCAATCCTTCCTCATTCACTCTTTTCGCTCTGATTACCATTGTGATGCGATAAGCTTCATGGTTGTTCTCATACACCTTATTCATTTCATAAGAGGTAATCTGAAAATTCTCGGAACTGAACTTACCGGAAAGGGTTTTCAGCGCCTCTGAATTCTCTGCCGTAAGCTCGATAATCATACTTCGCATTCCTATACTTTTAAAACAGTAGCTGAGAACCTCCAATCCTGCCAATACCAGGAAAGTAGCCAGAATACCTATCATATACATACCCGACCCTACCGCGAGTCCGATTCCGGCCGTGGTCCACACACCGGCCGCCGTAGTCAGCCCGCGCACCACCTGCTTCTGCAACAGGATAATGGTACCCGCCCCAATAAAACCGATACCACTGACCACCTGGGCAGCCAGACGGCTCGGATCCAGGCGCACCAAATCCTTCTCCAGCACATCCATAAAGCCGTATTGCGACACAATCATCAGCAACGCACTGCCCAGTGCCACCAGGAAATGCGTGCGATAACCCGCCTCCTTTGCCCGGTATTCCCGCTCAAGCCCGATAAGCACTCCCATCAAGCCGGCCACAAACAACCTTAATGAAAAATCTACGTAAATGTTCATATACTTCCAGCTAAAAGTTCTTTCCGAAAGATACGAAAAAACATCTGAAAACCCAAGCACACGGACAAGAATACGTATTTGTTTATTCTATGTTTTGCAAAGCGGAGACATACGTTTTCCAACGCAGAAACATACGTTTCCCGTCCGGAAAACATACAGTTTCGCTCTGAGAAACATAGAATACGGACAAACAGTTTCCTCACATTCCCCTGACATTTTCTCTATTACAGAATATCCAAGTGGTTTCAGGTCAAATTCTTCCGTTTCTTTTCACCACACCTTTCTTTTCTTACATTTCCGTAGTTTCGTTTTTTTCCGTAATTTTACGCTCGATTTTACAGCATAACTTTATGAAATATAAATTATTAGTATTAGACCTCGACGGAACGCTTACCAACAAGCAGAAAAAGATTACCCCTCACACCAAAGAAACACTGCTCAAGATTCAGGAGCAAGGAGTGAAAATTGTACTGGCCTCGGGAAGACCCACGTACGGCATTGCCCCTCTGGCCGAGCAACTGGAATTGCAAAAATATGAAGGCTACATTCTGGCTTACAACGGCGGAGAAATCATCGACTGGAAAACGAAGGAGCTGATGTACAAGAACTTGCTCGACCACGATGTGCTTCCCTACCTTTACGAATGCGCCAAGAAGAACGACTTTGCCATTGTGACTTACGACGGGGAATACGTACTGACCGAGAAACCGGACGATGAGTATGTGCTCAAAGAGGCGTTGCTCAATGTCATGAAAATAAAGAAGGTAGACAATTTCCTGGATGCCGTGAAACATCCGATTGCCAAATGCCTGATTGTGGGCGAACCGACCCGACTGGCCGAGTTGGAGAAAGAGATGTACGAGCACCTGAAAGACCGCATGGGTGTTTTCCGCTCAGAGCCTTACTTCCTGGAACTGGTCCCTAAAGGCATCGACAAGGCCCAGTCGCTGGCCGTTCTCCTGAAGGAAATCGGACTTACCCGTGAGGAAATGATTGCCATCGGCGACGGATTCAACGACCTGTCCATGATTCAATACGCTGGACTGGGTATCGCCATGGCTAATGCACAGGAGGTGGTAAAAGAAAACGCCGACTTCATCACTTTGTCCAATGAAGAAGACGGCGTGGCCTACGCGGCTGAAAAATTTATTCTGTCTTAGGCTTCCGGTCGAAGAACGGATTTTTGGATGATGCACTCACGGGTATGGCGTACACCTGGGTGCATCCATCCAGCCAGTCCAGTTGCTGGGCCGCCAGACCGGCCGAGAACATCACACGCGTATCTACCCGATGGTCGGCCGCTACCGAACAAGCCGAACCGATGGCAATTCCTACATCCACACTATTGATGGCACAAGGTACTCCCTTTTTGCGGTCTCCGCAATGTTCATATCCGCAATGTCCGCAATCCAGCCCCTGCGGAAGCGAGCGCGTACCTATCAGCACCACACACTCTGCCTGGAGAATGTTATCCGCATCGCGCAGGAAAAACTTAAAACCATTGTCTTCGTACATCTGCTTCATCGTATCAGAAAGGATACGGATGTTGCTTTCCGTCACCATGGCCACTTCAATAATGTCTACCCCCTTTCCTTTGGGAGCTGTACGTGCCGCCGTCATCATTTGTTGCGCCACCTGCAACACTTGTTCATGACGGCTGTCTCTTTCATTCAGTATCATATTCCATTAAAGTTAAAAACATACATACAAAAAGGGTTATATCCGAGCTTTTGCCATAAGGCATCAGACGCTCTAAATATAACCCTTTCTCGATAAATCCACTACGGATTTATTTCTTTTTTCCTTTTTTCAGGTCATTTTCATGAATGGCCTCTTCTACTTGATAAGCCGGAGCATGTTTTTTATGCATACCCTTCGGTTTTTTATTACCGGCAGCTCCCATAGTAAATACCTCCTTTCAATTCCTTAAAAAGGTCAATGTAAAAATGTGATTATTTAAGTATATCCAATTGTTTGAAACACTTAATCAATTTTTCAATAGCGAAGTCTACCTGTTCTTTGGTGTGAGTAGCCATCAATGCAAAACGCACCAGCGTATCCTGAGGAGCACAAGCTGGAGGAATTACCGGATTGATAAACACTCCTTCGTCGAAGGCCAGCTTGGTTACTTCGAAAGTCTTGTCTGTGTCGCGTACGTACAAAGGAATAATCGGACTTTCTGTTTCACCGATTTCAAAGCCTGACTCACGGAAACGTTTCAGAGAGTAGTTGGTGATTTCCCACAAACGTTCCTGACGTTCCGGCTCAGTTTTGAAAATATGGATGGCTTCTCTTGCTGCAGCCGTAGCAGCCGGTGTGTTACTTGCCTGGAATATATAAGAGCGGGCATTGTGGCGCAACCAGTTGATTACGTCCTTGTCACCTGCCACGAAACCACCGATAGAAGCGAGTGATTTACTGAATGTACCCATAATCAGGTCGATGTCTTCCGTTACGCCGAAATGGTCGCACACGCCTCGTCCCTGTCTTCCGAATACACCCAGACCATGTGCTTCGTCCACGTAGATGCTGGCATTGTATTTCTTCTTCAGGCGAACGATTTCCGGCAAGTTAGCCAAATCACCTTCCATAGAGAACACGCTATCTACCACAATCAGTTTGATGGCATCCGGTTCACACTTCTGGAGCTCTTTTTCCAAGGCATCCATGTCGTTGTGTTTATACTTCAGCTGGGTAGCAAAAGAAAGACGACGTCCGTCCACGATAGAAGCATGGTCACGGTCATCACAAATGATGTAATCGCCACGTCCGGCCAACTGAGGAATCACACCTTCATTAACCGTAAATCCGGTAGAGAAACACAATGCTTCATCTTTACCGACGAACTCTGCAAGTTCTTTTTCAAGTTCTACATGAATATCCAGCGTTCCATTCAACAGACGAGAACCCGCGCATCCTGTACCATATTTGCGAGTAGCAGCAATAGCCGCGTCGATGATTCTCTGATCATGAGTCAGACCCATATAGGAATTTGAGCCGAACATCAATACTTTCTTTCCGTCCATCATTACCTCTGTATCCTGGGCACTGTCTATTTCACGAAAGTACGGATAGACACCTCTTTCCATATACATCTGAGGTACTCTGAATTTACTTAATTTTTCTTGTAATAATCCCATATTCTAATATCTGGTAAGCATCCCAGCTTACATTAAACTTCATTACTTTTGCAACCGTTTCGTTACAACATTTTCATTAAGAACGTGCAAAGATACAAAAAACTCAAAATTCCGATACGAATCCCTGAAAAAAAATAACAAGAGTATCAATTATAGGGGCAATTTGCCCTAAACTATGAAAGATAATATTATTTTTGTACTCCCAAATTTTAAGGAAACAGGTTTATGGAGACAAAAAAGCGAATCACCTTTGTGGTAAACCCCATATCCGGTACTCACGGAAAGGAATTCATCATACGACTTATTGAAAAAGAACTGAAGCATTCTATATATGATTATTCTATCCGGAAAACGGAATATGCAGGTCACGCTTCCGAGATAGCCGCACAAGCCGCCGCCGAACATACGGACATCGTAGTGGCCATCGGCGGAGACGGTACCATCAATGAGATAGGACGGGCGCTTATCCATACCAATACTGCGATGGGAATTATTCCATGTGGTTCGGGCAACGGACTGGCACGCCATCTTCATATTCCTATGGAACCGAAAGGGGCCATCAATGTGCTCAACGCTGGCAATGTGAAGACGATAGACTACGGTATCATTGACAACCACCCCTTCTTCTGTACATGCGGAGTGGGATTCGATGCCTTCGTGAGCCTGAAATTTGCCGATTCCGGGAAAAGAGGTCTGCTGACCTACCTGGAAAATACCCTGCACGAAAGCCTGACGTATGAACCGGAAACGTACGAAATAGAGAACTCTACAGGTACCGTACGCTACAAGGCATTCCTGATAGCCTGTGCCAATGCATCGCAATATGGCAACAATGCCTACATCGCTCCGCAAGCCTCGCTGACCGACGGAATGATGGACATCACGGTGCTGGAGCCGTTTACCGTGCTGGATGTGCCTTCTCTTTCATTTCAGTTGTTCAACCGGACACTCGACCAGAACAGCCGTATCAAAACGATGAAGGACAAGAGCATCATCATACACCGTGCGCAGGAGGGAGTGTTCCATTTTGACGGAGACCCGATGATGGGCGGAAAAGACCTGAAGGTAGAAATCATTCATCAGGGGCTGCACGTTATCGCGCCGATACGTCCCAAACAGATGCCTTCTCCCCCGCTGAACATTCTCCAGCACTTCACCGACTTTATCGGACGACGCCCTATCACTTCGGCCATTGCCCAGAAGCACAAGCAACTCCTGATGCTGAATCATCACATCCTGAGACGCTTGTCGAAGAAATAATCATTTCACTTTACAAGGCCAGATAGAAATCCCTGGCCAGCTCACTAAACTCCGGTGTATAGACATGACGCTCCGTCTCGATGGGAAGGTGCGTGATTTCCGTCTGCACACAAGGATGCTTCACGAACGCCATCAGCACACGCTTGGCGGGCAATTCCTGGCGGGGATGCACCCAGGTCTGACGTGAAAGATGCAAACCTTTTCCGAGGGCTAAGGCTACAAAATCGGCCGAGACCGTAGCCGGAAGCACCACCGAAAAGCGACCTTTTTCGGACAACAAAACCGAGACTTTCGATAACAAGGCGTCAAAGTCCAGTTCATCGGTATGGCGGGCTGTATTTCTCTGCGCCTGAGGGCATTTCACAGACTCCACAAAGTACGGAGGATTCGACACGATAGCGTCAAAACACCCGTTCCATTCTTCCGGTGCCTTCCGGATATCAAGTCGTTCCACCTCCATCCGGTCAGACCAGGGCGTACGGGCCACGTTTTCACGGGCCTGCCCCACGGCCGCTTCGTCAATATCGACGGCGGTTACAAAGGCATCCGGATTCCGCTGGGCCAGCATCAAGGCAATCAATCCGCTTCCGGTACCAATGTCAAGCACCTTCCGTGCCCCGTCCACTTGCGCCCATGCGCCGACCAGCACGCCGTCGGTGCCTACCTTCATGGCACACTTATCATGAAAAACTACAAATTGCTTGAATTGAAAATATGGATTTGGCATAACTTATGTCTAAAAATTTACGCCAAAAATAGTGAAATCCCCATAGAAAACGCTTCAACCTGCCATTATTTTACATAATAAAAGAGGTATTTGACACAAATAGTTTCCAAATTACATGCGGAATGATTAACTTTGTGCCGTTTTTGAGTAATAAAAAAGCTTCTTAATTCAGAAGAGAAAACAAGTATGGTAAAAAAGACAAAAAACAACGAGATTCTGGTAAGTGCAGAAGGTAATGACATTCCGATGATGGCAGAAATTGAAACGCTTCCGGTGGACAATGCAACGGATGACCTCACGGGAGAATTGCCCGTCATGCCCCTGCGCAACCTTATGATATTTCCCTCTATTGTCATGCCCGTCAGCGTAGGCCGGCAACCCACATTGAAATTAGTCAACCAGGCACTTCAGAGCAAAGAGCCTATCATCATTACCACGCAGAAGGTGAGCGAGGTAGACTCGCCCAAACAGAAGGATTTGTTCCCCATTGCGGTAATCGGTAAGGTGCTCCGGGTGTTCGAAATGCCGGGAGGAACCATTACGGCCATCCTTCAGGCTACGGGTCCGAAGGTACAACTGGAAGAAATCACTTCTACCCGTCCCTTCCTGAAGGGTAAGGTTTCGGTGATTGAAGAGGACATGAAGGACGAGAAATCCGATGAATTCAAGACACTGATTGACACTTGCAAGGAGTTGAGTGCCAAGGTAATTGAATTATCCGATGAAATTTCGCCCGACACTTCTTTCGCCTTGAAGAACCTGGACAACAACGAGGTGCTGGTCAACTTCATTTCCGGCAATTTCCCCTTCCCTATCAATGAGAAGTACGAATTGCTTCAAACAAACAACCTGAAAGACCGGTTGTACCGCCTTATCCAGTTGCTGAACAAGTACATCCAGCTGGCCACTCTGAAACAGAGCATTCAGATGCGTACGCGTGAGGAACTCGACCGCCAGCAACGTGAGTACTTCCTCCAGCAACAAATCAAGAACATTCAGGATGAACTGGGCAACGGACAGGATGACGAAATTGACGAACTTCGCAAGAAGGGAGAAAAGAAACACTGGAAACCGGAAGTGAAAGAGACTTTCGAGCGTGAGCTGTCCAAACTGGAACGTATCAACCCGCAATCGCCCGACTATAACGTGCAACTGACTTATCTTCAGACATTACTCTCACTTCCGTGGGGCGTGTACACACAGGATGTTATCGACATACCGAATGCCAAGAAGATACTCGACAAAGAACACTACGGACTGGAGAAGGTGAAGGAACGTATTCTGGAACATTTGGCCGTGCTGAAGCTGAAAGGTGACCTGAAGTCGCCGATTATCTGCCTCTACGGTCCTCCGGGAGTAGGAAAGACTTCTCTGGGACGCTCCATCGCCACAGCCCTGAAACGGAAATACGTACGTATGTCGCTGGGTGGCGTGCACGATGAAGCCGAAATCCGCGGTCACCGCAAGACGTACATCGGTGCCATGCCGGGACGTATCATCAAGAGCCTGATCAAAGCGGAAACATCGAATCCGGTCATCATTCTGGATGAGATTGATAAGTTGAGCAGCGATAGCCACGGCGACCCGAGCTCGGCCATGCTGGAAGTGCTCGATCCGGAACAGAACAACACGTTCCACGACAATTACGTTGACATTGACTACGACTTGTCGAACATCATGTTCATCGCTACGGCCAACAACCTGGGTACCATCCCATCACCGTTGCTCGACCGTATGGAGCTGATTGAAGTGAGCGGTTACATCACCGAAGAAAAGATTGAAATCGCCCGCCGTCATCTCATTCCGAAAGAGATGGAGAAGAACGGACTGAAGAAGGAACACGTGAAGTTCAGCAAGGCGGCCATTGAATACATCATCGAGAACTATACCCGTGAAAGCGGCGTACGTGAGCTGGAAAAGAAAATCAGCAAGGTGATGCGTAAAATCGCACTGGAAATTGCCAGCGATGAGTTTACCGGCACACATGAGCTGAAGCCGAAAGACATCGAGAAGTTCCTCGGCGCACAGGAATATTCCCGCGACAAATACCAGGGCAACGAATATGCCGGCGTAGTGACAGGACTGGCTTGGACGGCCGTAGGCGGTGAGATTCTGTTCGTAGAAACCAGCCTGAGCCGTGGAAAGGGACAACTGACCCTGACCGGTAACCTGGGCTCGGTAATGAAGGAATCGGCCATGCTGGCACTGGAGTACCTGAAAGCGCATAGCCACCTGCTCGATTTGCCCGAAGGTATCTTCGACAACTGGAACATCCATATCCACGTGCCGGAAGGAGCTATTCCGAAAGACGGACCTTCTGCCGGTATCACCATGGTCACCTCACTGGCTTCTGCACTTACCCAGCGCAAGGTGAAAGCCAACCTGGCCATGACGGGCGAAATCACCCTTCGCGGAAAGGTACTTCCCGTAGGCGGTATCCGGGAGAAAATCCTGGCGGCCAAACGTGCCGGCATCAAGGACATCATCCTGTGCGAGGAAAACCGCAAGGACATCAATGAAATCCAACCGATGTACCTCACCGGAATGACTTTCCACTACGTGAAGGACATCAAGGAGGTGCTCCGCCTGGCACTGACCGACGAGAAGGTGGCCGATGCCATCAACTTTACCATCAAAGAAGATAAAAACAAAGAAAAACCTGCACAATGAAATTTGAATTGCAATATACGGACCCCAAATCGAATGCCCGCGCTGGTCTGATTACAACAGACCACGGGCAGATTGAGACCCCTATCTTCATGCCGGTGGGCACACTGGGTACGGTGAAAGGCGTGCATCTTCACGAACTGAAAAACGACATCAAGGCCCAGATTATCCTGGGAAACACGTACCACCTCTACCTGCGCCCCGGACTGGACATCATCGAGGGGGCTGGCGGACTCCATAAGTTCAACGGATTCGACCGTCCGATGCTGACCGATAGCGGCGGCTTCCAGGTATTCTCTCTTTCCGGTATCCGCAAGTTGCGCGAAGAGGGCGTGGAGTTCCGCTCGCACATTGACGGCTCGAAGCACTTGTTCACTCCCGAACGGGTGATGGATATCGAGCGTACCATCGGTGCCGACATCATGATGGCTTTCGACGAGTGCGCCCCCGGAACTTCCGACTATAACTATGCCAAGAAGTCCATGGAACTGACTCACCGCTGGCTGGACAGATGTTGTGCCCGCTTCAACGAAACGGAGCCTAAGTACGGCTACAACCAGTCGCTCTTCCCCATCGTGCAGGGATGCGTATATCCCGACTTGCGCCGCCAATCGGCCGAATACATCGCCTCAAAGAATGCCGACGGTAACGCCATCGGCGGACTGGCCGTGGGTGAGCCTACCGAGAAGATGTACGAGATGATTGAGGTGGTCAACGAGATTCTGCCTAAGGACAAGCCCCGCTACCTGATGGGTGTAGGTACTCCAGTCAACATCCTGGAAGGCATCGAACGCGGTGTGGACATGTTCGATTGCGTGATGCCAACCCGTAACGGACGAAACGGCATGCTCTTTACCAAAGACGGTATCATGAACATGCGCAACAAGAAATGGGAGAATGACTACTCGCCCATCGAAGCCGACGGAGCATCTTACGTAGACACGATGTACAGCCGTGCCTACCTGCGCCACCTATTCCACGCACAGGAGCTGCTGGCCATGCAGATTGCCTCCATCCACAACCTGGCCTTCTACCTCTGGCTCGTAGGTGAAGCCCGCAAGCACATCATCGCCGGCGATTTCTCTACCTGGAAACCGGCCATGGTGAAACGTTTATCTACCCGATTGTAATTGTAGTTTACGACGATAAATATGAAACACAATGTGTTCCAGTTGTTCCGTTCCTACCTGCAAGCCGGAAAGGAACAACTGAAAAATTTAAAAGGAAACCCGTTCAAGAAGAAATGGTTGAAACGGCTGGACAGGTACATCATCGTGAAGTTCCTGGGCACCTACTTTTTTGCCATCGCCCTGATTATCTCCATCGCCGTGGTGTTCGACATCAATGAAAACATTGACGACTTCATCAACAACAAGGCGCCTATCAGTGCCATCATCTTCGACTATTACCTGAACTTCATTCCTTATTACACGAACCTCTTCAGTCCGTTGTTCGTATTCATTGCCGTGATTTTCTTCACGTCGAAGCTGGCAGAGAACTCCGAGATTATCGCCATGTTCTCCACCGGAATGAGCTTCAAGCGCCTGATGGTACCCTACATGATTTCGGCCGCCATCATCGCACTGGTCACCTACGTGCTGAGTACCGAGGTGATTCCTACCGGTAGTGTCACCCGACTGAAGTTTGAGCAAGTGTACAAGAACAAGAAGCGGGCAGACTATGTGCGCAACATCCAGCTGGAGGTAGATACGGGTGTCATTGCCTACATGGAGCGCTACGAGGACTACAACAAGACGGCTTACCGCTTCTCGCTCGACAAGTTTGAAGACCACAAGCTGGTATCGCACCTCACGGCCCGCCGCATTACGTACGACACCACCACCGTGCACCGCTGGATTATCAAGGACTACATGATTCGTGAGATGAAGGGCATGCGTGAGACTATTACCCGAGGAGAGCGTATGGACTCCATCATCAACATGGAGCCGCAGGACTTCCTCATCACGCGCGGCCAGCAGGAAACGATGACCAGTCCCCAGCTACGGGAGTACATCGACAAGCAGAAGCAACGAGGCTTCGCCAACATCAAGGTGTTCGAAGTGGAATACTACCGGCGCATCGCCACCTCGTTTGCAGCCTTCATCCTGACGGTCATCGGGCTCTCGCTTTCGTCACAAAAACGGAAAGGAGGTATGGGACTTCACTTGGGAATCGGTATCGGACTGAGTTTCTCCTACATCCTGTTCCAGACCATCTCGTCCACCTTCGCCATCAACGGAAACGCGCATCCGAATCTGGCCGTGTGGATTCCGAACATTCTATATCTGTTTATCGCGATTTATCTCTACCGCAAGGCACCGAAATAAAAAGAAAATCTCCTCACAAATCACCATGATGCATGGATTTGTGAGGAGATTCTACTTTCGCACACCGCCTTTTTACTTATCAATCTGACTCTCGGTAAACGGGTCGGCACGATGCCCCATAAGGTCTATTTGTGAATACTCCCTGTCAAATTCCTCCATCTCGTAAGCCGTAAGCCGCACATGAGCTGCTCCCAAGAAATCATCGAGGTGGTTCGGATTCGTTGTGCCTGGGATGGGAGCAATCCATGACTTACGCGAAAGCATCCACACCAAGGCAAACTGGGCAGGAGTAATGTTCTTTCGCTCTGCCCATTTACGCACAAGTGACACAAGCGGCATATTATGTTTCAAGGCTTCAGGAGTGAATTGTGGCAATGTGGCCCGCCGGTCGGGTTTCTCAAAACGGCTTTTCTCATGAATCACTCCCGTAAGAAAGGCCCGCCCCAACGGACAATAAGGTACAAAACCGATTCCTAGTTTTTCCAGCGTAGGGAATATTTTGGTCTCCGGTTCGCGCCACCAGATAGCATACTCGCTCTGTACGGCCGAAAGCGGACAAACGGCATGTGCCCGACGAATAGAACGTGCACTGGCTTCCGATAATCCCCAGTGCAAGACTTTTCCTTCCTGCATCAGCTTCTTTACCGTCTCTGCTACCTCCTCCATCGGCACCTTCGGGTCTACACGGTGCTGATAAAGCAAGTCTATGTGATCCGTACACAAGCGTCGCAATGAACCTTCCACTGCCCGGCGAATATGGTCAGGCCGGCTATTCAAGGCTGTGGGTTGCTTCTCTTCCACCCCGAAACCAAACTTCGTACCGATTTTTACTTTGTCACGAAAGGGAGCAAGTGCCTCGCCTACCCACTCCTCACTGGTGTAAGGGCCGTACACCTCTGCCGTATCGAAAAAAGTAACTCCCTGATCATAAGCCCGACGAATCAAGGCAATCATATCCTTCTTTTCATATCGTCCGCCATAGTAGCCTACCATAGGAAGGCATCCCAGCCCGATAGCCGATACATCCAGTCCGCCCAAATTGCGATGTTCCATATCTCCACGTACAGACTGATCCTTACTATTCGATGACTGGAAGAAAACCTTCGATACACCGGTCCATGCACATACCGCAGAAAAGGCGGCTACAGACGACATCTTCAAAAAATCTCTTCTATCCATAATCTGAATCTTTTTTACGAGCCGCTACGGCTCAACAACCCTCGTAATATTTCCATTTCGTTATCCGTGAGGCGGAAAGGGAAGCTTTCCTTTTCAGGCGCGGGAACCTCGGCTTCCTGCACTAAAAAGCATTGCATCACTCTTTCCGTAGTCGTGCGATAACGGTCGGCCATGAAGCAGACCACTTCATCCTCGTATAAATTGGCGGGAATGTCTATTGGTTTATCCATCTTTCTTGTTTTCTTGATACGGCAAAATTACCCCTGCACGGGCAGAAGGCCGTAACAATACCACGGAAGGTCGTACCGTTTTTACGGATTTTGCCTGCTCACGTGCGGCCAATTGGCTGAGATAATGTATTTTTGTGAAGGGACATCCCGACGAAAACAAAAGAATGGTTATGAGCAAGATTTTGAAAATAAGGAACGTAGGCGACTATAGCCAGTGGGTGGGACACACGGACACGCATCCGCTGGTCAGCGTCATCGACTATGCAGAAGTGTCTCCCGTGCGCCATTGCCTGAACAACTATAGCGTGTATGGCATCTTCTTTCACGACGAGGCGAACATCGACCTGGCCTACGGTTGCGGAAAATACGACTACAAGGAAGGAACCGTCATTTGTGTGGCTCCCGGACAGATAGGAGGAAAGGAAGACAACGGCGAGCTGGTCAAGCTGACGGGATGGGCCTTGCTCTTCCACCCCGATTTGTTGCAGGGCACGGCACTGGAGAAGCACATCAGGGAGTATTCATTTTTCGACTACCGCGTGAATGAAGCCCTGCACATGACCGACGAGGAGCACGACATCCTCGTGTCGCTGATGCGCCAGATAAAAGATGAGCTACAGAAAAAGCACGACGCGCTTCAGGATGCCATCCTCGTGGGCTACATCGAACTGATGCTGAACTTCTGCCAGCGTTTCTACAACCGCCAGTTCATCACCCGGAAGCTGGTTACCTCGGGCATGCCCACCGTGCAATACTGTGCCGCCAAGCTATGCATGTCGGCCAACTATTTCGGCGACCTTATCAAGAAGATGACCGGAGACACGGCCAGCAACTACATCCGCCAAGACCTCATCCAGCGAGTGAAAAACGAACTTGCCAGCGGGGCAAACATCTCACAAGTGGCCTACGAATTAGGCTTCGAATACCCCCAGCACCTGAGCCGCATGTTCAAGAAGTTCTGCGGATATACCCCGACCGACTACCTCAGACAGATACAGAAAAAGCCCGGTTGCTGAACCCGTCAGCCACCAGGCTATTTCTCCTTCAGGTGTCAGTCACCGGCTATTTCACCACTATCCACACACCCTCTCCGCGTGCCTTCGCTTCCACGATTTTCCGTTTCAGGCGATACACCCAGAGACGGGAATCGAGCAACAAGCCGGGTTTCCGGCGGCATCCCACGAGGATGCATCCTGCGGTGTCGTGCACCGAGTTGCCTGCATGAATGCGGATGCCTTCGAACAAGGGAACGTGAAGGAGCAGCGGAAGCCACTCGCCGAACCTGGGCGAACGGGTGATGACCACCGGATAGCGGCCTTCGGGAATGGCCGTACGTCCTTCCACCTTGCGCCCCCGGTGTCCCCACCCTACGTCGCGCCAGGTAGGTTCCAGTGTATCACAGAACGGAGTTCCGTCTATCTCTATCCGCCCTTCCGTATAATCTTTGTTTTTACATACACGAGTCAGTATCAGTTCCATAAGCTATAATCTCTTTTTAAGCGTTTGATTTATCGGGCTTAACCACCTTCCCATCCTTGCGGTATTTAAGCTTTGAGTAATTGTCATTTGTCACAATTGTCACGTAACGCCGGTGCACCCACTGGCGGAGCATGCCGTGTACCCCTTCCGCATCCATGCCCTCCGACTGGCGCACACGTATGGCGTCGGCCAGCGAGAACTCGTCGGGGAGCAGCTCCAGCAAGTTGCGCCGCCCCGGTGTGCGGGCATCCGCACCCCCTCCCTGCGCTTCCTCGATAGCGGCTCCGAAAAACTCCATCTTGCACCACATATCATACTGAAGGCTCCAGCGCACAAAATCCTCTATGGTCTTGTCCCAGCGGTAGCCCGAAGCCACGAAAAGCACGCAGGCCTTGAGCCAGGCAATGACGTTGGCACGGAACGACAGATTTTCGTACACCCGGCTTTGCGAAAGGCGGGCAAACTCGGCATTCTCCTCGCGAAGCTTCGCGGCCAGACGATAGGCCTGCGGACAATCTACCCTGCCGTGTGCCTTCGTCAGGTTCTCGATGAAGGGACGGAGCTGCTCGTCGAACGAAGCGTCGTACGTGCCATACACGGGCATGTCTGCCCCGATTTCCCGCTCGGGGATAGTGCAGAAGTTGATGCGCGACACAGGTCCGTCGGTCAGCACCCGCGAGAAATAACGCTTGCCCTTCTGAATGGTGGTGGCCGCATTCCAGTTAAAGCGGATGGTCACCTTCTCGGTCACACTCTGCGTGCCCACACGCGTCTGCCCGTAACGGTTGCCCGGATCGAACGCCAGACACATAATCTGGAACTGCTGGCCTCCCCGTCCGCTTCCACGAAGCGCGTCGAACTGGTCAATCTCGTTCAGTTTCGTATAGAGGAAATGCCCCTCCGCCTCGGCGGTACGCATCACGAAGGCCGGATTCGTCATGTCCGCATCGATTTCCTGAATCACCAGTCCCTCGGGACGCTGGCGCTTGTCCTTGTTGGCTCCCTTCGAGTTCACCTCCTTCTTCCATTCCCGCTCACGGCGCAGGTTCTCCTCGTCGCGCAGGCGGATATCGGCCATGATACGGTTGATGGGTTCCGAGATACAATCTTTTCCGGCACCCGTTCCGGCCATGAGCACGTTCATCAGCGTAGCCTCGTGCTCCACATTGTCAATATAGCGGAACCTCACCTTCCAGAGGTGGGCGGCCAGCGAGGGAAACACGGCATGCGCCACGGCCGGACGGTAGATTTCGGGCGTGCGGCTTACGAGCAGACGGATGAGCGGCGGAAGCTTGCGGGGCATGGGCGGCGGAACGGACTTGCCGGAGTGGACCTCCGTTTCGGTGTGCGTCCTTTCCTGTTCCTCCTGACGGAGCACGTCTTTCATCAGGCGAGGCATGGAGCAGAACTTCGACGTGCAGGCCGAATGGATGAGTACCCGCATTTCCTCCTCGTCTAGCCCGTAGCGGGGCATGATGCGCAGAAGGAGCGATTCGTCGTTGTCGGTAATGTAACGCAGGTGAGAAGCCAGGCGGTGAAGGCGGTCGTTGCGCTCACCCGCCACGGGCTCCCCTCCCGTCAGGCGGAACCAGCGGGCGATGAGGTCGGCATAAGGGATGCCCTTGAACGCGAGCTCATCTACGGAATTGCCCGCCGGATTACGGGCGGAAGATATGCTTCCGATGTCCGCTTCTTCCTGGGATTTCGCTTTCTGCACTTCCCGCTCACGAAATAATTCTGCTTCATCCAGGTAAAGGATGTAGTCGGCAGGCACGGCAAACGAGCTCCGCGCATAGTCCTTCACGCACTGGTCGTAGGTGCCGTCGTCCAGCTGATGCGACATCCAGCGCTGGGCTTCCTCCAGCCCCATGCCCGGTGGGATGACAAAGAACAGGCGGAGTCCTTCGGTAGAAGGTGTGACGTGGGCCAGCACGATGCCCAGCTCGCGAACCCGTGCGGCCACGTGCTCGCGGAAAAACTCACGCGGGGCAGGGATATGGTCCACATCGTACATCGACAGACCGCTGGGCACGGCATCGGAGTTCAGGCGACGTCCGCCAGGAAACGTGGCATGAGGGGTAAAGATGGGAAGCTGCTTCTTGCGTTCACTTTTCAGGGTATCGAAATCTTCCGGTGCCATTTCGCCGCGCCGCATCGCCTCAAGTGCATCGGCTATCTCGGCACATATCCTGCCCACCAGCGGCGAGTGGACTACCTGGTGGAAGAGCTCGGGGGTACATACGCGCACCACCCGGCTTCTGACATTGTTGCTTATTCCAAACATATAATGATTTGAGTTTATGAATTAAAAAATAATGTAGCTTACCATCCGAAAGTATCGTTGAACGTATCGAGCGCACTATCCACAAAATCGCTTGCTTGGCGGCTTTCATCGGTAATAGCATCGGAGGGCACAACGCCCGCTTCGTCAAGACCAATACTAAGAGTAAGCCGGACCCGTTCGCCTCCCACCGAAGCCCTTCCGTGGCGCAACTTAATGTACTTCGTACCCGGCACAGGAGCCTGGCGTACATGTTCATTGAAATTACCTTCTGTAGGGCTTACCAGTCCGATAGTGCCCTGAATACGGCCGTGTCCGGCCAAAAGACGCCGATAAACGGTATCTGAAATCTGTAAATTAATCGTCATAAAATTCCTGGTTTATGGGTGAAGAGAGAAAGAAGGCGGCCGCCAGTCTCATGAGTTTCTCCCGTCTCCGCAACCCGGTTTATAAATAAAAAAATTCCGCAACCACCTGTGTGTCGGTGATTACGGAAGCAAAAGTAAGTAACGGGCCCTGGCCTATCACTTTACCTAAAGTTTACCTAAAGTCATTTTACATCATATTTCTTTGCTTTTTCCATCATTTTCTCGAATATCTCTATATAGCCTCAAATCCGCAACTAAGCTCTTCAGCGTCCTTCTTGCGTCTAAACGTCCTCTCATCACTGAATTAGCAGATAAAT
>ENA-UERG01000537-UERG01000537.1-human-gut-metagenome-genome-assembly--contig:-NODE-537-length-36353-cov-7.531123_pt1 | contig 36353 bp, 28 predicted proteins | sample MGYA00242954_ERZ507954 | MGnify/ENA primary metagenome ERZ507954 (study PRJEB26167, sample SAMN06115478) | human gut metagenome | host: Homo sapiens | place: China:Sichuan | collected 2015-01-21... | reverse complement strand
GGCGGAGGCTCAAAATGCGGTTAAGAGATCTTCACGCCGAATGGCGTGAATCTCCAGCATTTTGAGTTGGAGCCCACTTCTCCGGGATTATCAAGGGCGAGCAGCCCTTGATTCGTGCCTCCCGCGCCTCGAAAGTAGCGGGCACTTTTCTGGTTCTCTTTTGGTGCGCAAAAGAGAACTTAGCCCCGCGTAACCGCGCTCTCCCCCCGCGCCACCGGCGCGCGAACTCACAGCAAAAACTTTACTTTTTCGTCAGCGACTTCATCAGACCGCCGTCGGCGATGATCTTCTGGATGAAGGGCGGGAAGGGTTCGGCCTGGAAGGTCTTGCCGGTGGTCTCATCGGTGATGACGCCGGTATCAAAATTCACGCTGACGGTATCGCCTGCGCTGATGGCGTCCACGGCCTCGGGGCATTCCATGATGGGCAGGCCGATGTTGATGCTGTTGCGGTAGAAGATGCGCGCGAAGCTCTTGGCGATGACGACGGAGATACCGGCGGTCTTGATGGCCAGCGGTGCGTGCTCACGGGAGGAGCCGCAGCCGAAGTTCCAGCCGCCCACCATGATGTCGCCGTCCTTGACGTTGTGGATGAAGTCCTTGTCAATGTCCTCCATGCAGTGGCTGGCCAGCTCTCTGGCATCCTGCGTGTTCAGGTGGCGGGCCGGGATGATGACGTCGGTATCCACGTTATCCGGGTATTTGAAAACAGAACCGTTTGCGTTGTTCATGGGTGACTCTCCTTTTCTCAGACCGTGCGGGGGTCGGTGATGTAGCCGGTCAGTGCGCTGGCGGCAGCGGTAGCGGGCGAAGCCAGATACACCTCGCTCTTGACGTGGCCCATGCGGCCCACGAAGTTGCGGTTGGTGGTGGAGACGCAGCGCTCACCCTCGGCGAGGATGCCCATGTAGCCGCCGAGGCAGGGGCCGCAGGTGGGGGTGGAGACGATGCAGCCCGCGTCGATGAAGGCCGTCGTCCAGCCGCGGAGGATGCACTCCTTGTACACGGCCATGGTGGCGGGGATGATGATGCCGCGCACGCCCTTTGCGATGTGTTTGCCCTTCAGGATGTTGTAAGCGGCTTCCATATCCTCGAGGCGGCCATTGGTGCAGCTGCCGATGACCACCTGGTCGATCTTGATGTCCTTGCCCTCGCTGGCGGGGTGGGTGTTCTCGGGCAGGTGGGGGTAGCTGACGGTCGGCTCGAGGGCAGAGAGGTCGATTTCAATGGTCTTCTCGTACTCGGCGTCCGGGTCGGCCTCATAGAACACCGGCTCGCGCTGGCTGCGGCCCTTGAGATAAGCCTTGGTCACGTCGTCCACGGGGAAGATGCCATTCTTGGCACCGGCTTCGATGGCCATGTTGCAGATGCTCAGGCGGTCGTCCATGGAGAGGGAAGCGACGCCCGGGCCGGTGAACTCCATCGACTTATACAGCGCACCATCCACGCCGATCATACCGATAATGTGGAGGATGAGGTCTTTGCCGGAAACTTTCGGCGGCAGCTTGCCGTTCAGCACGAACTTGATGGCGGCAGGCACCTTGAACCATGCCATGCCGGTAGCCATGCCGGCGGCCATATCGGTGGAGCCAACGCCGGTGGAGAATGCGCCCAGTGCGCCGTAGGTGCAGGTGTGGCTGTCGGCGCCGATGACGCAGTCACCGGCTGTCACGATGCCTTTTTCGGGCAGCAGAGCGTGCTCGATGCCCATCTGGCCCACATCGTAGAAATTGAGGATGTCGTACTTGTTGGCGAACTCGCGGCACTGCTTGGACTGGGTCGCGCTCTTGATGTCCTTGTTGGGAACGAAGTGGTCGAGGACGATGGCGATGTGCTCTTTGTCGAACACGCCGTTGAAGCCCGCCTTTTCGAACTCGTTGATGGCGACGGGGGTGGTGATGTCATTGCCCAGCACGATGTCGAGCTTGGCGTTGATGAGCTGGCCTGCCTTGACCTCGGCGAGGCCTGCGTGTGCGGCCAGAATTTTCTGCGTCTGGGTCATTCCCATGATGGTACTCTCCTTTTTATCTTAGCTTGTTCTCTATGGTCAGTCTCTCCTCTGTCCAACCTCTCAGCCGCCTGCGGCGTCAGCTCCCCTAGTAGGGGAGCCTCTGGCGAAACCGTTTACTTTGCGGGGAATGCCAAGGCCTCCCCTCGATAGGGGAGGTGGCATTGCGAAGCAATGACGGAGAGGTTGTGCAGAGCTGCCCTTTATTTACTCTCTTATTTATTGTTGATCGCGCTGACCAGTGCATGGATACCGGCCACGATAATATCGGTATCGGTGCCTGCACCCCAGGTGACGATGCCGTCGCCCCACGCGAGGCCGACGTAGGAAGCGGCGCGGGAGGTAGAGCCTTCGTCCAGGCTGTGCTCGGAGTAAGTTTCCAGGTGGAAGTCCATGCCGGTGGCGCTCTGGATGGCGTTTGCCACAGCATCCAGACGGCCATTACCCACCGAGGTGACCACCTTGCGCTGACCGTTCAGATCCAGCGTGACGGTGGCGGTGATGCCGTTGACCTGTGCGAAGTGGGCCTCGACGACAGACAGGGGCTTGGACTTGTTGAGGAAGGTATCCTCGAAGATGTGGAGCACTTCGCCTGCGCTCAGCTCCTTGTGGCTGTGGTCGGACACGCTCTTGACCTTGTAGCCCAGCGCCTCGCGCATCTTGGCGGGCAGGTTGTAGCCGTAGTTCTGCTCCAGCACGAAGCCGATGCCGCCCTTGCCGCTCTGGCTGTTGATGCGGATGACGTCGGCGTCGTAGGTGCGGCCGATGTCGTGGGGGTCCACCGGGATATAGGGGCAGGTCCAGCGGTGGTCGCCCTTCTCCTTGCGGTAGGCCATGCCCTTTGCAATGGCGTCCTGATGGCTGCCCGAGAAGGCGGCGAACACCAGCTGGCCGGCGTAGGGGGTGCGCTCGTAGATGTGCATCCGGGTGACCCGCTCATAGGTGGCGCAGATGGCGGGCATATCGGAGAAGTCCAGCTTCGGGTCTACGCCGTGGCTGTACATATTCATGGCGAGGGTCACAGCGTCCACGTTGCCGGTGCGCTCGCCGTTGCCGAAGAGGCAGCACTCCACCCGCTGAGCGCCGGCCAGAACGGCCAGCTCGGCACAGGCGACGCCGGTGCCGCGGTCATTATGCGGGTGGGTGGAGATGATGACGCTGTCGCGGTACTTGAGGTGCTTGTCGCAATACTCAATTTGATTTGCATAGACATGGGGCATACTCATCTCGACCGTGACCGGCAGGTTGATGATCATGGGGCGGTCGGGGGTGGGCTGCATGATGTCCAGGACCGCGTTGCAGACCTCAACGGCGTAGTCCACCTCGGTGCCGGTGAAGCTCTCGGGGCTGTACTCGAAGAGGAAGTTGCCCTCATACTCCTCGCTCAGCTGCTTGACCAGCTTTGCGCCGTCCATGGCGATCTGCTTGATCTCCTCCTTGGACTTGTGGAACACCTGCTCGCGCTGGGCGACGGAGGTGGAATTATAGAAGTGGACGACCGCACGAGGTGCGCCCTTGACAGCCTCGAAGGTGCGGCGGATGATGTGGTCGCGGCACTGGGTCAGCACCTGCACGGTGACATCGTCGGGGATCATGTTCTTCTCGATGAGGGTGCGGAGGAACTCGTACTCCGTCTCGCTGGCGGCCGGGAAGCCGACTTCGATTTCCTTGAAGCCAATTTTGACCAGCATCTGGAAGAATTCCAGCTTTTCCTCGAGGCTCATGGGGACGATAAGGGCCTGATTGCCGTCGCGCAGGTCCACGCTGCACCAGGTGGGAGCTTTCTCGATGTGGTCCTTCTTGACCCAGCTGTCATAACCGGCGGGGACCGGGTAATATCCCGGTGCGTACTTGGTAGCGTCCATCATAATTCTTGTCCTCCATTTTTGCTGTGTCAACCTCTCAGTCTCGCATTCGCTCGACAGGGCCGGGTTGCGGCAGCGCGTCAGCGCTGACTGAGAGGTTGACTCCTTTTATCAAACGAAAAGGCTCCCGTCTCTCAAGGGACGAAATCCCCTGAGAGACGAGAGCCTGTAATTCTGTTACAGGGCACCCGTGGTACCACTCTCTTTGCTGTGCCATAAGCACAGCCGCTCTGCACGATCGGCTTTTTGAGGCGAATCGCTGCCCTTATAACGGTGGGCTTCCGTCAGGACCTACTGTCTGCTTCAGTCCTGCCGCTCAGGGGCCAGTAACCGAGACCCTCTGCACCACCTTGCACCATCCGGCGGCTCTCTGTACGCAGAAGAAAATCGTTTTTTCCCCGTCAACGCATTTGCGCTTTGTTCAAAGTGGTTTCATTTTAGCAAAACCCGCCGCCCCTGTCAAGCAGTTTTGTTCACAATTAAAATGAAACGATTTCATATAAATAGCAGCATAAATTTTCAAAATTTGCGGGTGGATCCTATTTTTGTTGTATTATATCACCAACTATGGTAAAATAAAAATACCGCCCGAAGCGGCGGTATCCAGGTGCTGTCTGCATAAAAAGGTGGTCTAGCTTCCCCGGCAAGCTTCCGGGGGTGTGAAACCTTATTGTTGCTTCCCCCGGACGCAAACGCGAAAGGGGGGATGCCTTATGACCCTGACGGAAACGATCGCATTGCTCGGCCTGCTGGGCGGAGCAGTCTTTGTTACCTTTCAGATCTCATGGGCTATCTTCAAAGAGATACATAACAATAAGAAATGACCGCCCCAGCCTACCAAGCAAAGCGGTCATTCTTATTGTTTGACTTAGCCGAGGGAAGCTGACCATTGCGGACAGCACCTTCTTGTATGTTCAGTATAGTCAAAGTGATTCGATTTGTCAAGCGGACGGCCTCCTTGTTCCTCGGTTTTGTTAAGAATCTGCGAAGTTTTTGCAAAGTTCGCCTCGAAACGCTGGTTTCTGAAATGGCGTCGTGGTATGCTGTTTGCAACGTAAGGAGGGACCCCCATGAAAGAAGTCAAGACCCCCAAAAAGCCATTGGCTATTTACTACGCCATTGTATTACTGGTGCTGATGCTGCTCAACTTCGTGCTCGTGCCGTGGATGAGCGAACGGCAGGTAAAAGAAGTGGACTACGGCACCTTCATGTCCATGACCGAGGACAAAGACATCGGCCGGGTGGATGTGGAATCGAACCAGATCATCTTTACTGATAAAGACGAAAAGCAAATTTACAAGACCGGCCTGATGAACGACCCCGACCTGACCCAGCGCCTCTACGACGCGGGAGCCGAGTTTTCCAGCGAGATCGTCGAGCAGGCTTCGCCGCTGATGAGCTTTCTGCTGAGCTTTGTGCTGCCCATCGTCCTCTTTGTCTGGCTGGGCAATTTCATGAACAAAAAGCTCATAGAAAAGGCCGGCGGCGCGAACTCGATGATGTTCGGCGGCGTGGGCAAGTCCAACGCCAAGGTCTACGTCCAATCCACCCACGGCATCCGCTTTGCGGATGTGGCCGGCGAGGACGAGGCCAAAGAGAACTTACAGGAGATCGTCGATTATCTGCACGACCCCAAGAAATACGAAGAGATCGGTGCCTCGATGCCCAAGGGCATCCTGCTCGTCGGCCCTCCGGGTACCGGCAAGACCATGCTGGCAAAGGCTGTGGCGGGCGAATCCAACGTGCCGTTCTTCTCCATCTCCGGCTCGGAGTTTGTGGAGATGTTCGTGGGCATGGGCGCGTCCAAAGTCCGTGATCTGTTCAAGCAGGCCAAGGAAAAAGCCCCCTGCATCGTCTTCATCGACGAGATAGACGCCATTGGCCAGAAGCGGAACAGCGGCCAGCTGGGCGGCAACGACGAGCGTGAGCAGACCCTGAACCAGCTGCTCACCGAGATGGACGGCTTCGAGGGCAACAGCGGCGTCATCATCCTCGCGGCCACCAACCGTCCGGATTCCCTTGACCCGGCTCTGACCCGTCCCGGCCGCTTTGACCGCCGTGTTCCCGTGGAACTGCCCGACCTCAAGGGCCGCGAAGAGATTTTGAAGGTCCACGCCAGGAAAGTCGCTCTTGCCCCCGGCATCGACTTCAACACCGTGGCCCGGATGGCCTCCGGTGCCTCCGGCGCAGAGCTGGCCAACATCGTCAACGAAGCCGCCCTGCGGGCCGTGCGCGCCGGCCGCAAGAGCGTGACCGAGGCCGACCTCGAGGAGAGCATCGAGGTGGTCATTGCCGGCTACCAGAAGAAGAACTCCATCCTCACCGACAAGGAAAAGTGCATCGTAGCCTACCATGAGATCGGCCACGCACTGGTGGCGGCGCTTCAGAATCACTCCGCACCCGTGCAGAAGATCACCATCATCCCCCGCACCTCGGGCGCACTGGGCTACACCATGCAGGTCGAAGAGGGCAACCACTACCTGATGACCAAGGAAGAGCTGGAAAATAAGATCGCCACCCTCACCGGCGGACGTGCTGCCGAGGAAGTGGTGTTCGGCTCCATCACCACCGGCGCGTCCAACGACATCGAGCAGGCCACCAAGCTTGCCCGCGCCATGCTCACCCGTTACGGCATGAGCAAAGAGTTCGACATGGTGGCCCTGGAGACGGTGAACAACCAGTATCTGGGCGGCGACACCTCGCTGGCCTGCTCGGCGCAGACCCAGCGCGAGATCGACCAGCGGGTCGTGGAGCTGGTAAAGGCCCAGCACGAAAAGGCCATCAAGATCCTCACCGACAACCGTGCAAAGCTCGACGAGCTGGCGAAGTACCTTTATGAAAAGGAGACCATCACCGGCGACGAGTTCATGGCTATCCTTGAGGAAAAAGATCCCAGCAAAAATTAAAATAGGATCTCTGCAATAATCCAGCCGCCGTATCCGTATTCATTACAGATACGGCGGTTTTCTGATACGCCGTACCGCTGATAAAAGCATTTGGGATAAACCTCTCCGGCAGCGCACCAGCGCTGACGGAGAGGTTGACTCCCTACAACTACAGGAGGATACTACTATGAGACTGCTGAACAAGAACACTGCCCGCCGCGCTGCCGCTGCTGCCGCTCTGCTGACCATGACCGCCGCCATGAGCGTGGGTGCCTTTGCTGCCGACGCCGAGGACACGACCGTTGCCGGTTATCTGCCCCCTCAGTCGTCCGAGGTCATGGTTCAGGGTGACATCGCTCTCCACTCTGACGTTCCGGTGGGGGAGGTAGACCCCAACTACGGCGGCTACGCTTCCCCGGTGGAGAACCCCATTCAGGGCAACGTGATGATGATCTCCGACGAGACCCCCCTGCCCTCTGACACGCCGGTGGAGAAGAGCGAAGCCCGCTACACCGTCAAGGGCCTGCTGGGCAAGCAGGTGCTCTACACCGCCCGTCAGGAAGGCCGCGTGCTGACGCTGGACGCCCCCGATGACAACGCCACCTTCCGCACCACCATCCTCGACATGCAGACCCTGATGAATCAGGGCGTAAGCACTCTGGTGCTCAAGACCGACAAGACTTCCACCACCCTGAACCTGACTCTGCTGTGCCAGGACCAGAAGCCCGGCACCCGGGTCACTCTGCGCCACCTCGGCAGCAGCGCTCACCTCACCGTGGGCTTCCGCGGCCGCCGCGACCTCATCGTTGGTCGATAAGCTTTTCCCTCTCTCCTCTTCGTTTTCCATCGATACTTTTCCCTCAGACGCAAAAGACCCCCGCTGCAAACGCAGCGGGGGTCTTACTGTTTATCGAATGGTTCCGTCCGAGCCGTTCTCGCTCTGCTCCGATGCATAGAGCACCATCAGGTGGTTTGCGGATGCTTCGAGCTGGCTCTTGGCCTGACGGAGGTCTGCTTCCTCCGTCTCGTTCATCTTCTCGGGCTTATCCTTCCGCAGGCAGCGGCGGAGGTTGGCCACATCGGCCTTGATGCGGTTCTTCTCCTCTTTGTCCAGCTCCTTCTTGCACTTGGAGAGGGCCTCGTCCACCTTGTAGGCCAGCACCTCGGCCTGATTGTGGAGGTCAAGCCGCTCTTTGCGGCGGCTGTCCTCGGCCTCGTAGGCGGCCGCGTCGGCCATGGCGCGCTGGATCTCATTCTCCGAGAGGTTCGTGCTGCCGGTGATGGTGATGTTCTGCTCCCGGCCGGTGCCGAGGTCTTTGGCCGAGACTTTCACGACGCCGTTGACGTCAATATCAAAGGTGACTTCGATTTGGGGCTTGGACGAGAAGCTGGCCCGGATGCCGTTCAGCTTGAACTTGCCGAGGCTCTTATTGTCGCGGGCGAAATGCCGCTCACCCTGCAGGACGTTGATCTCCACACTGGTCTGCATGGGGCGGGCCGTGGTGAATATCTGGCTCTTGCGGGTGGGGATCATGCTGTTGCGGGTGATGAGGGGGGTGGCCACGCCGCCTAGTGTCTCGATGGAGAGGGTCAGCGGGGTGACGTCCATCAGCACAAGGCCCTGCGCCGCTGCACCAGAAGCGCCAGCCAGCTTGCCGCCGCCCTGCAGCAGACCGCCCTGCACAGCGGCACCCATGGCCACGCATTCGTCGGGGTTGAGGCTGTGGCTGGGCTCACAGCCCAGCAGCTCCTTCACCTGACGTTCAACGGCAGGCATCCGGGTGCTGCCGCCCACGAGAAGGACTTTGCCCAGCTGCGAAGCCGAGATGCCGGCATCCCGCAGTGCGTTCTGCACCGGGGCCACCGTCCGTGCCAGCAGGTCGCCGGTCATCATCTCGAACTGGGGGCGGGAGATGGTCAGATCCAGGTGGTGGGGGCCGTCCTTGCCCACCGCGATGAAGGGCAGATTGAGCTGGGCCGAGAGGGCGCTGGACAGCTCTTTCTTGGCCTTTTCGGCCTCTTCTTTCAGGCGTCCCATGGCGGCGGGGTCGCGGGAGAGGTCGATGCGGTCCGATTTCTTGAACTCTGCCACGGCGTATTCCACGATGCGCTGGTCGAAGTCGTCGCCGCCGAGGCGGGTATCGCCGCCGGTGGCCAGCACCGTAAAGGTGCCGTCTTCGATCTCGATGATGGAGACGTCGAAGGTGCCGCCGCCGAGATCGTAGACCAGGATCTTCTGGGGCGCTTCGTTGTCAAGGCCGTAGGCCACAGCGGCGGCGGTAGGCTCATTGATGATGCGCAGGACGTTCAGGCCCGCGATGCGGCCTGCATCCTGGGTGGCCTTGCGCTGGCTGTCGTCAAAGTAAGCGGGGACGGTGATGACGGCCTCCGTCACCGGCTCACCCAGGTAGCTCTCGGCGTCGCGGCGTATCTTGGTCAGGATCATGGCGCTGATCTCCTGCGGAGTCAGGTCTTTGCCGTCGATGTGGACGCGGTAGTCGCTGCCCATATGCCGCTTGATGCTGGACACCGTCCGGCCGGAGTTGGTGGCAAGCTGGCGCTTTGCCGCGCCGCCCACCAGACGCTCGCCGTCTTTGGTGAACGCCACCACGCTGGGGGTGGTGCGCTCTCCCTCTGCGTTGGTGATGACGACGGGCTTGCCGCCCTCCACCACTGCCACGCAGCTGTTCGTGGTGCCAAGGTCAATACCGATCACTTTGCTCATTCTGGTCGTCCTCTCTGTTTTTGCGACGCGCATATTTTTCCTTCAATATCATATCGGTTCCGTATGACGATTTCTTAGAGCATTTGTAAAGATTTTGTGTTTCCGCTCATTCTCTCTCGAGCAGCTGGCGGATGACGGCCTCCGTCTCGTCCAGCCAGCTCTGGGCCGTCTCGTCCCCCTCTTTTTTGCGGACAAGGAAGCCCTGCTTCGCCTCAGCCAGCTGAGCCAGCGCCTTTTTGCGGGAGATGTACTGGGTCTCATACTGGGCCACCCGCAGGCAGACCTGCGGCATATAGGCGATGTCGGGGGTGGAGGCGCAGAGCTTCTGGGCCTTGCGGTAGGCCCGCAGAGCCGCACCGGCCCCTTTTCCCTGCACCATGGCATCGTCGCCCAGCGCCACCCATGCGGCCACATCGCCGGCGTCGGCAGCTTTTTTCCAGAACTTGCGGGCCTGTGCAGGGCTCTTGCGGCAGCCCCGGCCCTCGTAGAGCATCTCGCCCATCATGGCAAGGCCCTCGGCGCAGCCCTCTTCGGCAGAGAGCTGATAATAATGCATCGCGTCGTCCCAGCGTTCCTCGGCCATGGCATGGTTGCCGGCCCGCAGCTCCGCTTCGCCCGGCTCATCGGTGTCGTGGCTGGCGTGGAGCAAACCGTTCAAAAGCGAGCAGTCCAGCGTGGCAGAGCTGGTCCACGGGTCGATGACCACGCCGTCGATGCTGTCGGAGTCCAGCGCCATCTGCATGGCGGAAGCCAGAAGCCGTTCCGCCATGGGGCGGCTGGCCGTGCCTTTATCGGCCTCCGCCATCTTCACTGAGGTGAACACCGGCAGGTAGCACCGGCCCTTCTGGGTGCGCAGGGTCCAGGGCTGCAGGTCCTTCGCTTTCTCCGCCGGGACAGGATGCTCCGCCCACGGGGCGGCCCCGTCCGGCTGGTCGGACGCCGCTTCCAGCGGCACCAGGACCCTGGTGTCCAGCTCGAGGGCATAGTTGATGGCGTTCATCAGCGCCCAGAAGCTCTCCTCGTTCTGGCCCTTATAGAGCGCTGCCACAGCCCGCTCTATCGCCGGACAGCCCGTACCCAGCGGCCCGTATTCCGGCAGCTTTTTGCGGTCTGCCGCGCCCACCGGGCGCAGCCGCAGCCGTGCCGCACCATCTTTTGCCATTGCATCCACCATTCTTTCCGTTGAGATTCCCTTCCAGTATAGCAGGATTTTCCGGTTTTCTCAATCTCCGGAGCCGAAATCTGCATCCAGAGCCGGTTTTCTTTGGCAAAAACATAGCATTCCTGTTGGGAGTGCGTTATAATAAGGAGCGTCTCAACTAAATGGATCAAAGAAAGGGAGTATCGAGCCTTGAACAAAATGCTTCGCTATCTCAGCGACTACAAGCGCGAGAGCGTGCTTGCGCCGCTTTTCAAGATGCTGGAAGCTACGTTTGACCTGTTCGTGCCGCTTGTGATGGCCGACATCGTCAACGTGGGTATCGCGGCCCACGATTTTCACTACATCCTCGTGCGGTGCGGCATCCTGCTGCTTCTGGCCATCGTCGGCCTCACGTGCAGCCTGACCGCCCAGTACTTCTCGGCCAAAGCCGCGGTGGGTTATTCCACCGGTCTGCGTCATGCGCTGTTTGAGCACATCCAGACGCTGAGCTTTTCCGAGATGGACACCATGGGCACCAGCACCCTCATCACCCGGATGACCAGCGACGTCAATCAGGTGCAGAGCGGATTGAACCTCTTCCTCCGTCTGTTCCTGCGCAGCCCCTTCGTGGTGATTGGCGCCATGATCATGGCCTTTACAGTCAACTTCCGCGCCGCCCTCATCTTCGTGGTGGCGATCCCGCTGCTGAGCGTCGTGGTCTTCGGCGTCATGGTCATCACCCGTCCGCTCTATAAGTCGGTGCAGACCCGCCTCGACCGGGTCCTTGGCCTCACCCGCGAAAACCTGACCGGCGTGCGCGTCGTCCGCGCCTTCGACAAGGAAAAGAGCGAGGTGGACCGCTTCGAGGACGCCAATGAGCTGCTGACCAAAATGCAGCTCCACGTGGGCCACATCTCCGCCCTGATGAACCCGCTGACCTATGTCATCATCAACCTCGCCATCGTGGCGCTGCTGTATGCAGGCAGCATCGAGATCAACATCGGGGGCATGGCCTCCGGCGACGTCATCGCGCTGGTCAACTATATGAACCAGATCCTGGTCGAGCTGGTCAAGCTGGCCAACCTCATCGTTCAGGTGAGCAAGGCTCTGGCCTGTGCAGGCCGTGTGCAGGCGGTTCTGGACACAAAGCCCGGCATGGAGTTCCCGGCCCAGCTCACCGGCAATGTTCCGGCGGAAAAGGCCGGCGACGCCGTCCGTTTCGACCATGTGAGCCTGACCTACAAGGGCGCAGGCGCACCCAGCCTCTCTGACATCAGCTTCACCGCCAAGCGCGGCCAGACCATCGGCGTCATCGGCGGCACCGGCAGCGGCAAATCCAGCCTCATCAGCCTCATCCCCCGCTTCTACGACGCCACTGAGGGCAGTGTGGAGATCATGGGCCGACCGGTCCGGCAGTACCCCCGCGCCGACCTGCGCGGCAAGGTGGCCGTGGTCATGCAGAAGGCCCAGCTCTTCGGCGGCACCATCCGCTCCAACCTGCTCTGGGGCAGCCAGAATGCCTCTGACGCCGACCTCTGGGCTGCGCTGGAAACGGCACAGGCTGCGGAGTTCGTGAAAGCCAAGCCCCTCGGCCTCGACGAGCCGGTGGAGCAGGGCGGACGCAACCTCTCCGGCGGTCAGAAACAGCGTCTGACCATCGCCCGCGCCCTCGTGGGCAAGCCGGACATCCTCATCCTCGACGACAGTGCCAGCGCACTGGACTACGCCACCGACGCGGCCCTGCGCAAGGCTCTGGCCGCTCTGCCGGGCGATCTGACCGTCTTCATCGTCAGCCAGCGCGCCGCCAGCCTGCAGCACGCCGACCAGATCATCGTGCTGGACGATGGCCGCATGGTGGGCCTTGGCCGTCACGCCGAGCTGCTGGAAAGCTGCCCGGTCTACAAGGAAATTTACGAGAGCCAGTTCAAGAAAGGGGATGCGCAGAAATGAGTGCAAAAGCAAAAAGCAAGCTGACCCCTGAACAGCAGAAGGCCACCATGACCCGGGTGCTGCAGAAGATCAAGCCCTACGGCTTCTTCGTGGTGTGCAGCCTCATCGTGGCCGCTGTGAGCGTGGCGGCCCAGCTGTATATCCCCATCCTCTGCGGCAGTGCCATCGACATGATGCTGGGCAAAGGTGCCGTGGACTTCGCGGGCGTACTGCGCATCATCTACGAGATCATCGTGGTGGCTGTTGTCGCCGCCTTTGCGCAGTGGCTGCTGAGCGTCTGCAACAACCGCATCACCTTCGCAGTCAGCCGTGACCTGCGCAACGCCGCCATGCGGAAGATCCAGACCCTTCCCCTCTCTTACCTCGACAGCCATCCTTCCGGCGACATCGTGAGCCGGATGGTGGCCGACGTGGATACCTTCGCGGACGGCCTGCTGATGGGCTTCACCCAGCTGTTCTCGGGTGTGCTGACCATCCTCGGCACCCTGCTCTTTATGTTACAACAGAATGTTCCCATCACGCTGGTGGTGGTCTGCATCACCCCCCTGAGCCTTGTGGTCGCCAGCTTCCTCGCAAAGCGCAGCTACAAGTATTTCCAGAGCCAGAGCACCGTGCGCGGCGAGCAGACTGCCCTTGTCAACGAGATGATAGAGGGTCAGAAGGTCGTGCAGGCCTTCGGCCACGAGGCCCAGAGCCTCGAGGCTTTTGACGAGGTGAATGGCCGCCTGCAGAACGTGAGCCTGAAGGCCATCTTCTTCTCCAGCATGACCAACCCCGCCACCCGCTTCGTCAACAACATCGTCTATGCAGGCGTCGGCCTCGTGGGCGCGATCTATGCCGTAGCCGGAGGCATCACCATCGGCCAGCTGAGCATCTTCCTGAACTACGCCAACCAGTACACCAAGCCCTTCAACGAAATTTCCGGCGTCGTGACCGAGCTGCAGAACGCTCTGGCCTGCGCGGCCCGCGTGTTCGAGCTGCTGGACGCTGAAGACCAGACCCCCGAAGCGGAGAACGCCGCAAAGCTCGTGCCGGACGGCCACGTCCAGATCGAGGACGTCTCTTTCCGCTATCTGCCCGACCGCCCGCTCATCGAGGGCCTGTCTCTGGACGTCAAGCCCGGCCAGCGCATCGCCATCGTCGGCCCCACCGGCTGCGGCAAGACCACCCTCATCAACCTGCTCATGCGGTTCTATGATGTCAACGGCGGCTCCATCAAAGTCTCCGGCACCGACATCCGGGACGTGACCCGCGCCTCCCTGCGCGGCAGCTACGGCATGGTGCTGCAGGATACCTGGCTCCGGGCCGGCACCGTGCGGGAGAACATCGCCTACGGCAAGCCGGACGCCCCCCTCGACGAGGTGGTGGCTGCGGCCAAGGCAGCCCATGCCGACAGCTTCATCCGCCGCCTGCCCGAGGGCTACGACACCGTCATCGCCGAGGACGGCGGCAACATCAGCCAGGGCCAGAAGCAGCTGCTCTGCATCGCCCGCGTGATGCTCTGTCTGCCCCCGATGCTGATCCTGGACGAGGCCACCTCCTCCATCGACACCCGCACCGAGGTGCGTATCCAGGCAGCCTTTGCCCGGATGATGCAGGGCCGCACCAGCTTCATCGTGGCACACCGCCTTTCCACCATCCGGGAGGCCGACGTCATCCTCGTGATGAAGGACGGCCACATCGTGGAGCAGGGCGACCACGATACCCTGCTGGCGCAGGGCGGCTTCTACGCCAAGCTCTACAACAGCCAGTTCGAGGGCGTGGAGACTTAACGCTTCAACTGATAGCAATTCAACTTTTTAATGCAGCAGCGGTGAATTGCCTATCGCAAAGATGCCGTTTGAATGCTGCACGAATTTCTTGACTTGCGATAAAATTTGCGATAAACGATTTTGGGAAGGAATATAATCGTGTCGAAAGATGAATATTTGATTACAGATCCACCCCTTAAAGCGCTGACTGTTTTTGCGATGCCGATGATCCTTGGCAGCTTTTTTCAACAAGTATACAATATGGCCGATTCCATAATCGTTGGTCAATTTGTTGGCTCCTCGGCACTTGCGGCTGTTGGTGCTTGTGCTGCACTGACCAATGTTTTTATTTGTGTGGCGCTTGGTGCCGGTGTGGGCGCAGGTGTGCTTGTAAGCCGCTGTTTTGGTGCAAAAAATTATGGCAGAATGAAAACCATTGTGTCAACGTCCCTGATCAGCTTTTTGATCTTAAGCGTTGTCCTTGGTGTCTTTGGCTTTTGCTTTTCCCATTTCATGATGAGCGGATTACAGACCCCTGCCGATATATTGGAAGAAGCAGTATTGTATCTGCGTGTCTACTTTGTGGGTTTCCCGTTTCTATTCATGTACAACATTCTTTCCACCATGTTCACTTCCATCGGTGAATCCAAAATTCCGTTGGGACTGCTGATATTCTCCTCTATCCTGAATATTTTTATGGATCTCTGGATGGTGGCTGGTCTTGGTCTGGGGGTGTTTGGTGCAGCCCTTGCGACCTTGATCGCACAAGGAATTTCTGCCGTGTTTTCGTTTTTGATCTTTCTGTCTCGGACGCGGCAATACAAGAGCTCCTTTAGCAGGTTCGACCGGCAGGAGCTGTATTCCATGCTTCGCATTGCGGTACCATCGGTTTTGCAGCAGTCCACAGTGTCTATCGGTATGATGATCGTGCAGGCAGTGGTAAATCCCTTCGGCACACAGGCACTTGCCGGGTATGCGGCAACGATGCGGGTAGAAAATGTTTTTTCGCTGATCTTCGTATCCATCGGCAATGCAGTTTCGCCGTTTGTATCCCAGAATCTTGGCGCAAAGAAAATCGAGCGTATCAAAAAAGGTTATCATGCTGCACTGGTGTTGGATCTATGCTTTGCAGTTCTTGCTTTCGTGGTCATTGAAACACTGCACACACAGATCTCCTCGTTGTTCCTGGGAAAAGACGGAACCGCGCTGGCCTATCAGGTGTCCGGTGATTATATGAGATGGCTTGGTTACTTTTTCATCTTCATGGGCATCAAGATGGCAACCGATGGCGTTCTTCGCGGACTTGGAATCATGCGGCCGTTTCTTATTGCAAATATGGTAAATCTTGCGATCCGCTTGTCTGTTGCTTTGATTTGTGCACCGCGTTTTGGCATTGCTTTTGTTTGGCTTGCAGTCCCGGCAGGTTGGCTTGCAAACTTCCTTATTTCCTATGCGGCGCTCAGAAGATCACCGTTTCTGTTGTAGTTGGTCCATTGCAGTTTCAGCTTACAACAAAAAATGAGATAGGCCACCCCTTTCGGGGAAGTCTATCTCATTTTTTTCGTTGGGGCTATTTTGCAACAGCCCCATTTTTGTTTGCTCTGTTTTATTTTTTGCGGGTCGGCAATAGTTTCTTTTTTTACCTGTTTTCGGCTTTCAGCACCGTTGCCTCAGCAGGCGGCGGTGTGAGGGTGGAGTGGGCCAGAATAAAAGCAGCGGCGCGGCTGGATGCGATGCGCTGGGCGGCGCGGCGGCGGTCGTTGGAAGCGAAGGTGTGCTCCCCGTCCCGCTTTGCGTCCCAGTGGGCAAGCTCGTCATCCACCTCGGCTTCCGTCGGCCAGAGTTCTTCTTTCTGCGCCACCAGCAGCAGACCCATCCGGCTGCGCAGTTTGCGCTCGGCCTCGGCGTGGAGCCAGGCTCGGAATTCTTCCACGGTCTGGCCCTGCACCTTTAAGTACTGGTCGAAATTGACGCCGTTGGCCTGCATCCGCAGATTGAACTGGCGCTGCTCGGCAAAGTAGTTGCCGGCCACCAGCTGCTTGGGCAGCGGGCCGGTGACGTGTGTACCCAGCTGGGCGATGAGGGCCTGTTCGGCCACGGCGCGGGCCTGCTGGCAGCGCTGGGCGTAGATGTCCTGCGTCACCTTGGCACGGAGGGCGCGCTTGCCCTCGGCGTCGGCGGCGCGGTCTTCGTCACCGTGGCGGCGGTTTATTTCAAGCTCGATGGTCAGCTCCCGGATGGGCCGGGGCTGGATGGGCTGGGTAAAGCCGGTGTACTCTCCCAGTTCCAGCGGCGGCAGGCAGAAGAACTGCGCCCCCGCCCGGAAGCCCTCGGCCCGGTTGACCGCCAGAAGTTCAAAATCCGGGTCGGTGACGGGCTGCAGATTGTTTTCTTTCATCAGCTGGGCGAACAGGGGCGAGAAACCCTCCAGAATCGCCCGATTGACCGCCGCCGTCAGCAGGTCGTCCTCGTCCTGCGGAGCGTCCAGGACCGTCTTTTCGGCCTGCACCGCCGCTTCCAGCTCTTCTGCTGCGGCGGAAAAGACCACCCGGCAGTCACCGGGTTCTGCCATGCCAAAATGCTCGAGTTTCATTTTCTTCTCCCCCCTCTCAGCGGACGATGCCGGCCATCAGCACCAGCAGCACGATGCCCAGCACGACGTACAGCACCTCGGCACCCAGGACGGACTTGTCCCCCTCGACGTACATCTCGGCGGGGTCGTCTGGGTTATAATAAAGGGTGACGACAGCCCCCTGTGCAAGCTCTCTGCCCTTGGCAGACTTGGGGTAATGGAGACGGTGGGTGCCGCCAGCCGTGGTGAACTCCAACAGGTAGGCTTCGCCGTCCCGGCTCTGGACGGTGCCTGCCACAGCGGCCTCGACCTTTTCGCCCCTGGTCATGAGCTTGCGGCGTCTCGACCAGCTCCGCCATGCCATGTAGAACATGATGCCTGCACCGATGAGAAAGATAATGATGTTGAACATTCGCAGTTTCCCTCTTCCGTAAATAGTCCCGCCGGGCCGCTGCCCCGCAGGGGTAATATTTATTGTATCATACTCCGCCGGATTTTTCGCCCCATTCGGCCTATACGGAATGCAACAATTTTCGCAAAAAAATTTGTCGTACTATTTTTGCAAAAAATGCTTGACTTTCTTTGCACCTGTGGTATAATAAATATCGTTCCGAGCCGAACGGCAGCGAACAAAACAGAATATGCGGATATGGCGGAATTGGCAGACGCGTTAGATTCAGGTTCTAATCGGGGCAACTCGGTGGAGGTTCAAGTCCTCTTATCCGCACCAAGAAAAAGCAGAACACGTTCGTGTTCTGCTTTTTCTTTTCGGTGCGAAAGAGGACTTGAACAGCAACAGCGACGACCGCAGCCTGCGGCTGAAACAGGGAGGAGCTGTTGGGGCCGCGTTCTGATTTTTCAAAGCCCTGCCAAGGGGCTGCAGAAAAATCAGTAAACGCAACCCGTCAGGCGGTGCGCAGCACCGCAAGCAATCAGCCCAGTGGGCTGTTGCTTAGCCCGCGGTTTCCAACCCCTAGGAATGTCTAACAAGAGGACTACCGCTGCCGGAGAATCTCCTGTACCGCGTTGGTTGAAGCGATATTCACATAAAGCCTTTCTGGAAACATCCTCAGCGGATAAGAGGACTTGATTCTTTCCGTTCAAAGGCAGGGCTTTGCGAAACGCCAAGTCCGCTCATCAAACAGGACCCCCTGCCCCAATGGGCAGAGAAAGGACCCCCCATGCAGAGAATCGACCTCTTCGGCGCAGCAGCCGCCTTTGAAACCGTACGGATGCCGGACGGCACGGAAGCGGCCATTCCAACAGAACACGCCGCAGTTATCTATGTAAATGAACAGCCGGCCTTCCGGGTGGTATGCACACCCCAGCTTCTGCCGCAGCTGGCGCTGGGGCGGCTGCTGACCGAAGGATGGATCGCCGCCGCAGAGGAAGTGGAACAAATTGCCGTCTGCGCAGAAGGCTTGAAAGTCAATCTCTACCTGAACCACCCGCTGACGGCCCGCCGCGCAGCGGCACAGGAAGTTTCCAGCTGCTGCACCGACAATGTCGCGCTGGGCAGTCCGGTGGAAGTGCAGCCGCTGCGCGCGGTGCCGCATCTGGACGTACAGCCGGAGTGGGTGGACGCCCTCGCCGCCGCCATGAGCGCGGGCCTGCCGCTTTATCAGGCCACCCATGCAGTCCACAGCTGCTTTGTGCTGCACGAGGGCCGCATCCTCTGCGCCTGCGAGGACATCGGACGCCACAATGCGCTGGACAAGGCCGTGGGCAGCGTGCTTCTGGCCGGTGTCCCCCTCAGCGAATGCGTGCTCTACACCAGCGGCCGCGTACCGATGGATATGGTGCGCAAAGCCATCCGGGTCGGCGTTCCGGCACTGGTCAGCAAGACCATGCCCACCGTCCAGTCGCTGGAGCTGGCCGCAGAATACGGCTTACAGCTGCTCTGCGGCCGGAAACATCCGCTGACATCGTCAAAAAGTGCGGGGTGACATCGGTTCGCGTTGACTTACTTCCAGCCCGAGTGATAATATATTAACGAAAAGACCGCTCCGCTGTTGCAGCAGCTGGGGCGGCCTTAATTGTTGTCCGGGGAAACCCGGGCAGAAAAAACAGGCAGGTGATAACATGAAGCAGGCAACCAACCCGTTTGCGCCCGTTCCCCTGTGGCGCAAGCGGCTGCCGGGCTACGCAGCCATGGGCGCTGCGACAGTCGCAATGGCGGTAGGTCTTATCGCAATGCAGCACGCGCGCACCACGGTTGCAGGTACCCTGCTGCCGGTGTCGGAAGCGGATGCAGCCGCTTACGGCATCAGCGCAGTGTACCAGCTCGACGACGGCAGCTATCGCGTGGAGGGCTCTCAGAAGGGCTTCCAGAGCGATGTGCAGGCTGCCGTGACCCTTGACGCCGAGGGCAATGTTTCCGCTGTCGAGATCCTCTCGCAGGCAGAGACGGACAGCCTCGGCGGCCAGTGTGTCGACCCGGAGTTCACGTCCCAGTATCAGGGCGCAGCTCCCTTTACGCTGGAAAACTGCTCACCGCACAGACTGCATAGTCGCCGGAATGACTGAGAGATATATAACATCCATCGCACAGCGGCTTCCCGCTGACGTCACAAGTTATTCTGATTTCGTCCTCATCAATACCCAAAAAGTCGGCAGACGCGCGCCTTGCGGCGAGATTCGCGGCAAGCGAGCGTTTTTTGTCATCTTCAAAGCGCATCCTGGAAACGCGCTCGCGTTTCTGCGGACAAATAAAATTCATTTCGCGCTCGTACTGCTCATTGGTCAGTTCGTTTATATTTATAAAAAGTGTCAGTGCCATTACTTTGCATATATCTTCTGACCGTCTTCAATATCTTCTGACGGTATCTTGACTATCTTATCCCCTACCGAGCAGCCGGAAAGTATCTGATAATGCTCTCCGTCAAAAAGTCCTGTTGTGACTTCGGTCTTCTTAACGGTCTTTGAATCCGGATCATAGAGATAGATATACGACTTTCCGTCCTCGTACTGTATCGACTCGACCGGAACAAGAGTGGCGTTCTTTTGGGTTTCGAGCTTTATGGACATATCAACCGAAAGACCAATTATAATGCTCTTGTCGGGCTGTTCAATCATCGCTTTCGCCTCAACTTCGCTGCCGCCGGATGTTGAACCGAGAAGCGAAGTAATGCTTGACGAGGCAGATTCAGAGGCGGTGGGGCTTATAAAGCTGACATAACCGCTGAACTTCTTGCCTGTTGCGCCGGTTATCTCGACCGGCTGGTCGAGTTTTATTTTATATATATCCTTGCCGCTGACACTGAAGGTTGCGGAGAGCGGATAATATTCAACCACTATACCGCCGGGAGTTCCCGGGAAAAGCTGATTAATAATGCCGGAAAAGTCCTTTGTGTCCGATGTTGCGGATGAGAGAAGCGAAGATATATCAATACTGTCGAGCGAGACTGTTGAATTGCTTTTCGGCGTGTGATATGTCTCGCCGCTGACGATGTTTATTTCCCTTACAACGCCGTCGTTCTCGGCAACCCAGCCTTTTTTCAATGCGTTCACGGCCTCAACGGTACTGTCAAGATCGTTTTTGGCGGATTCGGCAACGGAGAGATAGAGCGACGCGAGCGTATCGCCGGACTGGAGCTTCAGTATCCCCTGCCGCGCCTTAAGCTCAACCAATTCAAGCTGCGCCGATATCAGCTGCTTTTCCTCGTCGGAAACCGAAAGGAGCTTGAGTATCGACGAAATCTGATTGTTCGCGCCGTTAATTATATTCTCGAGATGCTGGAGTATCTCCGAAACCTGAGTGCCGGAAGAGAAGAGTCTGTCAACTATTTCTGCCGCCAATTTGCTGTCGCCGAGGAGCTCGGTGAGCTGCTTTTTCAGCGAGATAGTTTCCTTTGTGTCGTCCTTCGGTTTTGCCGCATCGACCTTTTCGCTGAGTTTCTCTATCTCTTGCTGCTTCTGCTCTATCTGCTTTGAGAGCGATTCGAGCTGAGCCACAGAGGCGTTCGCATTTGAAGCATATTTTCTGTACTGCGACATGGCGGCGTTATAGTTCTCCCTTTTCTGCGATACAATATCGCTGAGGGAGCTCGTATCAAATGTCGCGAGCACATCGCCTTTTTTAACGGCATCTCCGACTCTGACATTCACGCTCTTGACATATGTGCCGTCAAGTATTTCAAACGACGCCTGGTTCTCGGAGTTCACAGTACCGGAAAGTTTGAGCGTTTCGGTGATATCGCCGGCAGTCACATCCGCCAGGGCAACCGTGGTGCGCGTCTTCTTGCTTATCACAACATAAGCGGTGACACCGAGTGCAATGATAAGTAGCGCGGCGACGATACTGATGACGATTTTTTGCTTTTTGTTGAGTATCTTCTTTGTCATCCCAATTCTCCATCATGTATTTTCTTATATATTACACTTATGTTTCGGCGAGTTAAAGTACATTTTGTAAACTTTTTTAAAAAAGTCGGATCCATGCGGCGAACACACGAATCCGACATAATTATTTAGTTGCAGCGCTTCCAAAGCGAGGGCGAAAACAAAGCGAGAACCGGGAATATCTCCAGTCTGCCGATTATCATGTCCGCGCTGAGAACAAGCTTGCTGAACCACGAGAATCCACTGAAATTGCCCATTGGACCGACAATATCTATTCCGGGTCCGATGTTATTCATGCACGATATAACCGCAGTTACATTGGTCGTGAAGCTAAAATCATCGATTGAAACAAGAAGCGTGGATGCTATCATAACAATAACATATGCAACAAGATACATAGAAACATTTCTGACGAGTGCTTCATTCTGAACCTTTCCGTCAATACGGAGCACTTTGACGCTACGCGGATGAACAACGCGCTGCATCTCGTTGCGAAGAGCCTTGAATAATATAAGGACTCTTGACACCTTCAAGCCGCCGCCGGTAGAGCCCGCGCACGCGCCCATGAGCATGAGCACAACGAGAATATATCGCGAAAGCTCAGGCCAAAGCGAAAAATCAGTGGTAGAAAATCCGGTTGTCGTGATAATCGACGAAACCTGGAAGAAGCTGTGATGAAAAGCGTCAAACCAGCTTGAGAACATTGAGCGAATATTTATTGCTATCACCGTAACCGACATCAAAACGGTTATGATATAGAAGCGAAGCTCCTCGTTTTTGAAAACGAGCTTGAAGTCTCTTGCAAGCAGCAGATAATAAATATTGAAGTTCACACCGAACAGCAGCATAAACACGGCAATAACACCCTGAAGATAGTAGCTGTCATACGCGCCGATACTGGCGTTCTTTATTCCGAAGCCGCCCGTTCCGGCGGTTGCAAAAGAGTTCAGAACACTGTCAAACAGCGGCATTCCTCCGGCGAAAAGCAAAATGATTTCAATAATCGTCAGCGCAATGTATATGATGTAAAGAATTTGTGCGGTCTGGCGCATCTTTGAAACGAGCTTTCCGAATGTGGGACCCGGGCTTTCGGCTCTCAGAATATAGAGCGACTGAGCGTCGTTGTCCTTGCCATTTGGTACAACCGCAAGCAGGAACACAAGAACGCCCATTCCACCGAGCCAATGCGAGAAGCTTCGCCAATAGAGCAGACCTTTGGAAAGCGCCTCGACATTTGAAAGTATACTCGAACCGGTCGTTGTGAATCCGGAAACGGTTTCAAAAAAGCAGTCTATAAAATTCGGAATCTCACGGCTTATAAAGAACGGCAGCGCACCGAAAAGCGATATTGCAAGCCAGGACAGAGAGACAATAGCAAAACCCTCGCGCACAAATATATTGCGCTTTTTGGGTTTTATCATATGCATCAGCTGACCGATAACAAGGAGTGCCGCAATACTGATTCCGAAAGCGAGGACGCATTTGAACTCGTTATGATACAGCGACACAAGCAGCGCCGGGATCATAAAAAGTCCTTCTATCCGCAGAATATTGCCTATATAATTTGCAATAAGTTTATAGTTCATTTTCGCGTCTCCCGGCTCAGTCCTCGGCAAAGATATCGTTTATATCCTTGAACTTGCCCTCTGCAGTGGTGATAACGATTATCGTATCCCCCGCCATTATATAATCATTACCGCTCGGGATAATGACCTTTCCCATGCGGGTTATGCAGGCGAGGAGGATATTGTCCTTGAGGTTGACTTTTTTGAGCGGTTCGCCGATGCACTTTGTGCTGTCGGTCACCGCAAACTCAAGGGCTTCAACCTTTTCGTCGACTATCCTGTACAGAGTCTTGACCGAACCGCCGGTGGTGTTGTCCATAGCCCTGACATAGCGGATTATCTCATAGCTCGCGAGCATTTTCGGGCATACGACGCTGCCGATATCCTTGTCTTTGAAGAGCTTGATATACTCGGTACGGTTAATCTTTGTAATAGTCTTTGGTACTTTGCAGACATCCGCGTACATCGATATGATAAGGTTTTCCTCATCGATATTCGTCAGCGAGACTACGGCGTCCGTATCTTCAATACCCTCGGACGAGAGCAGATCCTGGAGCGTTCCGTCGCCGTTGATTATAACAGCACCGGGCAGACGCTCCGAAAGAGCGCGGCACTTGTCGAGCTTCTGCTCGATTATCTTGACATTGACTCCGCTCTTTATAAGTTCATCTGCTAGATAGACTGCAATCTTGCTTCCGCCGATTATCAGCACATCTCTTATCTTCTGATTGCTTATCTTGAGCGCCTTGAGCATTTTGACAAGCTCGCTGCGCGGAGCGGTGACGGTTATCTTGTCGTTTGCCTGAAGCTCAAAGCTGCCGTCGGGAATGCAGACTTCGCCTCCCCTGTCAACGGCGCAAACAAGCACTTTCACGCCGCGCAGAACATCAGATAATTTTTCAAGCTTCTTGCCGACCAGCGCGCAGTCCTCTTTTAACTTGAGCTCAACTATTTCAACGCGGCCTTTGGCAAAAGTATCGCGCTTGAGGAAGCTCGGAAACTGCAGGATACGGAATATCTCTCTTGCGGCGGTAAGCTCCGGATTGACGGTCATCGAAAGACCGAAATCGTCGCGCATATACTGAATCGACTGAACATAGTCCGGGTTGCTCATGCGGCAGATCGCGTGGCGGCATCCAAGCTTCTTTGCGAGAATGCAGCACAGCAGGTTTATCTCATCCGCAGAGGTCGCGGCGATAAGAAGATCGCTGTTTGCAACATCTGCCTCTTCCTGCGTCTTGAGCGTGACTCCGTTTCCGTCGACAACAAGCACATCGAGCTTCTGGAGCGAATCCTCGAGCACATCAGGATTGTTGTCTATGACTACGATATCATGACCCTCGGCAAGTAGCTGCTTTGCGATATTGTAACCGACCTTGCCGTCGCCGACAATAACAATTTTCATTTAAAGTTCCATCCAATCAAAGTAATAGGAAAAATCCTTATCCAATATTATAACTTTCTTTTTTGCTATAGCAATGGCAATTGTGCACAATTAAGCCATAACAATTTTGTGGAAAATTTTCTTTCCCTTCTTAATTATAGCCGGGTCGGCGGCTATTTCGTCGGCAGAAAGCGAAAAATCGAGGCTCTTTACTTTTTCATCGTTGACGCTGACACCGCCCTGCTCAATAAGTCTTCTTGCCTCGCTTTTGGATTTTGCAAGTCCTGCTTTGACAAGAATATCTATAACGCTGATTTTTCCGTCTGCAAAGTCATCTGCGCTGAGGCTTGTGGACGGCATATCTGCGGAATCCGCTCCGCCGCCGAAGAGTGCTCTTGCGGCATCCTGCGCCTTGTTCGCTTCATCCTCACCATGAACGAGCTTTGTCAGCTCATATGCGAGTATCTCTTTTGCCTTGTTGAGCTGGCTGCCCTCCCACTTGTCCATCTCGTCAATCTGCTCGAGAGGCAGGAAAGTAAGCATACGGATGCACTTGAGAACATCGCTGTCTGCAACATTTCTCCAATACTGATAGAACTCGTAGGGCGAAGTCTTCTTGGGATCGAGCCAAACGGCGTTGCCCGCGGTCTTGCCCATCTTATGACCCTGGGAGTCGGTAAGGAGTGTTATAGTCATTGCGTGAGCATCCTTGCCGAGCTTTTTGCGTATGAGCTCGGTTCCGCCGAGCATGTTGCTCCACTGATCGTCGCCGCCGAACTGCATGTTGCAGCCGTAGTTCTTGAACAGATAGTAGAAATCGTAGCTCTGCATTATCATATAGTTGAACTCAAAGAAGCTCAGACCCTTTTCCATACGTTGCTTATAGCACTCGGCACGAAGCATATTGTTGACGGAGAAGCAGGCGCCGACCTCGCGCAGAAGTTCGATATAATTAAGGTTGAGAAGCCAATCGGCGTTGTTCACCATCTGAGCCTTGCCCTCACCGAAGTCAATAAAACGCTCCATCTGGCGTCTGAAGCACTCGGCGTTGTGATTGATATCCTCGCGGGTGAGCATCTTTCTCATGTCGGTGCGTCCCGAGGGGTCGCCTATCATTGTGGTGCCGCCGCCGATAAGAGCTATCGGCTTGTTGCCAGCCATCTGCAGTCTCTTCATTAGCGTAAGAGCCATGAAATGACCTGCCGTGAGGCTGTCTGCGGTGCAGTCAAAGCCGATATAAAACGTGGCCTTGCCGTTGTTGACCATCTCTTTGATTTCCGGTTCGTTCGTCACCTGCGCGATAAGTCCGCGCGCGACGAGTTCTTCGTAAATTCCCATAGTTATTTTTCCTTTCATTTTGTTCATAAAATTAAAAACCCTCCGCACGGAGAACCGTGCAGAGGGCGAATTACCGCGGTACCACCTCTGTTCACTCCTTTCGGAGTCTCAGGAGCATTGCGCTCAGCGTATAACGCACGCCTGCGGCTCGACCTACTACAATTGTTCAGCCTCGCAGCTCGGAGATGTATTTCGCCGCCATGCCGCGTCCCCTCACAGCGCCCGGAGACTCTCTTTGCCGGCATGATGCGGTTACTTCTTCCCGTCACAGCTTTTAAAATATGCAGTCATTATAAACCATACTTCAAAAGTTGTCAACAGTGATATGATTTGTAAATTATTTTATATGTATACTACATTTATTGCATACTTCTGCGACTTGTGGTAAAATATGTTTGTTTATCCGAAAACTAAAAGCATCAAGGAGTTAATCGCAAATGGCTGAATACAACTTCAAAACGGGCGTGGATGCCGGAGAATACAGAGACTTTCTCAACGTCTCCCCTGCCTATTGCTTCACACAGCTGCCCGAATGGTCCGAGGTCAAGGACAACTGGGATCACGACATATGCATGCTCTACAAAGACGGCGCGCCCGCAGTAGGCGCACTTCTTTTGATAAGGCATCTGCCGATGGGCAAAAAGCTCATATATTCCCCGCGCGGTCCCGTCGGCAATTTCGACGACGCAGAGGCAATGCGCGAATTCTCGACTCAGCTGAAAAAATACGCAAAGAAGATCGGCGCGATTGCCGTTAAGGCAGACCCGTTCGTAATAAGAGAAAACTACGAAAAGCAAAATGCCGCCGATTTCGGCAACTCATTTGACGAGACGATAAGAGTCATGCAGGAGTGCGGATTTGTTCACAGGGGCTTGAGCACCGACATAAACGCATATTTTCAGCCGAGATTCAACATGGCTATCCCGCTCTTCAACGAAAACGGACCTATCGACAGCGCGGGATTTTTGAAAGCTGTTCCCAAAAAGACCCGCTATTATATGGGCTCGTTCCATAATTCCAAGGGCATCGAGTTCATAAAAGCCGACCCGGATGACGATCTTTCGGAATTTGTCCGCCTGCTCGGTCAGACCGAAAAGCGCCAGGGTATCTCGCTGAGAAACGAAGAATATTTCAAAAAGATACGCCATGCGTTCGGCGACAGGGCGGTCATATATTATGCGCGCATGCACCTCGACAGATATGTTGAATATCTCGAGGGGCTGATTGCAAAGAAGCAGAACATTCCCGAAAACACGCGCAAGCTCGATGAGGCAAAGGCTCTTATCGAAAAAAAGGGAAACACCGTGAATCTCGCCGCCAGCCTTGTCATTATGCCTGATCCGCAGGCGAAGCTCAAAATTGCCGAGTATCTCTATGCCGGCTCCGATCTCTCCGTGCTCTCGACCCTCTGTGCATCTGTCGGGCTTATATATGCGGGAGTCTGCGATTCCATAGATGCCGGCTGTGACTATTTCAACCTCGGCGGAGTTGACGGAAGCTTCGAAGACCATCTTTCAAAGTTCAAGATAAAGTTCGTACCCCATATATTTGAATATGTCGGCGAGTTTGATATGCCGGTTGACAAGGTTATGTATCTCGGGTTTGAAAAGCTTCTGCCTATGGCAAAGAAGGCAATCAAAAAGATAAAGAAATAAGGCAGGTAAAGAAATGAAAATAAAAAATGAAAAAGGATCTGTTATCAGCAGAATTTTCAAAGACAACAAATACTGTTGGCTCGCTTTCGGCTGCTCGGCCGTCATAATGCTGATAGTCTATATCTGCTACAGCCTCATACCGTTCGGCGATGTGACCATTCTCAGAATGGATCTCTATCATCAGTACGGCCCGCTTTTTGCGGAGTTCTATGACCGCGTCACGCAGATGAAGAGCTTCCTCTACTCGTGGAATACGGGTCTCGGAGGCAGCTTTCTCGGCAACTTCTATAACTATTTGTGCAGCCCGCTTTCGATAGTCATGCTCATCTTCGGTCACAAGAATATGCCCGAGGCGATAGCGACAATGATTCTTCTCGCTGCGGCGTTTTCGAGCGCGACCTTCTGCTATTATCTCAAAAAGTCGTTCGGCGAGCATTCGCTCATAACCGCAGCGTTCGGTGTGCTCTATTCTTTCTGTGGCTTCTTTATAGCCTATTATTGGAATCTGATGTGGCTCGACGCCATGGTTCTTTTCCCGCTGATGATTCTCGGCATTGAACGCATCATCAACGAACGCAGACCCGCTCTCTACATTTTCTCGCTGTCGATGACACTGCTGACGAGCTACTATATGGGCTACATGGCGTGCATCTTTGCGGTGCTCTATTTCCTTGTATATTATTTCAGCCGTTATAACATCTCCGACACCACGAAAGCTCTCGAAGTTTACACCGACCCGGACGGCGAGCAGTACAGCAAGCTAAAAGATAAAATCAGATACAACTCATTCCTGTCCGACGGAATAACATTTGCTCTTTCGAGCATTGCAGGCGCGGCTCTCGTTGCGTTCGCGCTCATTCCCGTCTATTTTATTCTTCAAAGCTGCTCCGCGACGAGCGGAACATGGCCCGAGACCGTCAAGTCATATTTCAAGATATTCGACTTCCTCGCAAATCATCTTGCAAGCGTCACTCCCACAATAAGAAGCAGCGGAACCGATGTTCTTCCCAATGTCTATTGCGGAATGGCAACGGTAATACTTGTCCCGCTCTATCTTTTCTGCAAACGCATACCCGTAAGAGAAAAGATAGCAAATGTGCTTCTTCTCGGGCTTATATATTTCAGCTTCAATCTCAATGTGCTCAATTATATTTGGCACGCTTTCCATTTCCCGAACGACCTGCCCTACAGATTCTCGTTCATGTATTCGTTCATCCTGCTCACCATGGCATATAAGGCGTTCCGACACATTACCGAGTTCTCCGGCAAAGAGATACTCGGCGCGGGAGTAGCTATTCTTTCGGGAATAGTTATAATCCAAAAAGTCGGTTCAAAGAACGTCGATGAAACAACTGTTATTATCAGCCTGCTGTTTGTCGTGCTCTATACGCTTATATTCTATCTCTTCTCGACCAAGAAATACCAGGCGTCGGCTATGGCTGTTCTGATGCTCTGCTGCGTCTGCGCCGAGGCTATAAGCGCCGACACCGACAACTACAGCATGGACAGAACAAAGACCGAATACGCCGGAGACTATCAGGATTTCAGAGACCTCAAGAATGAACTTGATGACATTGAGGGCAACGACACTTACCGTATGGAGCTCACCTCACTCAGGGCGCGCATGGATCCCGCATGGTATAACTATAACGGCGTATCCACCTTCTCGTCCATGGCATACGAAAAGGTTGCAAATCTGCAGGAGCAGCTCGGTCTTTACGGCAACTATATCAACAGCTACACCTACAATCCGCAGACCCCGGTCTACAATTCAATGATGTCGCTCAAGTATATTGTCGACAACAACGAATACAACCCGCCGCTGAGCGATGAGTTTTATGAATATGTCGGCTCATCCGGCAAGTTCCATGCATACAGGAACAAATACTGGCTCCCGATAGCCTACTGTGTGAATGAAGATATCACTGCATGGAGCTTCGATTCGGACAATCCGTTTGAGGTGCAGAATGACTACTTTTTCCGCGCAACGGGAATCGATGAGGTTTTCAACAAACTCGATATCACTGATTCCTATTTCTATAACGTTGATCCTATTTCTATAGGTCTTGATACGGGCTACATGAACTACTACAAGACTTCTTCGGACAGCACCGGAACTATTTCGTTCACCGTCTCGTCCGAAAAGGATCAGAATGTTTATCTGTTCGTTGAATCCGCGGGAATCGAAGATGTTCTCATCTCGGTCGGTTATGAACAGTATTCTCAGAACACGAGCCGCGAATATATCTATGACCTCGGCATGTGCAAGGCGGGAACACCGATAACCGTTGAAATGACCGTCAAGGATGATGTCAACAGCGGTGCGCTCAACTTCTTTGTCTACGGGCTCGACACAGACAAATTCGTTGAGGGCTATAACAAGCTCAACAGCGGCGCGCTGAATATCGAGAGCTTTACCGACACTGAGATAACCGGCACGCTGAACGCCGCAGAGAACAGTATTATTTACACCTCCATCCCATATGACAAGGGCTGGAAAGTTACTGTTGACGGAAAGGAAGTCAGCGAGAATGACATTGTCGCCGTCGGCGACGCGCTGCTTGGAGTCAGAGTTAGCGCAGGAAACCACAGCGTAAAGTTCAAGTACACTCCGCGCGGAATGGTTATCGGACTCGGCATATCAGTTGTTACAGCGCTGATTCTTGTTGCTGTTGCGATTCTTCTGAAAAAGAGAAAGCATCAGCCTCAGCCTGTCGCAGTGGCAAGCGGAAGCGTTGTGTCCGACACTGCATCTACGGAAATGTCGGATATCGGCAACGATTCTGCTGAAGAAACGCCCGAAACTTCGATAGATAAACCCGAATCAACCGAGAGCGACGAAACCGAATAATTAAAGCAAATGCGCTGCCGTATAAACTGCGGCGGCGCATTTTAAAAGAGGTAAACGAATGCTGAAATTCAACAGTGACGGCAAGTTCACAATAATGCAGATAAGCGACGCGCAGGATCTCCCGCTCGTTCGCAAAAGCCTTGTCCGGATGATAAACAGAGCCTGCGATGTTCTGCACCCCGATCTCGTTCTGTTCACGGGCGACAACATACTCGGCAATCATATAAACGATGCCGTGATAGGCACAAGGCAGGTAGCCTCCGGGCATGATGCGACGAGATCACGCATGGAACGGGCGATAAGTCATATTATCCTGCCGCTTGAAGCGAGAAAGATACCGTTTGCCGTGCTGTACGGAAACCACGATGATATGAACTGCATAGAAAAATCCGAGCAGTCGGAAATATACGGCAATTACTCATCGTGCGTCGGAAGCGGCGCGGACGTCGGCGCAGGATGCGGAACTTATGATATCCCGATAATGTCGTCGGACGGAACGCGGCGCGCTTTCACCGTGTGGATGCTCGACTCCGCAGGAAAAGGCGCAGACGGCAATTGGTACACGACCATAAGCCGCAACAAAATAGATTGGATGCTCCGAAAGAATGAAAAAATCAAAAAAGCTTTCGGAGTTCTCCCCTCTTTTGTATTTCAGCATGTCCCTATTCCGGAGACTGTACAGCTCATACACGAGTGCGAAAAAAATAATGAATGCACAGAGCACGACGGGCGATTTTATGAGCTCGACCCCCAAAAAGCCCACGGCACTCTCGGCGAATATCCGGACGTATGCTCTGAAAATGTCGGCGAATTTGAAGCATTAAAAGAAATGGGAGGCGTGCTCGCCGCAGTCGCGGGTCACGATCATCTAAATTGCTTTGAGGGCAAAGTCGATGACATTGACATAATCCAAACAGCCTGCGCGTCATTTCGATGCTACGGCAACAAGATGCGCGGCGTGCGTATCTTTGAGCTCGATGAAGCCAAGCCGTTTGAGTATAACACAAGAACGGTAACATATTTCGACCTATTTAAAAAGACTCCGGTCTCAATAATGCGATACATAAACGATGCGGATGACAAGGAAAAGCTAAAATACGGCATATGGGTGGGAATCGCGGCGACCGCCGCCGTCGGCGCTCTTATGATAGCGCTCGGAAAAAGAAAATAAAAACAGGAAGTATGGCTTTGAGTCATACTTCCTTTGCTTTTAATCAAGATGATATCTTGGTTTGCCGACGCTCTTCTTGCCGTATTCAATGGCTTCCGTCGGGCAGAGGCAGATGCACGCCATACAGTGAGTGCAATTCTTGCCCCAGACCGGTTTACTGTTTTTCAATTCAATGTTATTGAGCGGGCACATTTTTGCACACTTGCCGCATCCGATGCACTTGTCATTTGCCGTAAAGGCGTCCGCCTTGACGAAAAATTTATAGAACACTGGGTTGACTATATCGCTCATAAGCTTATCATAAGCATTTCTGCGCGGCTGAGCAAATTTCTTTTCGGCTTTTATAGTCTCTGAAGCGTCTGCAATATCTGGCTGAGCCTTTTCAATTATCCGTGCAGCCTGCTCATCATTCGGCACACCGAACATAGCAACATAATTTTCAGGCATCACTATCTGCTTGACACCCATATAGTCAAATGACTTTCTTGAGCATAACTGCCTGATATATTTGTCCGCATCGCCTATCTCGCCGCCGCAGTCCATAACGAACCACACCTTGAAATTCCCGCTGAACCGAGTCTCGTCTATCCACTTTTCGACAATGCGCGGAATGCGCCAACCGTAAGTCGGAACGACAAAAACAAGACGACCGTCAGCGCTTATCTCAGATGTATCCCACGCTTTAATTCTTTCGTTCATATTCAGCAGCTCGTCGCCGAGCGAATCGGCAATCCTGCGTGCGATATATCTGCTGTTGCCCGTTCCTGTAAAGAACAAGATCATATTATCATCTTCCATTATCAGTCTTTTTCTATGTATCCGCTTATTGGCGTCGTATACATATTATCATCGGTGACCGGTTTATATCCTTTGCCGTTGTAACTGCTCGTAAATCCCTTCGCTGCGCGGTATATTTCTTTGGTTCTTGTGTCGTAAACTCGTTCATATCCGAGAGTCGCATCGCTCTGCTTTTGGCTTATTATATCTATGCTCTTGTTGCGGCTGTCCCATGACGACATGATACCGTCCATAGTCTGATTGAAATTTTGGTTTATGCATCGTGCCTGAAAAAAATCTCTTTCGATTGCACCACGAATATTATTTTCAAAAATGTCGGAATACTTAAGTGTTTTCAAGCATTCGGTGAGCAGGTCCTCCCACTCGATAAAAGTATCTTTAGCGGCTGTTATCGCAACAATATTATAGGCCATGTAATAACCGCTGTCCACAGATTCCAGTCCATAGTCAGCAACCGTTCTGTCGGAGTACAAGGATTCTTTGAAATCAACTACGCTGGCGGAGAACATTCCCTCGCCTGCTCTTCCGTTATCCGTAAAGGTTGCTCTTAAAAACTCGTCACCGAGCGAATATTTGACCATGTCACCTGAGCCTGAGAAGCGATCGGTAACGGTAAAATTATCATAATGCGGGAAAGAATATCCGACATACGCCGCTTCAAACTTTGATGCCATATCTGCATATTGCGCAAATATCTTAAAAAAGCTTTCGGTTGACGGTTTTTCAAGCACAGGGGCATTTGCGAAAATAACTGCGTCCCGATTGCCCTCGTTATAAACAGCCTTCCATGCGTCCTTGCCCTCCTGTGAATGAAGAAGACAATCGGCTTTGAGCAGAACAAACATACAGTTAAGCGGCTCATCAGGATCGCTTATTCTTATTGAATGATATATGTCAGAGCCGCCGTAGGTTACTTTCCATCCCTTTGGGATAGTCATGCTGAAGACTGCGTCGTTGTATTCTTCTGTCTGCTCTGTTTTGGCGTCGGTCGCAGTTATTTTAACGCCGTTTTTTGCTCTATCCGTATTCCCCGCACACGAGCAGAGAAGAAACGCGAGCAAAACCGTCAGCATTATCGCGATGCCGTTTCTTATTTTTTTCATCTTTTATTGCTCCTTTATTTTTTTGCTCCCCCGTTCGGAGCATAATCCGTTATATCTACAAGAAAATTATATCAGAAACAGTACGCGTTTTGCAACAAAAAGTTATGCTTAAAATCGTTCAAGTCGAAATTTGCAAACCTTGACACACAAAAAGAATCCTGTTAGTATAAAAACGCAGGCATTATATTTAAATTATTAATACAGCAATATTGCAAACCGATTGGAGAAAAATGAGCACTTTAAACAGCAACTCAAAAGAGCGGATATTTGCTTTCGATGCCGCTAAGGCTATCGGCATATTTTTTATAGTTATCGGGCATGTGTTTCACGACCAGGGAATCTATGCTCAATATGTATATTCTTTTCATGTTCCGCTGTTTTTCTTTTTGACCGGCGTTACATTTTCGCGCGGCAAGAACGGATTCTGGAAGTTTCTGATTCAAAAACTGACGCGCCTTCTCGTGCCGTTTTATATATTTGCCGCAGTCAGCTGGGGCGCATATGCTATTCTCGTGTCTCGTTGAACATCTTCATCTCCTCCTTGGTGTATCCGTTGTCGGTGAAGACATCAATCTGCGGGATTCTCGGCAAGTTCGTCTCGTCATTCGCGGAGAAGGCAATCGACAGCAGTGTTCCTGCCATAATCATAAGCACTTTAAAAGGATACTGCGCCGTAAATACTCCGCTTTGGTTTTTGCCGTGCCTGTTTCTTGAACTGCTGTTTTTGTATGCCATAACATTTATAATAGACCGAATAGCTTCAAAACGCCGATTGTCATACGCCTTGTTCGGTGTATCTATAATTGCAGCAATCGCTATACAATATGTAATATATAAATTTTCTCTGTTTCCGACAAAAGCGCCGATATTCAAGGCTGATGTTGCCATAGCAATGCTCCCGTTTTCCCTAAGCGGAGTTTTATTCTCCAAATTGGTAATGCCAAATCAAAAAGCCGTACGCAAGCCATACATATTTATTTTATCATTGTTATGCGTCGCCGCCGGAGGATTTTCGGCACTGAAGCTGAACATTCTCGTCGGATATCAGAGCAGCGAATACGGCAGGATACTGATATTTTATTTATCCGCTTTTATGTCCGTACTCGGATTTACCCTGCTGTGTTTCTTCATCCCGAAGCTTAAAGTTATATCTTATATCGGCTCCAACACTATGCCGATACTCCTTATGCACAAATTCCCGGTAGTGTTTTTCCACACACTGTGCCCGTTTATATCGGAAAGACTCGCCGACAAATCTCTGTTCTGGAGCGCTATTGCGGCATTGCTCTCCATCGGGCTGTGCCTTTTGGTGGCTTTACCTATACACAAAATCGCACCATTTGTGCTTGGAGAAAAGATGTCGCCGAGAAAACGCTCAAAATCTTAAAGCTATATTTAAAAGGCTGCCCTTCGGGCGGCTTCTTTTAGCAAACTCGTTTTGAATTTTATTAACTTTGTATGAACATTTATATAAATATATTGACAAGTTTTTAAAATAGGTATATCATGGGAACAGAAAACAAAAGGAGTTGATACTCTTGAAGAAAACATTATACAGTTTGATGCTCAGCGACGAAGTCGTCCGCGAAGCGGATAGGCTTGCGCATCAAAAGGGCACCAACCGATCGAATTTAATAAATCAGATACTTGCCGAATATTTCGGCATGGTAACTCCGCAGAGGCGGATAAACGATGTGTTTCAAGCTATCGAAGAAGCGGTTGCCTCATATGGGCAGCTTGTTCCGTTCTTTACTCCGAACGACCTTACAATGTCGCTCAAGAGCAGCTTGGAATATAAATACCGCCCCACCGTCAAATATGAAGTGGAGCTGTATGAGAACGGGCAGGATTCCATCGGCGAGCTTTCGGTGATATTCCGCACGCAGAGCGCCGCGCTTATCTCCGACATGACAGACTTCTTCCGCCTGTGGCACGGTATAGAGCAAAAATATCTCCCCCACTACGGAGTGGAGAATGTTGACTATGCCCTTTATTATAACAAGTTCTGCCGCAGTATAGTCGTACCGAAGAAAAATTCCTCAACCGAGGAGCTCGCACAGGCTATATCCGGATATATAGAACTGTTTGACAAACTTATGAAAGGCTTCCTTGCCGGCAGATATTCTCCGGCAGATATCGAGCACTGCTACGCAGAATATATCGCGCGGCAGTCAATAATAATATAACTCAAAACTCAGACTAAGCAGGTGATTTTATGAACACTCAGAACTATACTCAGAAGACCGTTGAGGCAATACAGAACGCGCAGAACATAGCAAGAGAGAACGACAACCAGTCGCTCGTCCCCGAGCATCTGCTCTACTCTCTGCTCGATCAGGACGGCGGGCTCATCCCCTCCCTGTTCGGCAAGATGGGCATTGACTGCAACACCGTTCTCGGCGAGCTTGATTCTTATATTGCTACTCTCCCGAAGGTTTCCGGCGGCGAGATGTATCTCTCTTCGGAGACCGACCGCGTTATCCGCACCGCCGAAAAGACGGCAAAGAGCATGAACGACGAATATGTTTCGGTTGAGCATCTTATGCTCGGCATATTCACGAACATGACTCCGGAAATCAGAAAAATATTCAATACTCACGGCATAACAAAAAACGCTTTTGTCGATGAGCTTTCAAAGGTCAAGACAAGCCCGGTAACCAGTGACAACCCCGAAGATACTTACGACGCACTTTCGAAATACGGCACCGACCTTGTCAAGCGTGCGCGCGAAAACGAGCTTGATCCCGTTATCGGCCGTGACACGGAGATAAGAAATGTCATTCGTATTCTTTCGAGAAAAACCAAGAACAACCCCGTGCTTATCGGCGAGCCCGGCGTCGGCAAGACCGCTATCGCCGAGGGTCTCGCGCAGAGAATAGTACGCGGCGATGTGCCCGAGGGGCTTAAAGACAAGACTGTTTTCAGCCTTGATATGGGTTCGCTTATCGCCGGCGCAAAGTACCGCGGCGAGTTTGAAGAGAGACTCAAGGCTGTGCTCGAAGAGATAAAGAAATCCGAGGGCAAGATACTGCTCTTCATCGATGAGCTGCACACAATAGTCGGCGCAGGCAAGACCGAGGGCAGCATGGACGCAGGTAACCTTTTGAAGCCCATGCTTGCAAGGGGCGAGCTGCACTGCATCGGCGCGACCACGCTCGACGAATACCGCAAATATATTGAAAAAGACGCCGCGCTTGAACGTCGTTTCCAGCCCGTTATGGTAAACGAGCCCACTGTCGAAGACACGATTT